>Ga0187857_10003707_pt1 | contig 12055 bp, 10 predicted proteins | sample June2016WEW_8_10_FD_132984 | JGI IMG/M metagenome (GOLD analysis project Ga0187857, IMG submission 132984) | Peatland microbial communities from SPRUCE experiment site at the Marcell Experimental Forest, Minnesota, USA - June2016WEW_8_100 | ecosystem: Environmental > Terrestrial > Soil >...
CGATTGGGGGAGAACTGACCGCCAACGCGAGTGCCCCGTTGCCGTTGCGCGACTCATTTATTGGAGCCATCGCTCGTTCACGCGGCTATCAGGTCGTTACGCGCGACGTGGCGCCATTCGAGCGCATGGGCTGCAAAGTGCTCAACCCGTGGAGCTGAGGATCAGTCTCCGATAAAGAGCAATTGCGCGGGGACCTGGAGCGCTACCGCGCGAGGCCGCCGGGGCGGCTTGTCTGCCCGAGGAACTGCGGCCAATAGGAATCCAGTCCGATTCCAAAGAGGCCAATCCTGGTTTCCGTCATAGCTCAATCGAATTCAAAAACCAAACACCGGAGCCAACCGCCCGCTTGCCCCAAAGGGGCTCTCCGCGCCCGCGGCGTTTGCATGGCTCCCGCTTTGCATCGTCCGCCGACCGCCGGTCTCTATCCAGGGAAACTCTCGCTCAACCCGGCTGAACCGGCAACCAGCATCTGCCTCGCTGTGCAAGGTGCAGGGCAAGGGCCTGTGGGCACACAGCCGCGGTTCGAGACGCCTGGACACTGGGCCGGAAATCCCGATTCGGAATCGGGACAGGTCCCGTTTCAAACGCAGCCGGGGACGGCAGCCGAAGGGCGCAGGATGACCGGGCAGACATTTAGGAAGCTATCGGTCTAAGCCGGTCGCGGCCTTGCCCTACTCGACCATTACTTGCCAATGGGAATGAAACGGCTAAGCTGGGAACAGTATGTGTTCGCTGACGGCCTACATCGAAGCGGCGCTCGAACTGGCGCACTACGACAAGCTGGAAGACGGCACCTTTGCCGGGGAAATACCCAAGCTCCCTGGCGTGGCCGCCTTCGGGAAAACGCTCCGCGCATGCGAACAGGAGCTGCGCTCGACGCTCGAGGATTGGATTCTCCTGGGTCTGCGGCTCGGCCACAAACTGCCCAGGCTGGCGGGCATTGACCTCAACCAACGCGCCAATGGCCGGCTGGCATCCCGTCAAAAGGCGTGAATTTGTGCGCCGTTTGTGCGGCCTCGGTTTTCAAGGGCCGTTCACCGGGACGCGGCATGAGTTTCTGGTTTTCGGCCAGCATCGCCAGACGATTCCTTCCAGTCCGGAATTCTCCACCCCGCAGTTGAAAATGTTGCTGCGCCAAGTGGGAATTATTCTCGGCAGAAACATCTCCTCGGACGAATGGGAGAATTTGTAGAAACCAGTGCCTCACTGGCCGGCCGCCTTCTGGTCCTGGAGGGCGTAGAGGTGGGTCATGGTGGCCAGGTAGAGGACGCCGTTGGCGGCGGTGGCGGTCGAGCTAATGGGGGAGCCGAGGTCGATCGTGCTGAGCAGCTTCTTCTGCCGTTGGGCGGCGAAGACATAGAAGGAGCCGTTGCGGGTGCCGAGATAGACCTTGCCGTCGGCCACCAGGGGTGAGGCCCAGACCTCGCCTTTGAGTTCGTAGGTCCAGCAGGGCTGGCCGGTCATCGCATCCACGCAGTGGAGCATACGCCCGCAATCGGCGATGAAGACCAGCCCCTGCCAAATCGCTGGGGTGGCCATGACATGTTTTTGAAGCGGATAGGACCAGATCAGGCCGTTAGTAGTAATGTCGCCGGCGCGGGTGGCATCGATGCACTTGAGCCAGGCCTGGTTCTTGCCCCACCAGATGTCGCCGCCGCCGGCCACATAGAGGCGGTTCCGGTAAAAGACCGGCATGCCAAAGAAGTCGCTGGGGCCTTCGCTGCGGTTGGAGTGGTATTTGTGAACGTTGGTTTTGGGGGCCTCGGGGTCAAAGTCGAATTGAAACACCCGGGCGAGGAATTGGGGCGGCGGCGTGTTGGGGTGCTGGGAAGGGTCCGGCGGCGAAGGCGGGTCTTGAACGGGGTCGAAGGCATAGACGATGCCGTTGCCGGCGGCGAAAAAGATGAGCGGACGGCCGTTGGCCTCGCCGGCGGAAGGGGCGGACCAGGTCGAGTGAAAAATGTTGGGGGCGATGTGCTCGTGGTCGCGCGCGACCAGGCGGCCGGTCCGTTTGTCCAGCACCACGAGGCTGGGCGCATCCGGGGCGCGGATGTGAATGTGGGTGTTGTCGACGCCGGTGCCGGTGTTCAAATAGAGGAGGTTGCCGCGAATGAGAATCGAGCTGTGGGCGGCGTCGTGGGACCAGATGCCTGCGTCGGCGGTAAGGTTGAACAGCCAGAGGATGCCGCCATCGAGGGCGTCCAGGCAAAGCACTTCGCCCCGGTTGCTGACGAGATAGACGCGCTCGCCTTCGACGGTAGGCGGGGAGCATATCCCGCTCTGGGGCCAATCGAAGTAGATGTCCTCGACGCGTTTGGGCACGACCAACTGCCAGAGAAAGCGGCCGCTTTTTTCCTCGAAGCACATCAGCACACCGCGGTCGCCCTGGTGTTTGGGGTCGCGCGGCTCTCCATTGTTGGTGCCGATATAGACGCGCCCGCCGGCGACAATCGGAGTGGCATGGGTCTCGGTGCCGAGGCGCGCGCTCCACTTCACGTTCAGGCCGCTTTGGGGGTCGAAGGAGGAGGGCAGGTTGCGCTCATCGGACGCCATGTTGCGAGACCAGGCCTGGCCCCATTGCGGTTGGTCGGCGGCAAGGGCCGGCTGGGCAAGAGCGGCAAGGCCCAAGGCCACGGCCAGGATCCCCGGCCAAGCCGGCGAGGGCTGCGCTGACCCCGATGTCTTTCGGAAACCCACCGGCGCTTTGTCCCGAAGGGACATCATGAGAATAGCCCAACGTTTCAACGTTGGGAACAGCACAGGAGCGGGATTAGTCCCGGAGGGACGGCTGAATTCAACCGCAGGGTCAGCCGTCCCTTCGGGACTAAATCGGCCGCGTGCCCGAACCCAACGTTGAAACGTTGGGCTATTGTCACATGTCCCTCCGGGACAACACGTTTGTGGGACAGCGGAATTCCCGAAAGGCATTGCGGTTAACCCGTAATTCAGACTCATGGGGTGGTTCGTGATTGGAGCGGAGCAAGGGCGAGCCAAAGCCAGCCGGCGATGAAGCTGATGCCGCCGATGGGAGTGATGGCACCGAGCCAGCGCAGGTTGGTGAGGGCCAGGAGATAAAGCGAGCCGGAGAAGACCACGATGCCGACGAGGAAACAGAGCCAGGGGCCGGGATGGAAGAGGGCGCGCCCGGCCAGGATAAAAAGCATGACAGCATGGATGAAGTGGTAGAAAACGGCTTTTTCCCAGATGGCAGCCGTTTGGTTGCGAAGGAGCAGGTCCTTGAGGCTATGGGCGCCGAAGGCGCCCAGGGCCACGGCCAGCATTCCAAGCAGGGCGGCAACCCGCAGAGGCACTGAGTTGGTCATTGGTCCTTTTTCTCCGCCGCCGCGCCCGCCTCCGGCACTTGTTTGGCGGCCTTGAGAACCTCCTGGGCGGGAAGAATGATGCCCGTCAGATTTTCGGCCTGGACGCCGCCGAACATGCCGGCGAACATGCCCGAGGCGCCCTTGCCCTTGAGGGAGCGGATGACAAAGAGACCCAAGGGCTTGCCGTCCAGGGTAAAGGCGGGCGCGCCCATAGTGGTGGTGGTGGCGCTGGTCTCGGGGACGTAGAACAGGCGCGGTTTTGAGACGATGGCCGAGATGCGCTCGACCGAGACGGAATAAGCGCGCCCGGCGGCGCTGCCCAGGCGAGTCAGGCTGATGACCTGATCCAGGATGTCGGCCTTGCCGGATTTGGCCAGGTCGAGCGCGGCCATCGGAGTGGCCGGCTTGGTTTTGGGCCGGATGAAGGCCAGGTCGTTGTCCTTGTCGCGCAACACCACCTCGGCGGGCAGTTCCGTGCCGTCATCCAGGACGATCTTCACATCGCTCAACTCGCTCTCCATCTTGAAGCGCGACTCTTCCTCGCCTCCGGCCATCATGGTCTCGAGGAGCAGGCTCGGGTCGGTGGAGGAGAGCGACAGGACGGTCAGGCCCGAAGCGTCGATCACGGTGCCGGTGGCATCGCGCCGGGCTTCGGTGGAACGTCCGCCCATGCCGCCAAAGGACATCTTGTTCTTGAGCACCAGTTGCACAATGACGACCGCTTGCTGGTTCGTCTTGAAGATAGCACGGCCTTTGTCGATCAGTTCATCGGCCCGGCACGGCGCGGCCAGGGTTCCTGCCAGGAGCCCAAGCACCAGTGAAATCCGCCAGAGGCGAGGTGACATAGTGTTTCCTTTCGGGTGATCTATTTTTTCCAGGCAGGCTCAAGCTCGAGGTAGGCGGTGTGGATGCCGCGCAGAACCTTCAAGGCCAGGAATGGTTTCTTGTCGTGGGCGGCTTTGTCCATCAGTTGCTTGAGCGAGTTGACATCGTGGATCGGCTGGCCCTCCACTTCAATGATTAAATCGTCGGTCTCCAGCGAGCCCACCTCGGCCCAGCTTCCTGATTTGACTTCCTCGACCAGGGCGCCGCTCTGGCCCAGAGGCCATTGCTGCTCGGCCACATCGAAGAACGCCACGTCCCGCGCGCTGAATTCAAAATCGTCGTTGCGGTATTTTTTCATCTCGCGCTTGAGCTTGGGGGAGCGGGCGAGTTCAACGGGAACTTTGAGCTCGGCTTTGTCGCGCAGGACGGTCAACTGGACGACGCCCCCGACGTCATATTGGCGAATGAGCGTGGCCAATTCCTCCGCATATTCCGGCCCCGAAGCGGTGAGCTTCTCGCTGTCCAGGGCGAGGACAAAATCCCCCGCTTTGAGGCCGGCTTTTTCGGCGGTGGTGCCGGGATAGACCTGGGTCAGATAGAAGCCTTTGAGGTCGGGCTTGCCCAATTGCCGGGCGATTTCGCGGCTGATGACATGGGTCTCGACCGGCAACCAGGCCTTGGCAACCTCGAGTCCGGGGTCGCGCAATTCCTGGAGGCCCACTTTGACGACGGTCAGGTAGCGGCCGGCGGCGCGCTCGAAGGTGGCGATGACCGGGAGCGGCTCGGTCTTGCCCTCGGTCAGGTTGCGGGTCAGCTCGAGGAGCGCGGTTGTGTTCGCAACCGGGGCGCCGTTGACCTCAACCAGCACGTCTTTGGCGTCGAGGGGAGGTTTGGCCTCGCCGGCGGGGCCGCCGGGACGGACGGAGGTCACCAGGACCCCCGCCTGGCTGGACCGCTTCATTTCCTTGGCGGCAAGGAAGGAAAGGTCGCAAATAGTCAGGCCCCAGGGTTTGAGTTCCTGTTCCTTGCGATGGCGCTCGCCACGCTCGATGGGTTGAAGCTGGAAGGCGGTCTCCTTGCCGTCGCGGAGCACCAGGGCGCTGACCTCCTTGCCAATGGGCAAGCTGGTGGTTAATCGCATGAAGTCGGGCATCTCCTCCTCGTAGCGGACATTGGTCGGGGAATCCCCAAGGCGCAGGAGGAGGTCGCCGGGCTTGAGTCCGGCCTGGGCGGCGGGGGAGCCGCTGATGACGCCGCCAACCAGGACGCCGCGCTGGGCCTGGCTCTGTTTGAAGCGCGGCTGCACGTCCAGGCCCAGCCAGCTCCGCCGGACTTTGCCATGAGCGATGATCTCCTCGGCCACGCCGTGCGCGAGGTTGGCGGGGATGGCCCCGCTCAGGCCAAATTGGATTTCATTGATGCCGACGATCTCGCCGCGCAGGTTGACCAGGGGGCCGCCGGAGTTGCCGGGGTAAATGGCCGCATCATGGGCAATCCAGCGGATGAGCGAGCCCACGTCCTCGCCGTCCAGTTGAAAACGCCCCTGGCCGCCGAGCATCCTGGGCATGATCATCTCGATATTGCTGATGATGCCCAGCGTGACCGATTGCGAAAGCGCCATCGGACTGCCCATGGCGAGCACGGAGTCGCCCACGCTCAACCTGGCCGAATCCCCGAAGCTGGCCGCGAGGAATTGCCGCGGCGATTGGGGTTTCAACTTGAGGATAGCGATGTCCGTCAAAGGGTCAGTGCCGATCAGTTCGGCCTCGACCTCCTCGCGGTTCCACAGAGTGCAGACTATCCGGGCGGCATGACCGGCGACGTGGTGGTTGGTGATGAGGTAGCCGTCTTGGGAAATGATCGCGCCGCTGCCGACGGACTGGAATTTCAGTTCGCGGCCCTCGCTGTATTCGGTGGAGACAACGTGGATGCGCACCAGGGCGGGCCGCAGGCGGCTGATAGCCGCTTCGACTGCCGGGCGCGCCTCCGCCCGCACCTCCGGCGCCCCGGCCAAATCCCAACCGCTCCACAGAAAAAGACCGCCGGTCACGATTGAACCCAGGCTAAGCTTCATCCGCGTGCTGTTTCCCATGCGGCTGGTTTAGTTCAATTCGGCCGATTATCAAGCAAAGACTTTCATGGGCATTGACTTTGGGCCGGGCCAAGCCCAGGATGGCTTCGATGTAACGGCTATGCCGCACCGGACTTTCAATACTGAGGAAGTGGGGCGCTACCTGCACCTGGGGCGAGCGGACATGGAGCGGTTGGTCAAGAACCAGGACATCCCTTTCGAAAGACACGGAGAGCGCCTCGTGTTTCGAAAGGTCGAGATCGATGCGTGGGCCTCTCAACGCATCCTCGGCCTGGAAGGCCGGCGCCTGGCCGAGTATCACCAGAGGACCTCCAGCGACACGCGGCGGTTTCTGGCGCGCGAGGTGATGATGCCGGAGCTGATGCAGCCCGAGTTCATCGAGCCTGCGCTGCCGGCCAAAACCAAGGCCTCGGTGTTGCGCCAGATGACGGCCCTGGCAGAGAAAGGGGGCCGGGTCTGGGATGCCCAGGGCTTGCTGGCGGGCCTGGAGGCGCGCGAGGCGCTTTGCTCGACGGGCGTTCCGGGCGGCCTGGCGCTGCTGCATTCCCGCTTTCCCGACGCCTACATGTTCGAATCGCCTTTCATCGTGCTGGGCCGGACGGTCCAGAAGATCCCCTTCGGCGCGCCGGACGGGGGGGCCACGGACCTGTTTTTCCTGCTCGGCTGTCCGGACGACCGCCTTCATCTGCACACCCTGGCCCGCCTCTGCCTGATGGCCCAAAAGACCAACCTCCTGGCCCAACTGCGGGACGCCCCTGATGCCGCCTCGATGCACCGAAGCATCCTCGAGGCCGAGCAAGCCGTCCTGGGGACCAAACCGGAAGCCCAGGGCAAACAGTGAGGCGGCGGTAATAGACTCGTCCGGAGCGTGGAGCGTCGGAGCGTCGGAGCGTGGAGCGTGAGGGCATCATAGCGATTGTCGCGCTCCCACGCTCCACGCGCCACGCTCCACGCGCCACGCTCCACGCACCTCACCTCTTGGTCCTCGGTGCTTCGAGACTTTCGTGCGGTTCTTGGATGTTCTTTTTAAACTGTTCGAGTTCCTTTTCCCACTCCGCCCAACTCTCGGCCCAAGCCGGCCCGGTGAGTTTGGCGCGGGCGGCAGGCCAGGAAGTTTCAAGCGCATCCAATTCATGGCGGGCCTTGTCGCGCTGGCCCCATTTAAGATAGCCCTCGATGAGCTCGAGGTGGTTGTCGGGAAAGTCCGGGGCCAGGGTCACAGCGCGCCGGAGGTGTTGCTCGGCCTGCGCGCGGTTGCCGATGCTGACGATAGCGGGCGCATCGCGGTAGAGTTGGCCCAGGTTGCGGTCTGGCCCGGCATAGTCCACGTGCTCATCGAGGCGGCGAGCCAGGTCGAATTCCTGGCGCATCGAGCTCACCAGCTTGAGGGCCCCCAACCCTTTGGTCCGGGCCATCTGGCCCAGGTTCACGCCCAGGTAATAATGTGCCGGTCCCGAGTTCGTGGCCCGGGCGATTGCCTGGCGGCAAGCAGCGATGCCTTGATCGGCGAGTTGCGCGCGCTGAGCTCGGTTGGTGGCGCATTCGGCCAGCTCAAAACAGGCCCGGCCGAACTCCCAGGCCGCCTGGGGGTTTGCCGGTTCGTGCCGGCAGCGGGCCTGGGCCTCCCGGAAGAGGCCTTGGGCGTAAGCGGTGGTTTCGGCCATTGGGTCCGCTTGGGCGCGGCACCAGACCGCGAGAACCAGCCCCAGGCAGACCCAGAGCCGGATCCGCTGGGTGCGGATCTGGTTTTGGGCGCCTGGTGCATTTCGAGCATCCTGTTCCCCAACACAGGTCTGGGCGTTCACCCGTCCGCCCTCCGAAATAGGGGTTGCGAAGCACACCAATTGGCTATAACCTTGGGTCTTGTGAGATTGAATTGGAAAGTCCTACGGCTGGCGGCTCTCATTCCGGCTTTAGTGCTGGTGGGTGCCGGTTGCAGCGGCATATCCGCTTCACAAAGCGTTTCGCCGGCCACCTTTCTTCTGCCGGGCTTGCTCAAGGCCGATCCGCCTCCGGCGCATGGCGACCTGGTCCTGCCGGGCAATGAGCCTGCCGGGGAATTGGCGCAATTCTAATCTTCATTATGCGATTCCCATTCGCGCTGACGGTCAAGATGGCCCGTCATATCGTAAAGCACAAGCTCTTGCGCACGCCGCGCTTTGCTTTGGTGCTGCAACTGGAACCCCTTCACACGTGTAACCTGACCTGCACCGGTTGCGGGCGCATCCGCGAGTACTCCACCAACCTCAAGGACATGATGAGCCTGGAGGACTGCCTGTCGGCAGCGCAGGAATGCGGCGCCCCCATGGTTTCCGTTTGCGGGGGCGAACCGCTCATTTACCCCAAAATCGAGGAATTGGTCGCCGGCCTGCGGGCCCAGGGGCGCATCGTCTATATTTGCACCAACGGCATGTTCATGCGCAAGAAGCTCAGGGAATACCTCGCCGCCATCTACACCCCGGGGCTCGAGCCCACCCTCACCCGGCTGCTGGCCGAAAAGCTGGTCTCGGACAAAGACGCCCAGGCCATCCGCAAAGGCAGGACTGACGGCCGGCCCGTCATCGCCCCAACCCGCTGGCTGTATTGGAACCTTCATGTCGACGGCCTGGAATACACGCACGATTTGATAGTCGAGCGCGAAGGGGTTTTCAGGGAGTGTGTCGAGGCGGTCCGGATGGCCAAACTCCTGGGGTTCCAGGTGGCGACAAACACGACCGTTTACAAGGAGACGGACGTGGAGGAAATCGAGCAGATGTTCGAGTTCTTCTCCGCCCTCGAAGTGGACGGCCACACCATTTCGCCCGGCTACGATTACGACGCCGCCAAGAAGGACATGGCCAAACGCCTGGGCAAGAACCCCCTGGACTTCTTCCTCACCCGGGCCATGACCCGGGAGAAGTTTGCAAAAATCGAGGAATGGGGGAAGCGCTTCCCGCTCCTGGGCACGACGGTTTACCAGGAGTTCCTGGCCGGCAAACGCGACCTGACCTGCACCGCTTGGGCCATCCCGACGCGCAACGTGCGGGGCTGGAAGGCGCCCTGCTACCTCATGACCGACGGCCACTACGAGCACTACCAGGAGATGCTGGATCGCGTGGACTGGAACCGCTACGGCGTGGTCAACGGCGTGGCGCGGGACCCGCGTTGCGAGAACTGCATGGTCCACTGCGGCTACGACCCCAGCGGCGCCCTTGGCGCCGACTACCAGCCCGGCGATAATTGGAAGATGATTAAGTACAATCTCGGCCCGCGGCCCGCGCCGTCTTCCGCCGGCCTCCAGGTCAAAGCCCTCAACGGCTACTCGATCGGCAAGGGTCACCTGGCCCAGGCCAAAGCCGCCATCAACCCCGCCCTGGCCGGGGCCAAGTCCGCCTTCCGGACCCAGGGTGAGGGCGGCGGGGCTTGCGGCAGCGGCCAGACCTTGCCCGGGGAAGAACTGCCGGCCAAGGCCGGCCCGGGGGAAAGGGATTGATGCCCGGACGGAAGAGCAATGGTAACTGTTCACGTCAAGTGGCAGCGAAGATGGACCGTCCCCGGTCGGACGCGGGGTACGGAGGCCTCACAAACTACGGGCGCGCAAAGCCGGCTGAAGCCGGCGCTCCGGAGCGCCGGCTTCAGCCGGCTTCGGGCAAGGGACGTGGAATGGTGCTGAATAGTCACGAGCCATGAGCAGAACCTTGTTTCTCAGTCCTCCCTCCTTCGATGGTTTCGATGGCGGGGCCGGCTCGCGCTACCAGGCGCGGCGGGAAGTGACCAGTTTCTGGTATCCGACATGGCTGGCACAGCCGGCGGCGCTGGTGCCGGAGAGCAAGCTGCTGGATTGCCCCCCGCACGACATCGGCATCCAGCAGTGCCTCGAGCAGGCCGGCAACTATGACCACGTCATCATTCACACCTCGACTCCGTCCCTCAAGAACGATTGCAAGGTGGCCGAGGCGATCAAGCTGAACCGGCCCGAAACCCGCATCGGCTTTGTCGGCGCCCACGCGGCCGTCCTGCCAGCCGAGACGCTGAAGGCCTCGCCGGCCATCGATTGGGTTGGGCGCAAGGAATTTGATTTCACCTGCAAAGAAGTGGCCGAGGGCCGGCCGTTGGAGAAGATTGCCGGCCTGAGCTATCGCGGCGCCGACGGGCGGATCCAGCACAACCCGGAGCGCGAGCTGATCCAGGACATGGACTCCCTGCCGTGGGTGGCCGATGTCTATAAGCGCGACCTGCAGATCGATCGCTACTTCATCGGCTACCTCTTGCATCCCTATCTGAGCCTTTACACGGGCCGGGGCTGTCCCGCCCAGTGCACCTTCTGTCTCTGGCCGCAGACCATCGGCGGGCACAAGTACCGCGTGCGTTCGGCCCAAAACGTGGCCGACGAAATGGCCTACCTCAAGAAGCTCTTCCCCCAGGTCAGGGAGTTTTTCTTCGACGACGACACCTTCACCGCCAACCTGCCGCGCGCGCGGGAGATCGCCGCGAAACTGGCCCCGCTGGGGCTGGCCTGGAGCTGCAACAGCCGCGCCAACCTTGACTACGACACCATCAAGTCCTTCAAAGATTCCGGGCTGCGTCTGTTCCTGGTCGGCTACGAGAGCGGCAACGAGGACATCCTCACTCGCATCAAGAAGGGCGTGACGCTCGACCAGATGCGCCGGTTCACCCGCGCCTGCCACAAGGCCGGCGTCGTGATTCACGGCACGTTCGTCCTGGGCCTGCCGATCGAGACCCGCCAGAGCATCGAAAACACCATCCGCTTTGCCAAGGAACTCGACCTGTTCAGCCTCCAGGTCTCCCTGGCCGCGCCCTATCCTGGAACCGAGCTTTTCGAGATGGCCCGCCAGAACGGCTGGTTTGTCAAGCAGGACAAGACCGACCTGGTCGAGAGCGACGGTTTCCAGCAAAGCGCCCTCCAGTACCCCGACTTGAGCAAAGAGGAGATCTTCGAGGCCGTGGATCGTTTCTACCGTGCCTATTACCTGCGCCCCCGGCCCGTCCTGCGCATCATCAAGACGATGCTCGAGGACAAAGACGTCTTTGTCCGGCGGTGCCGCGAGGGGTATGAGTTTTTCAAGAGCTTGCGCCAGCGCAAGGAAGACCTCGCCGCCGCCCGGGCCAAACCGGCCGCCGCCTGACCCGCCAATCAGGCCGATAATACGCCAAACGGGTGCCCGCCACCCTCCGAGGGAAAACGGCATTCAAGCCGCTCTGCGCCATCGGAAGCTGGCTCTCCAAAGCCACTGCCCCACGGAACTGCCAACCTGTCAACCTGCCCGTCCCCTGAAGATCTCTGCTCAAGGGGTGCCCGGCGATTGCAGAACGGGGGTGAGGGGTGTGCCTCCAAACGCACAGTTGCCGGGGCGGCAGGCCGCATCGATGATGAAGGTGACGAAGCCCTATGGAGCTTCATGTTTAGTTAGGGGCGACTTGGTGATGAGAGCCGGGTCGCCCTTTTTGCCCGCCAATGAGCAAAGGACAAATTTGCTTGCTGATATCGGGAGTTGCCGTTATGCTTTCTATCATCGTGAACGAACGAACACCGCGATCTGATTTCGAGCTTTGCCCAATTTGCAGCGCCAGGATTCCATTCTCCCTTGCGATGCACATGGTCGCGGCCCATTCTTCAAACGCCATAGAAAGCAGCGGGGATGCCTGTAACGCGGCCTTCCGGGATGTCCAGGCTTCGGCTCATCGACAATCGCAGTTGAAGCGTCCATCGAAAACGAAAAGGCCAAACCACACCCGCCGAGGCAAGTCCGGATTCGTGCGAAACAATGGAAAAAGACGGCATTGAAGCTGTGGGGTTGTGACGCCGTTCCTCGCC
>Ga0187857_10003709_pt1 | contig 12051 bp, 10 predicted proteins | sample June2016WEW_8_10_FD_132984 | JGI IMG/M metagenome (GOLD analysis project Ga0187857, IMG submission 132984) | Peatland microbial communities from SPRUCE experiment site at the Marcell Experimental Forest, Minnesota, USA - June2016WEW_8_100 | ecosystem: Environmental > Terrestrial > Soil >...
GACCTCGACCGCCTCGCCGAAGGCGGCCTTGAAAAGATCCGCTTGCTCCCAGCACGCGCCCTTGAGTCTCAACTGCTTCAGCGTGATTGTCATTGACGAATCTCCTTATCCGTGCTATACATACTCATGGCTGACGCCATGATTTTTCGGTCAGGACTCGTATACAGTCTAGCTGACAATCGTATACAAGTCAAGCGCAAAACGATCAGAATCGTGTATCCCCATGGCTGACGCCATGATTTCTCGGTCAGGACTCGTATACAGTCTAGCTGACAATCGTATACAAGTCAAGCGCAAAAATCAGTCAGAGTCGTCGATCAAGCACGTTTGCCACTGTATTGACCCCCCTCCGATTGAAACCGTCCGGCGTGCGCTCGTCCTGCATCCCGGCCCATGTGATAAAGCCTAGGAGGATCTTGTAATGTTTAACACTATGATGCGGGAGGTTCATAAGCGGATGAGCGAAACGGGGCAAGTTCCTGTTTCCATCCGTATCCATCCTTTTACCAAGCATCAACTTGAAGCGGAGCTCCGGGCTCGTACGAGCTTCAATCTCGCCTATACTGCCAAGACCGCTCAGGACATGGTGATAAACAAGATCGTCGAAACACGGTCGGAAGGGCGATACAAGGGGCATCCGCTGCCTGGCGGATGGGAAATTCCGGTTCTGGCGGACGATCATGTCCCGCTGGGTCAATATTGGGTGGCCGTCGATGGATACGATATCTCAAGAGACCGAATTGGCGAGAAAATACCGCGAGGTATTATTAAGGGACTCAGCTTCAATTGACGTTTTTGAGGACCTGTTGACAGATTTAAGATTGTACGAGACAATAGTTACTGAAGAAGACCGGATTTTGCACAATTTCGCCTTCCGTTTGTTGGCGAAAATGCAGCTTTACCACCCGGACAACATGCGGATGGTAACGCGAAATCTGGCCGGATTACCGATGCCTGGCCCTCGGGAGGAAATACCGGAGCCAGGGATACGGGACATGGTGAGGAGTTAAAATGGTAGTGGAAGATGCCGGGGCTTCGGCTCTGGCTCAAGATGCGTCTCCCGCCGTTGGCGGTCCCCAGCCTGCAAGTGCTGGAAACGAGGGCGCGTCGGGTACTGAACCTCCGAAGCTTCCCGGTTGGACCGGCCAGCTTACGGCGGAGCAGCAGGCCGAGATCAAAGCGCGAATAACCGCGGACCCGAAAGCTATCGACGAGCTTCCGAAGGGCCTCACGGAGCTTTATTCGGGTTGGTCCCAGTTCAAGGCTCAGGCTGTAGGCGCATTGAGAGTTCCAGCCCAGGACGCACCGAAGGAAGCATGGGACCAGTTCTATAAGGGACTTGGCCGACCAGAATCCGCCGAGGGATATACCCTTGAAAAACCTCAAATACCTGCGGGGCTGAGGTACGACGAAGGTCAGGAGAAGTGGTTCCGGGGACTAGCCTATGCGGCCGGCTTGAATCAAGCTCAAGCCAAGGGAATCTTCGATTCGTGGAACAAGATGCAGATGGATGCTTTCCAGAAGTCTATCGAGGCGAGGAAGGCCGCTGCCAAGTCCGCTACGGATTCCCTGAAAACTGAATGGGGTGACAAGTACGAGGAGAACTGGGGCAGGGTACGCGAGGCATACGCTCAGTTCATACCCGGAGGAAACCAGGGGCAACTTTTCAAGAAAATTTCGGCGTGGGGCCTGGACAATGACCCGGACTTTCTGAAGATGCTGAAAGCCATCGGGGACAAAATCGGACCTCCTCGATTCGTCGCGCCCAAGGGAGACCGAGGGTCTTCTTCGTCTGAATCGAAATGGGAATTCGGAGGAATCAAGGCTTAGTCTTCACCCGCTAAGGCTACATCATGGCTGCTGGCGGTTTCTCTACTGAATATACCATGATCGAGGTTGCCAAAGGCATAGGAGCCAAGGGCAATCAACTCGCTCTGGTAGACACCCTCTCCCAAAGGACTCCCTTCGTCGAGGAAGGGTACTGGGTCGAGGCGGACGATTTCCAGTCCCATCATTTCATGCAGTCTTTGCAAGAGCCGGTGGGCGTGGACATGGTAGTCAACGTCGGAGTCGGGTGGGACGTCTTCATGGAGACTCCCGTAACCGAAATGATCCAGGGCCTTGAGGACTATTTCCGGATCGACATGCGCATTCTGAAGAAGCGCACTGATCCCCAGAAGTACCTCAAGCAGCAAATCGATGCCTTCGTTCGGGCGCTCACCAAGACCTTCCACGACAGGGTTCTCTATGGAAACTACACTGCCAACTCGGCGGTCGGCGTAGGTCCCTCGACTACCATCGGCGGGGCGAGCTCGGCGCGAATCATCGGCCTTATGGCCCGGTTTAACAACATATCGACGAATCCGTGGTACAACGTCATCACCAACGCGGGGACCGGCGCGAACGCCCAGGCCTCCACCCTCGCCCTGAAATGGGGTGAGAAGGGGGTGTTCTTCGTGTACCCGCACGGAGGGCAGAACTTCATTGAAGTCGAAGACATGGGGCAACAGCTCGTCTACGACTCCAACCGAAACCCCTACACGGCTTACGTGGTTCACTTCATCATTCAGTTCGGCCTCTGCGTGGCCGATCCCCGCAACGTTCAGCGAGTGGCGAACATAACCAAGGCCGCCTATTGGGCGCCGACCCAGCAGCTCGAATCGCTGGGGCAGATGCCCGATGGCCTCGAAGGCGCAGTGCTGTACGTTCCTCGGTTCATCTACACCTACATGCAGGTGGATGCTCTCCTCGGGACGAACAAGCTCTACACCAAAGAGGAAGTCTGGGGTCACCAGCAGGATATGTTCCAGGGAGTTCCAGTCCGTATGGTGGAACGCATGGCTACGAACGAAGCCATCGTGAGCTAAGGAAGGAGGAATACAATGCCTATCCAGGACAACTACCTAATCCTTTCGTCCGCTCAGACCGTTCTTTCGACGGGCTCTACGGCTTCCAACTCCCCGTTCGATACGGGGCAACAGATTTCTTCGTTGTACGGTCAATCCCCGTATGCAACGTCGAACAAGAACACCATCGCGGCGACCCTCGGTCAGGCCCCCAAAAAGTTCTTCTTCATGGTGAGGATCAACTACGGGGCATCGGGCGGGTCCACGGCCAATACCATGACCATCGCCCTCATGCAGGGCGCGACCGCGGGCGCAACGGGAAGAACGGTGTCGTTCCAGACGGCCGCCCTCACCAAGGCGTCGCTTACCACGGCGGCCTCAGCGATTCTGTGCAAGATTCCGTTGCCGGAACCGCTTCTGCGGTACATCAACGGGAAATACACCATGACGCAGTCGGGAAGCTCGTACTTTACTGCGTTCAAGGTGGACGCAGAGCTCACCCTGTATTAACGGGTTGCCGGCCGGCGGGAAACCTCGCCGGCCGGTTTTGGAGAAAAGATGAGTATAAAGGTCAGAAAGAATCAGCCTTACGATCCCGTATCCGATGGATCGGGGGGCGGGTACTATCAGATGTCCGTCGCATCGGGGCTTGTGACGGGAATAGCGGCAAACTCGACCCTCTTCTCCCTCCGATGGGCTCCTGTTCCTGTCAACAACAGGTTGGCAAGATTTGAACTCAAGTACTTCAAAGTCAACGCCATCATTACCACCGGGTTTACCGGGGCTCAACTATGCGACTTTCTTTCGTTCGTTCAGAAGTCTTTCACTGCTTCTGACAGCGGGGGGAATCAAGTTATTCCGGCGGCCGGAGACCAAAAACGACAACAACGGTTTCCCGATTCTCTTTTCTTGACTGGCGGGGACATTCGCATCGCTTCGACCGGGGCTCTTACGGCGGGCACGAGAACCGCAGAAGCACAGCCTTCCGACAGCGCTCAGTTTTGGGCGACCTCCGCGGGAACGGGAGGCGGCTTCTCGGTTCCTCTTGTCGAAAAACTCGACGAGCATCACGTACCCCTCGTCCTAGAAGCCAACGAAGGGTTTACGTTTCAGAACGTGACCGCGTTTGGGGCTGCGGGGGTAATGAAATTCTGGTTCGACATGGGATGGATGGAAGCCTACGAGCCTGGCGCATGGTGATCTATGGCCGGGAACACCCTATCCGATGTTCAGATTTTCAATAACGCGCTTCTCAGACTAGGGATTTCTTCGGACTATTTCGTAAATGCGGTTGATGGGTCCGATACTTCACAATCTGGGTCTCCGTCTCAATACGGGCTTTTCGCCGGATACGAGTATTTCAAGACCCGGAATGAGGAGTTGCGCGCTCATGCGTGGCATTTTGCATACAAGCGACAACAGCTTTTTCTCGCCTATCTCAATGCCGTAGCCTCATGGAGCGGGAGTGCGTTATCTCTGACTTTGGCCGGGGTGTCAATCGTTTCGTTTACTGCGAACGCCGCTCTTGTCGCAAATTCCGATCTTCAGTCCAGAACATTGACTCTGACCTCGACGACGCCCCCCAGCCCTTCATGGGTGGGCCAAAACATTTCCGGACCAGGCATCCCGGTCGATACCGTGGTCCGGGGAATAAATACCCAAGGGAGCAGCTTTCTTGTCATCCTTTCACGTGAAGTTACTTCGAATGAATCTGGCGCGACGTACTATCTCACCCCTCTTCGCGTTGGATGGATGGTCACTTCTGCTTTGACTCCTGGAAACGTCATTCCGTCCTATCCTACTGGACTACAGTCCGGGACTATCATTACCGCGATTTCGGTTTCGGGATCGACGGTTACGTTAGCGCTAAACCTTCCGACAACTCAGGCGGGATCGAGCGTATCCATCTGTCTTCAGGCTCAAAACCTCATTGGTTACTGGTATATGTACCAAAAGCCTGCGGATGCGCTCCGGGATGACTACATTTACGTGCTTCTGCCGGACTTCGTTTACATCTGGCCGTTTTCTGTTATTCACCAGGACTTTTTCCCTTCCAAGACTGAAGGGCAGTATATCTATACGGACCTCGACCCAAACAACGGGAATCCGTATGTCGGATACCTGGCGGAAATAACCGATACGACGTTGTTCGATCCTCTTTTCACCGACGCTTTTATCATGCGGCTCGCCTCAAAAATGGTCTTCTTTGCCACTGGGGGCGATAAGCTCAAACAGCAATTTGAACAGGAATACGCCATTCTTATTTCTCGGGCACAAGGGTACAACCTTATCGAGAAAGATTCTGACATTGATGGAAACGTGTGGTGGGTTGACCGGGGAAACCCCTAATGGCGGATTCGTAAATGCCCAACATTGAGGGACAGCAAGAAGTTTTGCTCTCTGATTTCACATACGGAGAGCTTACGCCGAGGATGCTTGGGCGAACCGAAACTCCGGTGTATCACAAGGGCGCTCAGACCATAGAAAACTTCGTTCCAATGATTCAAGGCGGTTTCAGAAAACGGACAGGGACCATTCAACTCGGGAACTCCTACAATAATTCCACGTGTCGGCTCATGCGGATGGTCATTTCGGGAAGCCTTTTCTACATCCTTGAGTTTACCAATGACCTTATCAGGGTGTGGAAAAACGGAACGACACTTCTCGGTACGACCTATGCCGTGCCGTATCTCACTGCCGAATTGAATTCGCTTCAATTTGGATGGGCATATCCGAATCTGTTCATTGCTCATGGGAATCATCCTCCCGCCATGTTTACCTATAATGGGTCGGATTCTTTCACGTACACCGCGCCTATCCCTCTCGTTGGATCATCGGCGACGTATATCCCTGGAATCTCTCTTACTTCAGGGACGGCCTATTTCCCCATTTCTTCCGCTCAACTCGCGGCGCTCCCGACTTCCGTGCTTCAGATTTTTACGGTAACGGCCAATGGGACGGTCAATCTTACTGTTGTCACTCCAAATCCCCAAAATCTTTATTGGTCCCTTATTGGGAAATACATCGTCATTGCGGGCGACAGCACCCCGAGACTGGTTGCTTCCGTTACATCGAATACGATAGTTCTTGCGACTGCAACCTCCGTTTCGGGATCGAATATCGCGGCCTATGCTGCCAATACCGGAGCCCCGGTAACAGGAATACTGAACGCTGCATCGGTCCTGCCTTCAGGGTGTTATCTTACGAGCATATCGGCAACTCAAGTGAACCTCAGTTCGGCTCCGGCTTCAAACTATTCCAACGTCACTATAGGTATTTCTCAGGATATCGTACTCAATTTACCGAATCTTCCATTTCAAGGGGCAGAAAACTATCCATCCGCTATTGCGTGCGCGAATCAACGTGTTTTGTGGATGGCTTCGCTTAATTCTCCGCAGGAAGTGTGGGCTTCTGTGGTCGGTATATGGGACGACTATGGAAACATGGAAATGCAATTCTTCGAGCTTGATACCTATACGTCCCAGGAAGTCAGCACCAACGCCTCAGGTCAGCCTTTGGATTCTAGCGGAAACGTCATCACCGCGGCTGCTCAGAATACCCCGGCATATATCAATGTTCCCCAGACAACGGAAATTGTCGGGGATGCTGATGGCTTTGACGGGGAAATCTATTCCGACCAGAACGATTCGATTCAATGGTGCGTGTCTGCTTTGGATATCATCATAGGAACCCTCTCGGGTCAGACTGAAATAGATGGCTCGGCAACTGCCAACACTTACGCATTCAGGAATATTTCGCGAACGGGATGCGCCCCGATTCAGGGATTCTTCATGACGGGTGGTGTCCTTTTCGTGGACCGGGCCGGCAAGCGAGTCCTTCTTCTTGATTGGCAAGGAACAGCGGTTATCACCCCTCCCCCCGAAACTCTTTCTCTGTTTTCCGAGCATCTTTTCGAGCAGAATCCGATCACTCAAGTAGCTTACTCTGCCTCTCCTGTTATGAGATTGTGGTTTCTCCGTACCGATGGGTCATTGGTTTGTTGTGAATACGACGACCAATACGGTGTCAGGGCATGGTGGCAATTCATTACGAACGGAACTATTGAATCCATTACGGTCGGTCCTGGATCAACGGAGGACATCCTTTACCTGGCGGTATCACGAAACGGAAAGGTAACGATAGAACAACTGACTACTCCGTACTGGAATCCTTCGTACTATTCCGGGGCTTTAGGAAACCAGCCTCCCGTATTTTTAGATGCGGCGGTTCAATATTACAACGCCACTCCCTTTACTGGAATACCTTCTTCTAGTATTCCTCTTATTGCAAATCTCATAGGTATGACGGTTGGAGTGTGGGGGGATGGAGAATATCTGGGAACGGTAGTTGTCGGTTCAGGAACAATAGTTTTGCCAGGTTCAACAGCCGTTCACTATGCTATACTGGGATTGCCTTATACCTCGATTCTTACCACGATGCCCTTTGAAATAGGGAACGCGATGGATTCGAGCCAAGGGCAGAGACTGATGACCCCGAGAGTCGGCGTGACTCTTCTGAATTCGCTCGATTGCGAACTTTCGGGGAAAGCGGGAGGAGCGGCAGTCGATGTCATACCTTCAAGTTCTCAAACAACATTCCCCACTCTTTTTACTGGGACCAAGCGGGCCCCCTGTCCCACTGGACCGGGCTTTGAGACGTCAATTACTATCACGTCCTCGCTTCCTCTCCCTTGCACGGTAACGGCACTCGTGCCGATGGTGGGCACTCGTGAGCGAGAATAGAATCATCGAGTTTTCCCCTGAACATCTTCTCGATTTCGAGGATATCGAGGGAAGACTCGACGACAACGCCGAACGGGAAGGAATAGCTCATAAGCAACTCGGCCCATGCGCCTCGTTTACGGTAGACGGGAAAGTCGTTATGTGCGGGGGTATTCACGTTTTCTGGCGCGGGATGGGTGAAGCGTGGATGTCGCTCCGGAAAGGCTGCATTGGTCCTTCGGTGCTTTTTGTCGCTCGTGAATGGCTCAATACCTGTATCGGACTCAATCACTTGGACAGGGTTCAGGCGATTACTCATGTAGGGGGGAAGTGGGCAAGGACGATGGAATTTCTTGGATTCAGCTTTGAAGCCGAGTTCAGGAAATTCGGACCGAATGGGGTAGATAAAGTCATGTGGGCGAGGGTCCAATGAGTAGCCAGATAGAAGAAGTCGGGGTTGGCGCGGGGATAGGTGCCATTGTTGGGACAATGATACTCCCCGGCCTCGGCACGCTTATCGGGGCAAGTCTTGGTGCTGGGACTGCCGGGACGCTTATTGGCGTTGGAGCAGCGGAACAATCCGCTGCCGATCAGGCCGCCCAACAGCAATACAATCAAGAAGCTGCCATACAGCAAACCGCCCAAATTGACAACTACAATCTTCAGCAAGAACAGATCGCCACAAGCAATCTCCAAACCAACCAGGCCAACCAACTCGCTCAATTCCAGGCTAATCAGGCTACCGCAGAGACCGCCGAAACGGAACAGGAACAAAGCGCTTATACGGGGGCTTTCAGTGCCATCGATACGGCGGAACAACAAGTTGGCTCTCAGCAAGCTCAGGCTGCTTCAGGGGCTTCGAATATCATCGCATCGGCTGCGGCTCGTGGCATCCGGGTAGGCGCCGGGGCGGTAAACTCCGGGGCGGCGGCAGGGCAAGGTTCCAAGCTCGTCGCGACACAAGGTCAGAATGGACAGGCTGCGGTTGCAGGGGTGGCGGCGACCGGAGCAGTAACAGGGGCCGCGGCCACACCTGGGTCGCCGGCCGTGGCGGGAGTAGATGGAGCTCCATCGCTCTCTGCTGTCGCCGGAACTCCCGCTCTTGCGGCTGTCGCTGGGACATCCCAAGTCCCGGTAACCTCTGCCCAGGCTGCGACTCCTATGCAGCTTTCTGTAGCGCAAGGGACCGTCGATATCTACGATTCCCAAGCGTCCCCTCTGATCCAACTCGCGGCGTACGAACGAAACGCGAACGCTCAGATAGGCTTCGAAGAGGGTCAAGTCGCAACGGCAGGAAATGCCAATCTACAGGGGATCGCCCAACAGTCGGCCAATTTCGAAACAAACGCGGCTCAAAACCTACTGGGGGAAGAGACTGCCCAGAATCAAAATATGCAGGCCGCGGAACAGCAGCTAGCCTCAAATCAGGGGCTTTCAGCTTTAGGGGAGGCTTTTTCATTCCAGGGGCTACAGGCAAACGAGGCTTTTACCCAGACAAATCTTGCCGCGTATGACTCTTCTTTATGGCTCAATGCCTTTTCTGATATCCTTGGAGAAGGCGCTACGGCTTTTGGCAAGATGTACGATCCGCCTACATATCAAGCCCAACAGCCAACGCTAGAATACGAAGGGGCTGCGGATTGGTCGGGAATCTCAAATCTCAATTTTGGCAATTACTATACTCCGGGAGGATAAATGGCTGGACTATTCAGTACTGCCGGGCAAGACCTAGCCGCCTCGGAAGAAAACCTTGGAAGTACCATTTTCAAGGCAGGGATGACCATTTATGACAAACTCAACGAGGCGGAAGAGGCGGTACAGACACAGCAAGGGCAACTGATTCTGTCTCAGGCCATGAACCAATTCGACAGCCAAATCGCACAAGACCCCGACACCGATTCATACCAACAAAAATGGGCCAAGGCAAAAGATGACGCCTGGCAACTTGCAGAAAAATCCATCAATAATCAGGGGGCGAAAAACGCCCTTTCCGATTGGTGGAACCAGACCTCAATTCAACAATCAAAAAAACTGGAAAATCAAACCATACAGACCAGGATTCAAAACGCTCTTGATCTGCTTAAAATGAATATGGATTCGCTTACACAAAAAGGCGACAAAAACTCAGTCGTTCAAGGTCTCAATGCCGCGGTTTCAGCAAACCTTATTTCTCAGGCTGGCGCTGAAACCGAAAAAGCGAAGATTTTCCATACAATCGACTATAATACTGTATTCCATACTGCACATTCGATAGCGTTTGACTCCAAGGGGGGAGACGATAATCTTGATGCCGCATTGAATGCGGTATGGGCTGATACCGATCATGGACTTTCTGACCCCGATAAGCAGGAAATCACTGATACGATTCAAAAACAGCATGAGGAAGCAAGTAAGTTAGCCAAGGAAAAAACGGACAAAGAGAACGGTGATAAGTACGATCAAGCCGTCAAGCATATCGTGGCGGGAAAGGTAGGGCCTACTAAGCTTACGACCGATCCCCGGTATCAATTCGCCGGCTCCCAGGCCGGAGAAACGACCGAAAAGCTCGTCGATTTTTGGAAAAATCTTCATACGAATGCGAATGCCAACAATCCCGGATATGGATATGCCTTGACTATGGATAAGCTCGATGACAAGACAAAAACTGTATCGGAGCTCAATGAAATAGTTATCGATGCGTTCAACAATGGAGACGTGAATAAGGGGCAAGTGACTACTCTTATGGACAAGATCAAGTCCGGGATTAGCACGGCGGAAGTTCAGGCAAGGACATATCTCCATGAAGGCACGCGCCTGTATAGCGAAGATGATGAGATGAAGGCTCAGAACATGCTCGATGAAGCCTTGGCTGCAAAAGGGAAAGATGCTTCCCCGGAATACGTTCAGAAACAAGCGGAAGTCATCAAAAAAATCTTCTCCGATCAGGGTCTTAGAAAAGCCATAGACGACCAGTTTGTATGGGAGAAAAAGTCAGGATTGGCCGCGATCTTCTCTCCCAAGCCGGGAACACCGAAAAAAGAAGACATTGCTGAAGCCCTTCATGCACTTGGTTCGGACGAGTTCTCCGGGACTCTGGGAACCCATGAAACTCAAGTTATTCTTCAGCAAACAACGACACAACTAAAGAACCTCATTGTTTCCAAATTCGGGATCAAGGGTAACGTCAACGTAGACTACGATGATAAGGGACTTCCTATATTCAAAAGCGACGATGGAAGTCAGGTCCGAGTTACGGAAGATGGCGGGAAAATCATGCTGTATGTCGGGAAACCCGATTCTGAGGGGACGATTTCGTGGTCGGAACAGGGCGTTGAACTATGACCGACGAAGACCTGGCCGCCCTTCGGCAGTTTGCCTCGCAGTACAACCAGTCCCAGGCTGTACAGGCCCCGCTTTCTAACCCTGCCGTCGATCAGGACAAGGTCCAAGCTGCAAAGATCATCGCGACTCAGATCAAACGGAAACCTTCGGATGTATATGATAACCTCGATACTGCCATAGAGCTTCAGTCAGGGAAAAAGCAAAGCGCCTCGTCTTTTGTTCAAAAAACGCAAAACTACATCAAAAACACGGACCTTGACCGTCAGATCAATCGGATTAACGGTATGTACCCCTTTGGGCCGCTACCTCCTGAAGCCCAGGCTCAGGTAGATGAGCTCGAAAAGCAAAAGCAGGGAGATACGCTTGAAGGCGCTCCCAAGGTCGGAGCGGACATTATTTCGGGGATTGGAACATTTGCAGGCGATATAGAAACGAAAGCTGACGCTCTCGCGGGAGAGCTGTCAGAGGATTTCCAAGGCCTCGTTGCCTTCGGGCTTCAAACTATGGGTGTCGAAATGAATCCCGATACGGCACAGTACCACTTCAACCTAGGGCTTCAGCAAGCCAGGGAATTTACTGCGGAAGGGATCGGAGCGGCCAAGAAGGCCGCTAGGGCCGAAGGCGAGGGGGAAACCTCGTCCCTTATCACCGCAGAAGTTCTCGACTTGGGAAATACTTTGATGCTCGGGTTTCCGGCGGGAGCTGCCAAGGATGCCGTCGAAGTAGCATTTGCAAACACAGTTTTGAAGTCCGGCCTCAAGGGGGGCCTCGTTCGAGCCGGGAAAGTGGTAACGAGACAAATGAGTTTTGCTGCGGCCGCTTCGGCGTGGAACAACATGATAGATCAGTTCGGCACGGAATTGAGCAACGTCGCTGAAAAAACCCATATTCCCTTGAAGTCGATTCAGGATCAAGCCAAAGAGATAGGATTTAGCACGGTCACAATGGCCGCAGGTGGGTCGGCGCTTGAAGGTGCCGGGATCGTCGCCGGAAAGATCATGGGCATAGCCGATAGAGCCAGGGGAAAATCGGCCCCGGAGGAGACGGGGAAGCCGGACGATGCGTCCGAGACGGGGAAGCCGGATGAATCTGCCCTAGAGCTTCAACGGGAGGCCCAGAGAGAAGAAAGCGCCTATCAGGAAATCTCAAAAAAACCCTACGAA
>Ga0187857_10003712_pt1 | contig 12047 bp, 10 predicted proteins | sample June2016WEW_8_10_FD_132984 | JGI IMG/M metagenome (GOLD analysis project Ga0187857, IMG submission 132984) | Peatland microbial communities from SPRUCE experiment site at the Marcell Experimental Forest, Minnesota, USA - June2016WEW_8_100 | ecosystem: Environmental > Terrestrial > Soil >...
ACGATGGGCGAGGGCGAAGGCGCCGGCGCGGGGGCGGCGAAAGGCAGCAGCGAAGCCGACGGCAGAAGCGCTGCCGCGTCCTCGCCGACCGGCCGCCGCGTCTCAACCAAGCCACTCGTTGAGATCGCCCGCGCCGCCACGAAGGAAGAGGCCCTGGCCGGCTTCGAGCGCTGGAAGGTTCGCCACGTGCAAGTCGCGGCGCACCTCGAGCCGGCCGACATCCTGGTCGACGGCATGCGGGGCCGCTTCACGCTGTGGTACCGGATCCGAGTCAACCTCGAGCACGTGCCGGAGGCTGAGCGGCCGCCGCAGGAGTCCCTCGAGGTCGACTACGACCCCTGGCGCGACGTATCGCCGAGCAACCGGAGGCTCAGCCCGGCAACCTCTACCGGCCGAAGATTGCCTTGAGTTCGAACGGGGTCGTCGACTCAAGCTGATCGTAGCGGCAGTCGGAAGGGCGCTTGTCCGGGCGCCAGCGCAGGAAGGTCGTGGCATGGCGGAACCGGTCGCCCTGGAGATGGTCGTACCCAACTTCGCACACCCGCTCGGCCCGCAGCGGCTCCCAGGAAAGATCGCGGTCGCGGTTCCAGCGGCTCGTCGCCCCGGGCATCCGCTGGCCGCCGGCCCGCGCCGCCTCCTCCCACTCGGCCCACTCCGCCCACGGATGACGGACCAGGGCGTTCTCGCGGAGGGGGGCCAGCTCGTCGACAAGCCGGCGCCGTTCATCGGTGGTGAAGCTGGCGGTGATCCCGACGTGGTTCAATCGGCCGGTCTCATCGAACAGCCCGAGAAGGAGGGAGCCGACCAGCGTTCCCGGTCCGTTCTTGTGCCATCGGAACCCGGCCACGAGGCAATCTGCCGTGCGAGAGTGCTTGATCTTGGCCCAGCCCCGCTTGCCGGGCATGTACGGGTCGGACAGCCGCTTCGCGACGACACCATCGAGACCGGCGCCCTCGAATCGCCCGAACCAGTCGGCCGCGACCGATGGATCGCGGGTCGCCGGCGTCAGATGGACCGGTGCCGCCGCGCCCGCCAGCGCCGCCTCAAGCAGCGCGCGCCGCTCTCCCTGGGGAGTGGCGCGGAGATCGTGATCGTCGACGGCCAGGAGATCCCAGGCCACGTAACTGGCGGGCGTCCGGGCCGCCAGCAGCTTGACCCGGGATTCGGCCGGGTGGATGCGGAGCAGCAGCGAGTCGAAGTCCAGGCCGTGCGGCCCGGCGATGACCACCTCACCGTCGAGGACGCACCGTTCAGGCAGCGCGGACCTGAGCGCCGGCGGCAACTCCGGGAAGTAGCGATCAAGCGGCCTGAGGTCGCGGCTCTGGAGGTACGTGTCGTCGCCGTCACGGAAGACCAGGGCCCGGAACCCGTCCCACTTGGGCTCGTAGCTCCAGCCCTCGCCGGTCGGGATAGCGTCGGTGAGCCTGGCGAGCATGGGTTCGATCGGCGGCCGAAACGGCAGATTCATTCGCCGACTATAGCGGGACCGCGCGCGCCCATCGCGGACGGATCGCGGCCCGCGTTAGACGGTCGGCGCCGGCTCGGGTCGTCCCAACTGCACAACGACGCCTTCGATCGGGCCGAGGCTCAGCGGCCGGAGTGAAACCGGGAGGCCCGTGGGCCTGTCGGCGACGGTGGAGAGCTCGAGAATGCCGTGCGCGGGCGACCTGGGCGCGGCCGGTGGCTGGGCCACGGCCCTCAGCTCAGCCGCAGCCGGACGGCCGGCCCCAAGCCGCGGCTCGGCGCCGGCCGCCGACCCATCGCCATCGACTCCCTCCGAACGCGCCGGGGACAATGCCGCCGCGTCGAACCGGACCTCCCGGTTCGTGAAGTTCAGGGCCACCAGCAGCGCCTCGCCGGCCGCCTCACGCACGAATGCGAAGACGCCCTCCGGCGCATCGAGCGAGCGGTAGATACCGTGGAGGAGCGGCGCCGATCGCTTCCGGTACCAGATCAGCCGGCGGTAGAGGCTCAGCATCGACCCCTGGTCGCCCCGCTGCGCCGCCACGTTGACGCGATCCGCTTCAGACCCGATCGGCAGCCACGGTTCGCCGGTCGTGAAGCCGGCGCCGCGGCCCGGCGCCCACTGCATCGGGGCCCGCTCCGGATCGCGGCCGTCAACGTCCACCGCCCGCTCCGGCGGCACCTCGGCGTCGGCCTGGCCTATTTCCTCGCCGTAGTAGATGAACGGCGTCCCGCGCAGGGTCAGGAGCATCATCGCCGCGACCCGGGCCCGGCCCAGACCCACCGGGCCGCGCCCGCCGCCCGCGCCTGAGTCATACCGGCTGCGAGCACGACCGACATCGTGGTTCGAGAGCGTGTAGTCGGGCCAGGCGCCCGCCGGCAGCACCCGCTCGAATGATTCGGTCGCCTCGCGAAACGCCGAAGCGACCCAGGGCTGGCGCAGGAAGGTGAAGTTGAAGACCAGGTGGAGCTCGTCGTTCGCCGCGCCGTAGTAGGCGGCCATCCGTTTCGGGTCGGGAACGAACACCTCGCCGACCGCCATCCTGTCGCCGTAGCTATCGAGCAGCCGCCGCCAGGAGCGGTGAATCTCGTGGACCTCCGGCCAGTCTTCGTCCATCCGACGCGACCGGGCGATGAGCGACTTCGGGTTGTCCCGCAGCTCCGGGTCCTGGAGCATCATGTGCGCCACGTCGACGCGGAAGCCGTCCACGCCCCGATCGAGCCAGAAGCGAAGGATCGCCTCGAATTCCTCCCGAACAGCCGGATTCCACCAGTTCAGGTCGGGCTGGTCGGGCAGGAACGAATGCAGGTAGTACTGGCCGGTCCGTTCGTCGAACGTCCATGCCCTGCCGATCCGGAAGCGGCTCTGCCAGTTGTTCGGAGGCCCACCGTCCGGTGCCGGATCGGCCCAGACGTACCAGTCGCGCCTGGGGTTCGTCCGCGACGACCGAGACTCCCGGAACCAGGGATGACGATCCGAGGTGTGGTTGGGCACGAAATCGACGACGACCCGAATGTCGCGGCCGTGCGCCCGAGCCACGAGCTCGTCGAAGTCGGCGAGGCTGCCGAAGACCGGGTCGACGTCGCGGTAGTCGGCCACGTCGTAACCGAAGTCGGCCATCGGCGAGCGGTAGAACGGCGAGATCCAGATCGCGTCCACGCCCAGCGAGTCGGGCGTGCCGTCGTTGAGGTGGTCGAGATGGGCGGTGATTCCGGGAAGATCGCCGACGCCGTCGCCGTTCGAGTCGGCGAAGCTGCGCGGGTAGACCTGGTAGAAGACAGCGCGCTTCCACCAATCGCGGTCCAGGGCGCTCACAGTCGTTCCATCAAGGCCGCTTCGGGGCTGCCATCTCGTCGCTCCCAATCGGGCCCGCCGGCACGGCCGCGGGACCAGCCCGGATTGTAGCCACGGGCAGACTCGGCCGGCTGTCGCGCAGCCCGCGCGGCCGGGGCGCCCTCCGGGTACCCCCCACGGCATCCTGGCAGGGAACGACGGGCACGGTCAAGGACGACAAACGGCCCTATGCCGCACGGCTGAGAATCGGGCACCCTCGGAGGGCTCGGGTCCAGCTAAGCAGGCATACAACCAGGTGACAGACCAATGGCCAAGGTAGAAGTCGCGACCGGCCAGCACAACTTCGAGGTCGTGGGGATCGCGCGAGTTGAAGGCGAGGGCACGCTTCGGCTCCGCATCACCGATGGTGAGGTGCGCGAGGCGCGCCTTTCGATCTTCGAGGCGCCACGTTACTTCGAGAAGCTGGTCGTGGGTCGGACGCCCAACGAGGTCGTCGACATCGTCGCCCGCATCTGCGGCATCTGCCCCATCGCCTACCAGATGGGTGCTTCGATGGCTTTCGAGCACCTGTTCGAGGTCGAGATCGACCCCCAGGTTCGAGCTCTTCGCAAGCTCCTCTACTGGGGCGAGTGGATCGAGAGCCATGCCCTCCACGTCTACATGCTCCACGCACCGGACTTCCTGGGCTACGAGAGCGCCATAGCCATGGCCCGCGACCACAAGCCGGTGGTCGAGCAGGCGTTGCGCCTGAAGCGGACCGGCAACGAGATCATGAAGCTGATCGGCGGCCGGGCCATCCACCCCGTGGCGATGCGGGTGGGCGGGCTCTCGCGGACGCCGACACGGGAGCAGATCGCGGCGATGCGGGAGCCGCTGGGGGAGGCCCTGGCCCTGTCGCAGGCGACCCTCAAGCTCGTCGCCACCTTCAAGGCCCCCAAGTTCGAGCGCGATCCTCTCTACGTCGCGATCAAGCACCCGGTCGAATACGGCCTCAACGAGGGCCGAATCGTGTCGAGCGATGGAATCGACGTGCCGCTCTGGGGCTGGCGCGAGGCGTTCCACGAGGAGCAGCACGAGGGCACGAACGCGCTCCACGCCCGAACGACCGACGGTCGCACCTACATGCTCGGCCCATCGGCGCGCGTGACCCTCAACGCCGACCAGCTCCACCCGCTGGCGCGGGAGGCACTCAAGACCAGCGGACTGGCCGGGCAGATCGCCAGCAACCCGTACTGGGCTATCGCGGCCCGGTCCGTGGAGTTGATCCACGCGTCGGCTTCCGCCCTGGATATCGTCAACACCTACGAAGAGCCGGTTCGGGCGTTCACGCCCTGGACCCCGCGCCCCGGCGAGACAGGTTGGGGCACGGAGGCACCGCGCGGCATCTGCTGGCACCACTACGACGTCGATGAGGCCGGCCGGGTCGCAGCCGCCCAGATCATCGCTCCCACCGGCCAGAACCAGGGCATGATCGAGCAGGACCTGGCCGAGTTCGCGCCGCGGGTGCTGTCTCTGCCGCATGCCAAGGCCACCGTCCGGCTCGAGCAGCTGATCCGCTCCTACGATCCCTGCATCAGCTGCGCGACGCACTTCCTCAAGCTCGAGATCGACCGCGACTGAGCCCGGATTCGCGGTCGAGCGCCGCGGATCTTCGGTCCGACGAGCGCAGGCGGCGGCGTCCTGGCGTCCGACCGGGTGGGAGAACCGGGGCGGGAGCGTCTTGCCCAACTTCACCGGGATGGGAGTTGGGCCTGTCCAGAGGGCTCGTGGACGTCCGTCTGTTGAGATCGAACAACCGGCCACCCGATCCGCGGCTGGCTGGAATGCCTTCGCTATGGCCGTACTCGGGCCGTAGAATCCGCTGAGCCCATGAGCGAGCGCCCGAAACCCGGCCGCGTCCACGTCCTGCTCTGCGGGGAGCGGCTCCGCGGAGACGATGCTGCTGCCCCACTCGCCGCGGGCATGTTGCCGGCGGACGTCCTGGCGCTGGCCACCGTCATTGAGTTGACCCAGCTGGGCATCGAGGCATTGCTTGACGTGCCCGCAGAGGCGGCCGTGGTCGTGGCGGATGCGGCCGTTGGCATTCCCGCGGGACGGATCGTGGTTCTGCCGCTCGAGGCAGTGGTGCGGTCGGCGGGGAGAGGAGCGAGCCCCGCTTCCTCGCACGCGCTGCCGCCGCACCAGGTCCTGGCCCTCGCCGCCGAGCTGCGCGGCTCGCCTGCGCGGGGCACCTTCGTGGGCATCGGCGCAAGCGAGTTCGGGTTCGGGGAGACGCCCTCGGAGGACGTGCTCGCGGCAATGCCCGCGTTTGCAGCCGCCATCGCCGCCGAGATCCGCCGGCTCGCCGCCACTCCGACGGGCTGAGCCCCCCAATCCAGGCGCGGCCGCCTGCCGGCCGAGGCGCTGCCTGTCCGCCGCCACACCGCGTCGTCTGAACCGGTCCGCCCCGTCCGGGCCGCCGCTATACCCTTCGGGCGTGGCCCTGCTTCTCCTCAAGCTGACCCTGACACCGATCCTGATCGGCTGCGCAAGCCTGGCCGCCCGACGGTGGGGGCCCTCGATCGGAGGCTGGCTCGTGGCGCTGCCGCTCACGTCCGGACCGGTGGCTCTCTACCTGGCCCTGGATCGCGGACCGGCTTTCGCCGCCGGGGCAGCCCGGGGGTCGATCGGCGGGCTGCTGGGGGACGCAGCCTTCGCACTCGCTTACGGCTGGCTGGCGCGGAGGCTCGACTGGCCGGCATCGCTCCTCGGAGGTGGCGCCGCCTTCGTGGTCGCGGCCCTGGCCACCACGCCCATCCTCGGAGCGCCCGCGCTGGTCGTCTTCGTCGCGGTCGACGTCGCCATGGCCGTGCTGCTGCGCCTCGCGCCCCCGGCCACCCGAGCGCGTGACCCTCGGCCACTCCCCTCCTGGGACATCCCCGCCCGAATGGTCGTTGGAACCGCGGTCGTCCTTGCGGTTACGGAGGCCGCCGGGTTCCTCGGGGCGCAGGCCAGCGGCCTTCTCGCGGCCGTGCCGGTTTACGTGTCGGTGCTGGCAGTCTTCGCCCACCACCTGGAGGGGCCCGATCAGGCCCTCGGAGTGGTGCGAGGGTTGCAGGTAGGACTCTTCGGCACGACGGTCTTCTTCCTCGTGGTCACGACCGCGATCGAGCCGCTGGGGATTGCGGCTGCCTTCGCCGGCGCGCTTCTGGCCGTGGCGGCGGTGCAGTCGGTGTCGCTGCGGCTCCTGCGCCGGCCGATTTCGTCGACCGCCAGCGCCCCGTAGTCACGCCCCCTTGCCACCGTCCTCGGGCAGCGAAGCGATCAACTTGACAGAACATACATACTCGTATGCATGTCAGTCACTCGCCACGGCGTCGGCCCGCAACGCGAGACGCCGCGTCCTGTCGTCTCCGTCAGGGACGCAATCCTGGCCGCAGCCCGAGGTCAGATCGAGCATGGGGCGAACCTCTCGATCAAGGCCGTCGCAGTTGAGGCCCGTGTCTCGCGACAGACCGTTCATCGCTATTTCGGAGGCCTGCGCGGCCTTCGAGCCACCCTCTCCGCCGAAGGCCTGGCTGTCTCGACGGCAGCCGACGAGCCGACGCGCGAACGGCTGGTCGATGCCGCGGTCGGGCTTCTCTCCCGCCCCGGGAGCGGCCTGATCTCCATCGATGCGATTTCCGCCGGAGCGGGACTGACCAAGGGCGCCTTCTACCACCACTTCGCGGATCGGGCCGAGTTGCTGCGAGCCGTGGCCCGTCGAGTCAGCCCGGTCGAGGAGATGCGGACTCAAATCGAGGCGGCAGTCGAGCTGAGCGCCCGTGAAGGACTGATCACCATCGCCCGTGCTTACTACAAGGCCATGCGCACCCGAGCTGATCTCGTCCGCAACCTGGCCGCCAACTCGTCCCAGGATCCCGAGCTTGCGCGGGCCGTGATGACCGAGATCATCGGACAGGGCGCTCCGCTGATGCTGGCCTGGTTTGCGCTTCAAGTCGAAAAGGGAGCCCTGCGCCCGATCGAACCGGCTTTGCTGCTGCAAGGCCTGTTCGGGCCGGTCTTCCTTCTGATCGTGCTCGGGCCGGCCGTCTTCGACGAGCTGGCCAGAGTCGGAGTTCATCCTGCCATCGACGACGTCGAGGCGTACGTGGACCTGCTACTCCACGGAGCCGTACAGCCGAAAGGCTCTCAGGAGGTCGATAGATGACCATCGGACCCAATCCCCCCGCGCCCGAGCCCCTGCCCTCGCCTGCGGTCGAGGCGCTCGGGCTGCACAAGGACTTCGGGCCGATCCATGCCGTGGACGGCGTCGACATCGCCCTGCCCCCGGGTCGCATCTACGGCCTCCTGGGCCCGAACGGGTCCGGCAAGACGACGCTGATCCGCCTCCTGACCGGCCTCGCGTCCGCCACCCGCGGCCGGGCCCGCGTCCTCGGGGTGGACATGCCGTCGCGCGCCAACCTTGCCCGGATCGGATACATGACGCAGGCGGACGGCATCTACCCCGAACTCTCGGTCTGGGAGAACCTGACCTTCTTCGCCGCGCTCTACGGCCAGACCGACAGGGCCGACCTGCTCAAGTCACTCGAATTCGTCGAGCTGGAGACGCGAACCGGGACGCCCGCGATGCAGCTTTCGGGTGGCATGAGGCGCCGCCTGTCGATGGCCTGCGCCCTGGCCCACCACCCGGCCGTGCTCTTCCTGGACGAGCCGACGGTCGGAGTGGACCCGGCCCTGCGAGTCCAGTTCTGGGACCACTTCCACCGACTGGCCGCAGACGGAGCCACGCTCGTCGTCTCGAGCCACGTCATGGACGAGGCCGATCGCTGCGACGAGCTGCTGTTCATCCGCGACGGGCACGTCCTCGCGCAGGGGGCGCCCGACGATCTTCGGGCGCGCGCGGGCACCGCCAACCTCGAGACCGCCTTCCTGAAGTTCGCGACGGGTTGGACGGCCGCGGACTCGGGCTCGTCTGCAGCCGGCACCGCGACCGTCCCCGACGCGGCAGGCCCGGAGGAAACGGACCGATGAACCCCCTCCGAGTCGCCGCCGTCTTTCGCCGAATCGTCGCCCAGTTCCGCCGCGACCCCCGATCGCTGGCGCTGCTGTACATCGCGCCGCTGGCGATCATCGCCCTGCTCGGCTGGGTGCTCAGCAGCGCGCAGTCGACCACCTCGAACGTCGCCGTGGTGAATGAGTCGGGCCTGCCGGCCGGTGCGGCCGTCGCGACCCGACTCGAGGCCGCCCTCGATGGTCAACCGGGGATCGTCCTCGACCGTTCGGTCGCCGACGACTCCACCGCGCGCCAGATGCTCAAGGACAAGCGGCTCGACCTGGTCGTCGTCCTCCCGCCCGACTTCAGCCTCCAGAACCGGCAGATCGAGCTGCTCACTCTCGGCCTCAACCCGGCCGGCGAGGCGTCCGTCGTGCCCGCGGTCCAGAAGGCGCTGCTGAGCTCCGTCGCCCAGGAGGCAGGAGTTGCCCTCCCGACGATCGAGCGAGCGACCGTCTACGGGTCGCCCGACGCGACCCAGCTGGACTCGCTTGCCCCGGTCGTCGTCGGCTTCTTCGCCTACTTCTTCGTCTTCATCCTGACCGGCATCAGCTTCCTGCGCGAGCGGATAGGTGGGACGCTCGAACGTCTGCTGGCGACCCCGGTCAGCCGAGCCGAGATCGTGCTCGGTTACAGCCTGGGCTTCGGCTTCTTCGCGACGCTCCAGGTGGCGGTCGTGCTGGCATTCGTGCTCGGCCGCCTCGAGATCCCGGCGCTCGGACCCGTCCCGGCGTTCGCGATCGGGCTCGGCGTCCGGACGGCCGGCAACCCGTTGATCGCCTACCTGCTCGTTCTCGTGCTCGGTCTCGGTGCGGTCTCGCTGGGCATCTTCCTATCGACCTTCGCCCGGACGGAGTTGCAGATCCTGCAGTTCATCCCGATCGTGATCGTGCCGCAGGGCCTCCTCGGCGGCTTCTTCTGGCCGATCGAGCAGCTGCCGAATCTGTTGCAGCCGGTGGCCCGGATCCTGCCGGTCACCTACGCCATCGACGGCCTGCGCCAGGTGATGATCGCCGGCTCCGATCTGTCCTCGCCCCAGGTTCTGCTGGACCTGGGCGTGCTCATCGGCATCGCCGCCGTCTTCATGGCCCTCGCAGCTGCCACGATCCGACGGGAAGTGGCCTAGCTTCGGCGGACCGGGCGCCGATCAGACCGGAATCCGGGCCCGGACGCTCCGCATTCGCTTTCGGAATCCGTGGCGGCGCGGGCCGGCGGCCACCAGGGCAGTCGTCCAGGCGGCGAGCGACACCATGGCAATCGCATACACCGGCCAGTAGTTACCGATGCGGTCGTACAGGATGCCGCCGGCGTTCATGACGACGATTCCGCCGGCCGGGTACGCGACGGCGATGATCCCGAATATCGCTCCGAAGTTGTGGCCCCCGAACACGTCCGAGAAGGCGGCCGAGCGAATGGCGATGGTCGCGCCGATGCCGAAACCGTAGATCGCATTGCCGGCGACGGCGAGGGCGAGCAGTGAGCCCGTGGCAGTGAATAGCGCGGTCGCCCCGACGGCGATCAATCCGGCGCAGATCATCCCGATGTAGCGCCGCCCGAACCTGTCGGACAGCCAGCCGCCTACGATCTGCCCCACGACATACGCGTAGCACTGGAGTGCGAGCAGCGAGGCGGCGAATCCAGGGTCAATGCCCCGATTGACGGCGTGGCGCGACGAAGTCTGGAATATGCCCTCGTCAATGCAGCCGATGCCGACCGCGCCGATCAGCAGGATCAGGAATCGACGTGTCCGGATCGTCCGGCGCAGTGCATCGGGGCGCGAGCGACTGCCCGGCGGCACCGGTTCCTGAGAGGCGGCCACCACGCCCGGGCCCGAAGTCTCATGCAGACCCCGTCCGGACGGCGCTCCCGAGGTTCGGGGCGGCGGCTCTACACCGGCTATCCCCTTCACACTCCGGCCGCTCTCTTCGGCCGGCACCACGACGGCCGAGCCGGCCGTCATCAACCAGACGAACGGCAGCGCCACGAGCGAAAGCAGGCCGAAGACGCCCGCGGTCGACCGCCAACCGATGTCCGGGATCACGCCCGCGGCCACCGGAAGAGCCAGCGCAACTCCAATGCCCGGCCCCGCGTAGGCCACACCCAGGGCCAACCCCGCCACGCCGGCGTACCGCCTGGCGATGGCAGTGCTCGTACCGACGAATACGAGCTGGAGGCCTATCGCGAGGAGGATGCCGTAGGCGGCGATCAAGAGAGCCACGTCTGAGGCGGCCGATGCGACCAGCCAGCCGGCTGCCAGCAGGGCCGCCCCGACCAGGAGCAGGATGCGGTCCTCGATCACGTCGTAGGCGCGCCCGAGTAGCGGTGAGCAGAGCGCCGAGACGAGCAGGAACACCGTCCACGGCATCTGGCCCAGCTCGCGGGAAGTGTGGAACGTGCTCTCGAACTGTGGTGCCAGGAGCGGGTAGCAATAGAGCGGCGCGTAGGCGACCGCACCCACGACGAAAGCGGCCAGGACCGGCACGGATCGACCCAAACCGTCACGAGAAGATCTCAGGCCAGGCACGTGCCCATCGTAGGTGCTCGCCGCGGACCCGAGCTATCAGGAGCGCAGGGACCGCAGTCCCCCGGGCGTTTCGGCGCCCGCACTGGGAGCGATTACTCCTCGGTCTTGGGCTCGGCTGGGGCCTCGGCCGGCTCCTCGACGGCGACCTCAGCGGCGACCGGCTCCTCGATGACGTGCGGAGCGGCCACCTTCGCCACGACCTCATCCGGATCGGACAGGAGTGTTATCCCGCCCGGCAGCGAGAGGTCCCGAAGGTGGATCGCGACATCGAAATCCTTGAGCGGCTCGATGGAGTACTCGAGCGCCTCCGGCAACTTCTCCGGCAACGCGCGAACCTTGACCCGATCGATGTTGTGCAGGAGCGTGCCGCCCAGGCGCTCGACGGCGTAGGACTCTCCCACCGTGTGAAGCGGGATCTCGACCGTGACTTCCTCGCCCGACTTCACTTCGAAGAGATCGACGTGGAGCAGGCTGCGGGTTCTCGGATCCATCTGGACGCCGTGAACCAGCACGCGGTGCGTGTCCTTGCCGTCGACCTTGAGCTCGATGATCGTGTTGGAGTGGACCGTCCGGCGAAGGTGGTCGAATTCGTGGGCGTCCAGCGAAACGGAGATCGAGTCGAGGCCATGGCCGAAGACGACGGCCGGCAGGAGCCCTGCCTTGCGCAGGTGAGCGACCGACTTGCCGGTCTCGGTCCGGCGTGTCGCGGTGAGCACTGTCGGGGATGGCACGGAATTGGAACCTCCCTGCGCGGGTCGATCGAGCGCACTGACCGTTGCGGAGGCGCTTCGGCCTACGAGCCTACCACGGGCCGAGTGGTCATGCCGGTGACGCACCGGCAGACCCCTCGCCGCCAACCTCCACCTTGCCCCAGGGGGATCGGCCGAATCCGGCCCGATGGCGCCGATGTCCGTGCCGCCGGACGTCTGCCACGGCTGCCCGGAACGATACGGGGGCCATTACCAGGCCGCGGCCCGGGTGTAGCATCGAACGGTGGCTGCCACGATCCTTATCGTCGAGGACGAATACGCCGTCGCCCGGGGGATCCAGTACGCCCTTCAACAGGAGGGCTACCAGGTCGCGGTCTCGCGATCGGGCGAAGAAGGGCTGGAATTCGCGCTGCGCGAGGGCCCGGATCTCATCGTCCTCGACGTCCGCCTGCCCGGCATCGATGGATTCGAGGTCCTGCGCCGCCTGCGCACGAGCGGCTCGAAGGCGCCCGTCCTGAT
>Ga0187857_10003732_pt1 | contig 11995 bp, 7 predicted proteins | sample June2016WEW_8_10_FD_132984 | JGI IMG/M metagenome (GOLD analysis project Ga0187857, IMG submission 132984) | Peatland microbial communities from SPRUCE experiment site at the Marcell Experimental Forest, Minnesota, USA - June2016WEW_8_100 | ecosystem: Environmental > Terrestrial > Soil >...
CGACACTTTGCCGCGGAACCCCGTGTGATACAGCTTGCTTTGTAGGGCGCGCAGGCAGGACTCGATATCGCGCAGGCTCTCGCGATAGGTGAGTTGCGCGAAGGCCATCGCCAGTAACTGGTCCCAACAGGAAAATTCCCCTGGAATTAGAGTCGCCATGGTGGCGGCCAACACACTTCTGAAATTCTTTTTCGGGCAGATGCTGGATCAATTGCGAGAAGACAGTGGGGCCAGAGTTCATCCATCATTGTTTCACGCGGAAGACAGGCGGAAGGAAGTCAATCCAGCCCTTTTTCAATTCAAATCGTTCCTGCTTCGACCATGCGTTATCATGCTTATCTTCAATGGATTAGAACAGCCTCCCGAAATGTTAGCCGGACAACAGTGGCCACGGGGAATTACATGAGCGCAAGCAATCAAGCAGCTGAGGGCAGCTCCCAGGAGCGGGCGTTTCTTACAGGCGAGCCGTACAGTACTAAGATTGCAGACGCATTCACACCTGAGACGATATCTCCGAGCTGGGTGTTACCGTACGTCTTTGCATCCGTGTTCAAACGGGAGACGGAGTACAACACTTTTGTCGAGACGTGACGCTGCTCGTGGCCCGGGCGTTGGTTCGTCGGGTGAGGTCGCGGGTAAAGAACTTGACACCATTTCGATTGCATGGGCCAAGGTTCGCGTGCCTAACGCTGGGTTGCGTAACGTCAGATTCACACAAGCCGATGAAACCAAATCGCCAGTGACAAACCTCTCGACGCAGCAGTCGGCCGCTTCATTCCGATGTTCCTTCCCAATCCCATTTCTGTCTTGCTCTTCCTATCTAGGTTAGTTCGCCCTGGTGGAGTTATCCTCTGCCGGGAAGCCTCCCGGATCCTTTGCTTGCCCGTAGGTGCACGCCTACTGCTTTGGTCCAGCGTCCCTTCTTCGATCCATGTGACGTTGCGCTCCGGGTGAATCCAGAGATGGGGCCGGCCCAGTACAGCATCTTTCATGAGATTGATCAGCCTGCACCGGCCATGCATATGGAGATGCCGCTGGTGAGGGACTCGGACTTTGCGCGCTTGATCTGTGGCGTCCCGAGCAGTGTGAGACCGTTGGCACAGCAGCAGACCTTTTCCTCGAGCGTTGGACGATCTCGATACGCTTCTGGAAAGGATCACGGGCCGAGCTACCTGCACCAAACGCGGCGGTCAGTTTCGTGCCGCTCGTCGGCGCTTGGTCACGCAAGCCGACGGATGGCCAGAAGCGAGAAGAGGCACGGCAACAACCTTTTCTAAGAAGATTCCCGCGGATGACGACATCTACTGCTGGCTCGGCCACCATGCTACAGCGCCGAGGGATCGACCGAACAATTCTGCCACTGTTTGGCACAGAGGCAAGCCGCAGCAGTGAGCAGTGTATCGAGTCTTGCCGCTCATCTCCCCTTAATTGCGATGGTGTTGGCTTCGATATTCCAGCCCTGCACGACCAATACCGCAGGTTTCTTGAGAGCATCTTTACTGAGGAAGCGTGCTATGAGCGTCTTGGATTCGCCTGGCATGAGTGCCAGGTAGTTGTCCTCCCATAACACCGGTAGGATCTCTTCAGTCGACCCGGAAGTGCGAATTCCCATGTGCACTTGGAAGGCGAGATTTTTCGTTGGATTGTGCAAACGGACGCGAACCCGGTCGTGGGCCGCAGTTTTCTCTCTCGTGGCCGAGGCTTGCAGTTTGATGTTTGGCAATTTGTTCAGCGCGGTCAGATCTTCGAAAGTCTTGACTGGAGTGAAGGCGGAATCGGGCGTGTTGTCCCAGTCAATCACAGCTAGCTTGGCGGGCAACCAGTAGAAGTTTGAGCTGACTTCCTTGCCGGCGGAATCGGTTAACGCCAGCTTCACGAAGTAAACGGCGCTCTGTGATTGAGAAGGGGGATCCGGCAGCGTCAGCACAGTTGCCGAGCTGTCGGGACCGGCGTCTACTTTCAGTTTTTGCGAGAAGAGTTTTTCTAAGTTGAAGTCAAACGCCTGCGCGCTGACGGTCAATCCGGCAACGGATTGTTGGCTGGCGTTGATCACGACCACGCTACGGTCATCATAGGAATACTGGACGTGCAGCGGCTCGCAGGCTTTCCTGGTTCCGAAGAAACCGCCCGCTGGATACATGTAGTAATCGTAGAGATGCCAGTAAGTCGATGGCCACGCGTTGTTCAATGTCCACTGAATTACACCGGTGGAAGTATATTTGTTGCGGGCATAGGCCTCGAACATGGCACGCTCTCCGTCGTAGGCAATGGCTTGCGCCTTGCGCAAGTAATCTTCCAGGCCTGATGGCGGGCCATACGTAGCATTCATCGCTTCGTTGAAACGGTGCAGGTCTTTGAATCGCTCACCCGCAGCGTGGAAATCCCAGTACTCATCGATCGGCCAGAGGTGCTCTTTCGGCAGCATTTTCTTCAGGCTCTCCAGCGGAGGAATCGCTGGCCCGGGCCCTGTCTCGGTGTTGTAGCCCCACCCGCCGCCCCACTTCGACTTATCTTCCAGCCAGTACGATGGAGGCTCGTAATCGTAGGGACCGGTCATCTTCATGCCGGACTTTCCCGTCAGGGTGGTGGATTGGTCCGAAGCGGAATTCACAACCGGATTCGGCCAGCCCACCTGCTTTTCTACTTCAAGATAGGCACGCTCCACGTCAGGCGGGGGGCGGCCCGTCGCTGCCATTCAACCAAGCCAGCATGCTGGGGTGCGAGCGCATCTTGAGCATCTCGGTGCGCAGCGAGTCGGCTGCAATATCAAGCGTGCCCGGCAACCATTTGTCCCACTGTTCCCAAACGTCGCAACAACACCAGCCAGCCATGACCAGAATGCCGTACTCGTCGGCGAGGTCATAGAACTCGTCGCTTTCGAGTTGGCCTTCTTGTCGAATGGTGTTCAGGTGCATCTCGCGGACATACTGAAAATGCGCATCGTATTGCTCGTGCGTCATCGGACGCAGCAGCATGTCGTGGTCCCAAGCGCCGCCGCGGATCAGGATCGGCTTGCCGTTGATACGGAACAGCCGGTTGTTCTGTGGCGTCAGCTCCGAGTTCACTTCGCGGATGCCGAAGCGGGTGTCGCGTTCGTCCGAGCTTTGACCGTTCACGAGGAAGCGCACGGTGAGCCGATGCAGATTGGGCGTTCCCATCTCGGCCGGCCACCAGATCTTTGGGTCCTTGATCCGCAGTTGCGGGTATTGCTCGGGGGAAAAGGCGGCGGAGAGTTTCTGGCTGGGCTGCAACTGAATTTTCTGCTCAAGATGCACTCCGTCAAATGCCGCTTCCAAAACGCCGCCGACCGATTGCGCCGTGGCATTCTGCAGTTCGGCCCTGACGGTCAGGTCCGCCTGCTTCAGAGAATTGTCGGCAAAATTTGTAATCACTGAAGGGTAGCGCACACTGACTGGGCCACTGGCGCTTATAAAAACATTGCCCCACAGGCCCATGTTCTTGTCTGGAGGAGTGGGGTTCCAGTCCACCCAGTTGATGGCCAAGTCATTGGGGGTTGGCGCGAAGACTTCGGCTGCGAACACATTGGCTTTGCCTGGCTCGACGTAGGCCGTGACATCGAATTCGTAAATTCTGTAGGCGCCTGCGATGTCCTTCGCGTCGGCAAGCTTGTGTCCGTTCAGCCAGAGGTTGGCCCGGTTGTTGATGCCCTGAAGATGGAGCCAGGCACTTTTTCCCTTGTAGTCCACTGGTAGTTGGAACTCGGTGCGGTACCACCAAGGAATCGCGTAAGGGCTGTCCTTCGACATGGGGAGGAGGTTGAAAGAATTGAGCCCGATCGGATAAGTCATGCCGGGCAACTGACGCAGGTTCATGCCGAAATTTGGGTCGGGAAACTCACCGTTCGCCACCTGCACGGCGAGCACGGTGGAGGGAACGGTTGCCTCGTACCATCCTTCGGTGTGGAAACCCGGCGAGGAGATGGCCGGGCCCTCGGCGCTAACCTTGGCCGAGGACTGAACCCGCCACCCCCGCTGTAGTTCTAGCGCCGGTGGATTAACAGCGCCCGACAGCGCCTCCGGCGACAAGATCGCAAGAAATATGACTAAGTGGAAGAGTGCTGCATGCACCTTGGATACGCTACGCAAGGTTCTCGGCATGTATCCTCCTGCAGATTCGCGTCTGCGATGACTCCAGTCTGAGGTCGAAGGGCGGCGTCCGGAAGTGCCTAACGGTTGCGTGACGGATTCAATCTCGATTCGAGCTGTCATAAAGTGTAAGGGCCGGACCTTGGCGGGTGCTAGAATTTGCAGCAGACATCTCTCATGGTCACGGATTTGCCCGATTCCAACGCCGCCCAGCCGGGCGCTCGACCAGTTCTCAGTCTCGAAGAAGCGGCCATTCGTTCCCAATTAGCGCACATCTTGGCGAGTCATGAGTTTTGCTCCAGCCAGCGCTGTCAGGAGTTTCTCCGGTTCGTGGTAGAGCAAACGCTCGCCGGTCACGCCGACGTGCTGAAAGAACGGACGATTGGCGTGGAAGCGTTTGGGAGAGCAACCGACTACGAAACTAATCTCGATGGAGTTGTGCGGATCAAGGCCAGTGAAGTTCGCAAGCGCTTAACCCTCTACTACGCCGGGAGCGGCAAGGAGGCGAGAGTGGTCATCGAGCTGCCGGTGGGCAGCTATGTTCCGAACTTTGCGGCGCGGGAATCTTCATCCAATGGCAGCCCAGATGGAAGCTCAGAGGCCTCCGCCGGAATTGCCGGGAATCGAGCGAAGCACGACGACACCGCCGAACATCGGGTGCGAGACGCATCGATCAGAATCGCAGCTATTGCCGCAGGGGTGATTGCGGTCATCGTCCTGTCGGCGCACTGGTGGAACCTACAGCGCACACCTTCAGTGTTGAACGATTTCTGGGAACCGATGCTTCGTGGTTCAGGCCCGGTACTGATCGCCGCAGCCTATGTACCCGTGTACGCGCCTGACGCGCGCATATCCGGCGACCATGGCGAGTTGACGCTCATGTCTGACCAGTATGTGGGCGGAGGAGACTTGGTGGCGGCCGCGCGCGTTTCCGGAATGCTAGGCCGGATGGGGCGTCCGTCAGAGGTGAGGGTCGGTAACGCGGTTTCGTTTCAGGATCTGCGCAACTCGCCAACCGTGTTGATCGGATATTCGAGCACACAATGGAAGGATGTGACGCAAGATTTCCGCTTTTATGTGGATGACAACGATCGGGGCATGATTCGCGACAATGGCAAGCCGACGGAATGGTATCCGCACAATGTGACTCGCGATTTTCACACCGATGAGGACTACGCTGTGATTTCGAGGGCGTTTCTTCCGCAGACTCACTCCATGCTGATCCTGATCAGCGGCTGCACGCAATATGGAACTGAGGGGGCAGCCGACCTGATCAGCAATCCCGATCTCCTCGCCGCCGCGCTGCGCGAAGCTCCGGCGGGATGGCAGCACAAGAATCTGCAACTGGTGTTGCGCATGCAGGTGATTGCGAATGCTCCGGCCTCACCGAAAGTGGTCGCCGCACATTATTGGTAGGCTCCTTACGGCCGGCAGTGGGCTGCGCCACGGTCGATTGAGTACACGTCGGTTCACCGATAACTGTCGCTCTTTGTCGGCTAGACCACCATTTTCCCTCCCGCTGCGCCAGTGCCTCAGTTCTCACTGCCTGTCAGTAGACGTGACCACCCTCGACATTTCGGTTCGACTGCATGATAAGTCCCGGATCGTCGGCAACTGGCCCTCAAAACCATGGCATCGTGATGAGCGATCAGCGTTCGATTCGTCTACCTTCCGCCGAGTTTGCACAGGTGCGTGAACTCAGCTGAAACGGACCGGCTGTAACCCGATCCCCGAATGGGGACGCAGAGGCTCAAATCCTTCCTTGTGTACCGGACGGATTCACTCCTCACAATTTTGTCACTCGCTCCTCTTGCCGGTTTCAAGATAGTGGTGCGTCCTTTCGTGTATCATTTTGCCAGCTTGTATCTGAAGCACCACACGCCAACAACTACGGCCATGCTGCAGCACGCTGCCACGGAGAAGAGCGAGCCTCCGCGTGCGCGCTATTTTTCTGCAAGTCGAGGACTTCTTCTTTTAAGTGCATTCCGGCAGTTCCCGGAACGGCCGCAAGATGGGAATATCATGTGGGTATCTTCCCAGCCTACGTCCGATTGGTGGGAGATTAATGTCATTGAGTAGCCAGGGCATTGTCACGCTGCTGTTTGGCGCGCCTCGATCCGGTCACTTATATCGGCGTGCCCGTTCTGTTGGGAAGCGTGTCGGCCATCGCGGGCGCGGTACTCGCATGGCGTGCTACGACAGATGAATTTGCCGATCACGTTGCTTGCGAAGTAGCCTGGTCGCCCTGAGGCAGATCGTCCCAGAGGTGAATTTGCGATCTGCTTCTGGGTGGCAACTCGAAGAGTCCTGGACGAGTCCACGCGGTCACGGCACTAATTTGTGTCAACCAGCACCAAACGCTGAAATGTCTTAGGGTTCTCGGGGTCCACCGGAAACAGCTTATCTTTCTTCGAGGTGAAGACAATCTGATTCTGCTCCTCATCGACGATATCTCTGGACGGGAGCGTCTTTTGCGCCCCGAAACTCAGGGCTATTTCACGTCCCGCCCGAAAGGGTTCACCGCCAAAGAAGCGGGTAGGAATGACGATATCCGCTGAAAATCCTCTCGCAGTCTTCTTCCACACGGTCTGGATCTCATGGTTGTAGTCGTGCAGAGGACGCTGTGGCACGAAATCCTGCTCGCAATAAACGCTCGGCTTCACATCCGCGAAGTTACCTGGGCTGAGATACAAGTCATACGCACTCGTGGGTCGTCCTGCTTTCGCGTTGGCCAACATTTCAGTGTCCAAGATTAGACGGAACGTATCTCCATTCTTTACGCCCCTGCCCGAGTAAGGCTGGTAAAGTTGCGAGTCGGTGACGTCAATCCCGACATATAACTCGTCGTCATCCCACCTCAGTGCGACCCTGGCGGAGAATTGCTGCGGTCCTTCCCAGAACTTTGTTCCTTCACGAAGCTGACTGGCATCGTTCAAAACGTACGCGGGACCCGACAGCCATTTCGAAAACTCTCCGTCGAGCTCTGGCGCGGACGAAAGCTTAGTCGCCTTAAGAACATCATACTCGCGGTTCCACTCGATCCTGCCGTCTGGCAGGTGCCGAAATGCGAGATCGGCGAGCAAGCTCTTCAGCTGTGGACGAAGGTAGCCTGGAATCGAGGCGAGCTCAGCCGCCAGAGCAGCCGATTGGCGGTGCTGCTTGAGTTGAGAAATGACCGAGTCAAGATTAGCGATTTGCGATTGAATGACTGCGACATCAATGGGTGAATGCTGCTCGTCAAAGATACTACGGAGCCCATTCTTTGCTTCTCCTCGGTCAGAGTAGAACTGCAGGAGAGGTGCAAGCAGTTGAGGTCCATCCTTGCCGTACTGGCTGACGATGGCGTGGAAACGCGACTTTTCTGGCATATAGGAGGCAGGATTCCACAGGTAGTCGGCAACCGTCTGCAGCGGAATAAAAGCTGCATGCACCTGGCCCATTGGGTTCGCGACCAGGCCTTGTATTGCTGCAGGCAAGCCGGCCGCCCGCCCACGGAAGGCGTCCAATTTGAGTATCCAGGGGCCGCCATCATTACTAAGAATATTGTCCCAGACCAGAGGTTTACGATGGAGATATCCGCTCCACTGATTAGCTTCCGCGACCGTGATTTCGTCCGGGATCACTTCGATTCCTGTCCATTCTATGGAAACCCCTTGCGTAACGCCTGCACCCAAGTCTTTCACGTACTCGCGGTCCCCCCATTCGTTAGTATAGGTTGTCGGACAGACCGTGAGGTGGAATTGCGGCGAGAGCGATTTCAGATAGTCATACAACTTATTAATGACATAAATATGAGCTTGAGAAAGGCTGTTGAACCGAGCTTTGTCTTCCGGATGTACCAAATCTTGCGGGACGTCATCCAAAAATAACGAAAAGTCCGACACTCCCAATCGGCTGATTCTCTTGAGTTTCTTGGCCAGGGTCTGGAACTCCGCCTCGCTGGCGTAGGTCATAGACAGGCCAGGGCTGATCGCAAAGTTGAAATCCACAAAATTCCGCTTTGCCGTTCTTACCAGATCAGCCAGCCGCCTCATTTCGCCAGCAGGATAAGGCTCGCGCCAAAGCCTGCGATGATAGGGATCGTCCTTGGGCCCATAAAAATAGACATTCATCCCATGCTGACCTTCAAAGCGCAAAACTTCTAACCGTTGGCGATGACTCCAAGGAGTACCGTAAAATCCTTCGACAATACCTCGGACCGGGAAAGAAGGGTAATCGGCAACAGTTACGTCCCGGTCAGCACTGTCCCCACGCACTACTTGCGGGCGGGGCACTAACTCAGTCGAAATACTTGCTCGTCCCATCGCCAATAGATCTGGTACGCGGAGCAAGGCGTTGTGCTGTCCTTTTGAAGATATCGTGCGAATACGGATTCGGACAGGAACCGACCGTTGATCGTAGGAGATCGAAAGGATATAACCTTCGTTTGCTAGCTCCGGCGTTGGTTGAACATCTGAGTTACTCGCTTCCCGTAGCAGATCCTCCCGAAACGTATTGACATTACCATCTTCACGAAGCTCGATCACAAGATGGGCGGGCACTGAGGAGCGGTCAACGAGCTCTGCCGGACGGTTTGAAAAGTGGAGCGTAGCATGAGATTGAGCGGCGAGTTCCCGCAGTTGGCGCACAATCCGCGCGTCGGGCTCGCCGGATGAAACCACAGTCCACACCGAATCTGCTGGTGCTTCAGCGGCAAAGATCGAAAGAAGCAGGGTAACGGCGATGCCAAGCCGGACAACAAGCATATTATGTTTCCTTGATAAGAGTGCGCCCAAACAACAGCCCTCGCCCACCGCAGTTCGTGATATACGAGCCATTCAGTCTTGTCATGGTTCGTGTTTGGCCCCGGAATGTCTCAAAAGCTTATCTTGGCGCCCAGTTGCATCTGCCGGCTGGTGTTGGCGTAGCTGATTTGTCCAAACCCGCTGCTCCCAACAGAATAAGCGGAAGGACTGAACAGGCCGTAGTTCGGGTGATTGAACACGTCGGTGGCTGCACAGTTGACCTGCAGTTTCATCCCCTCATGGAGGCCGTCGAGAGAGAAGTCCTTGAGCACTGCCAGATCGACCGTTCGCCAGTTCGGCCCGTTCAGGATATTCCTGCCGACGTTACCGAATGTGTTGGCGGGCGGTGTCACGAACGCCGAGGTGTTAAACCAGCAGCCGAGGGTACCCACCCGATCGCCGTTCGGGCACGTTCCACTGAGTGGATAGCCGACCTCGTTCGGATACCAGGTTGCCGTACTCGACATCGCTCCCATGTTGGCCGCGCTTTGCATGACTGGGCTAAAGGGCAAGCCGCTGCGGATTTGGTAGATAGAGGAAAGTTGCCAGCCGCCCACCAGGGAGTTCACCAGCCCTCCCTCTTGCAAGAATCGCTTTCCCTTCCCAAAGGGAAGGTGGTATACGAGGTTCCCGTTGAACATGTTGCGGATATCGGTAGCCGCGCGGCCGTAATTTGATTGCGGGTCGGCGGCATTCTGGAAACCCGCCCGGTCGGCCGCACCGCCGCCGCCCCAACCGGCGCCGGTTTGTGTGTCCATCGCCTTCGACCAGCTGTAATTGGCTTGCAGCGAAAAGTCTCTCGAGAGCTGCTTCTTGACGATTACCTGGAGAGCGTTGTAGTTGGATCGTCCATCGAAGTAAGCGGCGCTGATGGAACCAAATTGCGGGTAGAGCTGGGCCGACTGGCCTTGGCCAAGTTTGTTGGCAGGAAGCTCGTTCAGGTCCCGCGTGTATTGCAGGTGGACGCCTCGGCTGCCAACATAGCCGGCGTCGAACACTATGCCGCCTTTCAACTCACGCTGCACATCAAAATGAAACTGCTCGGTATACGATAGCGGTGAGTTATAAAGCGAATAGTTGACGGGCTGACCATTCAGAAGGTCGGGGGTCCGGTTCGCATTGGTTGGATAGACCACCCCCTCTCCCGCCGGCGGTCCCGCCGAAAGCTGGAAGACGGGAGTGTTGTAGTTTTGCAGAGAACCCGCCGGAGACCAGCCCTGCCCCCATGCCTGTGCGGGGGCCGTGATGTTCTGTCCGGCAATGATGTTGTAAATTCCGAACGCGCCACGGACCGACCAGTCTTTCCCGGGAGCCCAGGCGAAGCCCAACCGCGGCGAAAAGATATCGGGCCTGGTCTCGGTCAGGGACCGATGTCCGTTCTGCCCCGCGTACCAAAGCGCCCCGGTTCCGCTGTTAGGCGGGGGACCTGGGTTCGGGATAGTTGGATCGAAACTCGATAGTTCGTTGTGAACCTCAATCCACCCGCTTTGGAGTACGTACCTCAATCCCAAGGTCAGAGTGAGGTTGGGCTTGACCTTGTATTCATCCTGAGCAAAGGCTTGCGCGCTGTACATCCGTCCGCCGGTCTCCGGACTGATGGAAACGCTCCACTGGTCCGGCGCGCCAAGAAGGAAATCGGCATATCCTTCACCCTCACTCGGCGGACTATTCAGGGTCTGGTCGACAGGGTTTTGCGTAAATACGCCGCTAAAGTCGTAACTTCCCGCCGTTCCCGTTCCCCAGCCAACGTTGACCCACCAGCGGTCGAACTCCCCACCAAACTTGAGGATGTGTTTTCCCTTCACCCAAGTCAGAACTTCCGAGGGCACAAATGTAGTTTCGGCATCGATCGCCGGAGGAAATGGGGTGAAGCCAATCGTAGTGCTTAGAGCGCCTTCCATCGACATCGAAGGAAACAGATCGCCCTCTGCACCGGTTGGTTCGCCGATCAATCCGAGTTTGGCGGGCCATCCCTGTCCCTGGTTATTGACGGTCGCAACTCCGTGTTCACGGCTGAGAGAAAAGCGGAATTCGCTCACCAGATTCGGACTGACGGTCCAAACGTCCGTAAGCTGCCCCTGAGGCTCGGTTCCGCTCCACGCCCCATCGTTGATCGGGTTCGGATCGAGCAGTGGAGTGTTGAACTGTGCGAGCAGCAGGGATCCCGTAAGTCGATTCTTGCTCGTGATGTCGTAGTCGATTTTCGCGTTTGTCCAGGTATTGGTGTTCGGCGACGCCAGGTTGGTGTAGTAGTTGTTGTAAAGACCGTTGGCTGGGAGGTTGGGTGTGGGAAAGTACTTCTGGACTGCCAATGCCACCGAATCCATGCGGTTCTGTGGAATGATGTTGTTGGCGAAAGGAAGTCGGCAAGTTTGTCCGTTCACAACCTGAGTCGTTGCCGGGTCGAAGATCTGGCCATTAATGACCTGCTGCTGATTGCAGGGGTTGATGATAGGGGTGCCGTTGCCATCGACTGCCGGTGCCCCCAGCAACGCTGAGAAGTTGCCATTGGTGAAACCAGTCGGCCCTGTCGTCGGATAGGTGACGAAAGTGGGCGAGGATGTATTGCTCGGATTCCTCTGGTATCCAACGAAAAAGAATGCCTTGTTTTTCTTGATCGGGCCGCCAATGTCGAAACCGTATTCATTCCAGTGTAGCGGCGGATTGCTCTGCGCAAACGCATTGAGCGCGTTGAAGGCGTTGTTTTCGATGTATTCGTAAACCGTGCCGTGAAAATTATTGGTTCCGCTCTTGGTGATCACGTTGAAAACCGAAAAACCGCTGCCGTGCTCAGCCCCGAAGTTTGAGGTACTGGCGTTGACCTCTTCAATCGAGTCCATGGGCGGAACGAGCATGTCGGGGTTGGAAGACTGTCCGAGCATCGCGATTCCACCGTCGATCTGCCAATTGGAAAAGTTGTTCGCCTGCCCATTGACGCCGATCCTCTGACCGGTGGACTGTTCGCCCCCGCCAGGATTCACTCCCGGCAATGAGGCCAGAAGATCCATCCAACTGCGATTGATGCTTGGAGCATCGGCAACCAGGTCGGAACTGAATCGACTGTTCGTGTCGGTCGTCTCGGTTTCCAGGTCGGGTTGCGTCGCC
>Ga0187857_10003740_pt1 | contig 11978 bp, 10 predicted proteins | sample June2016WEW_8_10_FD_132984 | JGI IMG/M metagenome (GOLD analysis project Ga0187857, IMG submission 132984) | Peatland microbial communities from SPRUCE experiment site at the Marcell Experimental Forest, Minnesota, USA - June2016WEW_8_100 | ecosystem: Environmental > Terrestrial > Soil >...
ATCCACCTTCCTCAGTTTTCTGCTCTAGAGCCATAGAGACAGGCCCTTCCGGAAGGCAGACGCTCCCTGGGAGCGTGATTCGAGCGGGAGTAACTCAGCTGGCAGAGTGTCTGCTTCCCAAGCGAAGCGTGAAGCCGGAAGGCTAGCCTTCCGGAACGCCCGGAGCGCCCGCTTTTCTCCTTCTTCTTTGACCGCGATGGTCATTCCATCCGTTTCGACGCGGTGATGGCCAGTCACCACGCTCCGCGAATCACCGTCACCTCGGTAGGGCTCCGCCGACACGACACCACCGGTCGTTGGCAGCACCCGGGCGCGTCCGGCTGGAGGCGCCCGACCAGGAAGCCGAGGGCGATGCCAAGTCCGAACACGGTCGCCACAGTCGCGAGCTCCCGACGGCAGTCCAGGCGAAAGCATGCCGTCAGGCGCAGATACCAGAGCGGCTCGTCGAGGGAGTAGGCCTTCTCGACACCGAGCTCGGCAGCGAGTTGCCCCTTCTCGTCGGCCCGGTGGATGTGAGGGTGCCTGAACTCCACGGCGCGGCCTCCTGACTGCCCTCGCCAATGGTGGCGGGGGTTGGATCGGAGGGAGGCTCAGCCGGGGTAGGTCACGGCCCGATCATGCCACGGCGTGCGGCGGCGAGCACGTCCCGGTGCGGCCGAAGTGCCGGGCCGGCTCGACCCTGCCGCCTGCCTCCGGAGTGGCGTCCCGCATTTGGGTGATCCGGGTAGATAGCCGCCCTCTGGACCTCGTCCTGCAAGCTTGTCAAAGACCACGAACGAAGGGGTCTGCGAACGGCGGCAACGGCCCGAGCAAGAGCTCGGGTAGATCGCCACCCTCTGGACGGCCCTATCTATGGTGAGTTCAGAAGCCCACAAGCGAGGAGTGCCCGATGAAAGCAACCGCAACATCGACCCAGGAACCGCGTCGAAGACCCGCCCGAGCTGCGCGCCGGCGAGGTCGTAACGTTCCCCAAACCAGGCCGGCTCTGCCCGAGGGCGGGGTCGGCAGTTCCAGTCGCGAGGCGAGGATCGCGCCCCAGCTGCTCTCACTGGTCGTGCCCATCGAGAGCGTTACCGTCCATCCTGATAACCCCAGAGTCGGCGACGTTGACGCGGTCGCGGCGAGCCTGGCCCGCTTCGGCCAGCAGAAGCCGATCGTGGTCCAGGCGAGCACCCGCTACACCGTGGCCGGGAACCATGTACTGAAGGCTGCACGCTCCCTCGGCTGGCGCGAGATCGCCGCCAACGTGGAAGTCCTCGATGACGCCTCCGCCACGGCATTCATGCTAGCTGACAACCGCACCAGCGATCTCGGCGGCTACGACGATGCCCTCCTCGCGGCGATCCTGGCCGAGCAGGAGGCACGAGCCAACCTTGCCGGTACCGGATACGACGCCGATGACGTTGCGGCAATCCTGGCGGCGGCGCAGCTCGCCGACACCCGCGACGCTGATGCTGCACCGCCGCTGCCAGAGCCCGCCGATCTCTACGTCGAGCCGGGCGATCTGTGGGCTCTTGGTCGTCATCGACTGTTGTGCGCGGACTCGACCGACCCCGCCGCGGTCGCATGGCTGTTCGGCAACGACAGCGTCGATCTGATCTGGAGCGACCCCCCATACGGTGCGTCGTACACCGGCAAGACCGCTAAGGCGCTCAAGATCGCCAACGACGATCTCGGCATCGAGGGCACCCGCGAGCTCGTCGCCGCTGCTCTTCGCCTGGTTCCCCTGCGAGCCGGTGGAGCGTTCTACCTGGCATCTCCAGCCGGCCCGGCGCACCTCGCGTTCCTACTCGCGCTTGCCGACGCCGATCTCACGGTTCACCAGACCCTGGTCTGGGTAAAGAACAGCCTTGTTATTGGCCACTCGGACTACTCGTATCGACACGAGCCGATCATCTATGGCTGGAAGCCGGGTGCGGCCCACACCTTCAGGGGCGACCGACGGCAGGACAGCGTCTGGGAGATCGCTCGACCGAATCGCAGCGAAACGCATCCGACGATCAAGCCCGTCGAGCTCGTGGAACGGGCCATCCGCAACAGCTGCGCTCCCGGCGATACGGTGTCTGACCCATTCGTGGGCAGCGGCACCACGATCATCGCCGCGCAGCGGACCGACCGGCGCTGCCTGGCCACCGAAATCGACCCGCGCTATGCCCAGGTGGCGATCGAGCGCTGGCAGGCCTTCACCGGCGAGTGGGCGACGCGACTGAGCCGGAGCGGCGAGCGTGTCTCATCTGCCCCCGCGCAGGCCGAGGCAGCCGAAGTGGCGGAGGCGGGAGCATGAGCGGCCCGGGCCGGCGCACCGACGCCGAGCTAGCGATGATCCGCGACCGCGTCGAGGGCCTCATGAATCTCGGCTACCGCTCGCCGGCAATCCACCGCGCCCTGACCGGCCCCGAGGCACCGCGGCCCATCGTCATCTCCGAGCGATCGGTGCGTTCCAACATGGCGGTGGTCGAACGCCGCTGGCGGGAGCGAGCGAGTCGCGAGCATCTCGAAGCCGAGCACGCCAAGGCGATCGCGATAGCCGAGGATACCCACCGCACCGCGCTGGCCCGCTCGGCGCGCAATGCCGACAACAACGTCGGGGTCGGCTATATGAACACGGCTCTCAAGGCCCAGGAATTGATCGTGCGCCTGCGCGGTCTCGACGCCCCGATCCGCACCGAGATCGCCGGTCCCGGCGGTGGCCCCGTCGCGGTTGCCCTGGCCGACCATCCGGCCGAGCACCTGGACCCCCGCGAGCAAGCCCGACGGCTGCGTGCGATGGCCGACGACGCCCAAGCCGAGGCCGACGAACTCGAAGAGCACGAGGGATCAGAGCCATGACGAGCCGATACCGCGAGCTCCTTCGCGAGAGGGCGGCGACCGATGACGCAGCGCTTGCGGAGTACGTGAGCGACCTGGTCTTCCCGGCCCATCTCCGGGAGGCGAGCCGCTTTGCGGGCCGGCACGAGCGCGGGCTCATCCTCGCCCCGCGCGGCCATGCCAAGACAACGCTCTTCCTGCATCGGGCCGCCCGCCGGATCGGAGCAAGTCAGGGCCGGCGCCGGCTCGGCATCCTCACGGCGGTCGACGCCGACGCGGAGGGCCGCTCGCGGGGCCTTCGTGGCCTGTTAGAGCACCCTAGATTCGCTGAGGTGTTCGGGTGGGCCAGCGGCGGGGTCGAGGGTCGGCCCTGGACCGACGCGGCCTGGACCGTCCGGGGCGTCGATCTGGGCAAGGACGTCACCTGTCTCGCGATGAGCCTCGGTTCGGTCCGGGCCGGGGCGCGCCTCGACGAGCTTGTCGCCGACGATCCGGTGGGCGCCCAGGAGAACCTGACTGCGGCTGGACGGGCTAAGGCTCTGGAGACCTACCTCACCGTCGTCGACCCGATGGTGACCCCGGCGGGCAAACGCATCTTCCTGGGCACGCGCAGGCACGAGGACGACATCTACGCCGAGCTGATCCGCAGGGGCTGGCCAAATCTGACCTACAAGGCGATAGGGGACGACGGGACAGCGCTCTGGCCCGACTACTGGTCGCTCGAGCGCCTCGAGGCCAAGCGGGCCGAGCTCGGCTCGGCAATCTTCGATCTGCAGTACCAGAACGATCCAGCGGGAATGGGCGGCAACATCTTCAAGCGCGACTGGTTCGAATGGGTCGAGGCCGTACCAGCGGGCGCTCGACGCGTCGGACTCGATCTCGCATCGTCCAAGAGTGAGCGCTCCGACTACACCGCCGCGGTCGAGGTGGTCGAGGACATAGCCGACAACACGCTCTACTTCGTCGGCGCATTCGCGGCTCGGCTCGAGGAGGGTCATCGCCGCTGGCTGACCGGCCAGAATGACGATGGCACCCTGGTCGAGACGGTGGGGGCTAATCCGCCCGGACCCAGGCTGCTCTGGCCGATCAAGCTGCTGCCACCTGGGTTCTGCGGGGCGTCGGGCTACCCCGAAGTGCCACGTCAGCTCAGCGCCCTGAACATCGAGGCGACCCAGCACCAGAGCACCTTCGTTCGGGAGATGCTCTCCCGGACCCGTCTACCGGCGAGACCGGTCCATCCCGACTCGGACAAGGTGACGCGGGCACGGACGCTCGCGGCGCGCTTCGAGGGCCGCAAGGTCAACTTCCTGCGGGGCGGACCGGGCATGGGTACCGGACCGACCGATCCAGGCGAGTTCGCCCGCCAGCTGCTCGCCTTCCCCAACGGCGAGCATGACGACCTCGTGGATGCTGGCGTCATGGCAGCCGACCTTGGCGGCGCGGGCAGCGACTTCTACTTCACCGCCGGGCGCAGATAGGCGGGGCGGTTGGGGCGCGGGAGCCGACCTGCGCCGGCGGGTTCCGGCGCGGCTCCTCCTCGTGGGAGCCCGAAGCTGCTAGCTCCGCCGCGGCCGCCTCGCTCGACGAGTCACCAGGAGCTCGACGATGTCCGCGACGAGGGCCCGCTCATCCCGGGTCAGGCGACGCATCGGGGCATCGAGACCGCTAATCTCCCCGAGCCCGCGAAGCTCGCCGGCAAGGCGCCCGGGATCGATCCCCCACAGGGACTCGAGCAGCTCTACGAAGCCGATGCCGGTCGCATCCGATGCCCGGAGAAGGTCTGCCGGAGTCGGCCGTGCGCGCGACGGGCGGGAAGGATCCAGAAGCGCCGCAACGTATCCGGTATCGCGGCCCAATGCTGCGCTCAAGGCCCGCATCGAGAGGCCGGAACGTTCGAGAATGTTGCGCACGCGGGCTCGAAACTCGTCGTCGTCTGGTGGCATTTCGCGTTCCTTCTGGGCTCGATTGAACCCAAGTAGATGGTTGCTGGAAGCGTGAGACTAACGTAATATAGCGTCATGCTAGCGCGAGCGGACGACGCTGTCGAGACCCGTGCGGAGGCACCGTTTATCCGCCGCCGGGCCTGGCTCGACATCCTCCCCGCCCTTCCTCTTCGGCCCATCATCGCGGAGTACACCGCGACCTTCGGCTCGACCTGGGCCCCGGTGACGAGGCGCAAGCACGCCGATGACTTTGCCCGTCTGGTCGACTACCTCGAGGACAACGAGCTGCCGGTGACGACCGCATCGCTCGATTTCATGACCCTCGTCGACTACGTGACTTATCTTCGCACCCGGCCGAAGGTTTCGGGTGTCTGGCGGGGAGCACCCGACGCATTCGGTCGTTCGCTTGCGGCAGGACGTGTCCAGACACTCTCGGCCAATAGCGTAAACGCCTATGTGCGACCCATCCGCTCGCTCGCGATCTGGCTCGTCGACGAGGGTCTGCTCGCGATCAACCCGTTCCGGCGTTCCCGGCGGCGGGCCTCGCTCAATCCCCTCCTCCCGTCCGAGGAGACACCCACCAAGAGCGCCACGCTCGACGATCTACGGGCACTCGAACGGGGTTGTGTTGGCGAGGGGCCCCTTGATCTACGCGATGCGGCCATCGTCTCGATCCTGGTCACTACCGCCGCCCGCAACTCGAGCGTCAGACTCCTGCGTATCGGAGACGTCGACTTCGAGCGCTCGGTCATACGCTTCCGGTGGGCCAAGGGCGGAAAGACCCTGGAACTCGCCCTGCAGCCGGGGACCGCGACGGCGATACTCGCCTATCTCGAGCGCGGACGAGCAGCCTTCCTGCCTCCCTCCTCTACCGTGAGCGAAGATCCGGGCTGGCTCTTCCTCTCGCATGCAAGTGGTTCGCCGCGGCCACTGTCGATGAATGCCCTCTCGCTGATGCTGACCCGCCGCTACCACGACGGCGGCGGGAGCCTGCGTTGCTTCGGCTCGCACCGAATTCGCCACGGGACGGCAACTCTCCTGGTCAACAACGGCATGCCGCTAGAAGAAGTGAGCCGCTACCTGGGCCACTCCTCGACGGTGCCGACTCGGCGCTATGCCCAGCAGACTCCGGAGGCCCTCGGCGAGCGGGCGGCCAGCGCTCTTGCGAGAGCCGGGCTCGTGGCGGATTGATCAACGCCGAGCTCGGAGCCTGACATGGGGGCTGAGAACCTGACGGGCGACCAACACCAGGAGATGACTGGTCTGACCCAAGGCTGACGCAATTGTGCATGCAGAAACCCAGTGTGATCCTCCCATCCGCAGGAGCGGGCTGTCGGCCGCCGAAGTCGTCATCGTCTTCCTCGGACCTGGCTATCTCTCGCCAACCTTGTGCGCAGCATCGCGATGGTCTCCCTAGCTGCCATTCGCGTCTGAATGGAAGTCGGTCAGGCGGAAGCCAGCGAGGTCCTCCAGCAGCGTGATCAGACCCGAGTGGTCGTAGTCCGCCCGGCCGGCGGCAGCCGCCGCGCGCATGAGCTGCTCGACCTGGGCCGCGGCCGGCAGCGCCACGTTCGTCTCCCGCCCCAGGTCCAGGGCGTTCTTGAGGTCCTTGAGGTGGAGTCGGATGCGGAATCCCGGGTCGAACCTGCCCGACAGCATGTTGTCGCGCCGCATCTCCAGCACCTTCGTTGCAGCGAGGCCGCCCTGGAGGACGTCGGCGATGCGCGCAGGATCGACGCCGGCCTTGGCCCCAAGCACCAGCGCCTCGGACAAGGCCTCAATCACCACCGCCACGACGACCTGATTGCAGACCTTGACGACCTGCCCGGCGCCGGGGGGCCCGACGTGGACAATGGTCCTGCCCAGCGCCCCCAGGATCGGCAGGGCCCGCTCGTAGGCGGCGTCGCTGCCGCCCACCATGATCGACAGGGTGCCGGCGATGGCGCCCGCGTCGCCGCCGCTGACTGGGGCGTCGAGCATCTCGGCGCCCCCGGCGCTCGCCCGCCCAGCCAGTTCGCGGGCAGTGCTGGGGGCGATCGAGCTCATGTCGATGGCCAGCCAGCCCGGCCGCAGGGCCTCGAACGCCCCGTTCCTGCCGAGGTAGACCTCCCGCACCTGCGGTGAGTCCGGCAGCATCGTGATCAGCACATCCGTCGAGGCGGCGACCTGGCCGGGGGTCGTCCCGGCGATCGCGCCCTCGGCCGCCAGCGCCGCCACGGCCGAGCCGTCGATGTCGTGGACGGTCAGCCGGTAGCCGCCCTTGAGCAGGTTGCGGGCCATCGGCCGGCCCATGATCCCCAGGCCGATGAGGCCCAGCGATGGCTTGTTGTCCATCAGCGCGTTCTCCTGTTCGAGCTCACCCGTGTCGCGGTGCCTTGGAGGCAGTTGATGACCGATGGGCTGGGCCGGTGAGCAGTCCGCCCCCGCCGACATCGGTGGCACGGATGCTCACCACGGCGACGAGCGCCGCTGTGATCGACCGGCCTCGGGACGGGCCTCGTGCACGCGTCACCCTGCAAACGGTACCGGCGCCAGGCCGCGGATGCCGGGACGGCACCGGAACGGGTTTGCCGCCAGTGGCTCCCGGGCGAAGTCGGCCAGCCCGAAGTCTTCGCGAGATGTCGTGTTCGCTCGGACTCGCTCATCGCCCCCTCCTGACGGCCAGTGACGGTTCTGAGCCATCCAACGCAGCTGCGGCGGGTGGCTCCAGGAAGGACACGCCATTGGTCGTGGAAAACTACAGCGGTGCATGGGAGTCCGGGCCGCGGATGCTCTGGCGCGCGCGGGGCTGGTCGCGGGCTGACAATGGTAGCCTGCGAGGGGTTGCTCCATCCCGAAATCGCGGAGTGGCCCGCAAATCGATGTGACCTGAAGCCATCCCACACGAGCGGAGAAAGAGTCAAAACCGTGGCAAGGCACTCTGAACCACGAAACTCCGTATCAACCGAGGCGCCAGCGACGCGGAGTGGTGGCAGCCGACCGCCCAAGACCCAGGCACGGCGAATCCGAACCTGGTCGCCGGAGCCGACGATTGTTGTGGCGCGAGACGAAGCCGACCAAGAGAGTCAATCGTCCGGGCGCCGACTGACGCGACTTGAGGCTGCCCTACTAGTCCTAGTCGTACTCGTGGTGGCGGCTTTGGTCATACTCCGTCCTGCGATTTGACGCGCAACAATCGTCACGGGCACTGGCAGTCGGTTCGCGCCTGCTATGGCCGCCCAGACGTGGCCACAGCATCTGGCCGGCTGGCGTTGTCGCTTACGCGCCGGGGCGTTTCCAGTCTCCCGTTTCCGCTTGCTTCGCCAAGTCGCCTGGTGGTTTCGCAGCATGGCCGACGCGTGAAGGTCCGACCCTACCTCTTACTCGCTTTCCTGGCCCTGGTCTGGGGCACGCACTGGCCCGTATCCAAGATCGGACTGAGGGATATTCCCCCGTTTACGTACGGGGTAATGCGCGTATTTACTGGCCTTGTCGTTGTCCTTGTGGTGCTCGCAGCCCGGCGGCGCCTGCGACTTCCTGATCGCCACGACGTCCCTGTGGCCCTCTCGGTTGGACTCGGCCAGATGGCCGCCGGCATAGCCATCATGAACCTAGCCCTACCGCTCATTTCCGCCGGGCGAGCATCGGTACTTGTCTTCACGATGCCGCTCTGGGTTGCGCTTATCGAGCTTGGCAGGCTGCGCAGAACGCCCGCAGGCTGGCAGCTGGTCGGGCTGTTAGCTGGGCTCGTCGGGATCGTCACCCTGCTCGATCCGCAAGCTATCGATTGGGGTTCCGGTGGCCCGGTGATCGGCAGCGCGGCACTTCTCGTGAGTGCGGTCATCTGGGCGGCTACAACGATCCACATCAGACGCCATCAGTGGCGGGGAACGCCACTCGATCTGATGCCTTGGCAACTCCTGGTTGCTCTCGTACCGCTCGCGGTCGCCTCGCTGATCATGGAGACTGGTCGGCCGATCCATTGGGAACCGTCGGCGGTTGCCGCGGTCCTGTACAGCGGCCCGCTCGCTACAGCAGTCGCGTTTGTTGTCAGCCAGTCCATCTCGAGGTCACTGAGCCCATTCGCGACGACAATGGGCTTCCTCGCGGTCCCTGTCGTCGGACTAATCTCGTCGTCCGTGCTACTCAGCGAGCCGCTCACAATGCTTGATCTCGCAGGCGCAACGATGACGTTCCTAGGGATAGTGGTGGTCGCCATCGCCACCACAGACCAAGCGCGAGATACGACGACTCAATCCGTGCCGGTGCGTGCCGAATAGCGGACTAGCACGATGTGGTGGTCAAGTCCGACGGCACGATTTGGTTCTCGGATCCGCCTCACGGTCTCGTCGGTGACCGGGAGGCGCGGCAGGGCGGAGTCCGAGCTCGGCGACAACTACGTCTTCCGTTACGATCCGGTTAGCGACGCGCTCTCAATCGCCACAGACCTGGTCGAGGGGCCCAACGGCCTCGCCTTCTCGCGCGACGAGCGCATCCTGTGTGTGACGGACACGTCCGCTGCGCTGGGCCGCAGCGACGGCAATCACCATAGTCGCCTTCGAGGTGGCCGACGGCCGAAAGCTTGAGAACCCGCGGATCTTCGCAGTCATGAGCCGGGGCTGGCCGACGGGATCCGTGTCGAAGGGGCCGGCAACGTCTTTTCGTCCACTGCCGACGGGATCCATGCCTTGGCTCCGGACGGCTCTTTGCTTGGCATCATCCCAACACCGGAAGTGGTCTCGAACCGCGAGTTCGGCGGTGCGGAGCGGCGCGACCTCTACATAACAGCCACGACATCGCAGTACCAGGTCTCGTGCCTAACCCGCGGCGCCGTCATCCGGCCAGCGATAAGGACGCGGACTGGATCAGCGCGGCAGCAGGCCGAGGCTCAATCCCGGACAGCATTCGCCGAATGAAGTCCCGCAGTGACTCAGGGCACTGGCAACAAGAGCCCGCAGCCCACGCTCGCGGCCCCCGGACCGGATCAACCGCCGGCGGGAGCCGGGCTGTCGACCGGGCCGCCGCCTCCGGTCGCCTCGTCCGGCGTCGGATCCGAAGTCCGCTTGGCGATCTTGCCGGCCTGCATACGCCGGTACTGCCGCGCAGCCAGCGCCACGGCGCCGAGAAGCGCGAGTCCGTCGAACAGCGGGGTGATCCACCAGGTGAAGTTGGTGCCCAGGAGCCCGAGCCCCTCCTCGCCGAAGGCCAACACGTAGAGGGCGATGAGCGTGCCCCAGACATTCAGGCGGCCCTTGACCTGGGTCGCCCCAAAGAAGAGCGCCGAGAGGGCCGGGAACAGCTGGCCGGTTCCGTAGGTGTTGGCGTAGACGCCGACCTTCGACGCCATCACGATCGCGGCAATCCCGGCCATGAGCGCGGAGACGACCATCGAGCCCCAGACGTACCGGCTCACGGGCACGCCGGACAGGCGTGCCGCCGTGGGGTTGCCACCAGCAGCGAAGACGAAGCGCCCGGTCGGCGTGTGCTCGAGCACGAACCAGAAGATCACGGCCAGCACGAACAACAGCCATACGTCGGAGGTGATACTCAGAATCTGGATCTGGGTCATGTTCCGGAAGCCGCTCGACAAGTTGGCGACGATCTGCCGGTTCTGCGACAGGTACAGCGACACGGCCGCGAGGATCTGGCTCATAGCCAAAGTGGCGATGAACGAGTCCACGCCCAGCTTCACCACCACGGCGCCGTTGATGAAGCCGACCAGGGCGCACAATGCGAGCATGAGGAGGACCATCACAGGCTCGGGCAGGCTGGTGTTGATTGAGAGCCAGGTGAGCGCGGCGAACCCGAACCCGAGCGTCGCCCCGATCGACACGTCGAACCCGCCTGCGGCGAAGGGCACGACCGCTCCAACGGCCAGGATGCCGATGACCGTCCTGTCGGTCAGGACCAAGCGGATCGTGGTGTCTGTCAGGAATATGCCTGGCTCCAGCAGCGTGAAGACTACGAAGAAGAACGCGAGCAGGGCCAGAGCGCTGTACCGCCGCGCGACAAGCTCGGCCATTGCGCGAGCCCGCTTGATCATCTTCCAATCCCTTCCACGGAACCGCCGAGCTCGAGCGTGTCGATGACTTTGTCAATGATGTCCTCTCCCTCGAGGACGTGCGTGACGCGGCCGCGCTGCATGACGAGGACCCGGTCGCACGTGGCGGCTAGCTCCTCGCTGTCGGACGAGCAGAGAACGACGGCCGCGCCTCCCCGTGCAGCCTCTGCGACCATCGCGTAGATCCCCTCCTTCGCCCCGACGTCCACGCCCTGGGTAGGCTCGTCCAGTACCAGGACCGCCGGCTGGAGGCGCATGCACTTGGCGAGGATCATGCGCTGCTGGTTCCCACCGCTGAGCGCGGCCACCTGAGCCTCTGGGTCGTCGGGCCGCACGCCCAGGCGGCGCAGCCAAAGGGATGCGTCCTCGCGCTCGAGGCGGCCGTCGATGCGGCCGCTCTTCATCACGGTTCGCAGGCGCGGCAGGGTCACGTTCTCGCGGACGTTCATCGTCGGGATGATGGCCCGGCGCACACGCTCCGACGGCAAGAGGGCCATGCCGGCGGCGATTGCCTTCCGCGGATCGCCGCCGGGCATCGATGCGCCCTCCACGGCGACTTGCCCCGATCGATCCTGCGAGCCGAACAGGAGTCCCGCTACGTCCTCCCGGCCGGATCCGGTGATTCCCGCAATGCCCACGACCTGGCCCGATCGCGCGGAGAAGGAAATCCCATCCACACCGCCACCTCGCAGGTCCTGGACCTCGAGGCGGGCCCCGGCACCTTGGTCCTCCTGGGACAGGTCGGCCCGCTGGCGGTTTACATGGGTTAGCTCAGCGCCGACGATGAGGTTCACGAGGACGTCATGGGTGAGGAGCTCACGATCGAAGGTTCCGACCACCCGCCCCTCGCGCAAGACGGTCACGCGGTCGCACAGGTTCAACACCTCCTCGACAATGTGCGAGACGAAAACGACAGCGACGCCGTTGGCCTTTAGGCGCCGCAGGATGGCAAAAAGCCGTGTCGTCTCAGAGCCCGCGAGGTTTGCCGTCGGCTCGTCGAGGACGATCACCTTGGTCGGCCGGTCGGCGCTGGCCAGCGCCCGGGCGATCGCAACCTCTGTCCGCTCGGCCGGCCCGAGGTCGGCGACGAGGGCGCTCGGATCGACGGTGCTGTCGAGGACTTCGAGCAGGCGCCGGGCGCGCTCGCGCTCCTCGCGCCACAGGATCCTGCCGGCCTTGACCACGAA
>Ga0187857_10003742_pt1 | contig 11971 bp, 10 predicted proteins | sample June2016WEW_8_10_FD_132984 | JGI IMG/M metagenome (GOLD analysis project Ga0187857, IMG submission 132984) | Peatland microbial communities from SPRUCE experiment site at the Marcell Experimental Forest, Minnesota, USA - June2016WEW_8_100 | ecosystem: Environmental > Terrestrial > Soil >...
ATAATCCGCGGATAAGCGCTGCCGCCGCCAATAATCAGCTTCGGACGCTCCGCCGTAGCGATCTTTTCCAGGTCGTCATAATCGATCGTCTCGGTTTCCAAGGTCACGCCGTACGGAACGATCTTGTAAGTCTTGCCCGAAAAATTCAGAGGATGCCCATGCGTAAGGTGCCCGCCATGAGCCAGATTCAAGCCAAGAATCGTGTCGCCAGGCTGCAGCACCGCCGCGTAAGCGGCTTGATTGGCCTGCGATCCCGAGTGCGGCTGCACGTTGGCATGCTCCGCGCCAAAAAGTTTCTTGACCCGCTCGCGCGCCAGATTTTCGACCACATCGGTAAACTCGCATCCGCCGTAATACCGCTTGCCGGGATACCCTTCCGCATACTTGTTGGTAAACACGGACCCGGCAGCCTCCAGCACCGCCTCGCTGACAAAGTTTTCCGAAGCAATCAGCTCCAGCCCTTCATGCTGGCGGCGAACTTCGTTGTCGATAGCGTTCGAAATCTCAGGATCAACTTCATAGAGCGGGCGAGACATATCGGAGTTTTTCATGGTTAGGCACCGCAAGCTATTTTACTCCGAAGCGGGGCAAGTCTTGAGACGGACGACTTGGCTGACCTGTCATCGGCCCCAGTTGTCCACCTTCGTATTGTCTGCCTTCGTAGGCTTGTCTTGCCTCCTGCGACACAACATCATCGTGGTGTGAGCTTCTGTCGGTATTGCGGTCAAAACGCAGGCTGGTTCAACGAAGCACACGAAAGTTGTATTCAAAAGTCGAACCAGGCGATCGAAGCTCTGAAGGCGTGCATGGCATACGGAATCGCCCAAGGCGAGCAGTATGGCGAAATCAGAACGCAACTGGACAAAATAATTGCCTATGCGGTCATTCCCCGGGAACAAGTGCTGCCAGCGATCAAAGAAGGCTGGAGTCGAGGGGCAGAAAAGCGAGGCATAGCGCAGCCGCTTAGCGAGCATGAAGGTTCAGCGATCCTGGGCATTTCCCAGGCGGCGGGGTTAACGCAAGATGACATATCAGGGACGGCCGGACTCAGAGCGTTGTTCCTTAGCTGGCGGATATGGATGGTGCTCCACGATCAAATTGAGCCGTACAAAGGGCCGATTCAGTTCAATCTTCAACCCGGAGAAGTGCCGGTCATCGGGATCGCGAACGTTTTACTTAGCGAGGAGCAGACAAGAAGCACTTACGTTGGGGGATACAGCGGAGTAAGTATCAGAGTCGCCAGCGGACTCTATTATCATTTTGGCGGGATGCGTGGGCACAGGGAACAGTCGACATCCCTGCAAGAAGTAGATTACGGATATCTCCTGATGACCACGCGTGCCATATATTTCGGCGGAACCGAGAAAGGTGTCAACTTCCGATTGCCGCACAACCAAGTCGTGCGTTTCCAGCCGTATTCAGATGCAGTGGGCATCTGCAAGGACGGCGCAAAAGAGAAACTTTTTGCTCCTCAGCAAGATCCGAATATCGGTTGGTTCTTGTTCAACGTCTTACAGGCGCTCGCGGCCAAGGAGTCTCAGGTGAAATTGCGCGCAACCTCATAGGTTCGGATGAAGCGCCGCTCATCGCCCTGGCAGCGTGCGAGGCTCTCACGGTTGGTCCGCTGCCGAGACATGTGATGGCCATCCTTCATAAACTGTCATATAATGAAGGTATGGCCATGAGTTCCTTGAACATCTCTCTTCCCGAAGCTCTCAAGGAGTACATTGAGGGCCAAGTCAACTCCGGCGACTGGAGCACGCCGAGCGAATACATCCGAGAACTCATCCGTCAGGACAAAGAGCGCCGGTTGCGGCGCCTCGAGCAGGATCTTCTTGCAGGCTTGAAAGGCGAGAAGATCGAGATTCCGGTGGCCCAGCTTCGCAAGAAGGGGTTGGTCGCTGTTCTGCGCGAAAGGGCGCGACGCAAGTGAGCCTGGCACAGGCGCGCCTTAGCGAGGCGGCCTCTGCCGATATCGTCGAGCAAGCCGACTGGTATGAAGAAAAATCGGACAGGAAACTGGCGCGGCGATGGAGCGAGTCGGTCACGTCAGCCGTACTACGAATCATGAGGAATCCGCGCTCCGGCACGCCCTGCCGATTTGGCGTCGCGGAACTCAGCAACATCCGGCGCATGTCGATCTCAGGGTTCCCGAAACACTTGGTGTTTTATAAGGTTGTGGACGGCGAGGTACTTATCCTGCGGGTGCTGCATGGGGCGCGCGATTTGGAGAACCTTTTCTGATCGCTCCGCGTACCTACGCGCTCTTCAGTCAAAAGCCGTCCGCAGAAAACTCACCAGCTGCCAGCCATCCATGTATTTGTAAGGAGTCTCTCCCATGGTGTAATGCCCGCAGGGCAGGACAACGACTTTGTGATCCAGTTCGTGCTTTTCGAACTGCTTGACCACCTGCTCCGAAAATTCCGGCAGGAACGTCATATCGTACTTGGCATAAATAATGAGCGAGCGGCGCGGCCAGCGCGAAAATTTGTCGAAGTACACCATAGGACTTACTGCGCGCCACACCTGCCGCAGATTTTCCAGATCGATGGCCGTTTCCAGTCCCTCGCGGATGTGGCGCGTGGACTGCCCGTGCCACACCACGTCGGCAAAGTAAGTCGAGGCGTGGTTGAACGCAGCCACCTGAATTCGCGGATCGTGCGCGGTGGCAATAAACGCATAGCACGATCCCAGGCTCGTCCCGACGATGCCGAGCCGGTTGTAACCCTGCGCTTCCAGCCAGTCGAGGCAGCAGCGCACATCGATCACGCCTTGGCGCACCGAATCGAGCGTGCGTCCAATGTTGGCGGAAACGGCATAGTCGGCGCGGTCGATCTCCGCCGGACGGCGAATGTCGTGATACGGCATGGACAGCCGCAGCACCGCGATTCCCATCCAGTTCAGCACGCGGCAGAGGCTGCTGTAGGAAATCGCATCGGAATTCCAGTGCGGCAAGAGAACCACAGCGCGTCGTCCGCGCGCCGGGAACCAGCGCGCATTCACCAGATTATTTTCGGGATAAGGTGCGACTACCGGCGAGGTGAAACGCAGAAACTCAGCATGAGTGCCGCGAACTTTTTCTTCGAGGCGCGGGTCGGGCACTTCGCGCGTGCTGAAAACTTGCACCTCGCGACGCTCCAACCGGAAATCGGTTGGAGTCCGATAAGAGTAAAAGTCGTCACTCGCTCGAATGATGCGATCGTTGAAACGCGAGAAATATTCCAGAAGATCGCGCGAGGCCGCTCCAGCGGGGCCGCCGTTGCGCCCGGGCCAGTTGTGCGTCCAATCCAGCCCCCACTCCAGCGGACGCACCACGCGGTTATTGTCCACCGACGTGAGCCGGCTTTCCCATTCGTACATCCATTGAGCGTAGCGTGAGGGCATCTCAACTCTAGAAATACAACAAGCAGGCGCAGATTAGCGAACAAGGTCAGTTCAACGGCAGGATTGAGCACCCAACCGTCTGCCGGCGACATTCAGCCGTTAGCGGAAAGCCAACCGTCAGGAGCTAGAAGTTGCTATACACCCTCGGCACTCGCTGCGACAAGCCACACAGAATTTCGTAGGGCACGCTTTCGCACAAGTGCGCCAGTTCGACAGCGTCTACGGTCTTGACGCCGCTCTTGCCAATCAAAATAACTTCATCTCCCACTCCGACACCGCGAATGTGGCTAACGTCCACGATCGTCAGGTCCATGGAGACGCGCCCCACAACCGGCGCGTATTCGCCGCCTATGATCACCCGTGCGCGATTCGAAAGCAGCCGTGGATAACCGTCCGCGTAACCGACGGGCAGGACCGCGATGCGGCTCCGCGCTCGGGTCACGAACGTTCCCATGTAGCCGACAGCTTCTCCCGCAGCAGTTTCTTTCACCGTCAGCACTCGTGTCTTCCAAGAGAGCACGGGACGCAGCGCCAGTGGAGCGACGGCCGCGGGCGCGCCGCTTCGGGTGAAGGCCAGCGAATATCCATAAAGCGCGATCCCCGGACGCACCATGGTCTTCCACGTTTCGGGCCGCGCGCTCATGGCGGCGGAATTTCCCATGTGTACGAGCGGAGGCCGCAGTCCATAACTCTGCAATACCGCGAGTCCCTCTTCGAATCGCTTCGTCTGGCGCACTGCGTCTTCGGCGTCAAGCACTTCCGCTGACGCGAAGTGCGTGCTCACTCCTTCGAGACTCAGGTGCTTGCACGCGGACAGCATCTCGCACAAACGTGGGATCGCTTCCTTCGATGCCCCGAGACGGTTCATGCCCGTGTCGAGCTTCAAATGAACCGGCAAAACGCTTTGCCGTTTCCGCGCCGCGCGTTCGAGCGTTTCAATGTGCCATGGTTCCCAGATGGTGGGGGTGAGATTCTGGGCGACGATCCCATCTTCCTCGCCCTTCCAGATTCCGGTCATCAGCAGGATGCGGACCTTGGTGCCGGCGCCACGCAACGCCAAGCCTTCCGCGGCATCGGTCACTCCCAGCCACTCCGCGCCCTCGCCTTCAAGCGCGCGCGCGCATTCCACCGCACCGTGGCCGTAACCATCGGCTTTGACCACCGCGCAAATGGTAACGTCGGCGCCGACGTGCTTCTGCACCGCGTGAAAATTCTCTCCCAGCGCAGAGAGGGAAACCTCCGCCCAAGTGCGTCCGTCAAGAATCAACGAGCGACTTTCGGGCATTTTCGACAGATGGGTACGCGGCGCGTTCATTTAGCGATTATAGCGAGAGCCCGCACCGCGCCGAGAGCTGCCGATGGTAACTTCTGAGGTTAACTCCATGAAGTTAACTTCAGACGTTAACCACAGACGTTAACCGCCCGATAACACAAAGTTCACCGTGATTTCGGTTTCCACTTCGATGGGCTCGTTGTTCAGCAGGTACGGCCGATAGCGCCATTGCCGAACCGCCTCAATCGCAGCTGCGGACAGCATCGGGTGCCCGCGGACCACCACCAGATTCTCGATCCTCCCCGCCGTGCTGATAATCGCTCGCAACTCAACCGCACCCTGAACCCGCGCCTGGCGCGCGAGTGGCGGATAGCTGGGCTGCGCACGATAGATCAAGTTGCCCTCTGCCCAATGCGAGATCTTGAGCGGATGCGTGGGCGCGGGAGTCGGCGGTGGTGCTACAACAAAAACATCGACCGAAGGGCCGACCGAGCCCGGGATTCCGCCTCCTCTCCTGTTGTTTCGTCCGATCACGCCGACGTCGTCGAAATCAGGCGCCGATGCCACCTGTTGTTCGTTCGCGGTTGCGATGGTGGATTGAATCGCTGGGGGCTGCTGCAATTGTCCTCCGTTGAAGTTCGACCGGTGGATCGTCCGCTGTCCGCTGGTTGGCGGCGCAGGTGCTGGCGGGGGCATGAGAATCGGCGCCTCGAGCCATTGCAGCTTGGGCGGTCCCTGAATCGTCAATAAGGGAATCAGCAGCAGCAAGCCCATTCCAAAAACTTGCATGGTGAACGATGCGAGTGCAGACCAGCCGCGATGGCCAGACTGGTCCCAAGTGCTCTCAAGTATCCTGAACATATTTCCAGACATCCTGTTTCCTCCGGGAACGGGCTCGTTGACCGTACAGACACCTGCGGCGTGCGATTGGATCCCGGCCAGAGAGAAGCTGAGGATAAAAAGTGAGTTAAGACGCGAAAACTAACCTGCGATGAAAATAAACAAGACAGAAATAAAAATAAAAAAGACCGCGTCTGCAAGCGGTCTTGAAAGTAACTTCTGGGGAAATAAGTCTGGAACCGAAACTACGCGAGCGGTGTCGCTACTGTTTCGCGGGCGCGGCAGGTTTAGGGGTTGCCGGCTTAGCGGGCTTGGGAGCCGTACTACTCGCAGGCGGCGCCGCCACACCGGATGCAGCGTTATAGGCTTCCACGATCTGCTGCGTAATGTCCATCGACGGTCCAGACAAAATCACAGTGCCCCGTGGCCAAGTCTGAGCTTGGTCGTTATCGAGGAGAAGCCCGTAACCGTTGTCGGTAACGTATTTCTGGATTATCGGTACCATTTTGGTCAGGATTCTGCTTTCGATCTCGCCCGCTTGGCTCTGGAAGTCTTCCTTCGCTTCCTCTGCAGCGCGATCAAAACTCTTCTGCTTTGCCTCGATCTGGTGCACCAGCTTGTCGCGCGATTCGTCATTCAGCTTGTCCTGCTGCGCATTGAGCTGCTTCTTCATGCTGTCAATTTCGTCGTTCAAACCCTTCAATTCGCTCTGCTTTGGTTCAAACTTCTTGCTGAGCGCTTCGAGATCGCGCTGTCCTTCATTGGAGGCGGCGATGGCCTGTTCGACGGCGAGCGTGCCGATTTTCGTGCCAGTAACCTTGGCCGCAGCAGCCGCAGCTGCGGAGGGAGCATTGGGTGGGGCGGCGCCAGCGGGAGAGCCGGTTGCCGGGGCAGCTTGGGCCAGAGCGAAAACGGAAAGGCCGAACACTACGGCGACGGTGACGTACGCAAACTTCTTGATCATTGGATCCTTTGAACTCCTTCGGATTTTTCGGAAACGCTGGAAGCATCCAGCTCGCTGGGCTTAACGCGAAATTGATCGCAGCCCGAGCCTATCAGTCATCAAACCTGAGACCGGAACCGGCGCAACGAGCGCGCAAGCGCGTACCAACCACGTACACCCAGCGCGAACAACGACCGGCTCTCTTCACGCAAAAACTGCAAGCGTGGTGATCAAGGTGTGGACGCTCTGCATTATACGGAGCGTACGGGAACAGCGTCAAACCCATGGATTCGTTGGTAGTGGTGCAGTTTGAATTCGTCTTGAAAGGGCACGGCTTCAGCCGTACCGTAAGCATCGTATCTTCATTGCGGCTTTAGCCGCTGAGGGACGGCAATTTTCAAACTGCACCACTACCTATTCGTTCAATAGATGAGTGAGAGTTTCCGCGGGTGTGGGGAATCGCCTCAATCGATCATCCGGAAAATCGGATTGACGCATTCAGGGCGCAAGCCAGTCGCGCCCTTTCTTTTTGCCAGCTCAGCGGCCGTTTCCCTTAGTACGTCCCCACGCCGTTCGCGTTGCGGATTCTAAACCAATCGTAAGGCGCCTTGCCCCGGTTCAAAATCGCATCGCAGCGCACCCGCAGGAACGCCTGCTGAATCCGCATCACGACTTGCCAGTTGTCCCGGTTGCTGCGCGCGTCGCTGCGTTGCGCCCACATCTCGCTCAGCTGGCGCTGTCGCAACTTATTGTAGTCGACATCGGACGCGTTTCCGTAGGGGCTCCCATAACCGTATCCGTCCTGCGCCGCTTCCATCTTGGTCTGATTGTGCTGGGCAATTCTGTTATTGGCATCGATAGCCGCCGAAAGAATCTCCGACTGCTCGTCGAACCATTCATGGAGCACGCGCTCGGTTTCGGCCGCATCGTGCGTCCTTTTGAACTCGTGGATCACGTCCAGCACCGCCTGGCTATTATCCGGGCCTTCCAGCGCAATCGCCGGAATGGGACTCTTGCGCATGGACATATCGTCATCCGTGAATACTCGCTTGGGTTTGCTCTTCGGGGTGGAGCTTGAGGTGTCCTTATTCTTCTTGGCTACGTCGCCAAGCGACGCCGGGGCGCCCTCATCGCTATTCTGTGCCAACCCCTGCCCTGCGAATGGAAGAATAAGAATCGCTGTCAATAGCCAATTGCAACGCATACCAGTCCTCGTTACGGTAAGAAGTTGTGGGGGGAGACCACGATTTCCGCACTTTCATGATACCTATTCTGCACGAGCGTGAGCAGTTACGTCCGTTATAAGACCATGGTGCCCAACGTTTCCCTTCTCGATGTGAAATCGGGTGCCGGTCGGCCTTTTCCGGAACGGGGGAAATGTGTGTAATTTCATAGCACTGTCACCCTACCTCACTGGCGCTGTACCCTTGGCCGTCAATAGTGGAACCGGTAGCGAAACTCCCCATAAATTTGCCGCGGATCGTTCCAGTGAAATCCTCCAAACGTCAGACTGTTATCGAGTTGCACGCGCCGGTTGGCCACATTCAGTCCCGTCAACGAAATGGTGTATTTCTCGGCGAATTCTTTGCCGAGAGCAAAATCAAACGTAGTGTGGCCAGGCAGATAATCCCCCGGATACTGCACGCCCGGCAACCCGTTGGTAAATCCCGATCCGTAGTAAACGTTCGTTGAGGCGTAGCTGTGCCAGGGAAGTCCGGTGTTGTATCCGACATTGAATGTGTTTCTCTGATCGTGGTCTACAGGCGCAAGGCCGGGCGGAACAGGGAAGACCAAGCCGCCCGTGATCGGCGAGGTGGCCTGCGCGATCTGATTGGCATAGGCTAGGTGCAACTGGCCGCCATGCCAGAGGCGCGGCGAGCGTAAAGTCGTCTCCCACCCTTGAATCAGCGCGTAATCCCAGGTGATGGGCCAAAAGATGTTCGACGCGCCGATATTGTTGTGATCGAGCCAATTGTGGGCAAATGTCTGGTAGGTGTCGGCGTCTAAGACCCAACCATGCACCGGAATCGTGACCCCGTACTGCCATTCCCGATCCCGTTCACCGTGCAAGGGGGCGAAGGAGCCGAACTGTAAGTCCTGCAGTGCGCTGGTAGCCGTCGAAAGGGGGGGCGCCTGATAGTAGTAGCCGTAAAAGCCGCGAAAGACCCAGTTCAGCCGTGGAACGCGAATGGCAACTCCAAAGCGAGGATCGGCGTTGGTTTCTGAAACCGACTCAGTTACTGCCGACGCGGGTGCCCCGGAGCTGAACTCTGTTACTCGTACTCCGGCCAATAAAGTCAGCCACGAAGTCACTTTGAATTTGTCGTTGATGAATTCGGCGGCAACACCTCCATTCACGCCGATCGATGAGGGTTGGATGGTGGGAAACAAAACGCCGTCGTATGTGCTCCCGACCTGAGAGAAATAGTTGTATTGGTGCTGATAAAAACCATAGACGCCGGCTTGGATGTCGTTCTTCCAGATGTTCGAACTTAGGGCCACCTGCCCACCGACATAATTGGCAGTCTGCGTAACGTTGGAGGTCACGGGAATGTCGTTCGCTCCGCCAATGTAGTCCGCTCCGTTGTAGTGATAGAACGGAGAAACGGTAACCAGTGTATTCGGATTGAAGGTGTGCACCCACGAGAACGTCACGTAGCCGTCCGGCTCTCGCTCGGCGTCATGAAGTCCGAAACTCGGCGGCGCCCCTGAGCCGAGCAAAGTCTGATTTCCGATCGAATTCGGGTCGGGATCAATCGGGATCTGGTAGTAGTCCCTCCGCAACTGTGCCACCAGGCGGAACTGGTTCTTGGGATCGGGATTGAAGATGAACGACGCAAATCCTCCGAAACCATTCGCTGCATCGTTGACAACCTGCCCGATTGGAGTCTGCAGTCCGTATTGACTTCGATCTCCGTTCAAGCTGGCGTAGTAAGCGAAGCGCTGGGTGTGTCCTCCGCAACTGATCTGGTCGTTCGTCTGATAGAAATTTCCAGCCGTGATGACGAGATCGCATTCGCGATAGCGTTCAAAGCCGGTTCGAGGCACTACATTGAAGACTCCGTAGGTGCGGTCGCCATAGTCGGCGTCGTAGCTGCCTCGCTGCACTTCGAGGTAATCGATGTCCTTGGGATCAATTTGTGGCCCCAGATTATTGGCAATGTTTGTGTTAGGAATGGGGACGCCGTCCACCAGCCACTCCACCTGATGGCCGCCGCGCATATGCAGCATATCGTGCGTCACGTAGGCTGCCGGAACGTAATCTGTGATCATCTCCATGCCGTTGGTGCGGTCCGCGCCGGGGGTTTCCTGGATGTCGATGCGGTTCACCATGACGGTGGGCGTGACGCTCTCCGTCGTTGCCTCTACGGCAGTTTCCGGCACAATGAGAGTTTCCTTTGCGCCTGCGATGGTCAGCTCGAAATGCAAAACCGGGTTGGTGTCCGATTGCACGATGACATCCTGATGCATTTCCCGGAAGCCTTTCGATGAGACTGTCACCGTGTAATTTCCGAGCGCCACGGAAGTGAAATCAAATCCTCCGCTGTCGCGCGAGTCTTGAGACTGCGTCCAGTCCGAGTTTTGCGCCTTCAACGTGACGTGCGCGCCCGGAATGGGACGGTGCTGAGGGTCATGAACCACTCCGCGCACGGAGCCGAAGATGGTGGCAAACGCGGGAGCGGCGAACAGCAAGACGATGAATGCTGAAAGTCTGAGGGGAGTCATAAATTTATGTGCCCTTAATGTATTTGTCGGTGTGTTGGGCTGGGAACTCGAGCCGCCAGCTTCGAGCAAACGCTTTCGCTCGCAGCCCGAGGTCGGTCGCTCGTAGCAGAGTCGCTATCTTTAAGGGTTTCGGAACGAGGGCCTAGCTGCGGGGTGGAGCGCGAGCGGAATCTTGCCGGCGGATGTCACTTGAGGGCAGTAACGCGTCCTGCGATGGTCGCGAGGGTTCGATCGCAAGGCTTATGAAAGATGGCAGACTGGATGCGGGCCGCGCCCACTCGGATGTGGACGCGCCGCAGCAGCAATGGTTCTGACAGCAGTTGCCATCGTTGGTCGCTCGAAACGCTGAGGATTCTTCGGACTGGGGCGGCTTCGACTGTGCCATCGCGTGATGGCATTGCATTGCAGGCTGCGCCGTCTGCCCAGACCTAGCCTGCCCAGACCCAGCCTGACCAGAGGTAGGCTGCCGCGTACAATGCATGGTTTCCGGCCGCGCAGCGCAGGCCATGGCCATCGGCCCGAAGGCCGGGACCAGCATGACCAGCAGCAGAACTCTGGCGGCCCAGCGGTAAGCTCCCCACATTTGCGGAACAGCATATCAGAAATCAGTTCTCTTCTCAGAAAAACTCCGCACTGAGAACTGGGAACGGAGAACTGGTTTCCTATACCATTTCTCCGTGCACCGGCTGGCGGAGCAGCTGTTGAAGACAATTCGGAAGCGGCAGTCGATGCGGGCAGGCGACCGCGTGGCGGCGGCGGTTTCAGGCGGCGCGGATTCCGTGGCTTTGCTTTGCCTGCTGCTGGAGTTGCGGGCCGAGTTGGGGATTGTGCTCTCGGTTGCGCATGTCAACCACAAGCTGCGCGGCAAAGAGTCGGATGAGGACGAACAATTTGTCGCACAGTTGGCACAGCAGCACGGGCTCGAACTGCATGTCTGCGAGGCGCCGATTCGCGGCCTTCGTATTTCGAGAAAAAGCCCGATCCATAGCTCGATAGCCGGTTCCGGCATCGAAGCAGCCGCGCGTAAACTTCGTTACAGTTTTTTTCGCGAGTTGGCGCGCGCAGGTCGCGTGGCGAAAATTGCGACGGCGCATACTCTCGACGATCAGGCCGAGACGGTGCTGCTGCGCATCTTTCGTGGTGCCGGTATTCGAGGACTATCGGGAATTCATCCGCGGATTATTTTCGAACATCACGGACACTCATTTGGCGAGGTGGTTCGGCCGTTGCTGGGCTTCCGCCGCGCTGCCTTGCAGAACTTTCTGCGCGAGCGAGGCCAGAGCTGGCGGGAAGATTCGTCGAATCGCGATGTCGTCTTCCTGCGCAATCGCGTGCGGCATCGGCTGCTGCCGATGATCGCGGAAGAATTTGGCGAGGCCGCGATCGAACACATGGGTGAACTGGCGGAAATCGCGCGAGCCGAGGAGGAGCATTGGGAGGTCGGGCACCCAGAGATCGTGGCGAATTTGCCCTCGGCAGCTAAACAGGTCGAGGAAAAAGTCGGCTTCATATCAGGGTATCGCTTTAGCGATACCGCAAGCTCCTCGAAATCAGCTGCCCCTTCAGGGGCTCCAGTGCCGCCTGAGCCGCGTCCAGCCGCGTCTCTGCAGATTCGACCGCTGCTTGCGCTTCCGCTAGCGGCGCAGCGCCGGCTAGTGCGCGGATGGCTGGAAACGAACGCGCCAGATTTGAGTATTTCGTTCCGGCTGATTGAAGAGATTCTGGAACTGGCGCGAACTTCGCAGCGCCAACAACTGGAGCTGCCTGGTGGTTGGAGGCTTCGACCCGCAGCGCGAGCCAGCGCG
>Ga0187857_10003751_pt1 | contig 11952 bp, 7 predicted proteins | sample June2016WEW_8_10_FD_132984 | JGI IMG/M metagenome (GOLD analysis project Ga0187857, IMG submission 132984) | Peatland microbial communities from SPRUCE experiment site at the Marcell Experimental Forest, Minnesota, USA - June2016WEW_8_100 | ecosystem: Environmental > Terrestrial > Soil >...
CTTCCTCGGCTGCGAGCTTTGTGGGAGCTTCAACCACGGTGCGAAGTGGATCACCCATCACGCGGGCATATTCCCGGTCGGTGTGGTAAATGCCCCACAGTTGGTTGCCCGGCTTCAGAGTCGCGTTCGTTCTCATGGAGGCAGTTCATCATAATCCGAGGGAGCAATGGTGTGTCAGGCACACAATGACCGCGCACAGTCCGTGTAATGTCCGGGTGTGGTTACGGCAAAGACACAATACAACCTGAAAAACGCGCGGGAATACTTCGAGGAACACCTTTGCGCCGGGGATTACTACAACGAAGGGCAACGCGTGGCCGGCGAATGGGTTGGCGTGGGGGCGGAGCGGCTTGGACTGTCCGGGAAAGTCCGCGCTGAAGATTTCATGCGGCTCTGTGAAAACCAGCATCCAGCCACTGGTGAGAAATTGACCCCGGAATTGAAAACCACGCGGATTAAGGATGGTCAGACCGTGGCTGACCGGCGGATATTTTATGACTTCACATTTTCCCCGCCGAAATCGGTTTCGCTGGCGGGCTTCCTCGGCGGCGACGAGCGGATTTTCAAAGCTCACGACCGGGCGGCGCGAGTGGCGTTAAAAAACTTCGAGGACTTCGCGGCAACCCGTGTTCGCATAGGTGGCGCGCGTAGTGAACGGCTGACGGGCAATTTTGCCGCCGCGTTGTTCACTCACGACACCTCACGCGCGCTCGACCCGCATCTTCACACGCACTGCATTGTTTTCAACGCCACGTTTGACCCGGTGGAAAACCGCTGGAAGGCGTTGGAAAATCACGAGCTTCTTCGCGCCCGAAAATTTGCCGAGAATGTCTATTATCACGAACTCGCCCGCGACCTTCGGTCTTTCGGCTACCAGATACGCAACCGTGCGCGTGGTGATTTTCAAATCGAAGGCATCCCTCAAGAATTGTGCGAGCGGTTTTCCAAACGGCGCGGACAAATTGATGCGGCGCTGGACAAATTGCTGGCCGAAAAACCAGAACTCAAAGCTGGCAACATTGCCGAATTGAGGTCACGGCTTGCAGAATCAGAGCGAACTCGAAAGCAAAAGACATTAAGCCGCGATGAACTTCGGGCGTTGTGGGATGCCCAATTGAGCGAGTCTGAACGTGCGTTCATGCGCCAGCTTCCAAACCAACCAGCGGTCAAAGTGGAGGAACAAAAATCTGTCAACGTGAATGAAGCCGTCCAGTGGGCGGAAGAACATTTGTTCGACCGGAACTCGGTTGTGCTGGAATGTCAGGTGTGGCAGGAGGCATTGGGCCGGGCGCGGGGTGAAGGTTTTTCGGTTTCCGATCTCAAGGAATTAACCCAGCGACGTGGCTATATCCGGGACGAAGTGCGTCCAGGTGAAGTGACCCTGCGTGAAGTTCTGCTCCGCGAATGGGAAATCGTCCAGACCGCGAAAGAGGGCGTCGGTGATTGTCTCCCGCTGGTTGCGAATCCCCGTCCGGCGAATCCGCAACTCGACAATGAACAACGCCAAGCCCTCGAATCGTTGCTGCGTTCGACAAATGGAGTTTCTGTTTTTCGTGGCGGTGCGGGCACGGGAAAAAGTTTTGTCCTTCGCGAACTGGTGGAACAACTGCGGCAGTCTGGCCGGGGCGTGGTCGTCCTCGCGCCGCAACGTCAGCAAGTCGTAGAAATGGAGAAGGCCGGATTCCCGTCGCCAACGACGGTCGCCAATTTTCTCATCAAGCGTGAACTGGCTGACAGCGCCGTCATCGTGGTGGATGAAGCGGGACAGATTGGCGGACGGCAAATGTTGGAACTTGTCCGGTTGATCCATGAGCGACACGGACGGCTGGTTCTCTCCGGCGACACCCGGCAACACGGTGCGGTTGAGGCTTCGGATGCCTTGCTTGCCATCGAACGCCATGCCGGTGTGAAACCGGTCGAACTGCACAAGATTCGACGGCAAGACCCGGCGCTCGGTCGCGATGTCGAGGAACGCAATCGCATCAGGATGTATCGAAATGCAGTTGAAGCGGCTGCGGCGGGCAAGTTGAGCGATTCTTTTGAACGCCTCGACAAAATGGGCGCAATTGTCGCGTGTGGCATCGGGGAACAAGCCGACAGGCTCGCCGACGAATATCTCCGGCTCGCAGAGCAAAACGCTTCGGCAGTCGTCGTCTCGCAAACTTGGGGTGAAGTGCATCACGTCAACTCGCGCGTGCGTGATGCGTTGAAAGGCAAAGGATTGCTTGGCGCGGCTGACTCGGCTGTTCAAGCACTGGAGAGGATGGACCTCACCAACGCCCAGAAGCGCGATATGCGTTTTTATCCGCAAGATGCCGTCATTGTTTTCAATCAGAAAGTCCGCAATGCCCAACCGGGCGCGAAGGGCAAGCTGGCGGGAATTTTGAAATCGAGCGTGCTTGTTGAAGTCGGCGGCAAATTCGTGATGGTCTCGAACCGATTGCTTGACCGTATCACGGTCTGCCAGGCGCGCGAGATTTCTGTCGCTCAAGGGGACCGCCTGCATCTCAAGGCCAATCGCAAGCTGGCGTCAGGCGGGCGTGTCACCAATGGTGAACTCGTCACCGTGAAATCTGTCCGCGCCGATGGCGGACTTGAACTGACTGATGGCCGCGTCTTGGACAAATCATTCCGTGAATTTCTTCCCGGCTACGCGGTCACGTCCTATGGTTCACAGGGCAAAACCGTGGATTACGTCCTGTTTTCCGATTCGACGGTGAAGCCGGCAACGAACGCGCAACAATGGTATGTGACCATTTCGCGCGGGCGGCGCGGCATTCGCATTTTCACGCCGGACAAGCAGCAACTTCGTGAGAATATCACCCGCTCCGGTCATCGGCCACTGGCGATGGAATTTGCGGCCGGTTTTGCCCCGCGCGGACAGCATCGGCTTTGGAATCGCCTGCACGGTTATCTAATTCGCTTCGGTCGTCGAGCCGCTGAACGAATTTTCCGTCTCCATCTGGCTCAACAACATCAACCAAAACATCAAACCATACAAAAACATGAGCACAAAAACACCCGAATGTTGGGCCAGCGACCCACAGGCACGCGGATTACGCATTGAAGTAACACCAGAGCGTTCACTGTTGCTGCCGCACAATCATTTCATCTTTGCGGAACTCGACAGCGGCGGCGACGAGCAAAACCTTCAGCTCGTCTTCACTACGCACGAGATTACCGTTCGCGGACATCATTTGCGACGGATTGAAACGGTCTTGCAACGGATGGAATTGTCGCTGCTTGCCAAATTGCCAGGCAATCAGCGGAAACTGATCACGGAAGGCCAACCGGTGATTCTTGAAATCGTCGTAAGTGAAATAGACGCGCAAGGTAAGTGCTCCCAAGGAGACAAGGAATCGCCTAACACGGCTTGATTGGTCTCCAAGCATTGCTCAACACACGCCTCGTATAGGCATCACGCATGGTCACTTCGGAACGGGGGTCAGAAAATCATCTCTTAGCTTGTAAGCGACTGACGAACCTACAGCTACCAGAACGTCCAGCAGAATCATCGCACTTTGGCGAAGTTTGGGCTCGATACGTATCCGGCGATTGCCGCCGTATATGAGGCGAGTTAAGATGGATTCGAGATAGAACACGGCTGTCTCTGAAAACAGCGCAACTGCTTCTGTCGGGGGCAATTTCGCGGCGATGCTAAGGAGCGCGTCTGGCAGCGCTGGAGAACCAATTGTCGCGAGGAAGTAAGCATAAGTCTCGAAACCTTGTTGGCTTGCCGGAAGGCGGTCAAATAGCATCCGTATGCGTTGCTCTTCACCGTGGAGCGGCTTCCAGTCGCGTGCCTCCCCCCAATTATCGCCAAGGAAAAGCTCCCGCATGAGCTTGGCGGAATCTGAATGTTTATCGTCCACCGAAGTCGGCAACGAACTTGCGGAGAAATCATCCGCAAACCTTTGCCAAAGTGACCAAAGTGTAGAGGCCGGAATTCGATCGCCTTGACGGATCACGAGCCATTTTACGAACTCAGCCGCCTTTTCTGGAAAGCGGGTGGCAATGGTGAGGATCGGTTCAGAAATGGCAATAGCCTCCTGCGCGGGCAGTTGAAGGACGAATTGAGTCAGAGAGTCCACGCAGAGATGTTCCACTCCAGAGTCCAAAACTTTGTCATCGTTTGAATTCCCGGCACGTGACCGTTGTCGCTCATTATCTGCCTCCCACCTCGCGGCGAGCATTGTGGCATCGCGCCTGAAAAACTCGCGAGCGAGCGCGTCAGCAGTTTGTTCTCCGAGAATCGTAAAAAGGTGTGCCGCAATCTGTCGCCCTGGCCAATTTGTTAAGTCAAGTTGAAGAATTGCCGCATCGTCGCCAGATTGACGCTTTTCCACGAATCCGCGCAAACGCATTTGTAGGTTCGCAGCGAATTGGTCTTCGGCTGGCCTATCTCCAAACGGTTGCCGACGTCGCTCACTCCAAAACTGATGCTGTTCAGTCGCTTTCAAAATAAGCGCATGGATGCACGTCAGGGCTAACGACCGGTCAGTCTTCCACAAATAGATTCCAATGCCCTGAATTACATATTTCACAACCTCATCCACGGAATGAGTCACGGCTTTTGCGAGAGCTGGTAATAATCGAAGACTGATGGGCGGCTGTAACTGCTTTTCAAACAATACTGGTAAGATAAAAGCCGCAGGGCGAGCTGCATTCATAGGGTTCATCGCTGCTATCTTGAATTGATCAGTGCTGTTTGCGTCCGCTTCAACCGAATCGCAAATCAACAGTATGCACCATTTCTGTTCGGTGTCGCTCAACTCGGCCCAATGGTCGCGGATGCACACAGCGGCAATGTAGGCTGGCCCAGCGGCGGCGATTGAAGCGTGAACTTCGTCAGTGAATCCACTAGCAGACACCAGTTGTGTTTGTGCCGCAGCAAGCTTTGCCTTCCACTGTTTAGGGTCAATGCTATGCTGGCTCTTGCCCGTAAAGACCGACTGTCCCCAGACGACCAAGTTCATTGCCGTCTCCCAAGCATCTCTCTGCGGTTTCTTCGCATCAATCATCTCTTGGAGTTCAGGCGGCGGTGTTGAGGCTTGGATAAGCACCTGCCCATCTTCAGTTTTGCCTGCTACGACAAAGTTTCGTGTATCCATTTGGTGAAGCCTGAACCGCCATACCTTTGCGCCTTCATCCTGCTCGCTTTCTTTAGGAAGTTCCGCTTTGTAGGCGTCAATCAGTTCCCAGACACGTTCACGAACTGGAAACGTTTGCAACATTACGGCTAGGTATTCGAGATTTTGCTGGCGATGCGGCAGTTGCGCAGATTCAGCACGCTCCTCATCATACAGTTTCTTCTCGATGCCAAGCCACATACCCGAATTTAGCCGGGGATTCATGGATTCACTTACCGACCGATTCAAATCAGACTCGAAGAAATATTTGCAGGTTAGAACCGTAAATGCCGCGTCGCCCGCCTGGTCTGGATAGGCTGTCGCTACGCTCGCAACAACCGCCGTTACTGCGATATTGTTGCTTTGATGTAAAAGGCGATTCAAAATGTCTGACAAATCAGATTCTCTACGCTTTGCTTTTTCCAACAACCATCGTTCCAGAGCCATGAGGGCACTCTTCAGAATATCAGGGCCTTGGGTGAAATCTCGATACAGTTCCCATAGACGGCCATCTCCATACTGCTTTTGTGTTGTGCCGTCTGGAAAGCGAATAGAAACGCGTGTAGGACCATGCATTCCACGTCTCCGATTGGACGGATGTGCGTATGCTTCACACGCTCGGTTAACAAATTTCAAAATAAAATCGAGACCACGTTGAGGGTGGTGTAAAAGGAATTTGAAAAAAGTCCCGTGATATGCGCTCGCTGGGTAATCATCCGACGACAGCCTGAAACCGAGTCCGAAAGCGTCATTCATTGCGTTCATTTCATATCCCGACCCAGATGAGAGAGCTTGCTCCAAGGGAAGATGCAATCCCAGCGAGTATTCGGCAACACTGACAGCCAAGTCAGGCATGTCGCGGCAGAGGGCATCCGCGTAAAAGTGATTAAACATGAGCTCAAGCAATTCTCTATAATCGTGATAGCGCTCCTTGTCCTTCATCGCGGTCATCGCCATCTGCGATAATTCTGGTTCAGCAGCCAGTGGCATACTGAGCAGAATTTTGAATAATCGCTCGCGACCGTCGCGAACAGGACAACGCCAAGACTCAACTTTTGGTAACCAATACAACGCCAACTTTGCAATGGACTTCGCACCTTTTGGGTAATGCACGCCCCACCGTGTCAATTGCACCCAGTCTTCCAAGAAACGAAGAACGAACGGGAAATCTGTTTCACCAAATAGTGTCCGAGATGTCTCCATCAACTCTGCCGCGCCGTTCCAACCATTTCCACGCGGCAAAAAGACATCACCGGTTCCTTCAATTCCGAACAGTCGCCGGGGAATCGCTGCTTTGCACGCGACGCGAAGAAGATGAATGACTTGCCGCAGGAATTTCGCACCATTGGCGTTCAACAGTGCGGCGTTCCGTCGCAGAAAACCGCCGGCATCTGCTGACAGAAGCACTCCCACAAGTGTGTCGTCTCGCCAGTGCGCTTCGACCGAACTGTTGCAAATCGTGTCGATTACAAGCGGGTCAGTTGCTTGCGGGAAAATATCCAGCAACTCGGTCAGCCATTTTCGGAAGGCACGCCGCAGCGCGGGATACGTTCCAACTTGGACAAAAAGCACATCCAACCGCCGCCCGCCTCGTTCGAACTCCACATCTAACCAATCTGCCAAAGCCCAGTCTTCAAACACATCGTGCGCAGGGGCAAACCGGTTATCACCAATAGCGGGTGAGGTTAGTAAACTATCGCGGACGAGTCCGTGCAATGCGCGAGCATCAAGGTCTGTAACGGAGACGAATGGCTCCATTGCTTTTGCACGGCGCAATGCTACTTCAACCAAAACCTCGCCTCTCAATCTCGGCAATCCAATTGCCAATCCCTCATCCACACGGCGAACAACCTCTCGCCAGACCTTCTCTCGAAATGCTCGCTCATGCTGCGGAAGCGGTTCTGTCGAAGGCCACTGCATCAACACCGCTTTATCCAACAAAAATGGTTTCCGAAGCAGTCGGCGAAGCGCATCACAGGACATCGGGCGCTGCAAGTTGGGGAATTTTGCTATCACCTCGTCCAGTTCAGCGTCGTCCAATTCTGGCACAAAGAGGTCCGCATACGGTATGCCCACTTCACCAAAAAATGCGCTTTTTACAGTTTCCGCCGAATAGTCGCGACAAGTGACGATCACCCTCCAGGTTGGCTCCTTTTTTAGGGCTCGAAGCAGATCAAGAAATGCCGCTCGCTGTTCCGCATCTTTTTCCATCAATCGTTCAAGGCTTTCAACCCAAAGAACTTTTCGTCCGTGCAATGCTGTTTGTGCACGAAGGCCGTCGAGCGTTAATCCAAACTTTGCGAGAACCTCGTTGATGTGAGTGCCAGCTAGACTTTCAGCCCGAAACGCGAAGCCCAATGCACCTTGAGTTGCCAGCGAAAATCCCATTTTTGCGAGCACCGATTTTCCCGACCCGGCCTCCCCTGTTACAAAAACGAGGGAATTCTCTTCGATGAGTTGGCAAAGTTGCCCGAAAAGTTCGCGCCGAGGAATTTCGGTCTGTCCACCAATTGTGGTGCGAATCCCTTCCAATACGACGCGCGTATCCTCCAATAATCGAGTTACGCCAGCAGGGAAGCCGCTTGCCCGATCATGCCGTTGCCGTATGTGCTCGGGGAGTTTCGCATACGTGAAAGACACCGCGCTGCCTGATCTCGTAGCCGCACAGGTATGGAGTTCGTTCCAAGTCGCATTGGCGGAAGATGGATTGCCATCGCGAGCCGTGACTGCCAGCAGTGAACGCAATAATATTTCAGTGATTCCGCTCTCGATGTTGAGATCCAAGTCCACAATGTTGAATCGGTTCAAAAAGCGCCAGATTTCTTCTTCTGTCGGTTGTTGTCCCTCCAATTCTTGGAGAATCGACACAATTGTCTTGTAGTTATCGTGGGCGGGCCTTCCAAGATAGCCGGGGATTTGCAACCGCTGAACCATATCAGCGGGATCAGTCGAAGCACGGGCACAATCGAGCAGTGAACGCATTCCCCTAGCGAGTCGCGCCGAAAGGCTGCTAGTAACAACCCCAACCACGTCACGGTTCTGGTCGAAGAGCGTCGTATTTCTGAAATCTGTAAACGCGCGCCGCACCGTCTTGATACATTCTGCATCCTTATCGCTCAGAACAAAGGAGAGTTTAACTTGGATGGCAGCCTTGCTGACTACACCGTGCTCATTGACGGCTTCCAACAAAAGGTCGTCTGTTTCCCAACCCAAGTATTTGGTTTGAAAATGAACCGCGCTCAGTGCGCCAGTTTCGAGGAACAGTGGTGCACCGCGTGTCAACAGAAGCGTCAAGCACGCTGCCCCGACTTTGAATTCAAAGCTGGGACCAGATCCACCTGTCGTTGCTGGGTTGGTCACCGTTTCCATACAGGACAAATTCTTGCCTCCAATAGTATCGTGTTTTAGTGCCTTTGAGTCACGATTATTAGCGTGCCGCACCACGCTCTCCTCGATCAAAATCAGCCTCCCTTTTTCAGGGAGCCGTTGTCGGCTAGGAGAAAAAATACCCAAGGCTGCGAAGACTGGAATGATTTGGATTTCCAATTACGATGTGGTCGAGAACTTCGATTTTGAGAAGTTGACCGGCTCGAATGAGGTCGCGGGTGATTTTTATGTCGGCTTCCGATGGAGTTGGATCGCCACTCGGGTGAGAATGCGCGATAATGATTGCGGCAGCACTTGCCATTATTGCCAATCTGAAAATTTCCCTCGGATGACAAAGGATTGTATCCATCGTGCCAATGGACACCAAGTAGTGACCTTTTATGCGTCGGCGGGTGTTGAGGATGAATACCACCAAACATTCACATTCAGGATTGAAGTATGGATGAGTGGCGATATGCGTTTTCCAATAGGCGGCTGCCTGTTCAGGTGTTTCACATTGTTGCATGGTGTCGGGAGTGGGACATTCCCTCAATGAAACGATTTTCCATTCCTGCGGTTGAGCCGGGAATTTTACCGGCTTGACGAGTTGGTTGACGGGTTGCGGAGCGGTTGCGGGGCATCCAGTGGAGATGAGGTTTTCATTTGTGTTCATGTTTTGCGTTTTGTTCTGAAGGAGCGGGACTGCTCTCTTCACCCGCCCCGAGAGAGCAGGACCGCTCCTGACAAAACGCACCCGGCTGTGCCCGCGCCGCCGGGCAGCGGAGCATCAGCAACTGAGTGACGGCGGGCGCAAAGATGTTGCGACCGCCGGCGCGATGTTGCGCGGAGCAACCAGAGGCGCGGGTGCAGACGGGATGAACACAGATGAAGTTCTCGTCAACGGATGACGGCAGAATCAGCTATCAACCGGTGGCGGATTTCCATTCACGGGAGCGCGAAAATGAGCATTCAGCAAAATTGCCAGCAACCCAAAAAATTAGTGCCAGTGGAAGTGCCAGTGATTCCCCGTGAAACCGTCATCATTTTGGCTGAATTTCCAAAGAAGCCTAAAACTTGCAGCCGGTGGTTGAGAACCCACCCCACCACCGCGAAATGCGACCAAAAAACGATCAAAAAAGTGCCAGTGAAAGTGCCAGTGAACGGGTGGTAAATGAGTATTTGGTGAGTAGTTGATTGTTTTTTTCTGTGTTATGTCGGTGACTTGACACGCAGGAAAAAATGCCCGACTCTACTGGCGTTCGTTAGTTATGAGGCTGTTCGCCTCTGGTAGTGAAGTGGTGGTCGCGGAGTAATGGAAATTGAAAAAACTTCCAAAAGTCGTCCGAATCCCACCCCTTCCGCCAGTTTTTCTAATTTTTATAATTAGAGTAATTTTTACATGGCCTTTATTGTTTTCTTCGCTGACGACACAAAAAGTGTGATCGGGAGTCAACTCAACTCGCAAGCGATGTTTTGAATCGCGTTTGACTCTGGATTTTAGGACTTTGACCAAGTGAGTTTGCCCGTTGAACAAAGACTCGCCGACGCGCTCGCGGAATGTGAACGGTTGCGCGGTGAAAACCAGCAGCTTCGCGAGCGCTTGGTACTTCCACTGGTCGAAGCGGCGGCTCAATCAACTATCCGCGATGTATTCAAAGCGTGTGCGCGGTTATGAAGCAGTCGGTTACCAAATTCAGGATGGAGATTGATGGAGAGCCGCAGTCGGGGTGGGTGACAGGAATGAAAAGTCTGTTGCAGTTTAATCCTCAAACGGATTAAGCACGGGCACTTCCGGGAAATCCTGTGTGTTGCGCGTGACTACGGTTAATCCCCGGCTCAAGGCAATGGCGGCGATCTGTGTGTCAGGGTAGCTGCGAGGTTTTTGTTTCAAGGCTGGGCGCGAAACATATTCGCCCCATACTTTGGCCGCTTCCGCGTCAAACGGAACCACGGTTTCCCCGAACTCGCGGATAAAAGGATCCACTTCTGCCAGCAAACGAACGCGCTGTTCCTTGGGTGCGTTATGCGCTCCTTGATATCGCTCGGCGACAGCCACGCTGGGGATGCCGCTCGCCACTTCATGCGCCAAAAGCCAGTTCAACACACGGGCATTGGGTCGTGGCTTGGCGACTTCGGTAATGATGTTGGTGTCGAGAAGGAATCTCAAACGTCCTCCACAAGCCGGTAGTCGCGCGGAGCGGCGGGCACGCGACCCAAACGACGCAGTGCCTGGATGAAGCTGCCTTTTGCGGATCGTGTCAATTTGACCACGCGCATGGAATCACCATCGGCGCGCCAATCCAATACGGCGCCGGAGTCGAGTTCAAATTTCCGGCGCAATTCCTTTGGCACAACCGTCTGACCCTTGGTTGTAATGGTGCTCGTCATGGTAAGAATTTCCAACTTTGGATCCTGTTTTTCAAGTAAAAAATGAAACGATTCGATTACCGCAAGGACATTCTTACTTGCAAAAAGATATGGTCGGCGACCGTTTGCTGAACTAATTGGCGCAGCTATTTCAGTTTCAAATGGAGTTGTCATTCTGCTTGAGGAACAGTTTTAAAGCAGGCCAAAACCGCTTGCTAGGTCTTGTCCGGTCATGTTCCAAGTTTTTGAAAGTGCCCATACTCACGCCCAGTTTCACGGCCATGGTTGCCTTGGAAAGGCTTAATTTCACACGGTGTTTCGTCAGTAATTCTGCGAGCGATTGGGTGTTGTTTTGGCAAGGAGGCGAATCAACCCGTACGGCCTTGATCACCAGATGGCAAAATGGGTTCAGAAACGACCCCTTCCGCCAGTTTGAATCTTGCGATATTTTCTTTCCGCCGGAGCCATCCGTTTTACAGCTTGTAGGCGTGCCAAGCCCGCCACTAGCATTTGCTCATGCGACGACAGGATTGGAGCTGGCTGGTTCTGGTTTTGTTTTTTTGTTCCGGCGCGACCGCGCTGGTGTACGAGGTCGTGTGGTCGAAATTTCTCTCGCAAATTTTTGGCAGCACGATTTACGCGCAAACGGTCGTCCTCGCGGCATTCATGGGCGGATTGGCGCTCGGCAATAAAATTTTTGGCCGCCGGGCGGATCGCTTGAGGCAGCCCGTGCGCGTTTATGGTTGTCTTGAAATTGCCATCGGGCTCTATGCTTTTTTCTTCCCGTCGCTGGACCGGTGGGTTGACCGGATTTTTGTCGCCGTGGGAACGGGCCTTGCGGAACACCCCGGGTGGCTTCTCGCGTGGAAAGGTTTTTTGAGCGCGGCGTTGTTGCTCGGCCCGACGATCTTGATGGGCGGCACACTGCCGCTGCTCGCGGCGTGGTTGCAAAAATTTTCTTCGGACGCCGGCCGCCGTTCCGCATTATTTTACTCGGTGAACAGCCTCGGCGCGGTGGTGGGCGCGGGGCTGGCCGGCTTCTGGCTGGTGCAAAACCTTGGGCTGGTCTCATCGCTCCAGATGACGGCGA
>Ga0187857_10003753_pt1 | contig 11949 bp, 6 predicted proteins | sample June2016WEW_8_10_FD_132984 | JGI IMG/M metagenome (GOLD analysis project Ga0187857, IMG submission 132984) | Peatland microbial communities from SPRUCE experiment site at the Marcell Experimental Forest, Minnesota, USA - June2016WEW_8_100 | ecosystem: Environmental > Terrestrial > Soil >...
CCGCTTGCGAATACGCTTTCGCAAGCCCGTGGCTGCGCGCTCCAGCTTGCGGCTGATCGTTGACTCATGCACACGCAGCAGCTTCGCAATCTCCGCCAGCGTGCGGCGGTCCAGATAGTATGCCGCCAACAGAAAACGGTCTTGCGCATCCAGCGCGGCCAGTTCGGATGCGGTTGCCGCCGTAACCCGCGCGTCGACTGGTGGAGTGTCCGCGGGCTCGACCGCTGGGAATTGCGTGCCGTCTTCGATCGCCTTCTCCAGGCTGGTCTCGCGCCTGGTGCGACGGTATTGGTTGACGTATTCCTGAGCCACGACCGTGCGCAGCCATCCTGCCAACGAGCCGCGTCCCAGGTAGTAATACAGCTTCGAGGTGTGGGATTCACCTCGTTGACCAACGCCGTATAACTCGGCATAGATTGAGTCCGCAAGTGCGCGCGCCGTCGCTTCGTCGTGAGCAACCTTGTAAGCAGCCTCGTACATGGCACTGCGATAGCGGGTGAGAAATATTTCCCACGCCGCGTCATGTGCGGCCATGCAGGCCCTCGCCAAGACCAGCTCTTCCAACCGCAAAGATGACAGAGCACTCTGCACATCGGCCGGCTGCGCCGACGGCTCCCGTTGCTTCATTACCTCGGTCAGCAGCGTGGCCAGGCCGGCAGCGTCGATCCCGAAACGCCCAGCGCCACTCTCCGCGTAGTGCTCGACGGCGAAGCTCTGCACTGCAGCCGATGGCTGGAAGCACGCGGGCCGCGAAATCGGTGCCGAGGCCATATCTGCGAATCGTATCAATTCGTCTGCAAGAAGAATACAGTTCTGCGTTCCTCCTCTAGAGACGCCCCAAGGGCTACGGAGGTCAACCATGGATTCCAGAATCGTTGCCACGCTGTTCTTCCTGATTTCCAGTGCGATGTCGGGCACCGCCGGCATACCTGGTGTTGCTCCACTCCACGTTCTGCCGCCGGTCACGCGCGGGAACCTGACCATCTTTCCGGTGGTCGGCGGACCCGACCACGACACCTCCCGATTTCTCACGCTCGACGAGGGCATGCGGGCGGGAACGGTAGTCGTTACTGAGCAGGGCTCATTGCAAGGGCTGGTCCGCCCGGGGACGCGCGTGCACCAGCAATCGGGCGCCTCCGTCAACCAACTGGTGCTGATCAACAACTCCGATCGCCCGCTGCTGTTGTTGGCCGGCGAGATCGTTACGGGAGGCAAGCAGGACCGCGTCATCGGCGCCGACCGCCTGGTCCCGCCCAAGTCGGAACCTGTCGATCTATCGGTGTTCTGCGTTGAGCCCGGACGCTGGGTAGAGAGCAGCCAACGGTTCGGAAGCATGAAGTCGCAGATGGCGCAGCCCAGCGTGCGCACGCCTGCCATGGCGGCGCGCGACCAGCAGCAAGTGTGGAACATGGTGGGCTCCGCCAAGCGCGCCATGGAATCAACGCTTCCAGCCTCGTCTGCCGTGATGCTTCAAGGAACTACCTCGTATGCGAAGGCGATGGCCGCTCCGCAGGTGCAGCAAAGGCTCGATATTGTTGTGGCCGACTATGAAGGCATTTTGAGCGAGCTGCGCAAGTCCGGCGCCAAGGGCGTGGTCATCGCCATCAACGGCCACATCGTTTGGGCAGATCTGTTCGCCAGCAGCGATCTTCTAGCCAAGTACTGGCAGAAGCTCATCCGCTCATACGCCGCCGAATCCGTAACTTCGGTGAATGCCAAGGGCAGCGTCGATCAGAAAGAAGCGCAGCAGTTTCTCGATCGTCTGAGCGGCAACCGTGAGGTCATCGAAACGGAGCCGGGAGTCTACCGCCGCGCCGAAGTTACCGGAGATGGCTACAAAGTATTTACGCTGACCGCTCTTACGCCCAAGGCGGACTTCGACGTCCACGTTGCCAAGATGGCCTACGACGCCGAGGGACGCCAGCAAGTGCGGCCTGCCATCTTGATAAGGTAACGCCGGCCCAGGCGCTGCCGCGTATAATCTCGCCAACACGCGGTGTGATCATGCATCCCAAAACAGATGCCACAGTGGAGGGCTGCCCACACTCCCCACAACTTGCCAGTTGCAGCATCCAGAGCGAACAATCTTCAGCTGTTGATGCGACAGAATGAAAGAAGGCAAGACGCCAAGCGCAGACCGGCCCTTCTTCAGGGCAGGAGATCAGAATCCAACATCGTTCGAGTGGGGGCATCATTGGGCCTTAGTTTTATGGTTGTGCAGCCCGGTCGTTCGCAGTCCAACGTGGTGTGCAGAATCCAACGGCGCAAATCCTGCTCATGACGCAGTGCGCGGCGTATCTCAAGGCCAAAATAACCAGTGTTGGTATTGACGAAGCCGGGGGAGATTCCTCGATTGCGACCGTGCCCATGAATGAAGCAGAGGTGAGATTCTCCCATTTCCCAGGCTTGCCGCACAACCTTGGCCAGCACTCCGCTCCACACTACGTCGCGTGGATGATACCCGTGCAGATCGATTTCCATTGACCCACATTCTACGACCGGGTCAAGATATCGAACAGAGTTTGCGAGATTGGTTACGACAGGGCCCGGATAGTTGGCGTGAAATCCCCATTGCACAACTAATCCCGTCGTTTCGAAATTGCTGGCGCTAAGCCTGATAGCAAGAGTTAGTCTCGGCATTGGCTACCTCCGAGTGCAGAACACCTATTCTTGCAGCAGGACCACATCCGACACATAGCGACCGCGCAATACAGCGAGATTCTTTCCATCTGGCGACACGTCCACAGACCAGATTTGCTCCGACTTGAAATCTGTCACCTGATGTCCCCCAGAACCGTCCAGGGGCTGCATCCAGATGTTGTCGACGCCGTTCTCCCGCATCGCATAGACAACGGACTTTCCGTCGTGGGTGAACTGCAAGCCACGCGTACGACGGCTGGCGTCGAGCGTGCGCGGCGGACTTGCCGATCCGATATCGTACAGCGCTATCTTTGCGTCTCGCCGCGCGTCCCCCAGCAGGGCGGCCGCTAAAGTCTTGCCGTCAGGAGAAAAACTGAGCGCCGCAGCTCCCGAATAACCCTGGGGCAGATCCAGAATTGCTTCCGACTTGCCGGAGCCGTCCACCGGCACCCGATGGATTTTCGAATCACGATTATCGAAGTAATAGACCCACTTCTGATCCGGCGAGCAAGCCGGCGAACGGTCGTCGTCTCCGTGGGTTAATTGCAGTGGATCGGTACCATCGGCATTGGTACGCCAGACACTTCTGGAACGTGTGCCGCTGCGATCCTGCCACGTGAGAACGATGTAGCCTGTGCCGCACGAGAAGGGAGTGAACATTCTCGCACTCGGATCCGCCAGAAGCTGGGTTTGACTATTGCCATCAAGCCCGACTTTGAGCAGGCGGCCAAAGTTATTCAGCAGAAGATTGCCATCGGCACTCCAGTGCACGCTGCTCCAGTTGTCGAAGTCATTGGCCTGCGAGAGTACGGGGCGCGGTTCGGCAAAGCCGTGGCCGCTATCGGAGAGCACGGAAAGCGTTGCCTCACTTCGAACCAGAACGGTCCCCAGCGTTTTTCCATCGGCAGAAACCGTGAGGGTCGCATACCGGTTGGAGTCGCGCGTGATCGGCTCGATCTCTCCTCCCGTTTCGCGCAGGAACCCGATTTGAGCCCGTATGCCGTTTGCCCCGGTTTGCCCATGCATGACAAATAGCACCCGATCAACCGGCGACCACTTGATTTCGGCGAGAAACTCATCCAGAAAAGCAGCGAAGCGATGTGACTTGCCGGTGTGCACATCGAGGACATCGATAGCGGACCGATCGCCGTTTCCCCCAGTCCGGGAGCTGTAAATCTCGTCTCCCTTCGGAGACCATGCCAGGAAGTCCGGGACGTTCACCGCGGGCTCAGTCAGCAAAACCGCTTCGTGGCTGCCCTCTAATGATGCCGAGAGGATGCGGTACTTGCCGATTTCCGGATCGTCCTCGCGTATATACGCAATGCGTTGTCCATCAGGAGAAAACGTGAAGCTTTCGCTGGAGATATTCCGCACCACAATCTGCGGCTCACCCCCCAATACGGGAGACCGGTAGAGGTTGTAATGAGTGTGACTGGCGTCCTCGGCTTTGCTGAAGTAGATATAGTTTCCATCCGGCGAAAAGGCGAGGCCCAGATAATCCGTAGCCGAGGGCGGGACCACTTGGGTAACGCTTCCCGTGGGCACATTGCGGAGCCAGAGACTTTGGTGGCCACTGTCATCGGTCACGCTCAACACGTACCTTCCGTCGGGAGAAATGGCTGCTCCCGCCACCTTGCCCGAATCCGTGACTCGCGTGACCGTGAATTTCTGGAAGGGAGCTGGGACGGGACGATGCAGCAAGGAATATATCCCGAAACCCGCCGCGCCGAGCACGATCAGCAAAGCAACCACGCCGCCGACGAAACCCAATTTGTGCTGCTTCGCCACCGTGACCATTGCGGAACTGCTGCTGCTCTGTGCGAAGTGGGCTGCAGCTGGTGCGGAAGGCGCTGCGGTTGCTGACTTGGCACTGACCGGCAAAACTGAGGCCGGCTGAGAAACACTCGTCTCTTGCACGGCCGGCGCCAGCCCAGAACTGCCCGCTGTCCAACGACCCGTTTCCGTATCTCGTTTCAGGCGTAGCAGCTCCGAGCGCATGTCGGAGGCGTGCTGATAACGAAGCTCTCGATCTTTCTCCAAGGCTCGGTCGATGATCCGTTCCAACCCGGCTGGCAAGTCGGGATTCAGGCGGATGGCCGGCGCCGGGGCGCGATTGAAAATAGCGTCGAAAATCACGGCCGAGCTTTCCCCGCGGAAGGGCAACGTCCCAGTCGCCATTTCGTACAGAACCGCCCCAAAGGAAAACAGGTCCGTCCGTGCATCCAGGTCCTTGCCCCTGGCCTGCTCCGGGGACATGTAGGCCACGGTGCCCAGCATCGTGCCCGGACTGGTCAGGTGGTCGGCATCGGAGGCCATCCGCGTTGCGCTTTGTCCGGTGTCCCCGGCCTTTGCCGTGACCTTTGCCAACCCAAAGTCGAGCATCTTGGCATGGCCACGCCGGGTCACGAGAATATTCGCGGGCTTGATGTCGCGATGGATGATGCCTTCACTGTGCGCTGCATCGAGCGCGTCGGCAATCTCGGTACTCAGCTCCAACAGCAGTTCAATCTCCAGTGGCTTGCCCATGATGCGGTGCTTCAGGGTTACGCCGTCGAGGAACTCCATGGCGATGAAAGTCAGGCCGTTTTCTTCACCGATGTCGTAGATGGTGCAGATGTTGGGATGGTTCAGCGCCGACGCCGCCTTGGCCTCACGCCGGAATCGTTCCAGAGCCTGGCGATCCTGGGCCAGGTCTTCGGGCAGGAATTTAAGAGCAACGAAGCGGTCGAGCCGTATGTCTTCGGCTTTATAGACTACTCCCATCCCGCCCCCGCCCAGCTTCTCGATGATGCGGTAATGCGAGATGGTTTGGCCGATCATTGGCAGCGAATCTTACTTTGGGGGGAACCGGCAAGTCAACGAAGACCGGGAGGTTGTTGGCGTCTCAGGCTGATCGTTGACGTAAAATCCCCATCTCGCGAGTAATCCTGAGCAACCAGCCGATCGGCCGAGTCCGCCTTCCCGAAGATTGTCCAGACGTCTTCTTCTGGTCCATCGCTGTAATTGGAGGTCCCGCTGTGGCGCATGTCCTCTAGGCCGGTTTGTGGACCGTGAGCCTGCTTCCAAGCGGACTAACCAGCGACTGCCTTCGCGTCGGCTCGCGCTTCGCTGCATGATTAACACCAACCCGAGATGCAGTCGACGAGCGAGAACGAGCTTGTGCTTTGCGGACACAGGAGTGAATACGCCAGAGGCAATGTTGCTGACATTCGACGCTGCGGTCAAAGCGGTCGTTGAGCCGGCTTCATCGCTCCATCACCGATAATTGTTTGGTCACAGGCAACCCGGACCCTAGCTTGCTGCTCCGGTGCTGACGGTTCTCGCGTTCTTTACGGTCAGGCGCCGCATCTCGCTGACTAGCCACTCGCTCTCGCGCTTGCTCGATAGCATTTTCCCCACGGTAAGGGTCTGCCCGTCGCGCAAGCGGAGCACGATATCGTAGTAGGGGACTGTCGCTCCATTGAGGGTCTGCGACTGGATCTTCTCGTCGAAGCCATCCACGTCGGTGAGCGGAATCTCCCGCGTCTTGCGGCCGCCGAGTAAACCAGCCTGCAACTTCACCTCCGCGCCAATGACCAAGCGAGTGGTTGCCATCCAGTATTGGGCAGCCAAGCAGACCAACACCAGCGCAAAAAAGCCAAAGACAGTGGGAAAAATCAACGGGGCGCCGACGTTTGTCAGGCTGTAGGCGACTCCGCAGACGATGAGGGCTAAAACGGTCGTCCACACCGCCAGGCTACGATTCCGTGCAGGCGGAAAGTAGAACTCGGTTCCCTCGTCCGTCTCGCGAACCACGACCGTCATCTGATCAGGACGCCTCGTCTGTGCCGCAACATGGGCAAATTCGCCGGGCTCGGATGCCGCAGATTCACCTTCGCCAGAAGAAGCTGCGGTTCGAAACACGGGAACCTCGAACACATCGTGATAGTCGAGGCCTGGCACGTCGGCCATTCCCTCTAACCGCCAAATGATCTGGTCTGACAGATTTGTATTATCGGTGGGCTGAACATCGCGCGGGATGTGGAACTCCACGGGGATCGTCGTGCTCATGGGGCCAGCATAGGACTGTCCCGGACCAAGGTCGGCGTCATCGCACCACAGAATCGTTTCCTGGGTGTTGCGGGAGTTGCCGCTGCCAGTTCGTACCAGGCGAACGCAGGAGAGCCGCAGGTGGAATCCGTGGTCGGGCGAATGCGGAAACCGCGCATGAATGGATCCTCGCAGCTTGCCTCCGATCACGCCGGGGACGCTGTCCATGGCGAAGTGTGTCGTCCCGAATTCGAGGACCGCGATGGTGGTGCGTACCGCCCGAAACAGCAGGAATAGGCCAGCGGCGACGAAGGGCAGAAGGAAAAGGGCCGCCGCAGGGTTACGGTAGAATGCGCTCGGAGATACCGCCCAAACATAAGGGAAGACGCACAGGTTCCAAAGGATAGCCGCGGCCCAGACGCCGGCCAAGCTACCACGTATGGCGGAGTTTGCCCGGCCCTGCGCCCAGTCAGCGCGCCACTTCCATGGCTCGCCGGGATGAACCGATTGCGCCTGCTTCTGCCGGGCCACGCGCTTGTTGCCGGTAAGGGCAAGATACAGCAGGCCGAAACCGACCATGTTGAAAACCGTTCCGAAAAGCAGTGGAAGCCACAGCATCGACTGGCCCAATAAGGTGGCCATATTACGCCAGGCCAAGAACCACGCCATCAGGCCAAAACCGGCAAATGCTGCACCCATGAGGCAGAGAATCGTCACGCCGATCTTTTCGTTCCGGTCCATGTCCGCTATTTGGACACGCCTTGGCGCGGTCCGGCAATAGCCAAGAGGTGGGCGCGACGCTTCCCTTCTCCAAGGCGTGGCAGCTCTGGCATCGACACTAAGTATCAAGGCATGAAACAACACTCGGCGTTGTTCATGCTGCGCCCCGAACGGCTCCGAAGAACCGAATCTTGCCAAAACAACACCGGCTCAATAGATCCGCAGTCCCTTTACCTGGCAGAACGACCAGTTTCGCTGACATCACACGAGACGAACAAGAGCGAGTGCTGGTGCGCCTGAAGCGGATTGCCGATGACGGAAATTTCCAACCTCCTGCGGCATAGTTTTCCGGGACGGGTCATCTGGCCGAAGACTAACATTCCACCCGGTTAGTTTTCCCTGGACCCATCAATACCTTTACGCGAGACGCGAAGTAGGCCTGTCAGTGCGTAGGCGCATTAGTGACGCTACACACCTCTGACGAGGGCGTGGACGTTTCTGCCTTCGCCACCCAGCCCATCGCATCCTCGACCGCATGGTCCGTTGCCGCCGACTGCGCCACTGAAGAGATGTAAGCGAGCTGGCTGGCCGTCAACTTCCAGCTCAGCGGTGCGGGCTTCGGCTTTTGCTTATCGTCGAGTTGCTGTGGTATCCCGAACACCACGTGATGGATGATCAACTTGTCCTCATACGCCGTCTCCAGTACGCACAGCTCACGGCGATTGCGGCGCGTCACGCTTACGTGGCCGGCGTTCCATAGCCCCTCCAGCGGCCCGAGCAGTTGATCCAGCGTCCACCAGGCGTCGGGCGGAGGGGGGCCGGCGGACTGGTGCTGCAAGTCATCCGGCTCGACGTGTGGGTTCATGTCATCGCCGTCGCGGATCTCAACCAGCAGCACCTTGAGCGGCTTCTTGGTCGGCACCGGCTGGTGGCCGGCCTCCGCCTGGCGTTGGTCGGCCACTCGCTTTTCCATCACCGAGTACAAGAACTCGATCGCCGACCCTGTGCCATCGTTGTCGAAGTAGCCACCGTCCAGAAAGTGTGACGCGGCCCTCGCGTACTGCCGCGGAATCCGCGTCGCCGAGGAGACGACCGGAAACGTCGCGCTCAGCCGCGCCGCCGTGGACAGAGGCAGGTCGGCATAGAGCTTTTCGCCGTGCGGCCCGTTCTTGCAGCAGGAGTCCTGCGCATACGCCTGCAGGAACGATTCGGCGGGTAGGAACTCCGTGTTGGGCGGATACGTCTTCACGCCGGGCACCATGTAATTCGACAGCAGAAACCGCCCGCCGCTCTCGGCCACGGTGGTGTTGAGGGTGAACGCCGGCATCGTACCGTTGTTGAGATTCTGAGCGGCCTGGCCGAGCGTGATCTTCTCGCCGTCCAACCAAGGCACCTTCGGCGCCTGCGGCGAGATCCCGCACTGGGGGTCATTCAGGTTTCGGTTCAACGCGCGGCTCAGCGCCCACGTGCGGTCCGGCGCGACGGTTGTCGTTATGTCCTGGGGCGAGTCTTGTGCCGACTGCAGAAAGGGAAAGCGGAAGGTCAGCGCCAGCCGCTGCAGGTCGTAGTACTCCAGCCCCCACGCCACCGCCTCCAGGCTGGAACAACCGGGCCCGATGGTTAGCCTGTCGCGCAAGTCGTCGTTCGCGGGAAACGCTGTCCCCTGCGGCGCCGTGTACTCCGCCAGATACGGCACCAGCCCCACGCTGCCGCCGGAGACGCCGCTGGCCAGCAGCACGTGGTCATGCAGCAGATAACCATTGAGTTGCTTCTGCTTGTCCTCGCGAAATTCCTTCTCCAGCCGCGCCATCACCTGCGCCGTCCACTCCGCGGCCTGGATGCCTCCGCCCGTGGCCGTGACCACCACTACCGGCTGGTCCTCGGCGTCCAGGGGTTCGACGGCCTTCAGGCGTTCGAACGTTTTGTCCACCGCGTCGGTCGGAGTAGGCAGCACCGTCACAGGCGGAGTCTGCCGGACTTCGAAGTAGTGGTCTGCATCCCAATCGACGATGTTCGTCTGCACCCACTGTATCCAGGATGCGACATAGGCCGCTGGCGCATAACTGAGCGCCAGCTTCGGCAGAAAAATTAATGCAACCGCCGACGTCAGCACCGGCACACGGTATCGGTCGAGGAAGAAGCTCGCTCCGTTAATCCCCCACTGCATAAAGATCAGGATCACGGTCACCGATGCCAGCACCGGAAAGCTTCGTTCCAGTCTGACGTTCTGATGGATAATGTCGCTGACCACCAAATACACAAAGCACCCCAGCAGCGCCAGGAACAGCAAAGAGAAGAAGACGCCTACCTTCTCCATCTTCATCTTCCAGCCGCACCCTGTCTGCCTCGCTCCCAGCAGGACGCAAAAGTAGATCGCCACGGCGAAGCCGATCTCCGCCCCCGGCAGCGTCGTGGTCACCACAGGGGCCACGATTGGATACAGGAACAGATACAGCAGCAGGAACGCGATCAGCGAAACCGTAGCGAGAAAGTGCAGCTCCCACAGCGGCCCATCGCGGCTTGGCGCGTAGCCGGTATGCGTGAACTGGAGCGGCCAGCGCAGCGGGCGCTCCAGCCATCCGGCCAGCTGCGGCTTGCTTGCGCCCTGGATGGCATCCTCCACCATGAGCAGAAGCGGAGGAAAGATGAGCGCACGCGGGCCGTCGCCCGGAATCCACTCGTGCGTCCACAGGTAGAACAGCGTGACGAGGTACCAGAATGCGAACGCCGCCATCAGGCCTCCGGCGTACCATCCCCACAGGCTCAAGTGCGATCCCGCATACGGCCACGTACCCGCATCGCGGCCCGGGAAACCCACCTGTTCGCGAATGGTGGTGCGGGCCACATACCACAGCGTGATGAACGCCGGTATCTGCGCCACCGCAGGCACCGTCCACAGTGTGCGTGTCTCGCACCCGGTCATCCACTTATAGAGCCGCACGGGCGGCTGGCTGGCGAAGCGAAAGTTGCCGTTCATCACAATGTTGCGCGCGCACACCAGTGTGGTGGTGGTGAGGGTCAGGACAAAGAACGTCGCATGGAAGGCCTGCCATCCTGTGCTGAGCGTCATGATGCCGCGGCTGAGCGCGCTCACGCCCGTCCAGGCATCGAGCACACACACCAACGGCAGCAGCAGCCAGCCGAGGAGGCAGAAGCGCAGAAAGTACAGGTATTGGAACCTCCGCGACCACTTCTCCTGGCAGCTCGAGGGCGTGTCTGGATGAAATTCCTGCTTGGGGCTTATATACATTGCCTGCCTCCACGGTAAAAGTAATCGTAGAACCTGCGGGCCGCCCGACGTTTTGTACCAGTGAGATTGTTAGTGTGGCACAGCGAACAAGTTAGATGCTGCCGGAAATCTGTACAACCACAGGCGAATCGCCGGCATTTCCAGCGTGCCGCCTGCGCCATCGACGGTACAGGTCCCATCGACGATGATGTCTTCGGTGTGGTGGTCACCCTGAGCGAGGGTGCCGCGACAATGCGGCGGAGCAGCTGAGGCCGGAATGCCGAGGGTGAGAAGGAAGGCGATAGCGAAAAGGCGGACTTTTCCTAAGAAGTGGGGCGCAGCAAGGGCAAACATTCGTCGCTCCTGCAACCCGGTCGTTCCGGCCCAAATCAGCAACCAGGCACGTCCCCTTCCGGTTTCCCGAGAGCGACGGCAAAGGCTACCGGCCAGATAGTACTGCGCATGTCGCGGGTTGACTAATCGCGGTGCAATATAACCTACAGAGTGGCAAGCAATCAAGAGCAAAACGGAGCAAGAAAAGGGCACTCTGAACTGACCCGCCAGAATCTTTTTTTGATTAGGACATTACCAGCGTTTTCATATGCATTTGGTAGCGAGCTGTCTTCCCCCGCACCGAGATAGCACAAAATCACCCCATTCCGGGTCGCTATTGAGAACACCTCTCGCTCTTCCAATTGCAATAGCTCTCCGCGCAGCTCGGCGACCTGATGCACGGCAAGAACAACGTAGTCGTTTTGGACCCAATCGGATCCAACAAAGAAGAACGGCAGGTGGCTGGCCTGCCGCAAATAACTGCTTCTAGAGCGACGATCAGAAGCAGGCTGCCGTTTTGGAGGCGAAAATCTTTCTGAATGGGCAGCCCTTTTTCTGCTTTACCACCCAGGCTATTACTTCAATAGCAAGTGCTTCTTGGCCTGCGGGCAGAGATTCATGTCATGCAGCCGGGTAGATAGAGCCATAAACGCAGCGTTCTCTCATAGCCGGCTGGAAGGTCTCTTGGGATTTTTGGGTGAGTTATGAGCGGCAAGAAGATCGAATTCTCACATCCGGGCTTCCGCTTGCATGAACCACTTGTCATGCGATGGAAATAAGAGTTTCATGTGCAGCGGCTAGTCTGTCAGAAGTGGGGCGTGTCCCCTCCGACAAACAGTTTGATCCGAGGAAGAAGGCAACGCGCAAATGACGCGAATCGCAGGCGTGGCCAGTGCATTTCCACGTCACTATTATCGCCAGCAAGAAGTGGCAAGCGCTCTCAAACGGCACTGGGGTAAAGGGTTGGAAAATCCAGAGGTCCTCGACCGCCTGCTGAC
>Ga0187857_10003758_pt1 | contig 11943 bp, 8 predicted proteins | sample June2016WEW_8_10_FD_132984 | JGI IMG/M metagenome (GOLD analysis project Ga0187857, IMG submission 132984) | Peatland microbial communities from SPRUCE experiment site at the Marcell Experimental Forest, Minnesota, USA - June2016WEW_8_100 | ecosystem: Environmental > Terrestrial > Soil >...
CAGAGCGAAGAAGAGGTGGACGCCATCATGGACGCCTACGTGAGGGGCCAGCCCGAGCCCGTCAGGTCGCAGCTGGCCTCCCCCGGCAGCTTCCGGACGCACGCCCTGGGCGTCATCGCCTCGACCCCACGGGCCAAAATGGAGATGCTGAAGACATTCTTCCTTTCAACCCTGCTCGCCCAGCAGTACAAGGAGTTCTCAGTCCTCTCCCGACTCCAGAGCTCCATCAGGTACCTGGAGGGCAACGAGCTGGTTACCATCGATGGCGAAGAAGTCAGGGCCACCCCGCTGGGGAAGAGAATCTCCACCCTCTACATAGACCCCGAATCGGGTCTGATGTTCATCAAGGCGCTGAAGGACAGGACGGACACGTCCAACGACCTGACGCCCGGCCTCTTGCAGCTGATAACCATGGTGCCCGATTACCAGCCGAAGATGGCCCTCCGCGCCAAGGACCAAGGAGACGCCGAGGCCTTCACGGAGGAGTATTCCCAGTTCATGTTCTTCCCCGAAGACTTCGAGTCGGGCTTTAGCGAGAGCTTCAGGAGCCTCCTTGTCCTGCACGCCTGGATCAACGAATGGAGCGAAGACAAGATTCTCAATGCCTACGGAGCAGAGCCGGGCGACCTCCACAGGTGCGTCGACGTGGCTGAATGGCTCGCCTACGCGTTCGGCGAGCTGGCCAGGCTCGAGGGATACAGAAAAATCGCCAATAGCCTTTCGCTGCTTAGGACGCGCATCGACGTCGGGTGCAAGGCGGAGCTACTCCCTCTGGTCCAGCTGAAGGGAGTGGGGCGGGTGAGGGCCAGGAACCTCTTCCAGGCCGACTTCCGCACCATCAGCTCGATCGCCTCAGCCTCCGTCAAGGACCTCGGCCGCGTCTCCACCATCGGCGAGACCATCGCCGCCAACATCAGGCAGCAGTCGCAGGCGCTGATGGCCAACGCGAGGGGCGAGGGTTGAAGGGGAAAGCCTCGGCGGTCTTCGGGATCTCGGCGGCGCCAGGTCATCGCATCGACTTGGACCCAGCTCGTGCCCTGCTGGAGAAGGAGAGGCGGGGGCGGTTCGTCTCGGACCGACGTAAAGTGGAAGGAGGGACGCTGGTAGTTGGCGGCCTCGCTCACTCCGCCAGCGAAATGATCATGCACGGCTGCATCGACGCAGAGCTCAATGGCGCCGGCGGCGTCGAAACGGCCTTAGACAATGGCGTCTCCGGTGAATTCGCGTTCGCCTCCCTCCAAGAAGGCTGCGTCTTGGCGGCCAGAGACCCGCTCGGCGCAAAGCCCCTCTACATGGGAACCGCCGCAGGGCTGGCCGTCGTCTCGACGGAACCCTCCGTCATCAGGGGATATTCCATGCAGCCCTCCCCGGCGGGGCCAGGAGACGTCATCAAAATGGAGCGAGGAGGCCTTGTGTCAAAAAGATACTGTGGAGACTTGGTCGGGGAACCCTTCGAAGGGGACCTTGAAAGATCCTCACGAGCGGTGGGCGAGCTGCTCAAGGCGTCGCTCAGGACGCGAATCGGGGAAGCCGGAGCCGTGGGCGTAGCGTTCTCCGGTGGCCTCGACAGCTCCCTGCTGGCGCTCTTCGCCTCCGCGAAGCATCGTGTCCTTCTGGTCTCCGTCTTCGCCGGTGGCTCCAAGGACTCGTCTTCCGTGTCGAAGGCCGCCGACGAGATGGGGCTAGAGCTCTTGAAGGTCAGGGTGGGCATGATCGAAGTGGAGGGGGCCAGCCACGCGGCCCTAGACTCCGGCACCAGCTGGTCCCGCATGGACAAGGCCCTTTCGGCTGGCTTCTACCTTGCGTCGTCTGGGGCCAGGGAGCAGGGGATGGAGCTATTGCTCGCAGGACAGGGAGCCGACGAAATCTTCGGCGGCTACCACCGCCACCTGAGGCTCGCATCTCATGAACCTGGAAGGCTCAATTCGCAGCTGGTCGACGAGCTTCCCCGCTTGGAGGTGGGTCTCCGGCGCGACGAACGGGCCATCGCTCGCGGAGGTTGCGAGGCCTCCTTCCCCTATGCCGATTTTCCGCTGGCCCGCTTCGCTCTCAGCCTTCCTTCCGACCATCTTATCTCAGGCGGCATCCGCAAGGTCGTCCTCCGGAGGCTTGCGGAAAAGTCGGGGCTTCCGGCCTCCATCGTCAACGCTGAGAAGAAGGCGTTCCAGTACAGCAGCGGCATCCAGGCTCTCCTCTAGCGGGCCTACGAGGGAGCCGTCAGGGAGGGACCTTCCGCACACTTTACCCTTTGGCCTGAAGCCCGCCGGCCTCACCTTCATCGAGGCTGGGCTGGCTCTCTGCAGGCACCCCCTTGAACGGCGACGTCAAGGCCTTGACGATCTTCTCGGCCCTAGCCCTTCCCACTCCCGGAACCATGGCCAGCTGCGGCACGCCGGCAGCGAAGACGCCTCGCGGGGTTCCGAATCGTTCTAGCAGCCTCTTCGCTAGGTTGGAGCCGACCCCCGGAAGCGAAGAGACGACGTAGACCTGCTGCTTGTGGAGCTCCGCGCTCTTCAGCGGCGCCTGGTAGATGATAGAGGGCCTAGCTTCGCCTTTCCTGCTCAAGCGGGCAGCCATGGCCTCCAGGGCCAGCGCCGTGTCGGCCGGAGAGGGAGTGAACAATGTCTTGGCGTTGAATGTCAGCGTAAGGGCGGCCATCGCGCCGTAGTAGCTCTTGGGGTTGCGAGAAATCATGGAGATCTCGCCGGGGTCCCCCTCGACAAGGACGAAGGCGTTCGGGAAGGTCTTGGTCAGCTCATTCACCTGGTTGAAGAGCCTCCCGTCATACAGGGAGGAAACGAAGTCCATGACGCTCTTCCTCTCCACGGCCGTGCTGGGGGACAGGATGTAGTCGCCAAGCTTCAGCTGGCTGAAGTCCACGGCGACCCCCAGCTCGAGAAGCTCCTGGGGGACCCCGCTGGCCCTCTCCCTTTCATCACAGACTATCCTTAGCCGCGCTTCGGTCAACTCATCCACCCAATCCCTTGACCAGCAGCTTGTACTCTCTCTCCAGGGCGTTGGCGGCCTTTTCGTCTAGGCCTCCCCGCTCGCAGACCCTGCGGAGAAGGGATGGATCGCGGCCGTATATGAGGACCGCCGAATGCAAGAAGTAAGCCGCGGCGTCGGCCCTCGAAACGTGGTATCGCCTGGCGAGGTAGAGTTCGAAGGCCCTTAGGTAGCGGCCGTCGTTCCATATCCTGATCTTCACCGGCCACGCTATGTCGTCGGAGACGTAGCCCGAATGGAGCCCGAAGAGGGCGCCAGCCAGGAGCTGGTCGAAGTATCGGAGCTGCCTCCACCTTTGGGTGCGCAATATGTGGCCGAGGAGGACGTTCGCCTCCGTCAAGGCCCGCAGGGCCTCCCTCTTCCGCTCCAGAGGGATGTCGGCCGCCACGATGGAGGTGAATGCCGCCTGGAGCCTCTCGTCGGGCTGGCCGTCGCATTCTCGGAGGGCCTTGACAGCATCCTCGCGCCGGGAGGCGGACGTGGCCACGCCGATGGCCTCCGGAAGACCCACCTGTTGGTTGCGCATGGTCTCGACGGGCTTTCCCGAAAGGAAGGCCGACTGGATGTTGTTTATGGCCGCCCGGACGTCTCCTCTGGCCCCTATGACGGCCCGGAGAACGGCTTCGTCGGAAAGCTTAGCGCCTTCGCGGCCGAGGATGTCCCGGATGTACATCTCCAGCAGCCTCTCCGAAACACGCCTCATGGGCATCGTCACGGAGATCTTCGAGAGCTTCTTCACCTGCTCCACCTCTCCGAAGTTGGCCGCCATGGCCACGGGCAGAGTCATCTCGCCCACCGTGTCAAGCACGAACTCCAGCCCTCCGAAGTCGGCACGGCCGAAGAGGCCGTCCACCTCGTCCAGGAAGAGGAGCCGTTTCTCATCGACTAGGCTTTCCGAAGCGAGCGCGCCCAGCCTCCCCTGAAGGGCCTCCTTGGTGCGCAGATCGCTGGCGTTGAGCTCTATCACAAAGTACCCCAGCTGGGCCGCCGTCACGTGGACGAGGGTAGTCTTCCCGGTGCCGGGGGGTCCCACGAGGAGCGCAGGCTTGGCGCCCTGCTCCCAACCCTCCAGCCAGGAGAAGAACCTGCCGCGGATGTCCTCGTTGCCCACCATCTCTGACACCTTCCCCGGCCTATACTTTTCGACCCACATCAAATCAGGTCAACCCCTCAGGAGGCCCTGCAGGATGAAGCCCACCATGCCCGTGAACATGCCTATGAGCGCGAACCTCTTCGCCTGGCGGGCGTCCTCCTTCCCGTTCCTCCGGACGACGAAGTAGGCCAGGTAAATGAAGAGGATGTCGGTGGCACCTATGACCAAGTCGTAGGCCACCGAGGTTTTCAGAAGAAGCGGCGGGACCAAGCTGCTTCCCACGGCGGCCAGGAAGAAGGCGGCGCCCACGGCTCCGGCCAGTTTCTCTCCGTTGGTCCTGGCGATGCTCCTGACGTGCCGGAGGGAGTCTCCCTCCACATCCGTTATCCCCTTGACCACCTCCCTCCCGACGCCGGCTAGGAAGGCGGTGAGAGCCATCATGTCCAGGAGGGGGTTCCACTTCAGCCCCTCGCCGAGGACGCCTCCGTACATGAACGGTATCATCATGGAGAGGGCCACGGCGATGTTACCTGAGAAGCCCCTCTCCTTCAGCTTCCAGTTATAGAGCGTGGCGACGCCGGCGAAGGCGGCGGCGATGGCGAAGGTGCTCATCCCCGAATAGGCCGAAGCGACGAGGCCGGCGGCCAGCAGAAGGAGGGAGAGGACCTCCGCTCCTAACATGGAGACGGTGCCCATGACGAGTGGCCTCTTCGCCCCGTTGGCCCTGTCCACGTCGAAGTCCAGCAAGTCGTTGATGACCATCGAGAAGGCCGTTATGAAGACCCCCGTCATGTAGCCGGCGACGGTGCCGAGGTCCAGCCGGATCGTCGATATGGCCACCGCTTCGCCCACGAGCACTGCGAGGCCGATCATCAGGGAGTTGACGGGCCTTGTGATGGCAATGTAGCCTGATACGGTCAAGGGCCTTCGAACACCATCTTCGAGGCCCTATAATAAATCGCTTCTCCGCGTCTCTCCACCACCGCGATGATGGGCTCCTTGCCCATCCTGTAGACGGTGTCGATGATCTTCTGCAGCCTTGACATCCTGACGTCGCCGCCTTCGTTGATGGGGATGACCACGTACTTCGCCGGATTCTTGCCGTACTCCCCTCTGGGGTAGATCCTTAGGTCGGCCGCCAGGCTGTAGCCTTCCCGGACGACATATCCTCGGCTTCGCAGGTCCCTGTAGACCAGGAACTTGGTCCAGCCCATGGAGTTCTCAGCGAGGGACCTCTTCACGAGGTCTTCGAAGGAGACCTCCTTGGTCCGGGGCCCCTTGACCGACAGCCAGCCGAGCCTCACAAGATGGAGGGCTTCGTAGAGCTTCAGGGAGAGCAGCTTTCCCTCCCTGTCGCCGTAGCCCTTCCGTGAGAGCTCCCCGACGATGGCTTCGTCGTCGATGGACACCGTGTGCCTGACGAGGCGACCCTCGAACTTGCGCGAGAACTGCTCGCCACCTGCCTCCGTCCCCAGGAACTCTCCTTCCTCCGATTCGCCCTCCGCCATGACCGGCTTCGGACTTCCCTTCAGGCCATAATAAACTCTCGTACGGCCTAGCCCTTTACCACGCCCATGGGGGTGAGCCGGGCGACCTTTTCGGCCAGCCCCACCGCGTGCGTAACCTCCACTACCCTGTCGACGTCTTTGTAGGCGAGTGGTGCCTCCTCCGTCACGGTCTCCCGGCTGGCTGCCCTGACCAGTATCCCCTTCTCCTGGAGTGTCCACAGGAGCTCTTCATAACCGTAGGCCCTCTTTGCTGCGGCCCTGCTCATGGAGCGGCCCGCTCCGTGGGCGGCCGTCCCGAAGCTCATCTCCATGCTCTTCTTGGTCCCCTTCAGCACCCAAGAGGAGGTCCCCATGCTCCCCGGGATGAGCACCGGCTGACCGATGTTGCGGTACTCCTCGGTGATGTACGGAGAGCCCGGAGGGAAGGCCCTAGTGGCACCCTTCCGGTGGACGTAGACCTTGCGCCTGACGCCGTCTACGTCATGCTCCTCAAGCTTCACGATGTTGTGGGCGACGTCGTAGATCACGTGCATATCCAGCTTCTCCGCGTCGGTCTTGAACACCTTCTCGAACCCTTCGCGGACCCAATGGGTGATCATCTGGCGGTTAGCCCAGGCGAAGTTCGCGGCGCAGGCCATGGCGCCCAGGTAGTCCTCCGTCTCCTTCGCAGTCACGGGCCCAGCAGCCAACTCTCTGTCGGGCAGATGAATCCCTACCTTGGGCATGAGCACCTCCATCACGCGGAGATAGTCGCTGCAGACCTGATGGCCGAATCCCCTGCTTCCGGTGTGTATGAGGACGAGGACCTGGTCCTTCCGGGCCATGCCCATGGCCTGGGCCGCTTCTTCGTCGAATATGCTGTCGACGGTCTCGATCTCCATGAAATGGTTTCCGCTGCCCAGTGTGCCCAGCTGGCCCGCGCCCCTCTTCAGCGCCGTGGGTGATACCTTCTCGGGCTTTGAAGAGACGAGCTTCCCCCCCTCCTCGGCGTGCCTTGCGTCGTCGTCCCAACCGTAGCCCTTCGCTACGGCCCATTCCACCCCTCCCGAGGTGACGTTGAACAGCTCGCTGTGGGAGACGCGGAGCTGCCCTTCGCTCCCGACTCCGCTCGGCACCATCCTGAACAGCGTGTCCAGGAGGAGAGGGAGGTGTGGTCGGACGTCTGCCTGCGAAAGGTTGGTCCTGATGAGACGGACGCCGCAGTTCGACACCACGAAGCCGTCGGCGGCGAAGTTGTGGGCTTCGTCGTCCACCGTAATGTCGCAGACGACGCCGTCGTAATCATCCACTTCGACTTCGGTCACTACATCCCAAATGACCTCTTCTTCTAAGGAGTCCTCCAGCCATGCCTCGAAGGCCGGGAGCAGCTGGCCCATATCCCTTCCCTCGCAGGTGCTCCTCTCCATGGATCCAGAATCAACGGACGGAGATCTCACGACCCCCACGAGCGAAGTGATGTATTGGCTCCCGTCGTAGAGCTCGGACGCCAACAGGGGAACATCCTCCCTTCTGGCGACGACCGAGGCTTTCCACTTCAACCAGCTGTGTGCCGCAGCGGCTAGCCTCTGTTTTCGAGGGTCGTAAGCGTAGCCGACCCTTGACCAGAGGTTCTGAAGAGACGTCGTCCCCTCCGAAAGCCGTAGCTCGAGGCTGACCTTCCCTCCGGTATCCTCCCGCCGGATGCCGCAGGGCTCCACGCCCAGCTCTCTGAAGAGCCCCGACAGCCCTTTCAGAAACACGATGCCGCTCCCCGCAGCCTCCGGCGTCTTCGTAGTAGAAATGACGGGCGGCTTGAAGTTGTAGCCGTCGACGGTCTGAGGTCCATCCATGCCCGCCCCGCAGTAGGCGGCCAGGAAGAGCCGTTTCATCCAGAGGGGGAGCGTGACGAGCCAGCTGGGGACTTCATATTCGCATTCCGCCTTGTCCCCGTGGGGGGCGCCCAGCTTTTCCAACAATTCCTTGAAACTCCCACCCGAGACGCAGACCGAACACTCTTTGCCGTCCGCCAATGAAGGCTTGCCCGTCTGGACGACCCTCGAAGGCGCGTATCCGACGGACTCAATGTCCCGCTTGAGCTCGTCCATCCCGTTCAAGGTCCCGTAGAACCAGGTCTTCTCTCCGTCGAAGGCGCCCTTCTCCATGAAATAGCCCAGTAGCTTCAGCATGAAAGGAAGGCCGGTGCTGTCCGCCTGAAGCGGGAGGAGGCCTCTTTCCGAAAGCTCGGCGCCCACGGAAGGCCTGAAATCGGCCTCCCGGAGGATCAAGTGGGAGCCGGGCCTCACGAAGTCGGCGCCCACGAAGGGATGCGTCCCGACCACGTCGCCGGGGTGGATGAGACCAGAGTACTTCATCCCGCCCGGCGTCAGGATAGGATGGTCGCGGGTGGCCCTAAGATCGAGGCCAGACCGGGTCCTGATCCTGACGAGCTGCTTTTCACCTCTCGACATCGTCAGGGCGATCCTGGTGGGCTTGGCCAAAAAGGAGCTAAAGGAAATGACCCCGTCGCCCACACAAAGCTCCTCGATGGGGATGCGATAGCCCAAAGGCGTGAGCACGCGCGTCCCGGAAGGGAGGCAGTTAATGTCATATCCTACTCCCCCAGGAGATATCACGCCTTCCTCGTCGTCAACGGCCGCGACGCCTCCTATGGGAAAGCCGTACCCTTCGTGCGCGTCGGGCATGGCAAAGGCGCTCTTGTATATCCCGGGCAGGGTTGCCACATTGGCAGCCTGGAACAGGGAGCGGTCGGTCTTCATCTTGGCCAGGAGCACGTCGTCGGCGAATATCCTCGCCGGGACCCTCATGTCCTCTCGGTAGATCTTGGGGATTTCCCAGATGTTCTCGGCCACCTTCACCAACGGGACGCTCAATGCTGTTTGAATCTCTCTGACCCGGGCCCGGCAATCAAAATGACATGCTCGGACCCTTGAATGGTCTAACCTCAACTTCATCGGAGATTTGTATTTAAGTTGTACGGACCTTTGCCTCCGGCTATCCCAACTGAAGGGCGACCCGCAAGGTCTCGTCGCGGCTCTTCAGCCCTGAGCCCGTCAGGACGACGACGGTGTCTCGCTCAGCGGACCCCTGTTCTTTCCTCTTCTTCAAGCAGGCATAGGCCACCGCCGACGAAGGCTCCACATAGAATCCCTTCTTCGCCAGCTCCTTCCAGGCCTTCAGTATCTCCGCTTCGGTGGCGGCCTCCGCGTCGCCACCAGCCTCCTTCAGCCTGGACACCATGTGATTCAGCAGTGGAGGCGAGATCGATACCAGCGCGTCAGCTATCGTCTTAGTGGCAGATGGTGGGCTGTAAGACCTCCCAGTCATCTTGGAATAGAGAGGAGAGACGGACAGCGACTGGCAGGCTACGACGTGCGGAAGCTCGCGCACGGCTCCGGAGGACCTCAGATGTTGCACGCCCTCCAAGAAACCCAGCAAGAGGGTTCCCGCAGACACGGGGAGGAAGACCGACTCAGGGAGGCGTCTCCCGCTCTGCTCGAAGAGCTCATATGCCAGCGTCCTCATCCCGTCCCTAAAGAAAGGATGCCAGATGTGTCCTACGTAGACGCTTCCCCCTTTCTCGGCCTGGGCGGCCTTGGTTACATAACCCCTCGACCCCTGTACCCTCACCATACTGGCGCCATACATCTGGATCTGCAGTGCCTTGGGGCCCGACACGGCCGCAGGGACGTACACTTCGCACTTGATGCCGGCCCTGGCGCTGTAGGCGGCGATGCTGGCCCCTGCGTTGCCGGAGGAGTCCTCCTTGACGAGGCCAACGTGCCTCCTGAGTAGCTCCTGCCTGATTCCCGACAAGAGCGCGCAGGACCCGCGGTCCTTGAAGGAGCCCGTCGGGAGGAGGTATTCGAGCTTGTAGGACGCGTCGTCTCCCTTTACCAGCGGAGTCTCGGATTCGCCAAGGCTCACCAAGTCGGCGGCGTCAAGGTAGGGATACTGCGACGAAAATCTTCCGAACGTGCTTCCGCTCCGGGTAGGCGAGCCATAATCCACTCTAACCTTGGTCTCCAACGGCCCTCTGCACTCACACCGCCAAGACAAGGGGTCCTTCGTGGCGCGGCCACAGTCAATGCAAGATGTAGCCCAGGTCATAGAGGTCATTGAGGAGAGAGCCCCCTCTTTAGCCTTGCCGGGTCAGGCCAGACCCGCCAGGTCGGTCTCCAAAGGCTTCCGCACGTCAAAACCCTCTCTCCTTCCGTGCCAGTAGGAGACCTTGGTCTCGCCCACTCGCCAGCAGAGCCACACCTCCTCGCCGAAACGCTTAGCAGGGAAGTCAACTAAACCGTGTGCCAGATCCTTCAGGGCGCACCCCAGTTCCTCCAGATTCTCGACGGACCTATGCATGTCGCTGATGGCTTTGTTTAGCCTTTTCTTGGCCTCTAGGAACTCAAGCAGGTTGGAGTCGTCAGCGAGAGAGCGCTCGAGGTCCTCCGTTAGGCGGACGACGGCCTCGTTGGCGATGGTCACCACCCTCAGCCTCTTTTCGACTTCAGGGAGGATCCCGTCCACCTCCTCAGGGGTGAAGTACTTCGCTCTCATCGGCAAACTCTAAGAGGACCGGCCGCATCCGGTTCTTTATCCTTTGTCGTCGAAATTCACCCGTTATAGGAGAAAGGATATAATATTGTGAGATAAGTCGGTGCTTGGGAGTGACTGAGAAGTTGAAAGAACAGCCCGACCTGACCATCAGGCTGGGCGCCGCCGCAGGAGACGGTGTTCAGAGCGGCGGCGAAATGATTGCGAGGGTTCTGTCCAGGAGCGGCCTCTACATCTCAACATACAACGGCAACCAGTCGGTTATCAGGGGCGGTCTGGTCTGGTTCCACATACACGCTGCTACCTGGCGGGTGTCCTCTCTGGGGTTCGGCGACGACTTCCTCATACCGCTCACCCAGCTCTGCTACGACGAGCACTATAAGCAGCTCAGGACCGGTGGCGCGGTCATATTTGACCCGCGCACTGTCAAGGCCCACGACCTCCCCTCCTACGTCACGCCTCTGGAGGTCCCACTGAGCGAGATCGCCCTAAAGTACGACAAGAGGCCCATCATGCGGAACACGGTCGCCACGGGGGCCTTGGCCGCGGCCACGGGGTTGGACTTCAGAGTCCTAGCCGAGGCGATCGGCGACCAGTTCGGAAAGAAGAACCCAGAAGTAGCCGAAAGCAATGTCTTCGCGGCCAAGGAAGGGTTCGACCTCACGGCCACGAAGTACGGCATCGTCAAGAAGCTCCAATACGACTATGCGACTCGTAGGCCCTTCATGCACGCCGATTTCACTGTCGCCCTGGGGGCTGCTGCCGCAGGCTGCAGGTTCTACGCAGCCTATCCCATGTCCCCCGCTAGCTCGATCGTACACTGGATGGCCGCCAACGCCAAGAAGCTGGGCATAACGGTCTTCCTGGGCGAAGACGAGATCTCCGTCGTGAACTCGACCATAGGAGCTTCGTACGCCGGCGCCAGGGCCATGTGTGCCACCAGCGGCGGCGGCTTCTCTCTTATGCAGGAGGCCATAGGCGAGGCTGCCATGACCGAGACCCCTCTGGTCGTGGTGGACGTCATGAGGGCGGGCCCCAGCACGGGGCTGCCGACGAAGACCGCCCAGGGGGATCTCAACATGATGCTCGGCATATCGCATGACGACTTCCCCAGGGTCATCTATTCGCCCAGGACGCCGCAGGAGGCCTTCTACACGGCAGGGATAGCGTTCAACGTCGCCGACCGCTTCCAGGTCCCGGCTCTGATACTGCTGGACTTCGCCATCGGCGACGGTGGGTACCAGTCCATCGACCCCCTGGACTTCAGCCTGCCCATCGACAGGGGCAAGGTGCTCAAGACACCGGACCCGGCCCTCACCAACGGCACTTGGTTCAAGAGGTTCGCACTCACCGCCGACAACGTTTCACCTCGGGCCTTCCCGGGCACGCCCGGCATGATGTTCGTCACCAAGACCGACGAGCATGACGAGTTCGGCCATGACTTGAGCGACATGCTATCCGGGCTGGAGGACGCGGTAAAGTTGAGAGAGAGGATGCATGAGAAGAGGATGAAGAAGATGGAGCAGATGGCGAGAGAGATGCTCCTCCCAGAGCTCTTCGGCCCCGACCATGCGGACCTGACCATCGTCAGCTGGGGGAGCACTGCCAACCCAGTGAGGGAGGCGCTCACTCGCCTCTGGGGAGAGGGGCTCCTGGTGAATTCCCTCGAATTCAGCCAGCTCTATCCGCTTAACGTTGCCGAAGTCGCAAAGGTGTTGAAGTCCGCCGACGCCCTACTGGACATCGAGGCCAACTATACGGCCCAGTTCGCTGGCCTTCTGAGGA
>Ga0187857_10003763_pt1 | contig 11926 bp, 18 predicted proteins | sample June2016WEW_8_10_FD_132984 | JGI IMG/M metagenome (GOLD analysis project Ga0187857, IMG submission 132984) | Peatland microbial communities from SPRUCE experiment site at the Marcell Experimental Forest, Minnesota, USA - June2016WEW_8_100 | ecosystem: Environmental > Terrestrial > Soil >...
CACCGGCGTGCCGGCCGGCAGCCCGCCGATCAGCCGCAGCATCGGCGCCGAGCCGTTCACCACGTTCCGGTTCAGCTGCACCTTCCCGTCCTCGGTGACCACCGCCACCTGGGACCGCTCGCGGTGCACATCGATTCCGACGTAGACAGACATTGCCGGGCCTCCTTTCCCGAGCTCGTTCTTTCACCCGGAGCGTCCCGCTACCGGGCTGAGCAGGGAAGGGGGCCCGGCCCTCATAGGGTCAGAAGAGTGCGCGTTACACCTTCGGGTCAGGGCGATTTGCGGGCTTTCCAGATTTCTTCGCAGGGCCATTTCCGGGCCCATTCCAAGGTCGCGACCGGATGCCTGGTGGTTGAGCCGAGCGGAGGCTGGACCTCGATGAGATCGCAGATCCCGAACCCGCAACGGCGCAGCAACCGGATCATCTCGCCATGGCCGAGGTGGAACTCGACCGAGTCGCTGCCCAGCCATTGGAAACGGTGCATGCCGAAGTACGGCCGCTGCAGCGTCTCGGTGGCCGGCAGGTCATCGTGGTCCGGCCAGGTGAGAACGATCTGGGCGGAGCTGACCAGGAAGATCAGCCGCCCCCCCGGGCGCAGCACCCGGGCCGCCTCCGGGATCCAGGCGTAAGGATCACACCAGATGCTCGCACCGTATTCGGAAATCACCAGATCGAAAGCGGCACCGGCCAGCGGTATCTGCTCCGCATCGGCATGGATCAGCGGGAAGCGCAGCCCGAAGCGATCTTGCAAGGCGGCAGCGGTGGCCAGCTGCGCGGCGGAGTTGTCCAAGCCGACCGGCCGGACGCCGCGGCGGGCCAGCCAGGCCGAGATATACCCGGTGCCGCAGCCCAGCTCCAGGCTATCGGCCCCGGCCAGGCCCGGCGGCAAGACCCGAAGCTGTGCCTCAGGGACCTTCCACACTCCCCACCCTGGTTCCGCGGCCGCCCAGTTGCGCAGGCCCGGGCCGGCGTAGTCAGCGGCCAGCCGGTCCCAGGCCACCCGGTTGCGCAGCACATGATCAGACGGGCCAGTCACACCCCCAGCGTCTTCGCCGCCGGCAAGCCCGTCAACCACCTCGCCGCCCCCCAGCGACAATCCGGTCGGCGGCAATAGAGTGCGTCTCCGTGCCGCTGGTTGTGCATAGTCATGCAGCTGGGTCAGCGATCGACGCCGCAGGCTCCTCTTCGGCGGGCCTGCGACGTAAAGCTCTGAGAATGCGGCCTGAATGCCAGGCCAGCTGGTCGTTAAATAAAGTCAAATAACCTGGGAGTGGTAGGTTCCTCGGCGGGCGGGTCGGCCAAGCGGAGAGCGGCCGTGTGCCGTGGGCGTCCGCGAGTCCGGGCGGTTCAACCGCTGACGCAGATCTGTGATGGCTCGGTAGCAGCTGTGGCCTACACGCAGTATTGTGTTACAATGAGACAGAATTTTAAATTGCTAAAGGCAGGTTCCGCGCTCAGGTTGCCAGGCATTTCCGCCTAAGGGGGAAGCCATGAGCAAGACCATCGAAACCGCGGGCATAGTTCTTCCTCGTACCGGCACCGCTTTAGCGGGCCAGCGGCAGCATTAAGCGCCGGGTGCAGCCCCGATACGGCGCCTGCAGCCGTGGCATCGGCGGGGTCGCCCAGACGCCGGACTTCTGATGGCTGCAGTATCGGGCAGCCGCCACGGTCGCGGACGCGGGCAAAGTTCTCGTGACATGTGGAGCGCACCGTTACGGGGCTTTGGCCTTGTCCTTGCTTCTGCCTTGAGACCTGGCGCCACGAGAGAGCGGGGATAGAAAGACACGGGGGGGCAAGATGATAAGGACCGCCGCGCCTGCGGCAGCTCTCGTCATGACCGGCGGACTCCCCGCAGCAACCGGCGGGATCGCATCGGCCAGTGATGCCCCGCGAATAGCCGCGGCAGCGCCAGCATCGTCCACTCCGGCCCGCCATGTGGTCGTGCTCGAGTTCTGCACCCTGAAATCGTCTGAGCTCTGCTGGATGACGCTCATGGCCCAGTTCAACATGACCGAAGGACCTGCTGTATGGGCAGCGCACATTCGCTGGTCCGGCTGGGGTAACAGCTCGGCTACCGGATCAGGCACCCTCTGGAGGGCTGATGCAGGGATCTTCCGGCTGGGACATGTGACCATCCACCTCTACCGGCCGCGCAGTTACGTGACCATCAACGGTCACCGGCACCCGTACTTCACGCGCGTTCACATCATCGGCGGCCGGGATGTCGCTCACTACTGGCACTGGGTCTGGCCTGGCCGAACCGGCACCTGGGCGGGCTTGTAGCCGGGAGTTCGGGCCATGCCACCGAACCGTTCCCGGGAACGTGGCGCCAGGCTCCCGCTCGCAGGTCCCGGAGCTTGCTCGCGGCCGCCGAGGATTGCGGCAATCGGCGGCCAGAGCTCAGGTCGCCGCACGGCAACTCAGCAGAACTGATCGCCTCACAAACAGGCAGGCAGGTGTCCCAATGAAGCTGATCATCACTGCCCTCGCGGCCGCGGCGGCGCTGAGCCTTGCAGCATGCGGCGCCGGTTCCGGCAGCCCCGCCTCCGCGGCGCACTCAGCCACCTCGCCGCCGCGAGCAACGTCGGCAGCACCCGCTCCGACTGTCACCAAAACGATTATCAGGCCGCAGCAGACGTCAGGCACCCCGGCGTCCGCCACGCCGGCGCCCGCACCATCGGGTCCGGTGACCGAGCCGAATGTCACCGATCCCTGGGCAGTCGTCTCCGCCTACTACGGCGACATTGAGTCAGGCAACTACCCGGAAGCGTGGGCGCTCCTCAGCTCGGGTGCGGTCACCGGCCAGACCTACCAGCAGTTCGCAGCCGGGTTTGCCTGCACTGGCAACCAGCAGCTCACCGACCTGGGCGAGACCGGCGACCAGGTCAGCTTCGACCTCGCCGCGACTGATGACTGCACCGGTGCGGTCCAGCAGTACACCGGCACCGACACCGTGGTCAACGGCAGAATCGTCGCGGCCGACGTCACCCAGCAGTCCGGCTGACACACCGGATCGGCATCATCCGGCGCGAACGCGCCCGAGCCACCAGGCCACCGTGGCCATGAGGCACGAGAGGATGCTTGCCGGCCGGTTGCTGGCCAGCACGGGTCGGGCGAAAATAACGATGTCTATTCCTGCTAACCGCAATGGATCGAGCCGCTGCAGACCTGCGCCAAGGGCGCGACCCGGCTGATTCCATTCGAAGCACCTCAGACGATTCTCGCGTACCAAGCGCCCAGGGTGATGTCGCACATTACATGCTCCGGAGCAGCGTGACCTCGTTAATGCGAAGAAGCCGAGCCCGGCGCTCGCCACACCCAGCACGAAGTAGAAGCAGAAGCCCGCAATTCCCAGTACAAGCCCCGCCACGGCCATGCCCTTACCCGTGCCAGCACGGACGTCCGCCCTCCTCATGCCCGCACCGCCGAAAGTGACAGCGAGGACCACCATGACCAGCGTCACCAGACCCCACCAGCTGAAGACCACGCTGAGAATGCCCAGGACCAGGCTGGCGACGGCCGGGCTGTTGCCGGGCCGGGCCGACACAGGTACTGGCTGCGCCCCAGCCATTGGATACGGGACTGGAGCCTGAGCCCAATTCGGTCCCGCCGGGTGTTCCGGCAGCGGGCATCGCCCGTCGACGTGCGCTGAGTAGGTATTCCGCCACAGGCCGCAAGGCGGCCGCTCATCTGACTGAGCAGTCATATAGGCGTCCCCCCGATCGCCTCTTACACCAGGCTACGCCGATCGTCGCTCGGGCAGAAGGGCAAGCCGTCTACCTGAGCCCCCGGACACATCAGGCGACCAAGATCCTGTCTCTGCCGCTAGGCAGGCCACGCACTCGCACTCGACCGTCATCGCGGATGACTCTGCGCTCAATGCGGCATGAGCGCGCAATTCGCGGTCCGAGTGGACGTACGTCGACATATTGATTTACTTAACATAAATAGCTCGGATGGTGGTGCGGAAAATTCCCGGCTGTAAGAAACAATGACGGCGGCGGGAGCAGAGATCGATTGCGGGGCGTAGCGTGGACCGTGACGGCGCTTCTGAGGGAGATAGCGATGCGATTCCCGAAAAGCCTGACGATGCTCGTGTCCCTGGCAGGTATAGCGCTGGCCGTGCCGGCTGTCGGCGCGAGCGCAAGCGCGCGCCCGGCACATGTTGCGGGCAGGTACATTCCAGAGACCTGTGCCCATAGCGCCAACTGCGTCGCGCAAGTGTACCGGCCGCGCACTTTCCAGCTGCAGCGCGCCTATTTCACCATCGATGACTTCGGTGCCAAGGTCACCGATATCCAGTGGACGCACTACAGCAGGACCTCCGCTCGTGGTGTCGGGATAGCGTATCTCTCCCAGGGCGGCGGCGGCACGCATCAGTGCTCGCCCGAGATTTTGCGCGCGTGCGCCGACCGCCTTGGCCGTGTCGTGATCCTCTTCTACCGGCCGGAAGGATCACGCCCCGGCGACTACACCCGGCTGCACATGACCGGGCAGCGCCGCATCAACGGATATGGCCTGGCTCACTGGTGGCATTTCGATTTCCACAAGACCATCGGCGGCTCGCCAGCCTGGCTGCCAGCAGGCGAAAACTCATAGCCGGCAAAGTCCGCCCCACAAGACTAGACTGCGACTGTGACCGCCAGGAAGCCGGATCGACGCAAACTTCTAGTGAACATAAAGCGGTCCTTACCTGCTCTGGCCCGGGACCAGAGCAGGTAAGAAGCGCGGGTGACCATGGACGACGATCTGATCATCTGGCTTACCAAGCAACTCCGCCACTGACATCTCAATGCGCACGCCACCAGCGGCACGAGCGGATCTTTCGAACGCTGTCCAACGCCGTATATGTATGCAGGCGATCAACCCGACTCGGCGTAGCTTGCGCGGTCGGTCGTGGCGTCGGACTTCCCCCCGCAGCGCACTAGATCCGCCGATCTGGCGTTGACCAGGTCGGCCCGGCGCGGCCGACTGCGCCACGCAGACCTGGTTGATCTGCGCGTCTCCATGAAGCTGCGGCGCGCCTCCACCAGGGCACTGCCCAACGCGTCCCCACCGCGCCACCGGGACCGCGTCGACACGCGACAGATCCGCCCGAAACCCCGCCAGGGCAGCCGATCAACGAATAAGCCTAACCCGCCCTGACCCATGCGAAACCCGCAGGTCACGTACCAAATCATATTCTCGCAGGGACAGGATTCATCATGAAGTGGATAGCGACGAAGAGTCGCTAACTTGTCCACCTCGCACCTGCTTTGTTCCCTCAATAAGATTACCGGCCACTTTGCGCAGGACGTTTGCCCGTGATCTGCACCGAATTTCAGGGACGTTGTCCTCTAGTGTGCAACAGCTGCATGCACGATATTCGAGATAGGAAAACACGGCGTTTCCGCATCATCGGTCAGCTTCATCCCCCCACGTCGCCTGACCGCAGGCCGGCAGTCTGAACGAGCGCCTCTATGCGAAGCGGCAAAGGGAGGTCACGATGAGAAGACTAATTGTCCTGGCGCTAGCGGGGTTCGTGGCGGGCTCGATGGTCCTGCTGACAGGTTGCGGTTCGCTATCGCTTGCCAATCCGCCCGCCAGACAGAAAGTGCCCGCTCCGCCGTCGCAGTCATCAGCGCAGCCGGCAACGCCGTCACAGTCACCTACTCAGCCGCCTGCCCCAGCGCCTGCCCAGCCCGCGCCAGTGTCGTCGTACCCACAGGACATCACCGATGCAGGCATTGTCGCGCCTGTCGACTGGATCAACCGTACCGGCCAGATACTCTGCTCGGACTGGGCCAGTGGGATGTCGTGGACGCAGACAGACAATGCTGTTCTGACGCCTGGCGGCATCTATCCGAACCACCTCGCGCTGTATGACGAGATTACCGCGCGGGATCTGTGCCCGGCATACAGCGGCGGAAATTAATCGCTGACCTTGATTCCTTCGGGGACCGTGAGGCACGTGAAACGGTTCGAGCTAATCAAATAGGGGGATATCATGAGAAACAACGATAATAGGCAAGCATGGGCACGGTGGGCTGCGACATGGGCGATCATCGCTTTCGTAACGCACTTCGTCTTCGCGGCGATCAATTCGACGTCGAGTGTGAGCGCGGCGTCAGTTACTGTCGCGGCCAATACGGTCTGGATCACCGGGGTCTTCGTTGGTCTGACAGTAGTCCTGCTGGGCTGGGGCCTCCTGGTGCGATACGCGCGGACACTCGGCACACCCGCAGAAAAGGATCAACGACCTTCGACCATGACCGGCGTAGGCCCAGGGCCGGGGTCATGATGGCCTGTACTGCCAGCTCCGGCGGATATCGTTGCCGGTCGCCCGGCGCAGCTGGCGGACGACCTGGCCGCCGCGGACCTCGGCCTGACCAGCGACGAGCCCGCCCGGCCAGGCACGGCGAGCGAGCCGCCGCTGATCGGCCCGTACGGGCATCAGGCCACGACCGCCCGGGACCGGCTGTCCGCCGCCGACCTGACCCTGCTGCGGCGGCACGTCAGCTCGTGGAAGGGCACCGCGTTCGGTGTCGTCCAGGCCGTGAACACCTGGGAGACCCACGAGCGGATCCTCCGCAACACGACCGGCATCGAGCTGACAGACACGGACCTCCGTGCCATGCGCGGCTACGAGAACATGCTGCACGTGCCGAAGTGTCCGAGCGCTGACGAGCTGAACATCGAGCTACTGAAGTCGGTGCTCGTCTGATAGGTCCCGTTGGGTCACGGGAGACAGTGGCCCCAACGGGACCTATCAGATAAGGAGGGAAAGATCAATGAAGATCAACCGCAGGATCACAGCGGGGGCCGCAGGGCTCGCGCTCGCAGCCGGGCTCGGCATGGGCATGGCTGTTCCGGCGTCCGCTAGCACGTCAACCAGCAAACCACCAACGAGCTACAGCACGCTCTGGAGCGGCATGATCGCGCAGCCGAAGAGCGGCAGCTTTACGAAGGTCTCCGCCATTGTCACGGTGCCGAAGGTCAACTGCTCAGTGACGCCGGGCTGGACCTCGCCATACGGCGCAGATTCATTTCACTGGGTTGGCTTTGGGGAGTCAAACAAAACAATGGAGCAGGCTGGCGTCGTAGCCTCCTGCGAGTCCCCGGAGCAGCCGAATTACTCGGCCCAGTTCGAGATGTACCCGGCCACGCCAACCACGTCAGTGGTCGCTGTCCATCCGGGCAACCGGGTCTTCGAGTCCGTGCGCTACAGCGGCGGGGAGTACTGGCTGACGATCCGCAACATGTCCACGGGACGCTGGCAGAACATGATAGTGAAGTCCAGCGATAAGCGGGGCAACGCCGAGGTAATCACCAGTCACTGGTCTTGGCTGCAAAACTTCGGTGCCGTGCAGCTTGCGGACTTCGGCCAGGTTGGCTTCCGCAGCATATCCTTCACGGACTCGCACGGCACGACCGGATCGCTCACCAGCCCGGCGTGGACGTACAAGCGCGTGATCATGCTCGGGACCGTTACGAACGACATGATCTCGGTGCCAGGAGTCGTGTTCAGCCACGGCACGGCATTCGATGTCACCTGGAAGGGTGAGCATTAAAAGAGAGGAGAGGATCGATGCAGATCCTGCACAACAACAACACCAAGGCCATGGTTGCCATCGTGGTCGCGGGCCTGCTGGGGCGGCACCTCTAGTCTGCCTGGCCGGATGGCGGCGGCCCGAGCATGCCGGCGAGCATCCTGTGGGCTCGATGCGCGTTGCCTCCTTGCCTGCATGATGTGCTGGCCCGGCGACTGCAGCGCGCGGTGAACGACGTCGGTGCCTGCACTGATCTGCCCGCAGTCGCGAGCGAGCTCGGCATAGTCGTCAGACAGCGCATCAGCGACCTCACCGCCGCTTCAGCACTCGTGACCGGAGCGCTGTCCAGCGGGACATCGCTCAACTCCGACCTGACCGCTGCGCTGCATGCCTCGCTGCGTGCGGACACGGACTGCCTCACGTGGGCGCAGGAAATGGATGAGCGAGGCTGCGCCAACCCGGTCCCCGCAGATAAGCGCTTACAAAGCCGGCTTCACCATCCCGGGCAAGCGAAATACTGTGAAGGAAGACTTCATCCAGATCTGGAATCCCGTCGCCAGGTCTACGGCTACCCGACTGGATCTCCAGGCGGCATTTAGGTCACCAGCGGCCTCCCCTGGTATGCCCGGTCACTGGCCCGAACAGCCCCGCACACGCCATGATTCGCGCCGGGCAGCGCAGCGCGCGCCGGGGGGAAGCTCTCAGCGGCCGCCGAGGAACGCGACGATCGCGGCCGTCAGCGCCGCGGCAAGCCGTCTCTGGAACCGGGTGGTGGTCAGCAGGCGCGCATCGGTGGCGTTGCGCATGTTGCCGCACTCGATAAGAATCTTCGGCTCGCTGGCGAGGTTCAGGCCAGCGAGATCGTCCCGGAAGATGACCCCATGGTCACCGTAATAGTCGCTCTCCGGCATCTGCGTGCCTGCCAGCAGCGCTGACCGCACGTCACCTCCGAACCGGACCGACGACTTGATGATCTTGTCGTTCGGGCCGTCCGCGACGGGTTCGAGCACCGTGAATCCTCGCCCCCAGGCCGGGCCGCCGTCCGCGTGAATGGCGATAGCGACATCCGGGTCCGCGCGATTGAGGATCTGCGCACGACGAGTTACACACGGCCCAACGCCGTCATTGCTGTTCCGGGTCAGGATCACGCGCGCGCCAGCCCGGAGCAAGTCATCCCGCAGCAAGCGCGCGACGTTGAAGTTGAAAGCCGCCTCGGTGTACCCGTCGTCGCTCTCGGTGCCGGTCGTGTCACACGTCTCCTCCTCCCGCCCGTTCCAGATCATGTGATTGATGTAGGAAGGATCATCCTCGTTGCGGCCGTTGTGCCCAGGATCAATCCCGACCGTCTTTCCGGCGAGCGGTTTCGCCGGGCCCGAAGGCACAGCACCAGATCCATCTCGCTGACTGGCCGGGGTCTTACTCCCGGGGACAGCCGGTGACGCCGACGCGGATATGGCACGCGGCGGACCGCCCGGACCGTGGAATGTCCCGCAACCAGAAATCAGGATGCACAGGCCCAAAAAATAAGCAGATCCACGCCTGGGCAAAACGCCTCCTAGCCAACAACGTGCGCCAATCAGTCACTAAGCTCCCCGCTCCTCCCCGCCGCAAAGGTGACGAGACTTCAGCTGTCTTGCCCTGCGGACAGCCGAGTCGAGTCTCAGCAGTCAAACACGGCCCCGCATTGCTATACCCGCTGTTGCAGCCAGACCGTAGCTTCAGCGAAAGGTCCTCCCGCCGTCCGGCGCATAAGTCTGAATCGCACCGGCAAGTCCAGAAGATCAGCTTGCCCAAAGACAGCGGTCTCGGCCATCACTTCGGCAACTCCGCTCCTGGACAGCGATCCGGCTATAGAGCGGCTCACCATGAAGTCAAAGCCAACCTGCTCAAAGACGACCGCACTCTCAGGACAGCAGGACAATTTACGGCGCGGATTCATCGCCTCGAAAGGCGATCACCCACTCGCACATATCAAGATGATCTGAGCCAACCACCCATGCGAGTTACTGGTATATCGTTGCGAGGGACACCGAGACGGCGTTAGGCGTGCCGAGCCGCCCGACGCGCGTGACGTCCGGCCGATCCGAGGGTGCGGAGTGAACATGCGAGCGACCGCATGAGCATGCGCATCGGCAACACGCGCTATTCGGCAGATCCGGGCATCGCTGGGGTGCAGAGTGACCTGATCTGTGTGCATCGACCCGTGATCGCCGAGGAGTTGCCGACGACCCAAATGGCGGCACTGTGCGCCCCACCGGCGGCGGGAATCCGTCGTGTTCGGTAATGGTCGGTTCGACCACGCCGTAGCGTGCGTGCATGCATGCGCGTCACGTTCAACAAGCTTGCCTGCGATCGGGTTCCTGAGGTCATTGCCCAGGAGGGACATCGGGCGGTTACTCACATCCTGGACGATGATGATCTCTTGAGAAGCCTCTTGACTAAGCTCGTTGAGGAGGCCCGCCAGATTCCACCCTGGTGACCCCGCCTACACACGATGGCGCACACAGCATCCGAGACAACCGGGTGGCCGCGACGCTCCGACCGTGTCCTGCTCTACCGCCCGGGCGACCTACCTCTGGCAGCCAGGAGGAACACACCTCTGGCAGCAGGAACCTCCTACGAACAACTCGACACAGCCACGATGCGCAGCCTGGAACACCGGACTGGGCGTCCGGCTCCAAGATCACGGAGTCCGCGGGATGGCTGTCTCCAGAGTCGAGACGGCATCAGGATGGGCTCTGGAAGCAGCCGCCCCGGCGCAGTCGACCGGCATCGCCAACCTGAGTGCTGGCGGATGAAGCGAAAACTTGGGCACGTATTGGGCACAGAGGGCCGCCGCGAGCCGGTTATGGCCGGTGCCAGCCGGACACCCTGCAGCCGCTGCACCTGACTTGAGCATGAAGCCCGCGACGGGAGCTTCCCAGGTCAGAACGGGTATGCACACGTCAGGACCACCGCCGGCTAGCATGCCCGCAGTCCCTCGCCGGTGTAGCTCAGTTGGCAGAGCAGCCGTCTTGTAAACGGCAGGTCAGCGGTTCGATCCCGCTCACCGGCTCCAACTCGTCGTGCGTTACTCACGCATTCTGACCTGCTGAAACGCGACTACGGTGCGAGCGCAGCGGTCACTGCGCTCCAGGTCTTGTCGCCAAGCAACTGTGGGGGCTTGTGGGGATCTTGGGCCCGTCCCTGATGGCGAAACTGGCAAAAGACCCATAGCGGTCGACCTGCATCACACTCTGAATTGACAGGGCAACTGGCTGCGATCACGGTGCTGGGTTCCAGCAGTATCGACCGCCTACTGAGCGTCCGCTTGTGAAACGCCTGTCATTTTCGCGCGGGCCGCTGAACATGCTCGACCTGTCGCGGGAGCGGGCCTGGCCGGGGTGGCTGCTCCGGTGTTTGAGGCCGACGGCGTCGTGGTGGCCAGCATTGCCCAGTCAGTACCGCTGCAGCGCGGTACCCGGCAGCGTATGCGCTCCCTCGTGCCGTTCGTGGTAGGGCGGCCGAGAAGGCTTCTGACCGGCTTGGCTTCCATCGGGGGTAGCTGCTCAGCAGCAACGGTACCTTCGGCGGTGGCGCACAGGTCGGCGTGAGTGTCCACCCCGCCGGTGACAGCGCGTATCTACGATGGTCAGCGTCATCCCTTTCTGAGGTTGATGGATGGCACGCACCCGCGCGGCGCGCCCGCGGAGGAGGCGCCGGCTGAGCACGTAGTATCACGGGGGGACCGAGCTCGGATTTCCCGGCCGCCGTGGGCTGGGCAGACGCCGCAGGCGCCAGTGGCCCGGCGCGTCCGGCCGCGTGCTGTCGGTGCCCGGCGATATCGTGCAGTGCATGCGGCGCGCGGTTCAGATCCAGGCCGAGATTGACCTCCGCTCGGTGCACGAGGCCGTGGGCACATTCGCCTACAAGGCGGCTCAGCGAGCGCTGGCGGGGCACATCACCGGGCGGGTCGAGTGGGATGCCGACGAAGGCACGCTGCACGGGCACGTCACGACGCAGGGCGGCGACTTCTTCGAGACCGCAATCTTCCTCGACGGGGAATGCCTGCTCAGGTTCGGGCACAGCCAGTGCACCTGCCCCCAGCGGAAGAACTGCGAGCATGCGGCCATCCTGACCCTGGGCGCGGCCCAGGCATGGGGCCAGGACGTGACGGCCAGGGTGGCCGCGGCCCCCTGGGAGCAGTCGCTGGCGTCGCTGCTGACGGGTGGCTCGGGCGGCGTCGGCGGGGCGGCAGGCCGCAGCGGGCAGACGGCGATCGCGATTGAGCTGTCGCTGCGAGACCTGGCCCAGCAGCACCCCGGGACTCAACCGGGCGCCCGCGCGCCGGCCGACAAGAGCCGCAACTGGATGCTGAACGCGCGGCTGGTGCAGCCGGGCAAGAGCGGCGGCTGGG
>Ga0187857_10003772_pt1 | contig 11906 bp, 12 predicted proteins | sample June2016WEW_8_10_FD_132984 | JGI IMG/M metagenome (GOLD analysis project Ga0187857, IMG submission 132984) | Peatland microbial communities from SPRUCE experiment site at the Marcell Experimental Forest, Minnesota, USA - June2016WEW_8_100 | ecosystem: Environmental > Terrestrial > Soil >...
ATCTCCTTTGTTAATCAGGACCATGCGGTCGGCGATCAGAAAGGCGCTGGCCAGTTCGTGCGTGACCACGATGATGGTCATGCGGAACGCCTGTTTCAAATCCAGAATGAGTTGATCGATGCCGGCGGCAATGATGGGGTCGAGACCCGCGGACGGCTCATCGAAGAAAAGGATCTCCGGATCCATGGCCAGGGCGCGCGCTACGGCGGCGCGCTTCTTCATGCCGCCACTGAGTTGCGAGGGCAGGTACTGTTCATACCCGGAAAGGCCGACCTGGTCGAGTTTGAGGCGAACCATGATGTCGATGGTGGAATCCTCGAGCTTGGTGTGCTCGCGCAAAGGAAGCGCGACGTTTTCGCCGACGGTCATAGAGCCAAAAAGTGCGCCGCCCTGGAAGGACATGCCGATTTTCTTGCGGATAGCGTCGCGTTCCGCCCCGGAAATGGCGGAAAAATTCTTCCCGGCAATCCAGACTTCACCGGAGGTCGGTTTTTCGAGGCCGACGAGAGTCCGCAGCAGCGTGCTCTTGCCAGAGCCTGAGCCACCTAGGATGACGAGAGTCTCGCCGCGTTGGACGTCGAAAGTGGTGCCATGCAGAATTTCCCTGCCGGAATAGCTGACGCGGACGTCCCGCAAGGAAATCATCGGTCCATCCAATGAGGTGCTGGGGCGAATTGGGTCCACAATGCCGGGCATAGTTCTCAGTGCGCTCCGAGAAAGAAGAACAGCGTCGTGAATACCAGATCGACGAGGATCACCAGAAAAATGGAAACGACGACGGCGCGTGTGGTGGAGCGGCCGACCTGCTCCGCGCCGCCACGGGTTGAAAGTCCTTCGAGGCAACCCACGGCCGTTATGGTGACGCCGAACATGAAGCTCTTTATGAGGCCGGTGACGACGTCGCGGAGAAACAGGGCTTCGAGCGAGGCGTTGATGTAGCGGCTCCAGGTGAAGTCCGCCTGCAGCACTCCGAACAGAGATCCTCCCAGGATACCCATGGAATTGGCCCAGATGGTCAGGCAAGGCAACATCAGAACCATGGCGATGAACTTCGGGGTGACCAGGAAGTGGACGGGATCGATGGCCATGGTCTCCAAAGCGTCAATCTCCTCGGAAACCTTCATGGTGCCGATCTCGGCAGCGAAGGCCGAACCCGAACGCCCTATCACGACGATCGCGGTGATCAGCGGCCCGAGTTCCCGCGACATGGAGATGGCGACGGCGCTGGCGACATAGTTCAACGCGCCAAATCGCCGCAGTTCGTAGGCGCTTTGCAGCGCCAGGATCAAGCCGATGAAGAATGTGATGAGAGAGAGAATGGGCAGCGCGCGCACACCTGCTTCCATGGCTTGCGCGACCGCGCTCTGGAAACGAACAGGCCTGCCGAGAAAGGGGCCTATGAACGCGTGAAAAGCGGCACGCCCGCCCAGGGCGGCCAGGGAGCCGAGATAGGAGAGAGCATTGATGACGGCAGCGCCGACTTTTCGAGCGAATTCCACGGGGCCACTCTACCTTTGCGGGGGAACGGTTCTGCTCATCTAAGAAGCGAGCGCCTGCTCCTCGTCTTCATAGATCTCAAAGATCTTTTGCAGGCGCGAGAGTTGCATCACTTCGCGGACGGTTTTGTTCAGACCGTACAGGATCAGGCGGGAACCTTGATCGCGCGAGGCTTTCAGACCTTCGACAAGAGAGGCGATGCCGGAGCTGTCAATGTAGCGGACATTTTTGAGGTTTAGGAAAACTTTGGGCGTGTGCTTCTCTTTGATTTCACCAAGCAAGGCCTTGCGCATGGCCGGCGAGTGCGACAAGTCGATATCACCGGAGAGGTCCAGGATCGTCCAACCTTTTATGGCGCGCGCGACAATCTGCACAGTCTATTCTCCTTCCGGCGCTCTTGCGGGAGCAGCCGGAGCCAGGTATTTCACCAGGCGAAGCTGATTCTTGCCTTTTTTGCGGCTGAATTCAACTTCGTCCATGCTTTCCCTCATGAAATGAAGCCCCAACCCACCAGGGCGAATTTCCTCAAGGGGACGGCCCTTCATTTTCGCGGGATCGGCCTGTACACCGGAGTCCCGCAAAACAATTTCGATTCCGCTGAGGCACGCACCATTCTGGGTGCGGTGCAAGTGGCGACAGGTCACTTCAATCGGAAGGCCGGATTTCCCCCGGTAGGCGTGACGTATGACATTGGCGAGAGCCTCATCCACTGAGCGCACAATGGCACGCGACTCCTCCTCGTGAAAATGCAGAACCTCCGTGGCGCGCTCGACAGCGGCGCGCACAAGACCGAGCGCTGCCGGGTTGCTCTCCAATTGCAGCTTAAGGAGCAACTCAGAATGGAAAGCGCACTTCCCACACGAGGAGTTTACGCCGTGCTTTATCTTCGTCCGTCCGCCGCGCACCTTGCCACCAGACAAAAACGGGGAACGTCAACTTTCAAGCCTCTTGAACCTGGTCCGCCAGGAGGGACACTCCCCTGGCGGGGAGACGATGCCACTTTATTCGCCCGCTGACAACCGAAAAATTCAAGGAGCGGACTTGCGGGGTTTGCAGGTGCCGAAGTGGGGCATCCGGGACGATGCGGGGGTCAGGCGCTCTGCGCCGTTCGCGCTGAGAGGTGGTGGATGCCCCAAATCTTACGGCAATAGTCATTGATGGCCCGGTCGGATGAAAAGGCTCCCATACGCGCGACATTGAGGATGGACATCCTGGACCAAGCTTCCTGATCCCGATAAGCCTCGGCCACCTGATCCTGGCAGTGGATATAGGACTCATAGTCGGCAAGCAGGAGATAGGAGTCCTGATAGAGGAGCGAATCAAGCAGAGGGTGGAAGAGTTCACGGTCTCCGCGGGAGAACTGCCCGGAGTATAGCGCATCAATCACGCTGCGTAGCGCGGGAATCGTTTCATAGACGTGGTGGGGATTATAGCCGGCGGTCCAAGTAGCGCGGACTTGTTCCACTGTCAAACCAAAAAGGAAGAAATTCTCTGCGCCGACGGCTTCGCGAATCTCGACGTTGGCGCCGTCGAGCGTGGCGATGGTAAGTGCCCCGTTCATGGCGAACTTCATGTTCCCGGTGCCAGAAGCCTCCGTGCCGGCCGTGGAGATTTGCTCGCTCAGGTCGGCCGCAGGATAGACCAACTGGCCAAAAGTCACGTCATATCCGGGCAGGAACACGACTTTGAGGCGGTCCTTCACATCGGGATCCTGGTTGATGACGTCGCCCACTGAATTGATGAGTTTGATGATGAGCTTGGCCATGCGATAGCCCGGCGCGGCCTTGCCGCCAAAGATGAACGTGCGCGGAGTCATTTCAAGATTGGAATTATTCTTCAAGCGCTGGTAGAGAGTGAGGATATGGAGAACATTCAGGTGCTGGCGCTTGTACTCGTGAATACGCTTCACTTGGGCGTCGAACATGGAGTCGGGGTCGACGGAAACTCCCGTCTGCTGCAAGATGAAACGGGACAACCGGACCTTCACGGCGCGCTGGACTTTCTGCCAATCCCCGCGAAAGACAGCATCGTCCGCGAAAGCTTCCAGGAGTTTCAGGTCTTCCAGGTGATCGATCCAGGAATCGCCGATCTTGCTGGTCATGAGTTCGGATTGCTCGGGATTGCTGACGGCGAGCCAGCGGCGCGGAGTCACGCCATTGGTTACGTTGACGATCTTGTCCGGCCAAAGTTCGGCGAAATCGTGGAGCAATTCGTTCTTCAATAGTTGAGTGTGGATTGCGGCGACGCCATTAATCTTGTGACTGCCCACGCAAGCCAGATGGGCCATGCGGATGTACTTTTCGGCTGATTCGTCAATGAGGGACATCCGCGCGACCCTGGCTTCGTCGTTCGGGAAGCGCCGGCGCACTTCGGCCAGGAAGCGCGCGTTGATTTCGTAGATGATTTCGAGATGGCGCGGCAAAAGCGAAGCAAACAGCGGGAGCGGCCAGCGCTCCAGCGCCTCAGGCAGGAGCGTGTGATTCGTGTAGCTGAAGGTCTGCGAGGTGATGTTCCAGGCCTGCTCCCAGTTCATGCCATGTTCGTCGATGAGCAAACGCATCAGCTCGGCCACGCCGATGGAGGGATGAGTATCGTTGAGCTGAATGGCCCATCGTTCGTGAAAATTATCGAGTTTCTTCCCGGCGGACAGGTGCATGCGGATCATGTCCTGCAGGGAGCAGGAGGTGAAGAAGTACTGTTGCTGGAGACGCAATTCTTTGCCGCGGAAATCTTCGTCATTGGGATACAGGACCTTCGTGATATTTTCGGCGAACACTTTTTCCGCCACTGCGCCTGCATAGTCCCCGCTGTTGAAGCGCTCGAAATAAAAGGATTCGCAGGCCTCGGAGCGCCACAGCCGCAGAATATAGGCGGCGCCGGAACGATAACCGACAATGGGGGTGTTGTAGGGTACGCCCTTCACCGTGGTCTGAGGGATCCACCGGACGCGATAGCGCCCCTCGGCATCGGTCCAGTGTTCGGTCCGGCCATGGAAACCCACCTCCACCGCAAAGCGGGGGCGGCGCAATTCCCAGGGATTGCCGTTACTCAACCAATGGTCCGTGTACTCGACCTGCCAGCCGTCGCGAATTTTTTGGTCAAAGATGCCGTATTCGTAGCGGATGCCGTAGCCGATCGAAGGAATGCTCATAGTGGCCATGGAATCGAGAAAACACGCGGCGAGGCGTCCCAAGCCGCCATTCCCGAGGCCCGGTTCGGCTTCCTGTTCCATTAGCAAATCCAGATCCAGGCCGAGCTCCTTGGTGGCTTGGCGAAAAGGCACCTCTAGGCCAAGATTGAGAAGGTTGCTGGCCAATTGCGGCCCTGTGAGGAATTCGGCGGAAAGGTAGCAAACGACGCGAACGTCGTCTTCCATGTAAGTATGAAGCGAATGGAGATAACGCGCGAGGATGCGGTCGCGGACCGTATAGGCAACGGCCATGTAGAATTCCATGGGGCTGGCGCGCTCCGCAGGCCGCCCCACGACGTAAAACAGATTGTCGAGGATGGCACGTTTCAGGGTTTCGACGCTCGAACCCGTGCGGTCATCTTCAACCTGTGCGCCGGGATTCGTGGGGACAGGGTCTGGCATAGTGTTCCTCGCTTGCCGGCGTAGAGCCGAAAGTTGCCGGTGATTCGCAATTCACTCAGCTATCCTTCTCTCAGGGTAGCGATGCCCGGGAACGAACATAGGTTGCGGGCAAAGCGATCGCGATAGCGAGTGAACCGATTGGCCGGTGTGGTTTCATTCCCTAAGGGAGTACTCGGCTCACCATGATACTCCGTCCCCCGCAAGGTGGTTACATCTCTGGTGGATGAATTCTGGGCGAAAATCACAGGGCACTCTGCGTGAGTATTGGAGTTCCCGGGCGGGCAGTGGTATCACATTATTGTCGTTGCCGAGGCCAGACCAAATGTCACAACCACAGGCTGTTCCGAATGAAGCGGATGACAAGACGCATCTCTCACCGCTTGCGGGACTTCCCGCGCCCAAGGATTTACTGGTGGATCTTGCGCAACTGGAACGGAGCTACTACGAGCGCCGGCCCGACTTGAGCGATCCGCAGCAACTGGTCAGTTTTGGCACCAGCGGGCACCGCGGCACCTCGCTGAAGGGCACGTTCACGGAAGCGCACATCCTGGCGATCACCCAGGCGATCTGCGACTATCGCCGGGCGCAACGTTTCGACGGACCGCTGTTCATGGGGAAGGACACGCACGCGCTCTCCGCGCCCGCGCAACGCACCGCCCTCGAAGTGCTGGCGGCTAACAGGGTGGAAACGGTGATTCAGCGGAACGACGGCGTTACGCCGACGCCGGTGATTTCCCGCGCGATTTTGGTTTACAACCGCGAACGAAAAGAACATCTGGCGGATGGTATCGTCATCACGCCTTCGCACAATCCGCCACGCGATGGAGGGTTCAAGTACAACCCGCCGAATGGTGGCCCAGCGGACACGGACATCACAAAATGGGTGGAGACGCGCGCGAATGAGCTGCTGCGGGCGGGCAATGCCGGGGTGCAGCGTGTTGCGTATGCCACAGCGCTCGCCGCAGCAACAACGCACCAGGACGATTTCGTTCTGCCCTACGTGAAAGATCTTGGCAACGTGATCGACATGGAAGCTATTCGCGCTGCTGGCTTGAACTTAGGCGTGGATCCGCTGGGCGGGGCCGCGGAGCCTTATTGGGAGCCGATCAATTCCATTTACGGGCTTGAGATTACGGTTGTGAACCCGAAGATCGATCCGACGTTTTCCTTCATGACAGTGGATCACGACGGCGAAATTCGCATGGATTGTTCGAGCCCGTATGCCATGGCGGGACTCGTGAAGATGAAAAACAAGTTTCGCGTGGCGTTTGGAAACGATCCCGATGCGGACCGGCATGGGATCGTCACGCCTTCGGCGGGGCTGATGAATCCAAATCACTATCTGGCGGTGGCGATCCAATATTTGCTGACCCACCGGCCGGACTGGCCGGGCCACGCGGTTGTGGGAAAAACCCTGGTGAGCAGCCGCATGATTGATCGCGTGGTGCAGAAGCTGGGCCGCAAATTGTTTGAAGTGCCCGTGGGTTTCAAGTGGTTCGCTCCGGGTCTCTTCGATGGATATTGCTGCTTTGGCGGGGAAGAAAGCGCCGGGGCAAGTTTTCTGCGGCGAAACGGCGCCGTATGGACGACCGACAAGGATGGGCCGATCATGAGCCTGCTGGCAGCGGAGATCACCGCGCGCACGGGAAAAGACCCAGGAGAGCACTATCGCGTGATGACCGCTGAATTCGGCACGCCGTTTTATACGCGAATCGACGCAGCGGCCACGCCGGAAGAAAAAGCCAAGCTCCTGGAGCTTTCACCGGAGGCCGTGAAGGATGCAACGCTCGCCGGCGAGCCCATCACGGCAAAGCTGACGCGCGCTCCGGGGAACAACGCAGACATCGGCGGTCTGAAGGTTACGGCGACGAGTGGCTGGTTCGCGGCGCGTCCCTCGGGAACGGAAAACATCTACAAAATATACGCGGAGAGTTTCATCAGCCAAACGCACTTGCACGAAATCGTCAGAGAAGCACAGGCCATGGTGAATCGAGCTTTGCAAAGCGCCTAGAAGCACTTAACTGAATCGCAGGTTTCCGCGATGGATCTGGTGGGAGAGGAATTCGAAAACAGTTCGATAAACTAGATTAGGATCCGATCTCGAAAAATGAAACGACCACACAAATGGATGATGAGTGTCGTCGCTCTTCTATTGGTCGGGTGCAAGAGTTCGCCGGGCGACCCTGACCTGAATGCGACGATTACCTGGATGGGCAACGCTCTGGCGCGGCACAATGGTCAGCGTCTTGATTCTACAATTTCTAAAGACGTGAAGCTGATTAACAAACTGACAGCCGACCACTGCCAACTGACTTACGAGCTATCGAACTTCGAGACTATCCAATATGACCTCTCGGACATTGATACGAGAACCTTGAAGCTAGAGACAATAGGACAAAGTACATGGGTGACCTTCAGGACTCGGGACTACCACCATTCGGTGCGCTACATCGATGCGCATGGCCAAAAACTCAATTACGACAGCGAGACAGGAGGATTCTCGCTAGATAGCCAGGAAGTTGCGACGTCGTTCTCCAAAGCGTTAGGACGTGCCGCGAAATTGTGCGGCGCTAAGCCTTCAACATTCTGACTTTTGTCTCACGTCTATCGCGTCGAGAAACTTGCACCATGCTTGCACCGTCCCTTCCAAGTTGCTGCAACCAAAATCGCAAAACTTGACGAGCCGTGAATCTATCGGCAGGTCAGAATTTCCTTGCATCCGCCGTGTATCCGCAATGCACCATGTACTTAAGAAAATCTTTCCCACCAACAGTGATTTCTACCGTGTCACCCGGGTGCTCAAGAATTAAAGGCACATCTTTCAGATATGAAAACCATTGATCAAAAGAGTATCCCGCATAGTGTTCGGGAAATTCCTTGGCTGCGCTGTCGTAATACGATCTCACTTCCTCACGACGCAGAATCTTCCGGTTCAATTCCATCAACGCCAAAATTTGGCTCTTGTATATAGTCAGCCATGTCCTTTCGTGAACAAACGAGACTACCCCTCTAGCAATGAATCTGATCACAAAATCCTCTCGCTCCTCTCGCGGGCGACTTTCGATCATGGCTCGGACGTTCCTTTCCGTTTCGGTCTGGAGTTGGCCGCTGTAGCTGGTCTGGAAAAATGCATCTACATCAATCGGCGACGTCGGCGCTTTCTTAATGGCCGCCGATGCAACGGCCTGAATTGGAGAAATTTCCACCTGCTGTGGAACGCCATGCCTTCGCGTGGCGGCAACGTTCAGCACTGCCGCCAAAACAACAAGCACGATGGCCGCAAACAATGAATACAGCACACCGCTAAGGCTAGTAGCCGGTGTCTGCCCTTGAGCTGCTGCCGGTTGTGCATGCAGCAGCACCCATGTGCCGTATGCACAGTATCCTCCGGGGATAAGCGCCAGAATGTTCGCTAAAGCTGCGAGCCGCTCAATTTTCATAACATCACCATCCAGTTATCGGCATCAGGATCAAGGTGCGGGGGTGGAAGGCTGTTGAGGCCGATGCAGATTCTTTACTCCGACCAAAACGTCCTCTTTTCGCTTCCCTGCTTTGAACATCTCACTCATGTAATTCAGATAGTTGCAGTAGACGTTAAGGTGTTGGCAATACTTCTCGGGTGAGGGAAGGTTTTCGGGGTTGCGTACCCAACCTATGCACGTCAAGAACGAGCGAAACGACACGTGCGCGCCGTCGTGCAGCGTGTCGATTGGCGTGAACATACCGAAGCTCTGCCCGGCCTGCTGCAGGAGCAAAAGCCCTCGACCATCAAAGACTATTCGATTGACCTCGCGGTAAAGACTCGAAAGGCCATTTGGAGTGGCGCCAGATAGAATGTGAGGTAGTTCCTCGTTCGTGGCAACAAACAGCGCGTAAAGAGCCCGGATGTAGAGTTCTTCCGGCTGGCGGATTCGTGTGTGAAACGCGAACACTTTTTTATCGGCCAGGTCGCGGCAGATGGACTCTCTGAGTTCAGCCATTGCGGCTAATGTCCACGCTGTCATCTTGGCGGGAGGCCCGAACTCCAGCATCAACGCTTTCACAATGGGATCATCAAGGTGAGCGGCTGTAGCGTGGCAACCAGGAACCGGGCAATACAGGTTCGGCTTACTTTTCTTGCTCATCAAATCGCCGGAATTTCGCGAACTTGCACTAACCTTGCACCACTTCTGAATCGAAACGCAACCTAGTCGGCAGTGCCCCGCTGATTCTAAAGAGAATATCTGGAGCCGAGGGAGAGAGTTGAACTCTCGACCTGCCGATTACGAATCGGCTGCTCTACCACTGAGCTACCTCGGCTTTACTATTGACGATAGCATTCGCTGAAAATGCGTGTCAATTCGCCGCGCGCAATGTTGCCAGAAGATGTCTCAGCGCGAAAATGGGTACATGGCCCAGGCGATGCCGATGCCCACAACCAGGAACAGGAAAAACGACCAGAGGATGTACTTGATGCGGTCCTTCGGGCGGCGGCGTCCCAGAAAGCCGAAAGCGATCGAAATCACCGCCGCGAACAACAGGAAGGCCTGGAAATGCGTCAACGCAAAGCCATTCGCGGCAATCACGCTTTGCGTCCTCGCGCCGCTTCGTAGGCATGCAAAGCGGCCAATAAATTCAGCACGCCGGCGGTAGCCAGAAAACGCGTGCCGTAATCTCCATCGGCATGGGAGACATCGGCGCCATCACGCTCCAGGGCACGCGCTGCCATATAGAAACTGCCAGTGCCCAGATCGGCGACATAGCCGAGTGTGTCAAAAGCGTCGCCCCCGTTCGAACTAAACACATTGCCGCGCATGGTCGCTCCCGCGACAACCAGCAAACCAACGGCGAGAAATACGACCACGGCGCGAGCCCACATGCGCTGCAGTGCATGGCCTAACCCGGGCAAAAGCCAACCGGCAATGCCAATCGCCCAAGCCAGGCGTTCGCGCTGCACACCGGTATCGGGGGGCTGCGCTGGCGTTTCTTGCGGCGTTTGCTGTGTGACTTCGTCGGCCATATGCCTGCCTTGTGCTGGCCTCACGCGAGGAGGGCCAGAATCTCCGTTTGCACCGCTCCGGTTACGCGGGCTTCCTTCGCGTCCACGTATACATCCACTTCGGTGCGAATTCCAAACTCGGGGAGATAGATGCCCGGCTCGACCGAGTTGCAGGTGCGCGGAATCAGGTGGCGCTCATCGCGCGTTTCCAAGCCGTCCATATTCACGCCGTTGCCGTGCACCGACTGGCCGATGCTGTGTCCGGTGCGATGAAAGAAGTACTTGCCGTAGCCGGCCTTCTCAATCACATTCCGGGCCGCCTGATCCACCTGCCAGCCTTGCAATGGCTTCCCGGCCTTCAAGCTGGAGCGAATCAACTCCACGGCGCAATCCCGCGCCTCACGAACCAGCTCGAAAATTTTCGCATATTTTGCCGGAACCTTTGCACCAAGATAGCCGACCCAGGTGACGTCGTAGTAGACACTCCCCGCGGCTTTCTGCTTGCCCCAAACGTCGAGCAGCAGCAGGTCGCCTTCGCGAATGGGGGCGGCTTTCTCGCGCGTCGCTGCATAGTGCGGGTCGCTGGCATTGGCATTCACGGCCACGTCCGGGCCTTCATCTGTCACGATGCCCGCCTCGGCGAATTTTTGGAGCATCCATTCCTTCAGGTCGTACTCGGTCAGAGACTTTTTCTCGTGCACGGATTGCGCCGCGTGCAAAAAAGCTTCGCGGACGATACGGTCAATCGCGATGCCCGCGGCCATGTGGGAATCCAGTTGTTCCTGGCTCCAGCACGCTTCATATTTCTGTACCAGATCGGCGGAAGTGACCACCTTCGCACCGGCGCTGCGCACCATTTCAATGGTGCCTGCATCCACCATGGAGACGTAGGGAATGGCGTTCTTCGGCGAATACTGCATGGCAATGGTCTTCGCGCGCCCCAGCAGCTTTTGCAGGCCCGCTTGCAGTTCCTTCAGGCTGGCGTAATAGAGCGTCTCGCCCGGCAAAGCGGCCAGGGATTCCGATTCGATCTTGTGCACGAGCTTTCGCGGCGAACCTTTGGCCGGGATGAAATAGAACCAGCGGCGCGTGCGCATGGCCTCCGGAAGGCCGAGGACGCGGTGAGCGATGGGATCGCGCCCGCGGAAATCGTAGAAGAGCCAGCCGTGGAGCCTGGCGGCGCGCAAATCATTTTGAATTTCGGCAATCTTCACGCTCATTTGTATCCTCGCCCCAGAGGATCGTTCGTCCGCAGGTCACTCCAACAGCAGCCCGCATCAACCATCTCCAAGCCAGTTGGTCAGGCTTCCTCGTAAAGAAGATTCAGCACCTGCTGGCGCGTCACCCCGTGAATCTCGACGCGCTTTGTGCGGCTGTGTTCGCCGCTTTGAATTCTAACAGCCGACTTTGGCCTTTTCAAAAGCTCTGCCAGGAAAACGACAAGAGCTTCGTTGGCGCGATTTTCGATGGCCGGGGCGCGGAGGCGGATTTTCAGAGCGCCCTCCAAGGTGCCGGCGATTTCATCTTTACTGGCGCGTGGCTGCACGCGCACGGTGAAGTTGACCGTGCCCCTGGCTGCATCATCGGAAAGGTCCAGATAGCTCATCGCTTACCAGGCCCTTTCATATTGCACGGGCGGCTTGATTTTGGTCTGCAGTGCGGCGGCGGCGCGCCTAGGCCAATAGGGATCGCGTAGCATCTCGCGCGCCAGAAACACCATGTCCGCTTGGCCATTGGCAATGATGGATTCCGCTTGTGCGGGGTCCGTGATCATCCCGACGGCGGCGGTTGCCATTCCTGCCATTCGCCGGATAGCCTCCGCGAATCCCACCTGAAAGC
>Ga0187857_10003774_pt1 | contig 11900 bp, 11 predicted proteins | sample June2016WEW_8_10_FD_132984 | JGI IMG/M metagenome (GOLD analysis project Ga0187857, IMG submission 132984) | Peatland microbial communities from SPRUCE experiment site at the Marcell Experimental Forest, Minnesota, USA - June2016WEW_8_100 | ecosystem: Environmental > Terrestrial > Soil >...
ATCGGCGGGCTGGGCGGATGTCCCTTCGCGCAGGATGTTCTGGTAGGCAACATCCCGACGGAAACGCTGCTGGAAACTTTGCGCAGCCGCGGCGCGGAGTTGCCGATCAAGAAGCCGATCAGCGAGCCGTTACGTCTGGCGCGCGAGATTGGCGATAGATTCAGCGGACCGAAGATGTGAAGACAGTTGTCAGTGGCCAGTGGCTGGTGGCTAGTGGGCCACTGCTCATCTCGTGAGTCGGGCAGGTTGGTAACAGGGCACGACTTTAGTCGTGCCGATAAGCACTTTATTTTTGTCATTCCGAGCGGGCTTCAGCCCGCGAGGAATCTGCTGTTCCGACTTTTTCAGCAAACTGTTTAGCCGCTGAGGTACTTCGTTCCAACCCGCTAGCAGAGCGGTGTTTCGCGATTTTCCGGAACGTACCTCAGAGCCTAAAGGCTGCTTGAAGGGTTAGCGCCCGACGCGGCGCTGAAGCGCCGCACTACCCGAACCGGCCCTGTGCTCGACTTTTTCAGCGGCCTGCTTAGTCGTGCCCTGTTACAAAACAGTTTATGAGATAGGCTTTAGAGCAAGATGACAGGTTCTATGTCCAAAGAACATCATTATTCTTATTCCACGCTTACGCTTAGTTTCGATGGGCCGCTGGCGACGATCACGCTGAACCGGCCGGACAAGCGCAACGCGATCAGCTTCCAACTGGTTGACGAATTGTTGCACGCGCTGGCTGCGGTCGAAAGATCGCACGCCCGGGTACTGGTTCTCACCGGTGCGGGTAAGGCCTTCTGCTCCGGCATGGACCTGGACGACCTCCGCGCGATGGCCGGCCTGTCGCTGGAAGAAAGCCAGGACGATGCGATCAGGCAGGCGCGGCTGATGCGGACGCTGTTCCGCACGTTATATGACTTCCCCATGGTGACCATCGCTGCGGTCAACGGTCCCGCTATTGCCGGCGGCTGTGGATTGGCGACCCTGTGCGACTTCACCCTGGCGTCAACCGCGGCAAAGTTCGGCTACACCGAGGTTCGCATCGGGTTCATCCCGGCGATCGTCTCGACGTTTCTAGTGCGCCAGGTCGGAGAGAAGCAGGCGCGCGATTTGCTGCTGACGGGACGCATCATCAGCGCCGACGAGGCTTATCGTCTTGGACTGGCCAATGAGGTGGTGTCGGCGGACAAGCTTCTGGAACGAGCGCACGAACTCGCGGCCACTCTGCTCCAGAACTGTCCCACGTCGCTAATGACTACCAAGCGGCTGCTGAAGAATTACTCCGCCAAAGAGCTTGATCGCGAGCTCGAGGCTGCGGTGGAAGAGAATGCGCGAATTCGCCTGACCGAGGATTTTCGCGAAGGCCTAAGCTCGTTTCTGGAGAAGCGAAACCCGCGCTGGACAGGGCGATAGAGCTTCTGCGCGTGCAGCCCCGTTCTGGGAACCAAGCTGGGGAAAAACCAAATCGGGCAAGGTGCATGACTTCACATAGCTTCCGACCAGCAGAAGCCCCCCATCTCTTGTTACAATTCCTCTCTTCGAGCATTTTGCTAAGAACTTGCCTGAAGGTGAATTGGCCGACAGCAAAAGCTGTGGCTGCCGAGGAAGATGCCCGGCTTGGGTAAGGGACACTTTACGAACGCGGGAGGCTCTGTCAAAGAAGCAAACCGCGGCGAACACAGGGAGAAAATGATGCGATTTCGTCTGCATTCCATGGTTGCGGTTTTAGCTGCAATATTGCTGTTACCCGCGCTGGCTGGCTCGCAACAGACACCCGCCGCGCCGGCGCAGCAAAAGCTGCCTGCCGCGACACAGGAGGGTAAACAGCAACAACCGGTTCCGCAGGAGAAGACCCCGGAAACGCCCATTGAGCCGGTATTGTCAGGGCCATATCCGGTAATGAGCCAAGCGGCCTTACAACGCGGGCGTCAGCTTTTCGAAATGTTTAGTCATGTGCAGACAAGCGAAATGTGGGCGGCTCTTTCGCCGAGCCTGAGGGACCAGGGCGACAAACAGGCTGCTCGTGCCAAGAAGGGAGTTTCCGGTAAAGAGACATTTGCGGCGATCAACAAAAAGCTGCGCGACGAGATGGGCCCGGAGACCCAGATGCTCGAAGAGAACATGGTTCCGTATCTGTTCGCTCCGGACACGGTGTACTCACGGCTGTCGACTTTCGGCAAGACTCGGTTTCCCGTCGTGACTACGATCATTTTCAACCAGCGGGGCGAAATCGATGACTTCCCGCCGCCCAGGCCGGTGCACACCATCGCCGAAGGCCGCTATGCCGGCTACGAGGATACGGCCAAGCTGAATTTACCCTTCCAGGGCGAGTGGCTGGTGTATCAGGGAGGACGCAACACCTTCGAAAATGCCTATGCTGTTTCCGACGACCAGCGCTACAACATGGATTTTGTCTTCCTGAAAAACGGCCGGCTGTTCTCCGGGCCGGGAATAATGAGCGGTAAGCTCGAGGATTATTACTGCTTCGGCCAACCCATCCTGGCTCCCGCCGATGGCACCGTCGTCAAGGCGATAGGGACCTTCAACGATAATCCGCCAGCCCGGCCCGTGGGCGATCCACCGGACGGGAACGTCGTAGTCATCGCGCATGGCAACGGCGAGGCCTCCGTGTTCAATCACCTGAAGCAACACAGCCTCAAAGTGAAACTGGACGACAAGGTGAAGCAGGGCGATGTGATTGCCGAGTGCGGCAACAGCGGCGCCGGCCCCATCCCGCATGTTCATTATCGATTCCAGCGCAGCGCGGGGGTGCCGTTGCCGGCGCAGTTTGTGAACTACATTGCCGATGGCAAGGCGGTTGCATCCGGTGAACCCAAGCGGGGGCAGTTTGTGAAGAATGCGGCCGCCCCGCCGGCAGCCGCTCCCAGCACCTCAGCACCGAGCACACCCGCTCCAACCAAAACACCTGCGCCGGCGAGCAAGTGAAGTCGCTGCCTCACGCAGAAGTTCTACAGCGGGCGCAGAGAAGGTTGCTGCGCCCGCTGTTTTTCGTTGGTGAGGATCGCGCTTGGAGCGTCGCTTGACGAGTGAAGACAGGCCGGCGCGACCGATTTCTCGTGCCCAGGTTTACCAGACCAGCCTTCGCGTACGCTATGCCGAGACTGACCAGATGGGCGTCGTCTATCACTCGAACTATGTCATCTGGTTTGAAGTTGGCCGGGTCGAGATGTTCCGGCAACTGGGGTTCACCTATCGCGAGATGGAAGAACAGGATGGAATCCATGTCGCAGTGGTGGAGGCACGCTGCCGGTTCAAGGCTCCCGCGCGCTACGACGATCTGATCAGCGTTCGCACGCGGTTGCTGAACGTTCGCGATTCGCTGCTGCATTTCGGCTACGAGATTGTGCGTGCAACCGGCGAAATCTTGCTGGCCGAAGGCGAGACGGTGCACCTGGTGGTGGATCGGGAGTTCAAGCGGATCCCGTTGCCGGCGAAATATCTGGAGCCTTTTCTGCAAGCGGCGGGGAAAGCCGTGTGAGATCTCGCCGGAAGACAAATTCCCTCGCCATGGGCCCGGTTGTGGCACACTGAAAAGACCATGCAGGCGCTTCATATCAGCGGCAACGACCTAACCCTTGAAGACGTGCGCCAGGTAGTTTATGAGCGCCGTCCCATCTTGCTCCAACCCCAGGCACGACTGGCCGTGGAACGCTCGCGCGCGGTAGTCGACGACTTGCTCGCCAACGAGGGCGTGGCCTACGCGGTGAATACCGGCGTGGGACATCTGGCCGATCTCCGCATTCCCCCGCACGACGTCCGCAAGCTGCAGGTGAATCTGGTGCGCTCCCACTGCGTGGGAGTCGGCGACCCGTTGGCGGAGGACGTTGTCCGCGCCATGATGTTGCTGCGCGCCAACTCGCTGGCCAAAGGCTTTTCCGGAGTGCGTCCGGTAGTCATCGACACGCTCTGCGAGATGCTGAATCGTGGCGTGCATCCGGTGATTCCCTCGCAAGGCAGCGTGGGCGCCAGCGGCGATCTGGCTCCCCTGGCCCACCTGGCCCTGGCCATCATCGGCGAGGGCGACGTCGTGCACGAGGGCAAGCGCTCGCCCGCCGCCGAAGCTCTGAAACGCTCCGATATCAAACCGCTATTGCTCGAGGCCAAAGAAGCGATCTCCCTGATCAACGGCACACAGGCGATGCTGGCGGTAGGACTTCTCGCCATGCTGCAGGCGGAAATTCTTGCCGACACCGCCGATGTCATAGGATCGCTCACGCTCGACGCGTTGAAGGGCACCGACGTCGCTTTCGACGAGCGCATTCAGAAGGCGCGGCCTCATTCCGGGCAGCTGCAGGTAGCGCAGAACCTTCGCCGCATGCTGGAAGGCAGCCTGATTCGAGAATCGCACCTCCATTGTCAAAAGGTGCAGGACGCTTACTCGCTGCGTTGCATGCCGCAGGTCCACGGCGCTGTTCGGGACACTCTGACGCACTGCCGCCAAGTGTTCGAAGTGGAGATGAACTCGGCGGTGGACAACCCGCTGGTCTTTCTCGAAGAAAAGAAAGTGGGCGCGCCGAAACGCACCATTGGTGGCGCAAGCGTCCCCGGCGTGGTCCTTTCCGGCGGCAACTTCCACGGCGAGCCGCTGGCCTTCGCGCTCGATTTTATGGCGATCGCACTCAGCGCCCTGGCGGGCATCTCCGAGCGGCGGCTGGAGCGCCTGGTGAACCCTGCCCTCAACGAAGGACTGCCGGCATTTCTGGCGCCGGGCGCCGGCCTCAATTCCGGTTTCATGATGCCGCAGGTCACAGCGGCCGCATTGGTGAGCGAGAACAAAGTGCTCTCGCACCCCGCATCTGTCGATTCCATCACCACCTCAGGAAATAAAGAAGACTTCGTTTCCATGGGAATGACCTCGGCCAATAAGCTGCTGCGGGTGGTGACGAATACCCGGAACGTTCTGGCTATCGAGGCGCTGGCGGCTGCCCAGGCGCTGAACTTCCGCGCTCCCCTGGAGACCGGCAAGCGCGCACAGGCGGCGCAGGCCGCCATTCGGTCCGTGTCGCCTCCCATCACGGAAGACCGCGTTCTCACTGCCGATTTCGCCAAGGTCGCAGCGATTATCGCCAAGGGGGAGCTGGCTGCGGCGTTGAGATAGATGACCTGCAGCGCTAGCTCAGGCCCTTCGGCATACCGCTGGTGAATTTGCCCGGCAACGAAGCTGTCGACCAGTAGCAATAGACGTAATCCGTAATGACGGGCGAGCCAGTCATGGGGATTTCGATCGCCAGCCCCTACGTTCAACCTCACACCCACCTGTGATGGCAATCACGGAAGCAAGTTCATTCCCGCCGCACAATGCCCTCAGAGGTGCAGTATGCCAGTGCTCGTGATTGCGGTGGTTTTCTTCGCAATTTTCCTGGTGATGGGTGTAATGGCGATAACGGCGATGGTAGCCGAGCACCGCGGTCATCTCTTCAGCGGGAAATGGAGCGATGAACCCAAGCCCAGTAAACAATAACGTCCAGCTACGAGCAGCGGGCTACGAGCTAAGAGCCTCGAGCTGCGAGCCGCACAGGAGTGTCATGGCTTCCGAACGGGCCGTCGGTCACAGTTGGTCCTCGGTCGGGACAACAACCTCAGCCTCATAACGCGATTGCTGTTGCTATCCGGGCATTAGCTCGCGGCTCGAAGCTCGCGGCTAACTCACACGGCTTCGAGCGTCCGCGCTATGCAATCCTCGCAGAAGCCGCTGTCCTTGATGTCGATCCACTCCACCGCGTGAGAAGGCGCCATGGCGCACTGATAGTCATGGCAATGGGTCAGGCGCAGAGTGTGTCCCAACTCGTGCACCGACTCCACCAGAAGACGATTCGCCAGCAGGTTGGTATCCTGTGGCAGCCCGTAGAATCCCTGTTGCAAGCGATGATAGGAAACAACCGCAGACGTTCCGCCTAACTGCGCTTCGCCAAAGACAAAGGTCAAAATCGGAATATACAAGTCCAGTTGCGTGATCCCGAGCAGCCGCCAGGTGTTGCTATTGATGTAGCGCTGCATGGCGGCCAGGATCTCGGAAGAGTGATACTGCTGGCGCTCAGTGTGCAGCGCAAAGGCGGGATCGAGCGGCGGCGACTGTATCTCTGTCCGCACCCGAAACTTCTCGGCGAGCGCCTGGGCGAGCCACTCCAGCAGTGGTGCATCAACCAGTCCCACCGGTAACAGCTGGAGCTTCTTCATAGCAACTGGCGACTAGCAACTAGCGACTAGCTGGTTGCTTTTTCCTCCGGGCCCCATCGACCGTCCGCAGTAATGACGCCAGCATACGCTGCACTTCCAAAATCCCGCCCTCCAACTGCTCGTGCGTGCCTGTCGACAGAAGACCCAGATCACGTGCCAATAGAAGAAAATACTCCAGCTCAACTGCAGAGCCGGCAGCGGTGTTGATAAATCGGTGGAAGTCGCCATCGCCCGTACGACCGCAGCCCTCCGCTAAATTCGCGGCAATTGAGGAGCTAGCTCGGCGCATCTGGCTCGTGATTCCGAACATCTCCTCGCGCGGGAAGCCAGCGGTAGCGCGATAAATTCCCAATGTCAATTCATGCGCCTTGTCCCAAACTTTCAGTTGACGGAAGTCCTTCATAGGTTTTCTCTTTTGCTAGTTGCTAGTTGCTAGTTGCTCTTTTTCCTTCCGATTCCACCCGTACTTCTTCAACTTGTGATGGAGCGTCACCCGGTCGATGCCTAGAATTTCAGCTGTTCGCGTCTGATTGCCACTGCACTCGTCCAGCACGCGCAGGATGTGCGTACGTTCCACATCTTCCAAATTGCGAACATCGCCGATGCCCAGGCCGGCGCCGTTCTTTGCTTTCAAGGTGAAGTCCTGCTCACGCAGCTCCGGTTCCTGGGCCACCACCATCGCCCGCTCCACCGCATTCTCCAGCTCGCGCACATTGCCCGGCCAGTTGTACTGCTGCAATCCGTTCATGGCTGCGGGCGAGACGCTGGTGATCCTTTTGCTCATCTCACTGGAAAACTTTCGCACAAAGTGATCGACCAGCGCAGGAATATCTTCCCGGCGCTCGCGCAGCGGCGGAATCTCGATGTGGAAAACATTCAGCCGGTAGTAAAGATCAGGGCGGAATTTCCCTTCCTCAATCAGTTGCTCCAGATTCTTGTTGGTGGCCGCGACGATGCGAAAATCGACCTTGATGGTCTGATTGCCGCCCACGCGCACAATCTCGCGCTCCTGCAAAACACGCAGCAGGTCGGTCTGGGTCTTCAAGCTGATGTCGCCGATTTCATCCAGAAAAACGGTGCCGCCCTCGGCGATTTCGAACTTGCCCTTCTTGCGATACTGCGCGCCGGTGAACGCGCCCTTCTCATGCCCGAAGAGTTCGCTCTCCAGCAGCGACTCGGTCAGCGCGCCGCAGTGAATAACCACCAGAGGATGGAAGCGTCGCGGACTGCCGGAATGGACCGCCCGTGCCACCAGCTCTTTGCCGGTGCCGCTCTCGCCCGTCACCAAAACCGTCGCGTCGGTAGGCGCCACGGTTTCAATCGCGTCGAAGACATGCTTCATGGCCGCGCTCTGCCCGATGATGTCTGAAGGACGGCCAATCTCGGCGACCGTTTCTTTCAAGCGCACATTCTCCTGCTGGGTGCGGCGATGCGACATTGCCTTGGCGATGATGTGAGCGATCTCGTCCGGGTCGAGCGGCTTGTTGACGTAGTCATACGCGCCGTTCTTCAGCGCGGCGACGGCCGTCTCCACCGAGGCGTAGCCGGTCATGATGATGACCAGCATGTCGGGATAGATTTCGTGCAGGCGCCGCTGCAACTCGATGCCATCGGTACCGCGCATCTTGATATCGACCAGTGCGACATCGAACGTCTGCTCGGCGACCCGCGTGAGCGCCTCGTTCGCATTCTCCGCCGTGGCCACTTCGTAACCCTCTTCCACAAACCACTTGGCCAGCGAATCCCGAACACTGAGTTCGTCGTCAACGATTAACAATTTGCCTTGCGTCATAGTTCTACCTCGGTGGAAGCGCCGGACTTTAGTCCGGCGACTTCGTGGCCTATTTTTTTCTCCTGTGGCTTTAGCCACGGTGGCGTAGGGTCGAGTTTCATGCTGACTGCTTCGGAACCATAGGGATATTCCTCTGGGTTTTCCGCCAGATGCGCTCGCACAGGATTTTCCTGGATGTAAATTGTGTGGCGTTCGAAATCGTCGGCGCCCTGTACGCGATGCTCGGTGAATCCTTCCTGCCAGATCTCAAGGTTTAAGCCCAGTTCACGTTTCACTCGAAACGAGAAGCCTCCCTTGACCAGTTGCACAGCTTTCTCCAGTGATACGTCCGGAGCGGGCGTAATGAGCGCGTGGAAATGGTCGGGCATGAGAACGAATTCATGAAGCTGAAAGCGACCCTGCTCGCGATAGCGGGCGAGTGTACCGAGAAACAAGCGAGCCAACGGGTCAGTCTTGAAGAGGGCCCGTCGTTGCCATGTAACCGCAGTTATGAAAAACGTTCGGACTTCTTGCGGAGCATGTCGCATCTGAACTCTCCGGGGCTAAAGCCCTGATCTACTTGTCCTCGCTCTTCACCGGCCTAAAGGCCGGTGCTTCCACCCGCGGAGCTAAGGCTCCGCGCTGCCGCCCGTTCAGACCGACATCTTCTCTGCCGTGCGATCATCATCTCGAACCACCGGTCTCTGGCTGTCTATGGGCAGCACAATCCTGAACGTTGTTCCTTCTCCCACCACCGACTTCACCTGGATGTCCCCACCGTGGCGCTCCACAATGTTTTGGCTGATAGCCAGCCCCAACCCGGATCCGCCCGCTTCCTTCGTTGTATAGAAAGGCTCGAAAATGTGCGAAAGGTGCTCGTCGGGGATACCGATACCGTCGTCGCGAATTACCAGCTCAATCGCGCCGGAATGCACGCGCGTGCTGATCCACAGATTGCCTTCCTGCGGCATGGCGTCAATCGCATTGATTACCATCGCCAGCACGACCTGCTCAATCTGCGCGGGATCGCAGTGCGCCGTGGGCAGTTCCGCGGCGAGATCGAGGTTGAGCTGAATGCCGCCCATCTCAAGTTTGTGCTGCACCAGGCGCACACAGCGGTCGATGACCTGGTTCAGGTCGCACCACGCCAGGTTCATGGGCGACACGCGCGAGAAGCTGAGCAGGTTCTTCACCAACTCGCCACAGCGCTTGCTCTCGCTGGCCACCAGGTCGAGCGAGCCCCTCATCTCTTCTTGCTTCTGCGATGACGCGGTGTTTTTCTCGATCCACCGCTTTACCAGCTTGGAATAGGTCAGGATTCCCGACAGTGGATTGTTGATCTCGTGCGCGACGACGGCCGCCATCTTGCCGATGGTCGCCATCTTCTCCACATGCAACATACGTTGGTGAGCCTGTTTCAGCTCGAGCGTTTTCTCGTCGACGCGCTCTTCCAGGGTGCGCGCCCACGCGGTGATCTCCGCCTGCGCCACCTGCAGCCGGTTGCTCATGTCATTGAACGACTGCGCCAACTCGCCGACTTCATCGTGCGAGTGGACAGGAATCTGGTAGCCCAACTGGCCGCTGGCGATGCGTTCGGTCCCGGTCTCCAGTTCCCGCAGCGGATTGTGCACCACGATCCAGACGAAGAGACCGCTCAGGGACACGACACCCAGCAATGCCAGCGCGGTGTAGATCATCATCTCGCGACTCTCGTGCGCGAGAGCCTGATCGACTTTGGCGAGCGAGAGATTGGTGTCGAGCACGCCCAGAATTTGCGTGCCCGCAGGATGAGCGTGGCAAGCCGCATTGGAGCACGCCGGTTCGTTCTCCAGCGGTGTGATCACACCCAGCACGCGCGAGCCTTCGGCGCGATAAACCCGGAAGCGGTCAGAGCGGTTCAGAACGGCCAGCGGTTTCGACTTTTCATGGCAGGCGTAGCAGGCCTCCGCGTTCTTGTTCACCATGGTGCCCACTTCGGCAGGCGCCGTGGAGTAGCTGATCACGCCTTGCGGATTCATGATGCGGACGCGGACCATGCCCGGCTGATCGGCCATGTTCAACATCATTTCGTAGAGACCGATGCGGTCGTTGTTCAGCATGTACCGGGAGGCGCTGCGCCGCAGCACTTCACTTTGCTGCTCCGCGCTGACCAGGGCTGCCTCTTCCAGATGTTTACGCTGGTCGCGGATGCTGAAGTATCCAAGGAGGGAGAAGATGATGACGAGGACGACGAAGATCGACACCATCAATTTGGCGCTGATGCTTTGCCCCAACCGCTGCAGCCAGCGGGAGGGCGTCGAGACGGGATTGCCCAGCTGCTTTGTAGTGGGGATCCCGTTCGAGTTGTCAGTCACCCACATGGACAGGCACCGCAAATTCACTCATCGCAACTTCCGGTTGGCGCATCGCCGGGACGTGCGCCTTCTCCTCGGGGAAGATAGGCAGATATTTTGCCGCGAAGCCGAAGATGGCGAAGCCCAGCGCGACGAACATGGCCGTGATCACAACTTCCGTCCACTTCGGCGTATAGCGGCCGCCGACCGCACTCTCCACTCCGGTAATAGCGACGTTCAGCCGATTGGTCACAAAGCCTAGCAAGCACAGCACCGCTGCGAGATATAGACCTTGCGCGCTCTCGCGAATCTTCGGCACCAGCAGCATTCCCAGGGGAATCAGCACCGAAAGAAAGATCTCCAGCAGGAAGAACCGCTGCTCGTAGCCCGAGACGAAGACCAGACCCAGCACGTGACGGTGATATAAATCTTCGAACTTAAGAATTCCGTACAGCGCCAGCACTACCACCAGCACACGTCCCAGATCGCGAAGGATGGGAAGCTCAATCTCGCGGCCAAAGTACTTCGAGCTCATCGACGATTCGAAGATTGTCATGGCCAGTCCGACCGAAATTGCCGAGAGGAAGAAGAACACCGGCAGCAGCGGGCTGTACCAGAAGGGGTGCAGCTTGTTGGGCATGATGAGATACAGCGTGCCCAGCGACGACTGGTGCAGCGTGGAAAGCAGCACGCCCAGGATCACGAACACTACCATCACGCTGCGAACGATTTTCAACGCCCGGTGAAGGTGGAAGTGCTCCAGCACAATAGGCGAGAATTCAAGCGCCAGCACCGTGGTGTAGAGCATCACGCAGTAGGCGACCTCGAACATCACGGAGTGAGGATTGCGCATGACCAGCGGATGCCAGATGTTCCACGGCAGGCCGAGGTCGTACATGAGCGCAGCGCACACTAGCAAGTAACCGAGAAACGCCGTCAGGATCGTCGGCCGCACGATGGAATGGAAGCGCTTGATGTTGAAGATTTCGACCGCGGCGGTCAGGGTGAAGCCGCCGGCCGCCAGCATCACGCCGCACATCACGTCGAAGCCGATCCAGAGTCCCCAGGGGAACTGATCGGACAGATTCGTGGACGCGCCCAGTCCGCGGAAGAAGCGGACGAAGGTGCAGTAGATGCCGGCCACCATGATGACGAGAAAGACGGCCTTCCAGAAGGTAAACCTCATGCGGGGAACTGTCATCGGGCACCGCCTTTGTGTTCTTTTTCTTTCGCCTCAGCCTCGGCCACATCCTCGCGGCGATGGGTGATCCAGTAAATGCCACCCAGCATGGTGCCGAAGAGTGGAATAAAGTCGGGAATGCGCGACAACACCTGGTAGGTGTACATCGGGAGCGCGCGGTCTGTGAGATCGTTACGGAAGCCGAAGTTATTGAAGCCGATCGACGACAGCAGCATTACCGACGTACCGCCGACCTCGGTCTCGCCGAAGACGTGGTGCAGGTAGGTATCAGGATTGTCGTGGATGCGCTTCTTGGCTTCTTCCAACAGCGCGTCGCGATCGCCGAACTTGGTGGCACCGGTCGGACAGATTTCCGCGCAAGCGGTCTGCTTCCCCTCTGCGACGCGCTTGCTGCACATAATGCATTTGCGCA
>Ga0187857_10003776_pt1 | contig 11899 bp, 9 predicted proteins | sample June2016WEW_8_10_FD_132984 | JGI IMG/M metagenome (GOLD analysis project Ga0187857, IMG submission 132984) | Peatland microbial communities from SPRUCE experiment site at the Marcell Experimental Forest, Minnesota, USA - June2016WEW_8_100 | ecosystem: Environmental > Terrestrial > Soil >...
CGCTTCGGACTGGGCTTACCCCGCCGCCGGTCCAACAACCCGTCGTACCCATGCTCCTCGTAGCGCTGCTTCCAGCGCCGCATGCTGCGGTCCGAGATCCCGATAATCTCCGCGGCCTGCCACCAGGTAATGCGCTTCCCTATGGCTTGCAAAATCACGTCCTGAATTTTCATCGCCCGCTCCCAGGCGATCGCTGAGTATTCTGGCATCCTCCCTCCTACCTTCAGGATGCTGTAACCCCCAACCGCCTCCAGCGGACAGATCACGTGCTAATTGAACCGGACATTTCATATGCTAGCGACAATAATCGAAATTCCGGTTGACAAGCGGTTTAAGATGTGGCACTTTGCAAAAGATTCATGGCACAATTCATCGCCCAGGTCAGCCGCTGACGTTTAGTGTTCAGGGCGCGACCGAGGGGGACAGTAATCTAATCCAACTGTGGAGGCGACAATGATACGGCGCAGAGAGGGAGCCCTGTGGGTAGTTCTTTTGTCTTCGGTATGGCTTGTTAGTTCATGTGGAGGTGGCAGCAAATCTACGACTACTCCTCCTCCAACCAATGAACCGGCTGTTAGTCTTTCAGTCTCCAGCTTGACCTTTAAGGACCAGGTGATAAGCACGACCAGTTCCGTCTCGACGGTGACGCTGACGAACAGTGGCAACGCCGCACTGTCCATCACCGGCATCAGCGTCACGGGGACCAATAGCAGCGACTTCGCGCAGTCTAACACCTGCGGCACGTCTGTAGCCGCGGCGGCGAACTGTACGATCAACGTGACCTTCACTCCCTCAGCGGCCGGGAGCCGGACGGCGAGCGTGGCGATTGCCGACAATGCTTCTGGAAGCCCGCAGACGGTCAGCCTGACCGGTACGGGAGTGGTGGCACTGGCCATCTCGACGACCTCGCTGTCTGCTGCCACCGTGGGGAGTGGGTATAGCACCACGCTGGTGGCGACCGGAGGGACGACGCCCTACACCTGGAGTATCAGCTCCAGCGCGCTGCCGGCGGGACTTACGCTGGCCCCTTCCACCGGCGTGATTTCGGGCGCACCCACGGCCGCAGGCACATACGACTTCTCGGTGGAGGTGACGGACTCCGGCAACCCGGCCCAGACCGCCACTCAACCCCTGAGCCTTGTCGTCAATTCCTTGACGGTTTCGGTGGGATTGACCCCCGGCACGCCCGCTACGGGTACACTCACCGCCAATGGCACCAGTACCCTGAACTTTAGTTTTCCGGCTAACGCGGTCACCCAGGCGAGCACGGTAACGCTGACCCCGATGGGTTCCAGCGACCTTCCCTTGGCACTGTCATCGGGCACCACCTTTGTCGCCGCCTTTGGCCTCGCCGTCAGCCCGGCGATTTCCAGCTTCGGCGCCGCCGTAGGGCTGAGTGGAAACGTGGACCCAACTATTTCGTCGGGCACGACGCTCCAGTTGGCGATGTTCCAGGACCCGCCAGCCGCGAGTTCGCCAGCGGCAAGGGCGCGATGGCGGAGGACGGCATTGGAGCCCATGACCACCGGGTCTCAGTGGATTGTTGTTTCGACTCTTGTCGTGGGCCTAAACGGTTCGCTTACCCAGAATCTGGCAACGACAGACCTGCCCGGAATTATAGGACCGGGACAATATGTGCTGTTCATCCCGGCCCCTGGGACTACGATCGTGTCGAATTTCGGGGTGGTCCTGATGGGCGACGACGGCATGGGGACCGGAAATTGCGCAGATGCCTTGCAGGTGATATACCTTTACGATGCCCAGGGGAATCCGCTGGCCACGCCTGCCATCAACTGCTTGAGTTATTCCGGTGCCTCCGATCTCGATGGTACAGCGCTGACCCCGGACGGCTCTCAAGGGGTCATGGTTGATGGCGGGAATACCGTCCGGTTCTTCTCCGGATTGCAGACCGGCACCGTGACCGCTTCAACCAATACGGTGGATGTGAGCGCCTATGGCGGGGACGGCGACTCGATCGCCATCATGCCGAACGGTGATGAGGCGGTAGTCTCCGCAGATGGGACCTGTGCGTCAGGACTGACCTGCTTGTTGCTCGTTTCCGGCATCGTTTCCGGCAATCCGAAGCCGGCCATCACGATCACAGTTCCGGATTTGCGTGACGGTGTTGTGATCTCCAACGACGGACAGGAACTGCTGGCGCGCGGCCCTAGCGGTCTCACCGTCTTCGCTATCGCGCCGGTAACCCCGTACACGGGATCGGAGGGCGGCACGGCGTCCCACAGCTTTACCCAGATCATTGACCTTTCCGCCTTGGGGAGCCAAGGCAACATGGAGGACGGACGGGACGGCATGGCCATCAGCCCCGTGGATTCCAGTCGCGCCGTAGTCATTACGTCGTCCGGCGCCCTGCAGCTCGTGACCGGGCTGCCGAGCAACCCGCAAGTGGCCGCATCGGCATCGATAACACCCAGTGTCTCTAGTCCCATGTCGGTCTCCATCACCCCGGACGGCACGACCGCGATTGTGGGCGGTTTCACCGGGGTGTCGATGATCGCCGGTGTGGATACCGGCACACTGGCGGAAGTGGGCACGGTGTACTCTCCCACTTATACGTCGAGCGGAAGCTCTGTCAGTCTCTCCCTCGTCTCGACCCTGGCCATCACCCTGGACGGCAAGTACGTTGCGGCGTGCGATGAAGAGAACAGTGCCCTGCTGGTGATCCCCATTACCAGCAGCGGCTTCGGTACTCCGGTTGGTGTAATCACCGGCATCGCCCCTCCGGCCAATGATCAGATGGTAGTACACTAACCCGAAAGGTAGAGTTCAACTCGTAGGGGCACGCCGCGGCGTGCCCCTACCTTTCTCCCCGCCTTCCAGAAGCCGCGTCACTTGGGCCGCAACTCCTACCAGCGAGAGGCCGGTATTGGAGATGACCTCAAGGCGTTCTTCCCGTGCAAGCTGGCGGATTCTGCCTCTTCCCACATGTCCGCCTGGTAGAGCCGGAAATTCTCGTGGAAAAAGCGGATGTAGCTCAGGATTTCCTCACGCTCTGGAAAGACGCCGACCCCGACATCCCCGTCCTGAAGGAAGCCAAGGCGGAGTACGCGAGGCTGCAGTAACTGCGCAGACGAGCCAGATAGCTGCGGACGTTTGCTCGGCAAACAGGAGAGGTGCTCTTCCCTCTCCCCATTGGAGTTGTGCCCCGTTGATGGCACTCGGAAACTATGTCGATGGGGTACTTCGCGGGATTTGGAATGATAAGCGCCCTTCTATGAAAGTGGGCGTAGCGATCGGGGGATCGCTAAACTGGAAAGAAGCTTGACAAGCTCCCCACCCTTGGCTAGAATACTAGCGTATGACTGGACGCGCGACAGGAGCATTGCTGAATTCAATTATGAATGGTGAATGTTGAATGGTGAATTATGAACTGCTGCGCTCCACGTTCGTATCCATTGCCTTGTGCTTACTGCCGTTGAGGGGCCGCAGGTCCCCCGGCAGGCCGGGGCAAGCTCCGAGCGGGACCTGCGCTGCGCTTGCTTTCTGCCTACTGTTTTGAGGGAAGCGGGATGGAGAGCTCTCTTCGCAGGCATTGCAGCTCCGGACAAGATGTCACCACCGGCAGGGAAAGGAAACCTTTTTTTTGAACGAGCAATGCGGGAATCTCCGTGAAAACAAAGGACCGCTGTGGAAAATTGGTGGAAAAGCGGGAATGTTATAGAAAACAAAGGTAGTTACGCGTTGAGAGCGGGAATGTTGTTGAAAAGAAACAGGATTCAGGACTCAGGAGTCAGAAGTCAGAATGAAGAGCATCTGATCTCCGCCAGCTACCCTCCGCTTACTGCCTACTGCGGTCGTAGGTGGCAGGTGGGGAATGAAAGGGGCTGGAGGCTGGGGACTGGCACCCCCCTCAAGGCTTACCGGGCTCTAAGTTCCGGGTATATGTTCTGCGAGCGATGCGGCTTGCGTGGTAGCGTCTTTGGGGTCCGGCATATTTGCGAACCCGCCGATATAGCGGCCCTTCCGGAACACGCACATCCCGCCCAGGTATTGGTCATCGGCCTGAAAGGCTTCGTCCGCAACCTGCGCCGGCGCAGCTTCTCCGAACCGTTGTCGCAACTTGCTCAAGACGGCTGCCGCGGACTCCGGCGATGCTTCAATTACTACGAACGCCTGCCCCTGCTCATAGTGTGCTACGAAGCCGCGCTTCAGCAGGCGCAATCCCAAGACACTTTCCGGAATCAAGCGCACGGAGGCCAGCTTCTCGGTGGGGAACCAGGAGAGCGCCGCCGGGGGCAGCGAGCGGCCCGGTATACGTTTCTCGGCTTCCCTCACAAACGCCCGGAGCGCCGCTGTCTGGTCTTTTTCGGGGTTGGCAGCCAGCTCCACGTAATACTTGTCCTTGCAGAAGAGCGCCCGCCGCGGCATGATTTGGCCACCCATGCCGACCTTCTCGATAGGCAAGTGGGGATCGAGATTCGCCGTAAAGACTCCGTAAGCGGAGTCGGCGTCGGTCATCTCGAAGACATCGACGAGGATGGATTCGCCACCCAATTGGCAGGTCACCCCCTGCATTTGAACGAAGCCGTAGAGAAGATAACCTTCGGCGTTCCCATCTATGTACTCGAACAGGTTGTCGGCAGTGAAGCGGCGCGCGCTGCCTTGCTGTTCCCATCCTGCCACGAGGTGGCAGTCGGCTACCTCCGCCGCGGGCGCGGCGGAGGCGACCGCCAACATTATCAGAGCTAATCTTAAAGACTTCACGCGAACAACTCCTGCGCGCGCGCCAGCCGGCTCGAAACCTTCACCCCGAATGGACAGGTCACGGTGCAGCTCACGCAATCCTGGCAGCGCACGGAGGTGACTTCAGCGGGCAGGGCCAGGAAATGCTCGCGCCCCAGCGAGAATTGCCCATAACCCTCGGCGTAGGTGAGATAGCGCAGCAGGTTGGCCACCGGCAGGCCCTTGGCGCAAGCCCCCTCACATTCATTGCACATTCGGCAATAGAGAGGGCCGATCTGCTCGAGTTGCTGCGCCAGCAGTTTCTCCTCGACTTGAGAGTAAGGCTCCGCCATGGCCCTCAGGTTTTCTTCGAGTTGATCCATGTCGGTCATGCTCGGAATGGTCGTGTCTACTTTCGGATTCTTCAGCACCCACTTCAGCGCGGCCAGCAGCGCCCCATCTTTGGTGAGTTGTGGATAAAATGCCCTGCGAGGATTCCCAGCGCGGAAGCCGCCCGCCATCACCTTCATCGCGACCACGCCCATACCGGCATTGCTGGCCTGGTCAATCACGGCCTCCATGCGTTTGTCCATGGTGAAGTTGTACGTGACCAGGACAACGTCCACGGAGCCTTTCTTGACCAGGAATGGAATCATGTCCTTGGCGTTGTGCGTGCTGAGGCCGGCAAAGCGGATTTTTCCCTGCTGCTTGGCAATCTGCTGGGCCTCGAACAATTCATCCGGAGCATCCGATGTCTTGTCCTTGCCATGCACATACCAGATGTCGAGGTAGTCGGTACCGAGCTCGCGCAAGCTGGTGTCAAGGTCACTCAAGGCGCTATCCTTGGTGCGTCCCCCGGACTTGCTGGACAGGACGAGGTCCTTGCGTTTCTTCTTGAGCGCAGCGCCGACCATCCGTTCGTTGTTACCATGCTGATAGCCACGCGCCGTATCGAAATAATTGATGCCGATATCCGAGGCGCGCTCAATGACGCTGGCGTCGGACGTAACCATGCACCCAAACCCCACTGAAGTGACCTTCAGGCCTGTTTTCCCGATGGTGCGATAAGTCAGTTTCGGTGTGGATGCGAGCGACGGGGGCAGCGATGATTGGACCGTTGCTTTGCCAAAGCCAGCGGTGGAAGCCAGCCCGGCGACGGGGAATGCCAATCCCGCATAGAGAAAGTCACGGCGAGAAGAATTCGATTTCATGAAGACGCCTCCTGGTCATAAAGACTATGCACAAATTAGGAGCACCTATCTTAGACTTTTCGATGAGTTCACGCCAGTGGCCTGTCACGCTTAATTGGCTCTTTGCCCTCTCCCTTGGGGCTGGGTGTGTCCCACATCTCCAGCTGAACAACGGGGGTAGAACTGAATCCATAGCCCTCTCCCCCGGGGAGAGGGTGTCCCGCTCCGGCGCTTCCACCAGCCGGAGCGGGACGGGTGAGGGGTCTCTTGCTCAGTTTCGCGAACCAACCTCTTCCTTAGCGCCTCGGTCGTCCCCGGCTGTGCAAAGCAATAGTACTCCGCAACCCGGTTTTGCAGGGGAGACGGGGGCGAACCTTTACCTTCAGCGTCCGGTCGCGCAAGGAGGACGATGTCGCGTTCTGAGCTTCGGTTTGGTTGCGCCGCAAGGGGCGGGCCGCACGGGCAGAGGGAGACTTGAGCTGATGCTGAGGTTTAGCTGGACAAGATGGGTTGCGAACGGAAGAAACCCCTCACCCGTCCGGCGACGGCTGGAGAAAGCGCCGTCGCCGGACACCCTCTCCCCAAGGGAGAGGGCAATATTTCCGACTTGGGCACCGGCGGTGTGCAGCCAAAGATGTGGGACATGCTCAGCCCCAGGGAGAGGGCTATGATTCCGACTTCCCCAGCTAAAAACTAAACATCACCTGGAAGTCGATATGACGGTTCCCGCCGGAAGGGCGGCTCGGCAAGCAGCAAGAAAAGCTCGGGGGCAGGCCCTCTTTGCGATGGAGTCATCGCTAGGAAGTCCGCCCCCGAAAGGGAAGCGTGCCATAGGAGCTTCATTTCCCAGCGGCGATCAGTGGCACACGCTGGTAAAGCACAGGCTGTTGAGCAAGGATCTGACGCTCGGCCTTGGGGGGACTGTATTCGAGAACCGCCCCCGCCTCTGCCAGCCGCAAGGCTCGGATGCGGTAGCTTCCCGCGCTGCGCACCGCGATCAACGCGCTGGAACCCGCCACTTCACCCCTGCTGGCCGTACTGTTGGGCATGATGAGCGCCACGACTCGCCCGCCTTGACTAACCGAAACGATGCAAGAGTCGTTGTTAGTGTCGATGCGGAATGAGTAATCGCCAGCCGGCAGAACCGCCGTACCCCAATGTGCTTCGAAGGGCAGCGTGAATTTGCCGTCGTACTCCTCGGCACTGGCCAGGCTGGCGCTGAGTCCAGCCGCCAGCACCGCCAAGAGCAGGATTCTCACTGACTTTAAACTTCGGGTCGACTTCATAACTCACCTCCAAAGTGAATTGGGCAACGATGCTGCATTTGTTGCCTCATCTCCTAATGCGCAAATGGGGCGTGAAAACTGTAGTGCCCAGCAATATTTTTCCAGTGGTGGGTGAGTTTGGTTTTCTTGCAGGGGCACGCCACCCTGTGGCCCAGAGCCTTCGGGCGGCGGGCCATGGCGTGCCCGTACTGCCATTTTTCCCGGTCGGTTGCGAAGAGATGTGACAGGTTGTTATCAATCGGGGTAAGAGTTAGGATGTTCAAGATAGTTGAGGAGCCTGCCATGCTCAGGGCAGCGAACGGTCCACGCCTTTGCTTGCTCCTGGGGAAGGCTGGGGCCTCGCTTCGCTCGGACTGACAGGACTGGATTTTTGGTTACACCACCTCCGGCCAAGGAGCATGCATGGCGGAGACCCCGGCACACGACGTCACGCAACTGCTCCAGGCCTGGAGCGAGGGGGAGGAGCGGGCGTTGGACAAGCTCATGCCCCTGGTCTACCGGGAGTTGCACCGGCTGGCCCAGCGCTACATGGCGCACGAGCGTCCCGGTCACACACTGCAAACCACGGCCTTGGTGAATGAGGCTTACCTGCGACTGGTGGATGCCGGGAAGGTGAACTTTCAAAACCGCGCCCACTTTTTCGCGGTCTCCGCCCAACTGATGCGACGCATCCTGGTGGAATTCGCGCGGCGTCACGGTTCCCAGAAGCGTGGCGGCGAAGTGCAACGGGTGTCGTTGGAGGAAAGTGTGGTGGTTTATGGGGAGCGAGGTGCGGATTTGGTGGCGCTTGACGACGCTCTCCAGGCTCTGGCCGCCATCGACCCCCGAAGAAGCCGGGTGGTGGAGCTGCGCTTTTTTGGCGGGCTGAGCGTGGAGGAAACGGCCGAAGTGCTCGGGGTCTCACCCGAAACCGTGATGCACGATTGGAAGCTGGCGAAGGCATGGCTGCTGCGCGCGATGAGTGGAGAGAAGCGGGATGAAGCCTGAACGTTGGGAGCAGGTGGCGCAGTTACATCGCGCCGCTCTGGAGTGCGAAGGGAGTGAGCGCTCGGCTTTCCTGCGGGAAGCCTGTGGCGGGGATGAGGACCTGCGCCGGGAAGTGGAATCGCTGCTCGCCTACGAAGGAAAAAAAGCGAGTTTCATGGAATCGCCCGCCCTGGAGGTGGCGGCCAAGCAACTGGCGCGGAGGGAAGCCGAGGCGCGCGCGCGTCAGTCCAGCGAGGATATCTCCAGCCTGGTAGGGAAGACGGTTTCTCATTACCGCATCGTGGAGAAACTGGGCAGCGGCGGCATGGGGGTGGTTTATAAGGCCCAGGACACGAAGCTCCCGCGTTTTGTCGCCCTGAAATTCCTGCCGGAAGTGCTGGCGGAGAGTGCGGAGGCGCTGGAGCGGTTCAAGCGCGAGGCGCGAGCTGCCTCGGCGCTGAACCACCCCAATATCTGTACCGTTCACGACATCGACGAGCACGAGGGTCGCGTGTTCATCGTGATGGAGCTGCTGGAAGGGCACACACTCGGGCATCGGATCTCGGGTAAACCCCTCCCAACTGAACTCGTCCTGGAGCTGGGCAACCAAATTGCTGGCGCGCTCGCCGCCGCGCACGCTAAGGGCATCACTCATCGAGACGTCAAACCGGCGAATATCTTCGTCACCGAGCAGGAGCAGGCGAAGCTGCTGGATTTCGGGCTGGCTATGATCGCCATGAGAGCGGAGGCCGCGACGGGAACGGAGGCGCGGCACGATCTCCCGTCCGCGCCTAGTGGAACGCCTTTCGGAGAGGACCTCACCCGCACGGGAATGCTGATGGGCACAGTGCCCTACATGTCACCGGAGCAAGTCCGAGGCGAGCCCTTGGACGCACAGACGGACCTCTTTAGCTTCGGTACCGTGCTCTACGAAATGACTACTGGCCTGCCGGCGTTCTCGGGAGAGACGATCGGGCAGATCTTTGACGCCATTCTCAGCCACGAGCCCATCGCGCCTCGGCTGTTGAATGCGCGCGTGCCGGCGGCACTCCAACGAGTCATCACAAAGGCTCTGAGCAAGAAACGCCAAGAACGCTATCGGAATGCCTCGGAGCTGGGCGCCGACTTCAAGGCTGTGCGTCTGGAAATGGAGCGTCGCCGCGTCCGATGGCGGAATCGTGCCTTGGCAGCCGCGCTCGGCGTGCTGCTGGTGCTTGTTGGCATCAGTTGGAGGCTCGGTCGGCTACGGCCAGGCGTGCCTGCCGCAGGACAGATTCAGTCCATCGCCGTGTTGCCGCTCGAAAACCTATCGGGCGATCCCGCACAGGAATATTTCGCCGACGGCATGACCGATGCCCTGATCACCGATCTAGGCAAGATTACGGGCTTGGGAGTGATCTCACGGACCTCGGCGATGCTTTACAAGGGGGCGAAGAAACCCCTGCCAGAGATTGGGCGCGAACTCGGCGTGGATGCCGTCGTGGAAGGCACGGTGCAGCGTTCCGGCGGCCGCGTGCGCGTTACCGCACAGTTGCTTGACGCGCGGACCGACAGGCATCTGTGGGCGGAAAGCTATGAGCGCGACTCCGAAGACGTCATACGACTGGAGAAGCAGATCGCATTGGGGATCGCCCACGAAGTCAGCGGGCGGCTGACGACCGACGAAGAGACGCGCTTGGCGAGCAAGCGAACGGTCAATCCGCAAGCCTACGATGCTTACCTCCATGGTCGTCATCTTTGGAACGAGAGAACTGCGGAAACCGCTGTGGGGGCTCGCGTCTACTTCGAGCAGGCCCTGCGGGAAGATCCCGGCTTCGCGCTCGCCTATTCCGGCCTGGCTGATTACTACACGGTGGGCTGGGGGCCGTGGATGGACCAACCTCTGGCAGAAAAGTACGCCCGCAAGGCGGTGGCGCTTGAACCAGACCTCGCTGAAGCCCACGCATCGCTCGGAATCGCTTGTGTCTATCAGAGGAAATTCGCTGAAGGAGACAAAGAGCTGAAACGGGCGATTGAATTGAATCCGAACTATGTGATGGCCCACTACTGGTCCTCCCTCTATCTGCTCACCCTTGGCCGTCTGACCGAGGCGGTGGCAGAGAACGACCGGGCGCGGCAACTGGACCCCTTTTCATTGCCCGTCAATTATTTGCGCGGCGTCATGCTCCTCGGCCTGCACGAATACGATCGGGCGGTAGAGCAATTGGAAACAGCAGCGGCAATCAACCCGCAATCGGCCCTTCCCCACGGGCAGCTCGCCCGCATCTACTGGATCGAGGGCAGAGTTCCGGACGCCCTAGCCGAAGAAAGGAAGGCAGCGGCCCTGGCGCACGATCCGGCGCTGTTCCACGACCAGGAGGAGATCGCCGCGGCTTACGCAAAATCGGGCCTTCGCGCTGCCCAGCTCAAGGCCGCGCAACTCAAGGAGCGAGGCTACGAAGCCGATCGGCAGGAGCAGGAGAGCGGCGCGCTCTTCCACGAGTCTTATTCCGCTTTGTTCGTCGCCTTCCAATACGGGCTCCTCAAGGATCGGGAGAGGGTGCTGCATTGGTTGAATCAAGCTTGCCACGAACGACCGGACCTCATCACCAATGAGAAGAGCGCGCCCGAGCTCGACTTCCTGCGCTCCGACCCTCGCTTCCAGGACCTTCTGCGCCGCATGAATTTCCCGCCGTAACAGCAGGTGCCAGGTGCCGGGTGCCAGGTGTCAGGGCTTCGAAGTCTGCGGCTCTTGACCTGGCGGCGTTCGGTCCTGCTTGTGGGCGCGGGGCTGGGGAAATTGCGGGAAGGTCGCGGTTGTGGCGGCCGGTCCCATACGATCTGAAAAGCCGCAGACCTAGAAAACAGGTCTGCGCTACCGGCTACCTGCTGATTTCGAATGCTGTATCAGGCTGCTTGGGCCTTGGAATCAGCAAGAAGATCGAGCCTCATTTCGCATTCATCGCCGTCACGGCTCGTGGTGCGGAAGCCGAGTTTCCGGAAAAGGCCGATAGCCCGATAGTTCGAAAGCTCGGTGGTGAGGAAAACCTTGGTGAGCCCCATCCCAAGCGCCCAAGCCAAGGTCAACTCACTCATCACTGTTCCCAGCCCTTCCTCTCGGTAATCCTGAAGGACAAAAATCGTGAACTCGACCTCATCTTGGCGAATCGGGCAGAGGAGGGTGTGAGCCACAATCTTCTTGCCATCAAATGCGAGGAGTGCGTGCGAGCTATGCTGAAGCTGGTCCAACCAGCGGGCAATGCGCGGCCCGTCCGGTGGAGGGAGTCCTTGTGCCACGCGCTTAGGTTCGAAGTTTGAGTACATTTCGACGAGTGTCCCGAAATCCTCGGAACTGTACACCCGCACCGTGAGTGTCCGTCCCTTCCGGGTTCGGGCCTCTGTGGGCTTCAATAAAGCTTGCGGGGCGTTCGTCATAACTTGAATTCAAGTTTAGCACGCAGTTGGCCAACAACCCCTGATTAAACTTAATCCTTAGCTTGAGCCGATGCGCGCGACAATGCTAAGCTCGACTCCATGGGTGAAGTAGCGGCCAATCAACCCGAAAGAGTCTCCGCGGTTGAACAATATCGCGCCTTGCTCGAGATATCCGAGTCCATTGCCACACATCGGGACCTGCCTGCGCTCTTCCATGCCATTGCCCAGCGCCTTCATCGCCTTGTCACTTTCGACTTTATCGGGCTGACACTCCCGGATGCGGATCGCAATACAGTGCGCCTCCACGTGCTGGAGAGTTCTCTTCCCACCGAGGTGAAGGAAGGCTTCGAATTCCCCATCGAG
>Ga0187857_10003780_pt1 | contig 11896 bp, 10 predicted proteins | sample June2016WEW_8_10_FD_132984 | JGI IMG/M metagenome (GOLD analysis project Ga0187857, IMG submission 132984) | Peatland microbial communities from SPRUCE experiment site at the Marcell Experimental Forest, Minnesota, USA - June2016WEW_8_100 | ecosystem: Environmental > Terrestrial > Soil >...
GATGGAACTGATCGATGCGGTCGATGCCGATGGCGATGGCCGCGGCGAATTGCTGTTCCGGCGAACCTTTGACGATGGCAGCGCCTACGCCATCTATCGCGTCACCCGCGACGGACTCTGGCCGCTGTTTGAGGGAACACCGTAAAGGGCAGGTCCCACGTGTCAGGTGTCAGGGCGACGGGTTTCCTGACACCTGAGGTTTCCGTTTCCTGATGCGAATCCGGAGTTTTTCCACAGCCTGTGAGGCGCCGAACTTCCCCAAGAACATGCGTGGAACCACTAGCACCGGGACGTAAGGAATTTCCACTTGCCAGAAGGTGCCGATCTGGTTACTATGCACGCATCTTTTTTTCCCAAGTTACGGAATTATGAATATCGGCGAGACCATCCGCAATTTCCGGCTGCAGCGCAGCATGTCACAGGGCGACATTGAAAAGCGTACTGGCCTGTTGCGGTGCTACCTCTCGCGCGTTGAGAACGGCCACACCATCCCTTCGCTGGACACGCTCGCCAAGATCGCCGGGGCCATGGATTTGGCCTTGTCGCAATTCTTTGACGAGGGCCGCAGCAACGGCCATAAGGGGTTGCCGCAACTCTCCGACGACGAAGTCCGCTTCCTGAGCCAGATGCGCCGGTATTCGGCGAACCTGAACGACAGTGACCGGAAGCTGGTGCTGGCCATGGTGAAGAAGATGGCGTCGAGCACGAAGTAGGGCAGCTATCAGCTCTCAGCTCTCAGCTTTCAGTTAAGCCCGCCCGGTTTTGGGTCTGCGCTTAAATCCGACTTTGTTTTTTGGATAACCATGTTTTAGAGACCCTATAGTGGCGCCTGCGAGCGGTGGGTGTCACGGAGAGCTGACAGCTGAGAGCCGAGAGCTGCCCCTGAGTACTTTCGTACCATCCCTGCCGTGTCCGGCGGGAACCTCGTAAAGCCCCACCGGCAACGCTAAGCTGTTGACTGGGGAATCCCTGTGACCATTGATGAAGAACTGAGTCTGCTCGATCAGCAACTGCGGCGGCTGAAGATCGAGTACGAGATTTTCTTCAACAATCCCACCAAGCGGCCGCCGACCGACGTCGAATGGAAGGTCCTCTCGTTAATTCGCAAGTTCAGCGATGGCGCGCGGCTGAGTTTCTCGCAGCGCTTCAAATACAATGAGATGGCGCAGCGCTACGCCATCCAAAGCGACTTGTGGCGAAAGAAAACGCGCATTCGCGAAGAGGGCATCCGCCGGCCAGCGGATGCGATTCTCTCGGTACAGGGTGTGCGCGGCAGCGAAGAGCGGACCGTTAAGCGTCCCGTGTATGGCCTCTCTCATCCAGCCCAACCTTCGGGTGCTGAGGCACCGCCAGAACAGGAATTTGACGAGTCTTTCTCCGTGCAGTGCTCGGGCGCGCCCGACGAGCGTAAGCAAGTCGAATCGCTCTACAAGGCGCTGACCGGAGCCAAGCAAAAATCCGGAGAAAAAGTTTCCGGCAACCTCGATTCTTTCGCAGCCTTCGTCAAGAAAAAAACCAGCGAGATTCGCAAGCAGCACGGCTGCGATAAGGTGGAGTACTCGATCGAGATGCAGGGCGGACAGGTTAAACTCAAAGCGAAGGCGAAAACCTAGTACCAGTTCTCAGTTCTCAGTTCTCAGTTCTCAGTTCTCAACCTCCTTTGATCACGGGAATTCTATTGGTTGCCTGCTTCTGCTTGTTTTTTCTTCAGGCTGAATGGACTCGCAGGACTCGTTGGCCGAAGTCTGAGAACTGAGAACCGGGAACTGAGAACTCCTCGCCAAGCTGCTAAAATCTCCCTTCACTCCGAGGTCCTCATGTCTAAAATCCAGCGCGCCATTCTTAGCGTCACCGACAAATCTGGACTGGTCGATTTCGCCCGCCAGCTCGCCGAATTGGGCGTGGAGCTGGTTTCGACTGGAGGCACGGCCAAGCTGCTGCGCGAATCCGGCATCGCCGTAAAGGACATTTCCGAACTCACAGGCTTTCCTGAAATGCTGGACGGTCGCGTCAAGACGCTGCATCCCACAGTGCACGGGGGAATCCTGCACCGCCGTGCAGACAGCAGTCATCGCGCGGCGGTTGCCGAGCATGGCATCCCGGCCATCGACATGGTGGTGGTCAACCTCTATGCCTTCGAAAAAACCGCCGCCAAGCCGGGCGTTCATTTCGAAGAGCTGATTGAAAATATAGATATCGGCGGCCCGTCGATGATCCGATCGGCAGCGAAGAATTTTCAGGACGTAGCAGTCGTTACTTCGCCCGCCGATTACAGCGCAATCGCCGAGGAGATGGCGCGCTCGGGCGGCGCTCTGTCGAAGGAAACGAAATGGCGGCTGGCGCAGAAAGCATTCGCAACGACGGCAGCCTATGATTCCGCCATCGCCTCAACCCTCGAGCGCGTGGGCGGCAACTTCGAGTTGCACCCATTGCAGTTGAAACCGGCCGAAGGCTTTCCCCAAAATCTGCGACTGTCTTTTCACAAGGTGATGGACCTGCGCTATGGAGAGAATCCGCACCAAAAGGCTGCGATGTATGCCGACGGTTCGGGCGCCGGCGTAGCGAACGCACGCCAGCTGCAGGGCAAAGAGCTTTCCTATAACAACATCGTCGACTTGCAAGCCGCCTGGGATCTGGCGCAAGAGTTTGACGAGCCCGTCTGCGCCATTATCAAACACACAAACCCTTGCGGAACCGCAACCGGCAAGACGCTCGCCGAGGCTTACCTGCGGGCGCTCGAATGCGATCCAGTTTCGGCGTTTGGCGGCGTGATTGGAGTAAACCGCACGGTGGATGCAGTGGCCGCGGCTGAGATGGCCAAGCTCTTCCTCGAAGTGATCGCCGCTCCCGCCTTCGACGACGGCGCGAAATCGGCTTTTGCTTCGAAGAAGAATCTTCGGCTGGTCGAAGTTCCCGCCGGACAGCAAAACTGGGTTCTGAAAAATATTTCTGGAGGCATTCTCGTACAGGATTCCGATCTTCACACGCTGGCCGACGCCGATCTGAAAGTGGTTACCAAACGCCCGCCGACGCCGGAAGAAAAGCGGGCGCTGCTGTTCGCGTGGAAAGTGTGCAAGCACGTAAAGTCGAACGCCATCGTCTATGCTCGTCTTTATGAAAACGACGGCCAAATCGTGGGCGTTGGGGCCGGACAAATGAGCCGCGTCGATTCCTGCAAGCTGGGTGCCATGAAGGCGCAGTTGCCCCTGAAAGGAACGGTCGCCGCCTCCGATGCCTTTTTTCCCTTCCCCGACGGAGTCGAAGAAATCGCCAAAGCGGGCGCCACCGCCATCATTCAGCCCGGAGGCTCGGTACGGGACCAGGAAGTGATCGAAGCCGCCGACCGTCTCGGCTTGGCTATGATTTTCACCGGGGTGCGGCATTTCCGGCATTAGTCTTTAGTCATTAGTCAGTCTTTAGCCCTAAGTCTTTACTTTTTTTGACAATCGCCTTCCCAAAGCCGCTGTACCTCCGGCTTCAATCTCCACCTGCGCTTTCTCGGCGCGGAAGGGCGTGCCGAGGGTAGAATAAGGAAATCCGGACTGCCGCGGATCAGCATCCAATCGAAGTGTGAGCGGGTATTTAAAGGTTGCAGGATTGTTCATGAAAAAATTGTGTGGGATTGTAGCTATATTTCTAACTGGAGTTCTTACCGGGTCTTTACCATCTCAAGACTTGTTAGCTCAAGATCAGCCCGCCCACGGCGCGGACGCCGCGCCTGCCGCTGGCGCCCAGCCAGCCGCCAAGGTCAAGACGCCCGACCGCGCCGCCGCCTACTACCACTTCGCGCTCGCGCACATGTACGAGGAGCAACTGTCCACCTACGGCCGCAACGATTTGGCCAGCAAAGCGGTTGAGGAATACCGCGCCGCCATCGATGCCGACCCGACTTCCGCCTATTTGACGTCCGGTCTCGCCGAGCTCTATGCCAAGACCGGCCGTATTCGCGACGCCGTGGTTGAGGCGCAGGACATCATCAAGCGCAATCCCAACAATCTCGAGGCTCGCCGCCTGCTGGGAAGGATTTATCTGCGCTCGCTCGGCGACATGCAGTCCGGCAGCGGTTCGGAGAGCATTCTGAAACTGGCGATCGAGCAGTATGAGCAGATCGTCCGCCTGCAACCCGACAGCATGGATGACCACCTGCTTCTGGGGCGCCTGTATCGCTTGAACAACGATCTGCAAAAAGCGGAAAGCGAATTCAAGACCGCCGTGCAGCTGCAGCCGGATTCCGAAGAGGCCGTTACTACGCTGGCCTATCTCTACAACGAATTAGGAGACACGGCTCGCGCCACCCAGGTGCTCAGTTCGGTGCCCAATACCGAGCGTTCGGCCAAGCTCTATTCGGCGCTCGGTTACACCTACGAGCAACAGAAGCAATACAAGGAAGCCATCGAGGCCTATCGCCACGCCATTGAACTGGACCGCGACAACCTGGACGCCATTCGTGGCCTCGCCCAGAACCTGCTGAACGATGGCCAGGCCGATGCCGCTCTGGAACAGTACAAAGTGATCGCGGACGCGAATCCGGAAGATGCGCAAACTTACGTTCGCATCGCGGAAATCTACCGCAAACAGGCGAAGTTCGATCTCGCGCTCGAAAATCTGAAAAAAGCCGAGTCCATGGTGCAGGACTCCCTCGAAATTCCCTATAACATCGCCGCCATCTACCAGTCGCAGGGCCGTTACGACGAAGCCGTTCCGATCATGCGCGACCTGCTGAAGAAATCGGAGAAGCCCGACGGCAAATACTCGAACGGTGAGAAAAGCAATCGCGCGGTATTTCTGGAGAGGTTAGGCACGATCTACCGCGACGAGGGGAACAATCAGGCCGCGGTCGCGACCTTCCGCGAGATTGTCGCCTTGGGCGGCGATGAGGACATCGAGCGCGGCTATCAGCAGATCATAGACACCTGGCGCGATGCCAAGGAATGGCAGAAGGCTACCGACGCCGCCCAGGAATCGGTCCAGAAGCTGCCCGGCAGCCGCGATTTGAAGATGGTGCTGGCCGCGCAACAAGCCGACATGGGCGAGGCTGACAAGGCGCTCAGGGAAGTTCGCGCCATGTTAAAGGGGGACTCGGACGATCGCGTCGTCTACATTACGCTGGCGCAGATGTACACGCGGCTGCGCCGGTTCAGCGATGCCGAGCAGTCGCTCGACAAGGCCGAGGCGCTATCGAGCAAGCCGGAAGACAAGGAGTACGTCTGGTTTCTCCGCGGCTCGAATTTTGAGCGGGAGAAGCGCTACTCCGAAGCGGAAGAGCAGTTCAAGAAAGTTCTGGCCAGCGATCCCGAGCATGCCTCGGCGCTGAATTACCTGGGCTACATGCTCGCCGATCAGAACCTGAAGCTCGAAGAAGCGCTCGGATACATCAAGCGCGCCGTGGATCTCGATCCCGCCAATGGCGCCTATCTCGATTCCCTGGGCTGGGCGTACTTCCGCCTGGGGAAATATGAATTGGCGGAAGACAACCTGCTGAAGGCTTCGCAGAAAATCAATTCCGATCCCACCGTGCTCGACCACCTCGGCGATCTCTACCAGAAGACCGGACGCCTGAAGCTGGCCGCGACCAACTGGGAGCGCGCGCTCACCGAGTGGAACCGAACGATTGCCGCGGAAGTCGATCCCGCAGATCCGGTGCGGGTCCAGAAGAAGCTCGATTCCGCCAAGATGAAGCTGGCCAGGGAAGAAGGCGCCAAGTAGTTTAGTTGTCATCCTGAGCGTAGTGGCTGCTTCGCAAGGCGAGGCAGCCGCGAAGTCGAAGGATCCCTACCCGCAAACTGCCCTGCCTGCTAACTGCTAAACTTTGTTTATGCTCGCCGACTATGCGGTGCGCGTAGAAGACTCCCGCGGACGCCGCTATCCCGAGCCGCCGCATCCATACCGCAATGACTTTCAACGTGACCGTGATCGTGTCGTCCACGCCCGCGCCTTTCGCCGACTGGAAGCCAAAACGCAGGTTTTCACCCGCCGTTACTCCGACCACTTTCGCAACCGGCTGACGCACACCATCGAGGTCGCGCAGATCTCGCGCACCATCGCCCGGCAACTTGGCCTGAACAGCGATCTGGTGGAGACGCTAGCCCTGGTCCACGATCTCGGCCATCCTCCCTTCGGCCATTCCGGAGAGAAGGCGCTCGACGCCGCCATGCGCCAGCACGGTTTTTCGTTCGATCACAACCTGCACGCGCTCCGCATTGTTGAAGATTTCGAACTCCGCTACGCATCTTTCCGCGGATTGAATCTGACCTTCGAAGTCCGAGAAGGCATCATCAAGCATTCGCACGATTACAACATTAAGGACCATCCCGAACTCGCCGAGTACATGCTCAATCAGCGCCCGCCGCTCGAAGCGCAGCTCATCGACCTGACCGACGAGATTGCCTACAGCACCGCCGATTTAGACGATGGCTACGAGGCCCGGTTGCTCACGGTCGAGCAGATTGCCGACAGCGTGGATCTATTCGCACGCCACTATCAAGAGGCAAAGGGCCGGTATCCGAACGCTGCCGGGAAGCTGATCTTTAACGAGGCGCTGAAGAGCATTTTTGACAGCTTTGTCGGAGACTTGATCACAAACACGGCGCAGCGAGTGCAGGCGGCCGGCGTGCATACGCTCGAAGATGTCCGCGGTCACAGCGAGCGAATCGCCGCCTTCAGCCCGCAGGTTGAAGCCGAGCGCCGACGTCTGAAAGACTTTCTCTACGAAAATCTTTACTACAGCCCAGCGCTAGCGGCCGAGAAAGAAGACGCCGAGCGCATAACCGGAGAGCTCTTTGCCCATTGGATGGAAGAGCCCGACGACCTGCCGCGCAACTACCGCGAAAAAGCCGCGCAAGAGCCTCTGCCGCGAGTGATCTGCGACTACATTGCCGGCATGACCGACCCGTTCATCTACCAGCAGTACGAGAAGTATTGCGGGGAGTAGCGTCCTGAAAGTTCAATCTTGCTTTGAATGCTGAAATGCAGGTAAAGTCGCAGCGGAGAATGGCACATCAGGAGACAATCGAGGCGCTTCGGAGGTGCTTATGGCAAATACATTCGGCACAGACATTTTGATTCAAGCTGAAGATCCGCTCAAGGTAGCCCAATTCTACGTTGACGCCCTCGGCTTTGAAATCACGGATAGAAACCCCAAGATGGTTGGCCTCCACGGAAAACACATCAATCTGTTCATTGAGCCGGGCCCTTCTCTTGGACCCGTTCTCGAGGTCACCGTCAAGAACGTCAAGGAAGCCAGAGCGAGCCTCGAGAAGAAGGGTTGCAAGATAATCAAGGATGAGCCCCATGTTCCAAGATGTTATATCCAGGATCCACAGGGGCTCATCTACAACCTCACAGAGTGACGGACTCCCGGCGCGGCGACACGTTTTACTTGCTGTACGTGATCCTGTAGATCACACCCCCCGCGTCGTCACTCAGATACATCGCCCCGTCACTACCAAACGCAATCCCCACCGGACGCCCCATCCACCGTCCTCTTTTCTTCTCGCCCGGTGCCAGCCACCCGGTAATGAAATCCTCCGCGCCACCCTGCGGTTGCCCTTTGTCGTCGAGTCTCACGCGTATAACTTTGTATCCGGTCGGAACGCTGCGATTCCACGATCCATGAAATGCGACGAAGATGTTGTTCCGGTAATCGGCGGGGAACTCCGACCCTTCATAAAAGGCGAGCCCCAGCGGAGCCGAGTGCGCCTGCATCTGGACCTTGGGTTCGAGCACATTCTTGCAGCGGGTTTCTTCCGTTCCCGCCTTCGTGAAATTGGAATCGGGCACGCGATCGCCATAGCAATAAGGCCAGCCGCCATCGCCGCCATCTTTCCCTAAATCATAGATCGTCTCTGGCGGCAGATCGTCGCCCAGCCAATCGCGCCCGTTGACCGTCACCCAAACCGTGTCAGTTTTCGGATTCACCGCCACCCCCACCGCATTGCGCAACCCTTTCGCGAAAATTTTCTGCCCGCTGCCATCCGGATTGAATTCCATCACCGTCGCGCGCCGCGGATCTTTTTCGACGCAGACATTGCAACTTGATCCGGCCGAGATGTACATTTTGCCGCCGTGAAACACGATGCTGCGCGTCGAGTGCCCGCCCCCGGTCGGCAGATCGGCGAGCTTCACCGGATTCGATGCCCGCAAGTTCGCCTCGTCCCAGTCATAGCGCCGGACCTTGTCGTTCTCGGCAACGTACAACTTGCCTTCATAAAACGCGAGCCCGTGTGGTTCATTCAGCCCGCTGAGAACAGTTACCGTCCGCGAGGCCTTACCCGCGTGTTTTGGATCGGGAAGCGCGACCACCTTGCCCTCACCCGCTTCGCTGACCAGCAGAACGCCGCCCGGGCTGAAGACCAGCATGCGCGCGCCGTCCACGTCTTCGGCAAAGACGGAGATATGGAAACCCGGCGGCGCGTTCAGTTGGGTAAGATCGAAAGGAGTTTTTTCGGCGTGAGCAACACCGGTGTGAGCAAGCAATGTCAGCAGACATAGAAAACAGAGCCAACGATGGTCGTCTATTAATCGGCACATGTCCAATCGTCGCATAACTCAGTGGATGACCGCAGTGTGCGTTGCGTTTACTTTTTTCAATGTTCTTTTCAGCGTTCCTGAAGAAAACCACTTGCGCGCAGTTTTTATATCTGCTCCGCCAAAATTACCGCCAGGCGTGGTGCGCTGACGTAGCACGGCAAGGTACAATATCCATGAAAATAAAGCACTTGCGTTCTGCACCCGCCACCCGGGCATTTGGCACGCAAACTGTTTATAGGAGTATAGGCCCGTGACTCGGGCAGCTTTTGAAGGCAAGCTTTTTTGACGCAATAAAATAGAATCGCGCCGTAAGGCGCCCGGAATGGCTCCCCCATTCCCCACTTGGAGGAAGTTAAAATGAAAAACCGCACCATCTTCGCGCTGCTCTTAGCCGTAATCCTGGCAGTGCCAGTGTTCGCGCAGAACAACGATAATTCCGCATCCCAGACTCAGCCGGCGGCAAGTCAGCCAACCACAACTCAGACCGCGGCTCCCGCGGCCACCAGGGCCGACAGCGCCACCGGCAAGGATCCTTTGCAACCGGAGACTCGGGAGGGCTTCTGGGGTCACCTGAATCCGTTCGCGCGCAAGAAATACGTCGCGCGGCAGACGCAGCCGATCCGCGACCGTATCAACGAACTCGATGAGCTGACCGCCGCCAACTCCAAGGCGATCAAGGACACCGATGCGCGCGCGCAGCAGGGAATTCAGCTCGCTTCGGCGAAAGCCAACGAAGCCGATCAGCATGCTATCGACGCCGGCAACAAGGCGCAGGCCGCACAACAGACCGCGCAGCAGGCGAACACCCGTCTCAACACGGTCGAGCAGGTGGTTACCAACATCGATCAGTACCAGCCCACGACTCAAACCGAAATTCTTTTCAAACCCGGACAAACCGTGCTGAGCCAGAAGGCCAAGACCGCTCTCGATGAAATGGCTACTCCGCTGAAGGATCAGCGTGGCTACGTCGTCGAAGTCCAGGGCTTTTCGTCGGGTCATGGACAGGTGGCGATCTCCACTTCGCAAAAGATGGCCGAATCAGTCGTCCGCTATCTGGCGCTGAACCACGACATCCCGATTTATCGCATTTACCTTGTTGGCATGGGCAATGCGCCAGCCCCCGCTTCCGCCTCGGAGGGTGAAGCCAAGCCCAAGCGGATCACGGGCGGCCGGGTTGAAGTCAGCCTCCTGAAGAACAATCTCGAGCAGCTTGCTTCGACCAGCACAACGTCCACTCCGGATCAACAGAAGTAGTACCAGTACCCTCCCCTGGAACGCCTCCCGTGAAAGCGGGAGGCTTTTTTGTGCATAGATGTTTTGTGTGGAAGCGGGGCTCGGCCCCGCTTGGACGGGGCAAAGCCCCGTCCCCACACTCTATCGAGTCCGACATCGTGCTATCCTCCAACCCATCATGGAAACCCTGTTCTATTTCCGCGCCTCTTCGCCCGCCGGCCCACTCTTTCTCGCCGCGTCCACAAAAGGCTTGGTGCGCCTCGAATTCGACGCTCGGGTGCAGAAGCTGAATCCGAAAATGATTCATCTGCAGGAGTCCAAATCAACCCTCGCGCCCTATCTCCGCGAACTCGACGATTATTTCGCCGGTCAGCGTCGCGCGTTTTCCTTCCCGCTCGATCTTCGCGGAACCGAGTTCCAACTCGCGTGCTGGCATGCGCTGCTCGAAATTCCATACGGCGAGACTCGCAGCTACCGCGACATCGCCGAAGCGATTGGCCACCCGCAAGCCTGCCGTGCCGTCGGCATGGCGAATAACCGGAATCCAGTCGCCATCGTTGTCCCCTGCCACCGGGTGATCGCATCGAGCGGCTCGCTGTGCGGTTACGGCGGCGGTCTCGACCTCAAGCGCAAGTTGCTCGACCTGGAGCAAGCGAATGTTGGTCCGGCGAATGACCATCCTTGCCTTCCGCTCCGAATCGGAGCATAATCTCGGCCACGTGTGGGAGGGGTCCCATGCTGCCGCGTATCGAGTACACCGTAACGGTCCCGGTTTCGGTGGACGCCGCTTTCCAAGCCTTCCAGGATCTTGAACGCCTGCTCCATCGCGGAATTTACGACGAAGCCGCGTGGGTCGAGGGCCAACCTTGGCAAGTCGGCAGCCGCGTGCGTTATGTTGTCGTTCAGCCCGTCCAGACCACAATTTCCGGTGTCGTGACCTCCAGCAGTCCGCCCCGCGCGATTAGCCTGATCAACCACGCTCTCGGCGTTACCGTCGAACAGAACGTCTCCTTCGGTCCGGATCTCAAGGGCGGCACACGCGTTCGCATGACCATGGACCTGGTCGGCAAATCGACCGAACTTTCCGAAAGCGCTACCCAAGAAGCTGTCACCACTATCACCCGAGACGCGCTCGATACCATGGTCGCCCTCTGCCAGCGGCGCGCACCGTCGGTCACGGGCTAAGAAGTCGCTTTCGCACTGCCGTAAGCATCAAAGTGTTGCGCCTTCATGCGGCTGCGTCCGTCAATTCAGTCAAGTGAGGATCATGTGCTTTTTACCATCCGCGAACTAAGCGACAAAATTCGCGACCGCTCCATCTCTCCCGTCGAACTCACTCACGAATGCCTCGATCGCATCGAAAAGCTCAACCCGACGCTCAACGCCTTCATCACCGTCACCGCCGAATCCGCTCTCGAACGAGCCCGTCTCGCCGAGCGCGAAATCTTCCGCGGAACCTATCTCGGCCCACTGCACGGCATCCCTATCGGACTGAAAGACATTATCGATGTTGCTGGAGTCCGCACCACCGCCGCCAGTGCGCTGTTCAGCACGCCGCCCAACGATCGCATTCCCACCGAAGACGCTCAAGTGGTTCGCCGCCTGCGCTGCGGAGGCGCAATCATTCTAGGCAAGCAGAACCTGCACGAATGCGCCTACGGCGGCAGCGCGATCATCAGTCTCTTCGGCGAAGTCCACAATCCATGGGACACGTCGCGCGTCGCCGGAGGCTCTTCGGGAGGCTCGGCCGCCAGCGTCGCCGCTGGTTTAGGATTCGCCGCCGTCGGCACCGACACTGCTGGCTCCATTCGCCTGCCCGCGGCTTACTGCGGTATCGTCGGACTCAAGCCGACCTACGGCCGCGTCAGCACCCGCGGAGTCGTGCCCTTGTCATCGTCTCTGGATCACGTTGGACCCATCACAAACTCGGTCTATGACGCGGCCTTGATGCTGCAGGTGCTTTCGGACTACGACTCGCCGAATCCCTGCGCCGACCGGCCGGCGCCGAGTCTCATCTCCGCATTCGACGAACTTCCGGAGAATCTGCGTGTCGGCGTGCCGCGGGCGTTTTTCTTCGACGATCTCCATCCCGAAATTGCCGAAGCGACCGAAAAAGCAATCGATATTTTTCGCC
>Ga0187857_10003782_pt1 | contig 11886 bp, 9 predicted proteins | sample June2016WEW_8_10_FD_132984 | JGI IMG/M metagenome (GOLD analysis project Ga0187857, IMG submission 132984) | Peatland microbial communities from SPRUCE experiment site at the Marcell Experimental Forest, Minnesota, USA - June2016WEW_8_100 | ecosystem: Environmental > Terrestrial > Soil >...
CGGAATGCGGGTGCTCCAATGCGCGTCAGGAAGACGGGACCTCAGAGGAAGGCGCCGCATCGATGGTCAGGCGGCCGATATGTTTGCATCTCACAGCGGGGAACCGACGATGGGTTTAAGTTTCCACTTCAAAGACCTCACTTGATGAAAGAAGGCGTAGGACAGCCGGACTTTGCCAGCGCCCTGGCCTCGGTTTCCCTTTTCTCCGGCCTCGGGAAGAAGGAGCTGCAGAAGGCGGCGGAGTTGGGCCAAGATCTGTCCTTCCAGGCGGGCCAGACGATAGTCAAGGAGGGAGAGCTCGGAATCGGGTTCTACGTGATACTCTCGGGGAAGGCGGAAGTCAGGAGGAGGGGCAAGGTGATGACGGCTCTAGGGAAGGGCGACTTCTTCGGCGAAATGGCGGTGTTGGGCAACCAGCCGAGGTCGGCCGACGTCGTCGCCGTCGAGCCTACACGCTGCGCCGGTTACATCGCCCGGTCGTTCGGAGCTCTCATACACATAAGGCCCGAAATCCCCGCCGCCATCCTGGTCGAGCTAGTCAAACGCAGCGCTGCCAACGCGTCGTCAAAGTAGGGCAGCGGTCGCCGTGATCCACGGATATGCTGGTCTCTCCGGGTCCCATGGGATTTCGGCACATCGGAGAATCATCTAGTCGCGTCTAGACCAGATTGGCAACGAGGCAAGACCTTAGCCTAGGGTTCGACACGTGCATGAGCGTATCTCCTAAGAACACGAAGCCGAAAGACTCACGAGGACGATCAGCGGGACATCCGTCAGTCGCTAGCCGAAGGAGAAGAGAGGCGAATTGAGCCCAAGGGACAATCCAGTGCTTGGAGACGATACCTCTTCCGGCATCCCATCTTGTTTTTGGATATCTATCGCTGCTGGAAAAGAAATCAATATCATCAACCACCCGCCTTGGACGTAGGCTTGGATCGGCGAAATGGGCTGACTGGGTCATCTTTGTGTCATTGAAATCAATATGCAGAGGGAACGTGGGATGTACCCCATACGTCGCTATGCTTCGATTAGGATGTTGCTCTTTTGGGCTCGCGTCTGACTTTGCTGTGCAGGTAAACACATCCCACAGACATCCCACTGCTACAGAGCTACAAGCGGTCTAACAGCATGAGAGTTCAATGATTGGTCTCATTCGCCATAGGCTTATATACTGAGAGAATCGACGCGGAATGAGGAAGGACTTCTAATTGACAGAACCGGTAAAGGCTGCCGACAACCGCAACATGCATGCCATCATTCTGACTGTGTTAGGAATAATCCTATTGATCGCTGGACTGGCGATCATAACTATTCGTGGCGCCCCTTTTCGCGGCTCGGGACTGGGGACCCTCGCAACTCTGGCAGGTATCGTGCTACTGGCCTTCGCCTTTCTCAGGTTTAGGCAAAAGCCCCGGAAATAAGCCTCCTTTCACGGACTCGTCCATTTCCCTTTTTCTCTGAGCGTCCCTTACGTTCTGTAATCGCATCGCCCGAATCTGAACGAGGGTTTGCTCTTCTCAACTCTTGCAGTTCTTGAGTGGTGAACTTCCGATGTCATCTCTTATCGCTCCTTTCGAACAGTCATCTTATTTGATGGTAACGACAGGCAGAAGCGGGTTGTTGCCTGGACGTAGGCTTGGACCTGCGAATGGGCTGACTTCGTTCATCGTTGTGTTATTGGAAACGATAGGTTAACTGAGAGAGAACGAAGCCGACCAGCATCCACGGTATTTTTGGATATCTGTTCTACTAGGACGCCAAGCCGACATATCATTTTGCCATATTTTTGTGGTTTCAATCAAGCCTTCGATTTGCCATTAAGCATTTCATCATTTCCGACTTCGTTCATGAACACCCTCAGAACTCAGGCGCACGCCCAAGGCGGGCTACTTAAAAGCGGCTCCAGCCCACTATCCGACCGGTCTTGGCCGGGCAGAACCGTCCAGCCGCCATCGAGGGAAGAAACGCGCGCCCAAAGGAAATCCTGCTTGTGGCAGGCTTGCTTGCTAGCATTCTGACCTTCTTCAGCCTCTTCTCGATGTTCTACCTCAGCCAGACAATCGATGACATGCTGGATGTCACGCTGATGGATGAATTTCCTCGACTCCTCTCCACCGGGTTCGTGACCAATGCGTGGTTCTATCCAGTCTCGGTGCAAATCAAGGATGGGTTTGACCTGAATTTCCTTCCCAGTCTGATTGGGAACGTCGTCAACTTTTTCGTCGCGGACTGGGTACTCACGCAGAGAATCGTCGCAGTGCTGCTGGTCTTCGGCACGGCTCTGTCGATGTACTACTTCCTTCGTCGTGTTGGCACCGAACCTTTCGGGGCGCTGGTCGGCGCAGTCGCCTATGGCTTCAGTGACCAATTCATCATGCGAATGCCTTCACATCTCTCTCTTCTAAGCGGCTTCGTCTTTCCGCTACTGATGCTCGCCTTGTATGAGAATAGGAAATACCTCGCAGGACTCATGCTGGGGCTCGCATACTGGTCAAGCCCCTTCTTCGGAATCATGGCACTGATGCTCTTGGCGCTGTATCTGGCGCGGGAGGTCTGGCGCAGCCGCGGAGTGAGTCGCGCACTGCTCTCCAAGTACGTAGTCGCCGGCCTCATCTTCGCTGTCATGGCCGGCCCGCTCATTCCCTTCGGCATGCCTGCTCAGTGGAGCTCCACGACCAACACGTTGCAGAGCCTTCTCTGGAGAAACCAGTACGCCTACTTCTTTCCTGGCAATCCAGTGCAGCTGTGGGAGCAGACGCCGTCGTACCTCGGACTCTCAACCGTCGTGCTGGCCGTCGTTTCCATCCTTCGCCGTCGGAGCCCCCTAAGCGTGTTCATGATCGTGTGCGGTGCAGTCTTTGCAGTCATTTCGCTCTTGCCGCCCGTGGCCTGGCCCTTCACCAGCCTTCGGGAGGTGACCCGATTCTCCACCCTGACCACCTTTTCGTTGGCCTTCGTGGCTGGGCAGGTCTTCTCTTCCGCACCCAAGCTGCGAGTGCCGACCAAGGCCTTGATCGCCGCCATCGTGCTCGCCGTCATCATCGCAGACAACCTCGTTGCGGCACCGGCGTGGTATTTCACCCCGCAATCGGCAGGCTACCAATGGAATGACCCAGGCTTCGCCCTCATCGCCAAAGACCACGCAGGGATCGCCGAAGTAGACTTGCCGATCCTGCCCTCCACCGCGGGTCTCGTGTACTATCAGTACTACGGGGTGCTCACAGGAAAGGATGTCGTGGACGGTGAGACCTCGGGGCTCACGCAAGTTGCCGCCTCGGACCACTTCGTCGAGGAACAGCACTTCCTAAGTCGGTTTTTCATTCCCTACATTCCCAACGTCACCAACAAGTGGCTCCTGTCCTACAATACAAGCGCATTTGCGACTCCTACACAGGCCGCGGACCTGACTCAGCTACGACAGATGGGCATCGATTACCTCATCCTGCACACGAAGCTGTACGGGGACATCCAGGGGTCAGACGCGGCCCGCACGTATCTCGACGGCCTGGTATCGAGAGGATGGCTGAGCCTTATGTATAGCGATGCTGAAGTCGTAATCTATCAAATCGTAGTCTAGCAGCCATTGGGGCGTGCAGAGGACCTGGGGCTCCCCAAGGTCTATGGAACGATTAAGCGAGAGTCGTCAGAGTCAGAATGATAACAACGCCATCTTTCCTGTTGGACGTCATAATTTTGGATATCTCGTGCTGCAAGATAACCTTTAGTCCGATCTTGACTTTGCAATGTCAATCTTGATACCGTCGATTCCTGACGACCGATCAGGTGAGTCTTGCACTACGCCATAGGACGTCCTTCAGACTGAGCATGCGGTCCTTAGTCAGCGCGAAGATCAGATTGTAGTTCAACAATGAGGCGTACACCGCCGCCAGCGTTACCTTCGCACTGGAGTTAAGAGGTATCGACAAACCACAAGCATCCGATCCTTTGAAGATCTGGGGGTAGTAATAGGCATCTCCAATGCACTGAGGATAACCATAGAGTATCCAGACCGACCAAATCGCAACGAAAGCGCTCAAGAAGACGACGCTCGTCCATTTGAATGACAGATGCTTCCTGAACAAGAGAATGGGAATGATGGGCGCAACCATAGTAATCAGATATTTTGTTTGGGGACCACTAAGTGAGATCGGTTTGAAGTAGTTCAGATATATCGGAAACGTGAAGTGGTATACCAATTCGTAAGTTTGAACATATGCGAAAGCGAACACAAGTGATGCAACAACGGCGTCCAGCTTGCCCATCTTTGAATTAGTCATTGAGACTTCTGCGGTGACATATAAGAGAGCCACTATGGCCAATGTGACAGGTGTTACGTCTCCCAAGAACTTGACCGAGTAGTCTCGTTGAGATAGCAGGTATAACGAATAGACCAAGGCAAGGATGGCGGCACCCCGAAGTCCCCACATGAGATACTCAGAAACTCCTTTGGAATTGCTACGATCAGTGGGCCGATCTTGGATTATTTGTTCGGGGGGTGACACGCAGCACCGCCTGGAGAATGGGTCTGTTCGGCTCGCAAATAACATTTTGTGTTGGTATTTGGATCATCAAATCTCGGTGGTAAATATCTTTCAGAACCCTTAAAATATGGATATGCGCGACGGGTTGTTGTTCGAATGTGAATAAAGGAACCACTCAAAGGTTAGCCATGATTTCTCTCGGGGTTTCTGCGTTGCTAGGTGTGCTCATCTTGGTCCTCGATAAGATACTACCCAATAGGTTCCTCTTCGCATACGGCAATGTAGTCGCCCCCATCTCCCACGTCCAGGCGCTCATCGGTATGATCATCATAGACGTCATTGTGGCCATTCTGGTTTTTGTGAGACCAAGGACAGGCCTGATAATTGCAGGTGTCTGGGGCGCGCTTCAACTGCTTGCCATGGCCGCGAACCCAATAGAGGGGCCTTCGTTCGGCATGTCTGTCTCAGCCTTTGCTTCATATCTTTTCGGCCTACCAGAGTATGATGCCCGTCTTATAGTACAATTATTCACGATCTACTTTGGCTGGAAAGGTTACTTCCAATTCAAGAAAGCATAGACAAGGCTCAGCATTTTTGTATTGCACATTCACCCTCACTATCAAGTGGAAAGCATCCTTGATTCGAATTGGAGGAACCTGGTTTTCAACCGAGATAGAAATATAAGGTCCAACTCACCTTCTTGCTCTATTGTCGGTTGGTGTAACGGGGCCTGCCACCATCAGAGTATCTGACCATCTCTCCTTGAGGCTCTATCCTGACTCACGCCCTCACCTGTTGGAGAACGCAACACTTCAGAAGGGCTTGGTGTTGGTGTTCGACGGAGAAGAGCTTGTCGAAGAAGGCATGGGTTTAGGGACACCCGTAGTCAGGTACTCCAACGACATATACTTCTCAAGCTCCGCTCACACCTTCGTTGAACATGGAGATGGCGCCAACCAAGTCCTGAAGAAGTCCTTCCTCATCGATTCCGTGTCTAGGAAGCGCATTTGGAATGGGCCCTTCATCAATGCCCGGATTTACGACGTCCTTCATCTTGCATTTGCCCGAGCGTATATCTCAAAAGGACATCCCAACAGGTTCCTGACCAAGCTGGTTGAAATACGGAGGTCTCTAGGAATACGCACCCAGTTTGTTCAGACCCAGTCAAAGGGCAAGGTCACGATCAGCTACAGACGGTTTCCCAACGTCATCCAAGTGCGTGCTGACTTGAGCGAACTGCACAAACCAGGATGTGAGGAAATCCTCATCATGAATGAAGCCGGATCGACATTTTTCACGAAGTATACAGACCGAAATGGTCTCGAGCTAGTGAATGATGAAATTGGAGCGTGGAATAAGGTCGAAGCTACAGAGGCTTCTCTCTCAGACTTCAGCGGAACCCTGCTTTTCAGTCTGAAGAAGACGGAAGGGGCCGATTTGTATAGGGGATGGGAGCGGGTCAAAGGACGTCTCTCCTGGGCTGGATTGAGCTACTCCATGAAAGCTTGGAAGCCGGTTTTCGAATACTACATAAGAATACAAAGTGACAAGTATGGTTGACCTTCTTCTAATTTACCCGTACTACAACGACAACAATTCAATCTTCAAATTCCCTCCTCTCGGCGTAGGCTACATCGCATCCTACGTGAAGAAACATGGCTATTCCGTGTCTATCATAGATTGTACGTTCATGCGTGAACAGGATGCCGTGAGCAAGGCAAGAAGCATGAAGCCCAGAGTTATCGGAATCTACTCGATGCTGAGCATGAAAGACACGGCAATCAGACTAGCCAAGGCGCTGAAAGGTCAAGCCGAATTGACGATTGCCGGCGGGCCCCTGCCGACATCTTTGCCCGAATCGTTCCTGGACGATTTCGACATAGTGGTCCTTCGCGAAGGTGAAGAGACGGTACTTGAAATCCTTGCCGCGCTCGATAGAGGTAGGGGTATCTTCGAGGTCGAAGGCATAGCATACCGGAACCCTGACGGATCCACTGTCAAGACACCCACCCGAGAATTGAACCCTAGCTTGGATTCCCTGCCTTTTCCAGAGAGAGAGATGTATGACCATGAGAGGTACAAGAGCTATTATCGAAGGCACCATGGCTATACAATCACATCAATCATGACTTCTAGAGGGTGTCCATTCGACTGTGACTTCTGCAGCCGTCCAGTCTTCGGGAACGTCTTCAGGAGCAGGTCCGCCGCGAACGTAGTTGATGAAATGGAGATAATCAAGGAATTTGGCTATGACAGGATATGGATAGCTGACGACATCTTTCCCCTCACCAAGAAGATCGGTTTAGAAATCTGTGATGAGATAACGAAAAGAAAGCTGGACATCTCCTGGGAATGCCTCTGCAGGTCCGACCTTCTGGACTTGGAAATCGCATCAAAGATGAAGGCTTCTGGATGTCATCGCGTCTTCTTCGGCTTGGAGTCGGGGAACAATGAGGTTCTAAGACTGATGAGGAAGCGCATCACCACCAACCAAGCTCGCGAGGCGGTGGAGACTGTGAACTCTGTTGGAATCAGAGCTGGGGCGTTCTTCATACTGGGCTATCCTGGAGAGTCAAACGATACCATGCTCGATACGATGAGGTTCGCCTCTTCTCTCCCGTTAGACTACCTTTCATTCACCGTGCCATATCCGCTCCCCGGCACCGCGCTTTTTGAAAGACTCAAGGACAGGATATTGGTCGACGAGTGGAAGAAGCCAAGATCAGCCTTTGTTGACCATGTTCTTCTCTACAGATCTGAGTTCTCCATGGGCAAGTTGAGATTCGGTATTATTATGGCGACGTCTCAGCACCTATTAAGAAAACACCTCGGTCCAGGATATCCCCTAGTGGGGAAACCCATTGACGTCATTACTGGCCGCGTCTTCACAGCACTAAGGTAAGAGTCCAACCCATCTTATTCTAGGGCACCGGTCCATCATAGCACCTTGAGCGGAGAAACTCATCAATAGTCTCTTCTCGGCGCACGGCTGAGGCTGTTCGAGCGATGAGGACTTTCCTTGACCTGTTCAGCCTTCCAAATCACATCTCGCCAAGCGTCTCATGAGGTCACCCCCCTTTTACACGGAGCGACTCTGACCGACCGCGGACCCCACCTTAGGCTTGGACCTGCGAATGGGCCTGATTCAGATTTAAGTTTCCCCAACTTGCAGGCTCGACAAACACGAATTGTGTTTTCATAGGTACCTTTGGTTTATGCTTCAAGCTTCAAGTGATATCCTGTCGTGTCGTTCCCCATCGAGGCTTCAGATGATATCTTCACAGCGGAGTATATGTGGTGGCTGAACCACCAATCTTCTGTACAGGTAACGATACCTTAGAAACTAGCGTTCCTGGATGTTATGCGGTCGGAGACGGCGCTGGACAGACCAGAGGGCTGGTGCCAGCTCCAATCACCGGAATCCTCGTTGGCAGAGACATTGCTCCCTATGTTGAGAATTGCATTTTCGGCCTAGACCGATGTCGGCAAGGCGAGCCGGGCGACACGTTCACAGGGTCAGATTAGTGAAGAGGATCGCGAGCGCCAGGAGGCAGCCGGCCACGAGCAAGCCCCTGCTCACGCCCCTCCCTCCTCTTTCGGTGCGGTAGACGTAGGAGATCATGGAGAACGAGACCAGCATCAGGGAGAGGATCAGGGCGAAGGCCCGCTGGCCCTGCAGGCTCGTCGCGTCGAGGGTCCACAGGTAGAAGACAGATAGCAGCTCGAGAAGCGCCAGGAGCGCCAGGACCCGAGGGTCAGCGGGCCGGGCCGTTCGGTTCATTCCCTCCACCCCACTTCGAAGGCCTTTATCCGGCGCTTGATCATGCCCGTCCCCAGGTCCAGCCTATAGAGGAGGTAGAGCGTGCCCAGGAGGGTGACGGCGAGCCCCGCCGCCGAGAGGACGAGGGTTGCCAGGACTTCAGCTGACCCGCCTAGCAGCGCTTGGGAGACGGAATTGACCAGCCATCCGATGGACAGCGCCCCGAGCGCCATGAGGAACGCGAAGCTCCCCGCCGTCCAGGCGGACGCCCAGCGAACCGAAGGGGCGGCCAAGGCCTTCCTGGCGTCTGCTGAGCTGGTCACCAGCCTCCTGAAGATGAGACGGTGGAGCACGAGGGAGATCAGTGCCACGGCGACCGCCGTTCCGCCCAACACCAGGGCCGCCTGCCAGTTCGGGATGACCCTACCAGGGGTGACCATTCCCCAGTAGGCTAGGACGATGACCTCTGCCGCGAAGATGGCGCCCAAGGTCGTGTACTTGGGCCTCTGGCCGATCATCCTCGTCTTCCCCCTGTCGATGAAGGGGAGGAGGAAGATCAGGGCGATGATGACGGAGACCACGGAGATGGCCACCGGGAGGCCTGCCTCTTCGAACGCCGATATCTTCAGTAGCTGATAGATCCACAGGAAGTACCACTCCGGCTGCGCCGTGAACTGGGAAGCCAGCTGAGGCGTGTACTGCGGGGCGAGCGTTAGGGGGAACGCGGCCGCGACGAAGAGCATGAGAGAGCCGAAGAGGGCCGCCAGCTCGAGGAGGTAGAACGAAACGTCGGGGAATATGGGGATCAGCCTCCTCTTGCCCTCCTGGGTCGGGGAGGCCGTTACGGGCTCCGAGACACCATGAGACTCTAGGAGGTACATCTTCACGACGAGCAGGACCAGCAGGACGGCGGGGAGGACGACGACGTGGAGGTCATAGAACCGGAGAAGCTCGGCCCCGGCCCCCCCTCCCCCGATTATCAGGAATGAAATGAAGGAGGAGATGGGCTGAGGCAGGGCGTCTATCATGCCGACGCCTACGTCGGTCGCCGACTTGGAGACGACGGTCCACGGCAGAAGGTACCCGGTGAACCCGAAGCCCAGGGTGACGAGGCCCATGAGCATCCCGACGACCCACATCAGCTCCCTCGGCTTCTTGTGGACGGACACGAAGTATCCCCTCATCAGGTGCATGAAGGCGAGCAGGATCATCGCATAGGCCGTGTAGAGGTGCACCGTTTCGAGGAAGCTGCCGTACGCGACGCTCTGGAAGATGAACTGAGTGGACGAGTACGCCTGGGCCGTGGTGGGGACGTAGTAGAGCATCATCATGACCCCCGTGACCCCCTGGATGACGAAGGCGACTACGGCGAGGGCCCCCAGCCAGTAGAAGGGGTTTATGGCGTACTCGGGCACGGGGCGCAGGAACTGGTGGGAGAGGCCCAGCCTCGAATCGAACCACTGGGCGAGCTTCTCCATCCTCCCCGCCTCGCCCTCGCGCTCGGCCTGCGTCTCAACCTCCGTCATCGGTCAGGTCACCGGCGTGCCACCGACCAGGTCGTTGGAGATGTCGCTCGAGCCGGTGTCGAACCCGAAGACGGTGGGGGGAGCCATGCCCACGGCGTAGATGTTACCCGTGGAGCCGTCGAGCTCGAGTATCACCTGTGGCTCGGGCCTTGGAGAAGGGCCGCCTATCACGGCTGCTCCTTCAGTGAGGTCGAAGACGCTCCCATGGCAGCAGCAGTAGCCGACGGGGCCCGGGGCCTGGTAGGTGGCGTCACACGAAGGGGAGGAGCCCGCGGCCTGGAAGGAGTAGATGCAGCCCAGATGCTGGCAGATCTGGCTGAAGGCGACGATGTCGCCGTCCGGGCCAATGCCGTTCTCGGCCTTGACCCCCAGCTTCACAAGGATGTTAGGCTGCTCCTCGAATGGGTAGTTGAAGAAGACGGGCTGGTTCAGTTGGATGTCCGCCACGTTGGCGACCTGGACCTTCGGGAACGAAGCCAAGGTCGTCACGCCGCCTCCCGAAGAATTGGAGGTATCGGAAGCGGGGGGGCTGATGAGAGCCTTTGTCACAGATGCCACGCCCCCCGCTACCAGGAGGAGGGAGAAGGTCACCATATTCGTAACGAACGCCCTGCGCGAGCTGGGGGAGGCTGGCTCCGGCTTCTCTTCGGGCTTGCTGCCCTCGCCCTCGGAGGCGGCCAAGCTACTTCTCCGTCCTTGAAGGGCGAATGACTATCCCGGCGACCATGCCCACGATGAGGGTGCCCACGGCCGTCAAAAGGGCCAGAGAGAAGGAGACGCCCCCTCCGGACAGAATGGACGTCGAGCCGCTTCCCGAAGAGGACTGGCTACCAGACGGGGTGCTGACGACGGTGACGGTGCCGTTGATGGGGAGCACGATGGAGGGAGCCATGGTGTTCCCTCCTACGAAGGTATAGTTCCCGTTGACTATCTGGATGCCGACGTTTTCGTTCTGGAAGACGTTGTCGGTGATGGTGGAGTTGAGCACGGGGACGGGGCCCTCTCCTCCGACGATTATGCCAGTGAGGGTGGCGCCGGAGCCGTCATTGCTTAGGACGTTGCCCATGACGACGTTCCCCGTCACCACGCAGCCAGGCGCGTTGTTATGGAGCACGACGCCGGCCTCCCCGTCGTTGAGTATCGAGTTGAAGACTACGCTGTTGTTGATGGCGATGGTGTTGGGCGTATCCGCCGCGACGATGATGCCAGCGGTGTTGTCGACGACCGTGTTATAACTCACTATGTTGTTGCTGACCCCTTCCCCCTGGTTATAGGCGGAGACCACGATGGAGCAGTGGTTGGGCGTGTTCCCTATCACGACGTTCGCGCTGACGATGTCGTTATCACCGGGGTTCGGCTGCCCGTCGGGGATCCCGGCGCTGGGCACGGCCGTGCTGTTCCAGGTGGCCAGGAGGGGACCATCGTCGGCGATCCCTATGCCGCCGTAAAGGTTCCCGACGACCCTGTTGCCGGCCACGGTAGAATACGAGGAGCCGGCCAGCTGGATGGCCTTGATTTCGCCTAGGCCCGCGATTACGTTGAGCCCGTTGTTAGATACTATGTTGTTCTCGATAACGACGTCGTTAGCGTCCTGCACGTAAATCCCGTGGTTGTCGGCGTTCTCGACCGTGAAACCGTCGACCACGGTCCCCGAGGCCGAGGGGCCGAGCACCACGATACCGTTGGCGTCGCCCAGGGCGTTCACTATTACGTCGGAGGCCTGGAACGTCTGAGACTGCAGGGTCAGCGTCCGGTTTATGACGACCATCCCGTCGTAGGTGCCGGGAGAAACGACCACTATCGCGCCCGGAGGCGCGGCGGAGACGGCATGAGAAATCGTGGCGAAGGGGGCCGACGCCGAGCCGTTCCCGAGCGTGTCGCTCCCCGTCATGGCCACGTAAACGTAGGGCGTGGAGGCGGCCCTGGCGGGTGAAACGATCAATATTCCGGGGGTCAGAAGGAAGGCGACGACCAGCGAGGCCAGAAGGAGGGCCTTGGCAGGCCTTATCCTTGGCTTCACAGGCGAACCGGCCGACCTTCTGGGCGTATCATTTCGAGCGTCGGAGTCGGCGACGTCCGTCCCAAAGGCAAACAGACTCGGCATGCTATGATCGACTCC
>Ga0187857_10003786_pt1 | contig 11877 bp, 16 predicted proteins | sample June2016WEW_8_10_FD_132984 | JGI IMG/M metagenome (GOLD analysis project Ga0187857, IMG submission 132984) | Peatland microbial communities from SPRUCE experiment site at the Marcell Experimental Forest, Minnesota, USA - June2016WEW_8_100 | ecosystem: Environmental > Terrestrial > Soil >...
AAATCGCGTCTTCCGGATCTCCTGTAACATCTCCGTCCGTCTCATCGGGCACCTCCATCGGCGACCATATTAAACCGGACAGATTACGTGCTACAATACCGGACATATTACTTGCTTCTAACACTTGTGATCTTTTTATTTTGACATTGAACCCCGTTTTTCGTATTCTTATCAGGTGCCTAAGCGAGTCTTTATCAAAAAAGGAAAGGAGACAGAGATGAAACATAATAGAGTCCGATTAACCATTGCGATCGTAATGTTGCTTCTGGTCTTTCCCCTGGCTGCCGGCGCGCAGCTTATGATCATCGGCAACGACGAGAAAGCCACATGGGATGACGCCGGAAAGGTTGTGATCACAGCTGCCGGCAAAGACACGGTCTCCATCGTGGACATTTCCAAGCGGGAATCGCCGCGGATCGTCGCCAACCTGCCGCTGACCAACTCGGTTTTCGGCCCGCCCACGAACCTGGCCATCACGCCCGACGGGCGGCTGGCCATCGTGGCGAACTCCCTCAACTCCGTACCGGATGGGGTGGGGTGGAAGTTCGTGCCCGACAACAAGCTATACGTCATCGATCTCACGACAAGCCCGCCTAGCCACATTGCCACCGTTGAGGTCGGCAAGCAGCCCTCTGGCCTAGACATCAACCGGGCCGGCAACCTGGCATTGGTGACCAACCGGGCGGACAACTCCATCAGCGTGCTGTCCATCAAGGGGAAGGACGTGAAACTGGTGGACACGGTGCCCATGGGCGAACAGGTGGCGGCAGTGGCCTTCACCCCGGACGGTAAGCGTGCTCTGACGGTGAAGTTCCCCGGGCACAAGGTGGCGTTGCTGGAGGTAGACGCTCAGAAAGTGACCTACAAGAAGTATGACATGAATGTCGGCCTCTGGCCGTACAACATCGGCGTCACCCCGAACGGCAAGCTGGCCATCTCCGCCAACAACGGTAATTCAGGTGCTGCGGACGGACAGGTGGACACGGTAAGTGTAATCGACCTCGAGGCAACCCCCCCGCGCGTCATCGACCATGTCGTGGTCGGGGATGCGCCGGAGGGCTTGGTTATCAGCCCCACGGGTAAGATCGCCGTGGCAATACTGATAGGGGGTGGCAACTCGGCCAAGGCCGCTTGGTTCTACAAACGCAACGGCAGCGTGGCGGTGCTAAAGATCGACGACAAGAAAGTGACGAAGGTCGGCGAGGTCGTGGTGGGAGGACTTCCCGAAGGGGCAGTCTTCAGCCCGGACGGAAAGTACCTCTACGTCGGCAACTTCCTTGACGGCGACATGTCCATCCTAAAGGTGGACGGCACGAAGGTCACGGATACCGGCAAGCGCCTTCAACTGCCTGGCCACCCGGCATCTATGCGCGGGCCGATCCAATAAATTGCTTCTATGTGGCGGTGCTGAGGCAGAGAGATCCTGAACGGGTGTTCGTCGCGAGTTCCAGGCTCATGCGGTTCATGGACCTGGAGGCCGTCTATCCCCAACAGAGGTTGAGCAAATCCTGTCCTGAGCACAGAAAGTACCCCTATCTGCTGAGGGGCCTGAAAATCGACCATCGGGATCAGGTTTGGTGTGCCGATATCACGTACATCCGAATGTATCATGGCTTTATTTACCTTGTGGCCGTCATGGACTGGTTCAGCCGTTACATCCTGGCCTGGGAGCTGTCGATCACCCTGGATACGGCGTTCTGTGTACAAGCCCTGGAAAAAGCCCTTCAGGGATCCAACCCGGAAAATTTTAACATGGATCAGGAAACGTAGTTTACCGCAACGGATTTCATCAGTCCTCTTGAAAAAAACAGCGTCCAGATCAGCATGGACGGTTGGGGTCGGGCCTGCGACAACATCTTCGTTGAGAGGTTCTGGAAAACGGTCAAATACGAAGAAGTTTATCTTCATGATTACCATAGCGTTGCAGAAGCCCGCTTTCGCCTGGCCGCCCATTTCCAATTTTACAACAGAGAGCGGATTCATGAGGCATTAGGATACCGGACGCCCTACGAGGTCTATTCCGGCAAACAGTCTAACTTTAACCATGTACAGGCTTATCCAACCATGCACCTTAAACAAATCCATTTTCTGTCTTGACTTTGGGGAGAGGCTTAGTCCGGTTCCCGGTAAGCGTGGGACGCCCACGATTTTGGCTCTTTTGCCAGGAGAAGCTTAATCGTTATGATTTACGAGAAACGCCAGTTTGTCGAGGAATGCGATTACGTTACAACTCCCAGTTATTTGAAGGGCGGGAACAGCAGATGCGAGGAAGGATTGCCCGAAGAAACAGGACCGGCTGCCGTTATATCAACTAGAGGCGTGTTGAGGTTTAGTCCCGAAACGAAAGAGATGTACCTCGAGACCCATCATCCGGGTGTTACCGTTAATTCCCATAAAGGAGAATGTGAACTCGTATCTGAGGGTATCACCGATTGTGCGGGAGACCGAACCGCCGACAGAAGAACAACTAAGAATTACTAGAGAGCTCGATACGGAAGGTTTCTTCTTAAGACGGGGCGAGTATGACAAAAAAATAAGGCTCAAGCCGAAAACATGGAATGGCTCTAATAGGCTAATTCCTCCTCTTCAAGACACATCATCTGAGCCGCCTTATCTTCCGGTGGGGCGGCTTATTTGTATAAAATAAGTAATCTTTGCTTTTCATTTCCACTACGAAGTTGTGGTACATACTTATAGAAGCAAATACAGTTTCTTTCTTGTACGAGTGATTTTCTAATTCGACCAACTATAAAACATTTCATTAGGTAATGATCACCTCCAGCCCTGTCAATGCAGGGTCACGCACGATAAAAAAAGCATGCGGCGATCAATCGTCGGAGAATAATCATCCCTTCTTGTAAAGTGGAGACATATTTCTCAAGAAGGCCACGCTTTTCCTGAGGGCCTCGAATGCCTTGTCAATATCGTCCACCGTAATGTCAATGCCATAGGAGAATACAAGGGTCCCCTGGGCTGTAGCGTGATCGGTACCGGTTGCGATTAAGACATGGGATGTCCTGAGAGAGCCTGAGGCACATGCGGAACGGGTGGAGATGCTTATTCCTTCCTCGTCAAGCATCATCATCATAGATTCACCTTCGATGTACTCCACGGAGAATGACACGAGACCCGGCAAACTCTTTTCAGGGTGCCCGTTGACAACTATCTTATCAATGGTACCCAAACGGTCCATTACTGCCTTCTTCAATTTCAACAGGTACTCTGTCCGCTGGGGCATTTCAACGCGGGCAAGTTCCGCCGCTTTACCCATCCCGACGACACCCATCATATTAGGGGTTCCCGCCCTGCGGTTACTCTCCTGCACCCCGCCATCGATAAGCGGCAGTATCCTTGTTTTCTCTCTTATATAGAGGGCTCCGACACCCGGGGGTCCGTAGAACTGGTTTGCAGCGATGCTCATCAGGTCAACACCCATCTCGTTAACATCTACGGGTATGTTGCCGCAGGACACCACTGCATCTGTGTGAAAGGGCACTTTCTTTGCCTTCGCGATTCTCCCTATTTCGGCGATAGGCTCAATCGTACCGATCTCATTATTGGCGTGCATGATTGAAATAAGGATCGTGTCTTCTCTGATCGCCTGCTCCACATCTACGGGGTTGACTAGGCCATACTTGTCTACGGAGACTGAAGTCACGTTGTAACCCATTTGGGAGAGCATCCGGAGAGGTCTTGCAACTGACTGATGTTCAATATTCGAGGTGATGATATGCTTCCCCTTTTTGGCCTTTGCAAAGGCCACACCTTTTATGGCGTGGTTATTTGCTTCTGTTCCACATGAAGTGAATACGATCTCCTGCGGATCTGCATTGATGAGCTGGGCGACCTTGGCGCGTGCGTCTTCCAGGGTCTCCATGGCCGCATCTCCGATGCTGTGCTGGCTCACAGGGTTACCAAAACCGTCCTTCTGTATATAATCGATGATATCCTCTTTAACCTGAGGATGGAGCGGATTACCGGAAATATGGTCCAAATAGATTACCTTCATTTCTTTTCTGCTCCTTTCACGATAGGGAAATCAGAATGCTGTAACGTGGGCTTTCCACAACGCGTGCAGAGTGGAGCAGGTTCCGGTAATCCGGCGTCGCAGTAAGGGCAGTAACATTTTCCTTCCCTTTCACCGATGTGCTCTACTTTTCCGGCTTCTTTTGTGTCCCTGACTTTGCCCTCTTTGTGCTCATAGTAATCCATAATGGCTTTATGCAAAGCGTCCGCCCCCAGGTTTGAACAGTGGAGTTTGTTCTTCGGAAGACCGCCAAGGTTTTTTGCGACAGACTCTTTGGTAATCGCCAGGGCTTCTTCCAAAGTCTTTCCTTTTGCCATTTCAGTCACCATGCTTGATACAGCAATAGCCGCCCCACAGCCGAATGTGTTGAATTTTATGTCATCAATGCGGTCATCCTTGACTTTAAGAGTAATCGTCATCATATCGCCGCATATCGGGTTCCCTACTTCACCCGTGCCATCAGGATTTTCAATCTTACCGACATTCCGAGGCTTCTTAAAATGGTCCATTACCACTTCCGAATATTGCATGATTACCTCCTTTGACTCAGCTTAATCAGTATAAATATAACGCATTTTATCAGTTTTTCAAGTGGTTTAAATCTAGGTATCGTGTAGAGCTCATACGTGCCTCCTGAACTCTGTCTCGTCCTCCCGCCTGCACTTCACTGTCATCTTGTCTTAAGCAACCAAAAACATATTATGCCGGTATGTCATCGAACGTTTCTTTTCGTAATCGTTGTTCCTCAAAGTCTCTTCGTTGTGAGGATTCGTAGGTGGCACCAATAACCGACATATTTCATTTCTTCATTGATCACTCTTCTCGATCGCATATTCAAAACCATCGGTCATTCTTCTATCAATATTCTCATCTCCGGGACTTACATACCCTTTGCCCTGATCAATCTTCGCGGTTCTTGGGGGTGGACTTTGTTTGGAATTGTCTGGGTGTTATGCCTTATAGGGATTTTATTCAAATTTTTTTTCGTCTATCGTTTTAAAATTCTTTCGACCTTGATTTATATTCTTATGGGATGGATTGGCGTCATAGCTGGAAACCAACTTTTAACCCATATACGGACTGGTGGGCTCCTGCTGCTTCTGATTGGCGGTCTTTCCTGCACGGGAGGCACCGTGTTCTATGCTTGGAAGAGACTTTCTTATCATCACGCCATATGGCATCTCTTTGTAATTGTAGGGAGCACATGTCATTACTTTGCTGTTATGTTTTATGTCCTGCCACTATAAGGTATTAACTTCTTGCTAAAACAAAGCGGCCGGCATTTTTAACATTGACCAATTCTTTCAAATGATTATCCTTATTGACCGAAGTCCACACACTCTTGTTATTATAAAATATTTGAGATGACAAGTTATAATGCATACCTATTGTTCATTTCTTTTGCTCATTTCTTATTGACACACAAGGCCACCCATCGTATGCTTTTATTTACGGGGTGGAGAGGACCAGAGGACATTTGGAATGATTCAGGATCATCTTGACAAGATTGAAGAGAGGCTGAAGCAGAGCGAAGCAGTCAAAGAGAGTGACAAAGCCGAGCTATTGACCCTCCTGATGACCCTGAGGACGGAAATTGCCGACCTTTCCCAGACTCACTATGAGCAGGCGGAAAGCATAACGGGATTTGCCGAATTATCTGCCCACGAAGCCACACGCAGTGAAAAAAATCCGGCACTCCTCAATTTGTCGATTGAAGGTCTGGCCTCATCGGCTCAGGGTTTCGAAACATCTCATCCAAGGTTAGTGGAGATTATCAATACCTTCTGCGCGATGCTCTCTAATCTGGGAATATAGAGTTCATGCTCCGGCCAACTATCCCGTCTGGTTGTTCATCTGATCCTGGAATTTACCATCGCCAGCCTCAATCTGTTGTCCATGATACCCCCCTCTTGCTTATAGGGATTATGGATAAGCGAAAAGACGTATTGATTTCCGCCCGCAAGCAACCAGATGATGAAATCAGGACAGAAATACCCAGCCTCTAAAAAGCCGATGCCCTGACGGCCCAGTTTGACACTGTCTTTGGCATTATTCTTATCCTGGCTATTTTCTGCGAAGTGAAGGTCATCCTGTGATTGCCGCCGCCGCCAAATCACACCCTAGGCTGATATTCGCCTAGATACGCATCTCCTCCATATTGCATATGTTCAAGATTATAGGAGATGATATCCATCAGCCCTACTATATAGATGCCGCTGCAAATAATTAAGTCGTCGATTTTCTCAAAATACAAGCTCTTAGGTTTCCTTGCCTTAGTTACCGGGTTGTACCACTGGTATTCTACCCAGCCGCTGCCTTTGGCGTTTGCGGCTTCGATGATTTCCCGGATAAAACTCTTGCCGGTGGAATCCTTGAGATCTACGAAGCTCTTGTCCGCGTATTTCTCATTGACTCCGTGTGCAACCATGTTACCTTTGGAATCCAGCACAAAGATATACATTTCGTCCTGAACAAAGGGTCCTTTAGGATTTGTAAACTCGGCCAGTGCGATCTCCTTGCCGGAAGTCTTGTAAAACGCTATCGCATTGGCCACCCACTCTTTCGCTTTTTGTTTTGATCTCTCTAACATGATACGTTCCTCCATTTTTTGGGCTGATCCCCTGTCAGTATGGTTATCAGCCGGTTTGTAGTTTAGATTGAGCGCCTCAAACTATGCCTTGAGTGCCTTGCCTTTCTTATTTCCCCCTTTTCAAGGGGGGTATGAGTTTAACGCGTTATGACAACGCCACATCCCTTTCATACGCATGCAATCTCCATAGCCTTCATCAGGGCTTTTACTGTTATCGGATATCTTGCCAGGATCTGCATTCCGGGGCTGCCCGGTGACGGGGTCTCTTCAATTTTGTCTTTGGCATCGGGCGGCTTACCGGAACGCGTCCTGTTATTCATTGATGTCTCTTCCATCTTTTTTTCCGGGAACATTTTCATCTGCATGTTCTCCTTCTCATGCGTTCGATCCGTTCCGTGTTATTTATGAAATGAGTGCTTTGATCTCTTTCGTCAGTTCCGGAACAACCTTGAAAAGGTCATCCACAATGCCATAATCCGCCGCCGTAAAGATCTGGGCGTCCGGATCCTTATTTATGGCCACGATACATTTTGAAGTACCCATTCCCGCCAGATGCTGGGTGGCGCCGGATATTCCGCAGGCGATATAGAGGTTTGGAGAGACCACCTTTCCGGTTTGACCAACCTGATCCGCCTCGGGTCTCCAGCCAGCATCCACTGCGGCTCTGGACGCTCCGACTGTCGCACCCAGGATTTCCGCAAGATCTTCAAGGATGGCATAATTCTCCGGCCCTTTCATTCCCCGTCCGCCGGATACAACAATATTGGCCTCTGTCAAATCAGCCTTCCCGTTTGTGATCTTCCGGACTTCAAGGATTCTTGTCTTAAGCTGATCGGGACCGATGCCCGGGTCGAACTTCACGATGACAGTTTCCCTGGCGCTTTTAACAACGGGAAAAACATTGGGCCGAAGAGATGCCATCTGGGGGAATGCGTTTATCGCCACTTCTCCAAAACATTTCCCGGCATACATAGGACGTATCGCCCGCAGTCTGCCGTCGACGACCTTCACATGCGTACAGTCCGTTGCCATGCCGGTTTCCAGCCTGCCTACCAGATGAGCCGACAGGTCCTTCCCCTGAGAAGAAGCGCCTAAAAACAGAATAGAAGGTTCATGCTCCTTCACCAGTTGGACTATAGCCGCCGCATGGGCGTCTGTTGTATAAGGGTCGAAGATTGGCTGGTCAGCCACGTAAACTTTATCAACACCGTATTTCCCGAGCTCACCGGCGATCCCTTCGATTCCCGAACCCAGGAGGATTGCGCAGGCATCTTCTCCAAGCTCATCCGCGAGTTTCCTCGCTGTGCTGGCCAGCTCAAAAGTAATCTTGCGGAAGGTTCCATATCTCTGTTCCGTAATTATCCAAACACCTTTTGCCATTATTCATCCCTCCAATATAAAAGGCCTATATGACCTTTGCCTCTTCCCTGAGCAGCTTGGCCAGCTCTTTGGCCTTGGTTGCAATGTCATCCCCTGAGATAATCTTTCCCGGAGGCCTGGCCAAAGGCGGCATCGTCCCGATGACCTCTGCCTTAACGTCCATGGAGACACCCAACATTGCCGCGTCCTTGACCTCAACGGGTTTATTCCTGGCTTTCATAATTCCGGGAAGGGATGCGAAGCGCGGCTCATTCAATCCCTTGTGGGCTGTAACCACACATGGCAGAGGACTCTCTATGAGAAGCTCGGCGCCTTCGACGGGCCTTACTACCTTGATAAAATTGCCCTCAACATCTACCTTTGTTGCAACTGTCACCTGGGGGATATCAAGAAGCGCGGCCAGTATCGCTCCGACCTGACCCGAGTCGTCGTCAATGGCCCTCTGCCCGCAGAAGACGATATCGCAGGGAATAGTCTTAATGACGGCGGCCAGTGCCGTTGCCGTCATGTAGGCGTCCACGCCATCGAAGACGGGGTCATTGATATAGATCGCCCTGTCGGCACCCATGGCCAGGGCAGTTCTGATAGCCGTTATTGCCCTTGCCGGACCCAGTGAAACGATGGTGACTTCTCCGCCGAGTTTCTCCTTCATTCTCAGGGCCTCTTCAACACCGAACTCGTCATAAGGATTCATGACCCATTCGATACCGGTTTCAACGATACCTGATCCGTCCGGCTTTAACCTGATCGTGCTATCCGTGTTCGGAACCTGTTTGATGCATGCAACAATATTCATGTCTTCCTCCCCGGTTACTGGATAACCGCGTATCCTACCTTACTCATTAGTTCATCGACCGTGATCAAATACTTCGCCAGTATCTGCATTTCCAGAAGACCTGATGAGAGTCTGCTGCGAACCGTTTCTTCCTTTGCGGGCGGTTCACCGAAATACATCTCCAAATCCTTCAGGGCTTCTTCCCTTATCTTCTCTGTCATGTAAAAAGCCTGCAATTCCCTGATAAGTTCAATGGGCGTTCTGCCGTATTTTGCAAGCGCCTGCTGGTCAAACAGCCCCGACGACCTGTAGAAACGCCTGATATGCTCGATATCGTAGGGCGGTTTGCCAAAATACATTTTAAGATCACTTAAAGCTTCTTCTTTCATTTTAGGTGATAGTATTTTCATATTTGATATCTCCTTTTAGAATGCTGTTGTTGTAGGGTGTGAGCACACTTAGTCATAATCTACCAACATTAATGTTCATAAATTACATTTTGAGCGGCTGATGGGCAAGCCGCGCCCTCAGCGCTTACTCCTCTATCCATACCGAATGAGAAACCAGGCCGAAATTTCTAAAGAGATGAACCAAACATAAACCGGTGGCGCTGCCTTGCGGTTCTGCGTTCCCTGTTTCCCAATGAAGATTAACGCTTAAGTCGTTGCCTACCAATGCGTTGTGGTATAATTTTATGTCCTTCATAAGTCTGCTATTACCGACATCTTTTATTAGCTTTAGAATTTTCTGTTCCACTGGTTCTGGATCCTTTTCGGCCATCCGAAGCTTTATTACCTCCATCCACTGCATTTACTTAACCTCCCGCTCAAGTTTGTCCTATACTTGAGCATAGAACGTGCCATGATAAAATCGCATTAATATTATAGAGTTACAAAACAAGGTTTTTCAAAACTGAGAATAATCACAAAAAAATTGAGATATTTCTCAATAAGTGTGTTAAATTGACAAATATCACAACATAAAGCGTATCATTGATTTTTGTTTCTTCAAGGATCAACATTATTGTGGCAAAAGCCTTGAATCTGAAGAATTTAATTCTTCCAATAATTAACCCGGATAGAATGGTTTTATCAGCAATATTTTGCGGAGGAAAACGTGATCGCGGACGAATATGAATTTTATCATCAGATGACGATGCGGATATGCGGTAGTCTTGACATGGGAACTGCCTTGCAGCGAGCATTGGAGTATTTAAGGAAGGTAATGCCCGTGGATATGCTTTCACTTCTCCTGTACGAGCAAAATCTCGGTGCGGTAAGAACTATTGCCCAGATTACCATTTCAGAAAGTAGAACTCTGGACAGAATAATACCCTTAACTCAAGAGGGCAGAGCAAGTTTTGAGAGCTCCGGCGTGCCGAATGTAAGGATAGTGAACTGTCTAGAATCTGATCCCGTCATCAAAAGTGTCGCCGAATCTTTCAATATGCCAGACTCTTCGGCATTAGTGATGCGACTCGTAATCGAAGGAAAACGGTTAGGTTCCTTGGTCCTCACTGCGAATGGAAGGAACAAATATACAGAGGAAGATGCCCGTCTGTTTGCTCTCTTGAACGAACCATTCGCTATCGCCGTGTCCAACGCACTTACGTATCAGGAAGTTCTCAGGCTGAAAGACATGTTGATGGACGACAACCTGTATCTCCACCGTGAATTGTTAAATATGTCAGGCGATGATATCGTCGGCAGCGATTTTGGACTAAGGAATGTCATGGAGATGGTCAGGAAGGTAGCGCCCCTTGAGAGCCCGGTGCTGCTGTTGGGCGAAACCGGAGTCGGGAAGGGAGTCATAGCCAGCGCTATTCACTATTTATCACCTCGGAGGAAAGGTCCTTTCATTACGGTAAATAGCGGGGCTATTCCTGAAACCCTGATCGACAGCGAACTTTTCGGGCATGAAAAGGGGGCCTTTACAGGGGCAATAGAGCGAAATAGAGGGCGCTTCGAGCGTGCCAATCAGGGAACCATTTTTCTCGATGAGATCGGAGAGCTTCCGCCGCATGCCCAGATCAGAATGTTGCGCGTCCTACAGGAGAAAGAAATCGAACGTGTGGGGGGGACAAAACCCATTCCGGTGGATATACGGGTTGTTGCCGCCACCCACCGAAATTTGCAGGATATGGTCATGGCAAAACAATTCCGTGAGGACCTGTGGTTCAGAATAAATGTCTTTCCCATCAGGGTACCACCGTTACGAGAAAGAAAAGAGGACATTCCTCTATTGGTCTATCATTTTATCAATAAGAAAACGAAGCAATTAAAATTGCGTGTTGTTCCGGAACTATCAATCGGAGCGATCGATTCTCTGATGAATTACCACTGGCCGGGGAACGTTCGGGAGTTGGAAAACCTTGTGGAGCGAGAGCTGATCTTGAACAATGGAGAGCCGCTGACTTTTAAGGTTTTGGCAGGGACAGAAAGAAGCAAATACCCAACAATGATCACCGAACCATCAGATCAAGTAATCACCCTCGATGAGGTCAATGCCCGTTATATCCAGCGGGTTTTGACAATAACGGATGGGATTGTTCATGGACCTGGCGGAGCTGCTGCACTCTTGGGAATAAACGCTGGCACTTTGAGAAGCAGAATGAAGAAACTCGGGATTCCCTATGGAAGGAGACGCGGTTGATCCTGCGCAAGCGCCGGGCCGCTGATCTGATCGGTCTTCATCCAGCCATACTCCTTGCGCCATCGATAATAGGTCTGCACTGTGACCCCCATTTTCCACCAGATCTGCCCCATGTTTCTGCCCTTGGATAGCGTCACATCCGCTTCCCGTAGAAACCCAATAACCTGTTTCGCCATAAAACGCTTCCGATTCATCCTGCCCTCCTTATTCATAATCCAAAATTATGCCGGAATCCTAACATAAAAACTGGACAGGTTTTAGGCGGGCAGGTCAGCAGATGAACGCCGCCCGGGCTCTTGGTAACATCAAGGACCATTATTTCATCCCCGTCCTAGCTGAGTCACTTTCCGGGAATCCGAGCGAGATGGTCCGCGGCATGTGTGCCTGGGATCTGGGGAGGATTGGCGGCAGATCGGCAAGGCATGCGCTGAAATTCCGATTAAAAAAAAAGAA
>Ga0187857_10003789_pt1 | contig 11870 bp, 9 predicted proteins | sample June2016WEW_8_10_FD_132984 | JGI IMG/M metagenome (GOLD analysis project Ga0187857, IMG submission 132984) | Peatland microbial communities from SPRUCE experiment site at the Marcell Experimental Forest, Minnesota, USA - June2016WEW_8_100 | ecosystem: Environmental > Terrestrial > Soil >...
CCAGGAGCCAATCGCTTCGGAAGAAATCAAGAACAAGTCGCTTCAGATCACAAACGAAGTGGATCGCGTGACCGCGCAGTTGAACGAGTTCATCAACTACTCCCGTCCGCGCGAAGTACGGCGGGCGCCGGTCGTGTTGAGCGCGGTCATTGGCGACGTCGTCCGTGCGCTCCAAAGCGATGTCGAAGACAAAGCCGTCCAACTGAAGATCGACGATGAGAACCTCGCCGTGGATGCGGACGAGCAGATGCTCCGGCAGGTCCTATTCAATCTTTTGATCAACAGTGTTCAGGCGGTCGATCCCCACGGGGAGATACAGATTGTTTCCCGGAAGTCCAGTTCGACGGAAGCACAGCTTGAGGTTCGAGATAACGGCCCTGGTGTCCCGCCAGAACTCCGCAGCGAAATTTTTAAACCGTATTTCACCACTCATCCGAAGGGGACGGGTTTGGGACTGGCGGTCGTTCAGCAAATCTGCTTGGCGCACGGCTGGGATATCGAATATGTTCCGAACGAATCCAAGGGAGCAGTCTTTCGCCTCAGCCGTCTGGAACTGACTTCCAAAAACGGGATGAAAACCTGACGATTTATGTCGCCCAAAACCGCCCGGATTCTGATCGTGGATGACGACGCGGGGCAGCGGAGCCTGCTGGATTCGTTCCTTAGGGGCCAAGGGTTCGAGACGGTCCCGGTGTCATCGGGCGAGCGAGCGCTCGAGGTTCTGAGCCAACAGGACATCGCCATGATGATCTCTGACGTGCGGATGCCCGGCATCTCCGGCTTGGAAACACTCCGCCGGGTGCGCAAGGAACGCCCCACCCTCCCCGTGTTGCTCGTGACCGCCTATGCGGACATCCGCGACGCAGTCGGGGCCATGCGCGATGGCGCCGTGAATTATTTGGAGAAACCGATTGATTTGGATGAACTGCTGGCATCGGTCCGGACAGCCGTCGGTCTCGAAGGCACGGTCTCCGTAAAACTCGGAGAAAATCGGCGATTGCCGGATTACATCGTAGCCAAGAGCCAACTGATGCAAGCGGTTTTTCGAGATGCGTCTCTGGTTGCTTCTTCGGAAACACGGATCTTGATCACCGGCGAGAGCGGGGTTGGGAAAGAGGTGGTCGTGGATGTCATCCATCAGTGGAGTCCCCGGTCGTCCGGTCCTTTGGTCAAGGTGAATTGCGCCGCGATTCCGGAAACTCTCCTGGAAAGCGAACTTTTCGGCCACGAGAAAGGAGCATTCACCGGCGCCTATACCCAGCGGATCGGTCGCTTCGAGGAGGCCAATCAAGGGACCATTTTGCTCGATGAAATTGCCGAGATGTCTCCTTCTTTGCAGGCGAAACTGCTGCGGGTTCTGCATGACGGACGATTCCAAAGAGTCGGTTCGAACAAGGAATTGCACACCAACGCTCGCGTCCTGGCATCAACCAATCGGGATTTGGAGGAGCAAGTCGAAAACGGGAAATTCCGGGAGGATCTGTACTATCGGCTCAATGTGATGGAGATCTATGTTCCGCCGCTTCGAGAACGCCCGGCAGACATCATGCCGCTGGCCAGCCTGTTTGTTACTCAGTTTACAAACCAAAAGGCAAGGTTTTCGCCCAGTGTCGCCCGCCTCATGGAAGGATACAAATGGCCCGGCAATGTGCGGGAACTCCGCAACGCGATCGAAAGAGCAGTTCTTTTGTCTCATGGCGAGGTGGTTTTTCCCGAACACCTCCCGATGCGAGTCCAACAGGCTGCGGACAAGTCCTCAGAACAGGAGATCATCCAAGCCACGAGGTTGGAGGACGTCGAAAGAAAGGCAATTCTCCAAGCCTTGCGCGAACACAATTTTAACCGGACAGAGGCTGCCAAGACGCTTGGGATGAGCCGGCGGGCGCTCTTGTACAAACTCCATCATTTGCGGGAATTGGGGTTCCAAGTCGATCCGCCATCGCCCCCGCCCGCCGACACTCAGAGCACCAGCTCGTAGGGTTGCCGAAGCATGCCGCCGCTGGCTGGCTGCTTCTTGTTTTTGTTTTTTGTATTTGTAGCGGCGAAGAAATTAACCGCGCGGAAGCAGCAATCCACCACTCTCAAGTTGTACGGATCTCCATTCCCTCAGCAATTTGTTGTCAATGAGCAATTGCGCAGCGCCACCAGTGTTGCCGAAGGAATTCGCCGGCTCTTGGTCTACGGTTCCTGCCTATGAGTGTTACGGCTCCGGTGGTTCTGATGACGACGGAGGAGAAGGCGGCGGCGGCACCGGCTGACCGACGCCTCTTGGGGTGTTGATCATGAAATCGATCACCTTCTCGCTCACGCCGGCGTATTTCAAATCGATGATCTCCGCAGTGCTGAGGTGATACACTGTGCGCGAATTTCGAATCTGGCTGATGATGGTCTCGTCGCTAACGCCGGCCTTTGCCAGCGCCTTGATGTCCGCGGGTCCGAGCGGCTGACCCCGCTCCACGCGCACAAGCGTCTGCGGACTTTGCCGCCGAAGCGTTTCGCGCTGTTGTTGGTCCATGGCGTTGCCGATGATGCCGCCGGTGAGAGCCCCGATCGCGCCACCGATCAGAGCCCCCGCTCCTGCATGTCCTGAAGCACTGCCAATGATCGCGCCCGTGCCAGCGCCCCATGCTCCACCAGTGAGGGCTCCCGTGGCAGTACGGTCAGGTTGTCCTTCGGGTGTTGTGCAACCAGCTACAATCAGCATCGCCGCTGCGAACCCGACGACCGCTTGTCTTCGAAGTGCCGTCTTCATCGTTTGTTCCGTCGTTGCACGACTCGGTGTTTAGCTCACCTGCCCAAATCGCTGGTTGTTGTTCCATTTTGACTACTTCTGATCCTTCTGGTCCTTGTCAGATGGCCCGCCCTTATCAGGTTTCTCTCCTCTGCCGGGGCCGCCCCGCTGGGGTTCGCCCCGCTGGGGTTCACCGCGCCGGGCTTCGCCGCGCTGGGCTTCGCCGCGCTGGGCTTCGCCGCGCCGGGGTTCACCGTGTTGAGCTACGACTCGCTCACGATCAACCCGCAGCGCCTCACGCTCACGGTTTCGTACTTCTTCATGTCGCACCACATCTACCTTTCGCCCCGTCAAACGTTCCAAGTGCGCGCGGTCTAATCCTTCGTGGACGAATCTACCGTGTTCATCTCTACGAAGCCGGCTTATTTCGCTTCTCCCATAAATGCGGTGGAATTCGTCACCGCGCAATATGAAGCGATGGTAATCACGCTCCCACAAATGATCGTACCCAACGAATACAAAGAAGGACGCACCGAAACCGAAGCCGTAATCCACTGCAAATCGACGACCGCGGAACATCCAACCTCCATCTACAAACACCGCGCCGTAGGGCAACGGCGCCCAACCCAAATATCCGTCGGCATGACGCCAAAAGACCCATGCCGGCGCATATTCGTAACCCGGCACCCAGATCCAACCGTAACCCCCAGCCCAAGTCCAGCGGCCATAATGAAAAGCTACGGCCCCCCATGGATAGTCCGACTGCCAATACAAGCCGGCGTCGGTATAGACCCAGTGTCCTCCATCATAATAAGGACGCCAGCCATTTGGAAGTTCAGACGGCTGCCAGCACCGGCCATATCCCGGCACATCGACCCAAAAGCCGTAGGGCGAAAGTTGCTCTTGAACATAATCAGCGTTTACTACCGGTTCTCCAGGCGGCGGAGCAGTTGTAGCGGTACTCGTTCCTTCCCTCCCAACCTCGGGAGGTCCTTCAGAACCCGCACGAGCAGGCGCGGGTGTGCTCGGCGGTCCACTCGTAACCGCAGGAGGTGTTGGGGGAGGCGTCACCGAAGGAGTATTGACGGGAGGCGGCGGAGTGCTGGCGGGTCCGGCTTGGAGCAAAGCGGAGATGACGTTTTCAGAGACCCCCTGATTCTTCAGGTAGATCATTTGCTCGGTAGTCAGATCGTAAGACACGCCAGCCCTTTTAACTTTGGCCATAATGCCGTCTTCACTAAACCCAGCTTTTGTGAGTCCAACGACATCCACCATTCCGGGTGGGAGACTTACTGGTGTCGCTTGAGTATTCGATGATGTTTGTGCGTTTGCCGGTGGCGTCAGTATTCCAGCAGATCCGCCCAAGGCGATGCAGGCCACCAAAATAGCAAGATTTGTCTTCATTCTTGCCAGTTTTCTCTCTTTCATATGTCTTCCTCCTGAGTTGCTTCGGATTTGACTGCTGTCCGTTCAGAGCTTTCTATTCCGGGGCCGCATGTCTGCGTGCCGCTTCATTGCCTATACGGTTCACGTCGTGAAATCTTGCAGAGCGCGAATGTGTTTTCGCCGCCACTTCTACCACAGTCGAAACCAGTGTTGAACTAAAATTCATGGTTTTGAGGGGAGCCATTGACGCTGCTTGGGCGTCCAGTCAACGTGCTGACCACACCCTCCGGCGTCACCTTCCGAATCGTCTGATTCCCGGTGTCCGCCACATAAAGATTGCCCCGGCTGTCCACCGCAATAGCCTGAGGATGAGAAAACCGCGCGTTGCTACCGGTGCCATCGGTATTGCCGCTTTGCCCAGCCGCTCCGACCAAGGTGTTCACCGCGCCCGCCGGGGTGATCTTCCGTATCGTGTTGTTGGCGGTGTCAGCCACATAAACATTGCCCGCGCTGTCCACTGTAATCCCCTGAGGATGAGAAAACCGCGCTTTGCTGCCGAAGCCATCGGCACTGCCACTTTGCCCAACCGTTCCGGCCAAGGTGCTCACCATGCCCGCCGGTGTGATTTTTCGGATCGAATTGTTGGCAGTATCCGCCACATAGACATTGCCTGCGCTGTCCACTGCGATTCCCTTGGCTTGGTCGCCGAACCGCGCGCTGGCACCTGCGCCGTTGGTGCCGCCGGCACGTCGAACCGTTCCGGCCAAGGTGCTTACCATGCCTGCCGGCGTTATCTTTCGAATCGTGTACATGTCCGCCACATAAACATTGCCCGCGCTGTCCACTGCGACTCCGCACGGCACGCTAAATCGTGCCTTGCTGCCCATGGCATCAGCGACACCGGGGATTCCAGCCTTTCCAGCGAAGACATTCACCACGCCCGCTGGCGTGATCTTCCGTATCGTGCAAGAATCGGCCACATAGACATTGCCCGCGCTGTCGATGGAGGCTCCGCGAAGAATACTGAATCGTGCATCGTTGCCAGCGCCATCAACGATGCCGGGCATGCTGGCTGTTCCAGCGAGGGTGCTCACCACGCCCGCCGGTGTAATCTTGCCAATCGTGCAGTTGTCTCCATCCGCCACATAAACATTGCCGGCGCTGTCCACAGCAATACCTCGGGGAGTGTGAAAAATTAGCGGTCTTCTCGGAACCGTCGGCCACAGCATCCAGCCCAATACAACAAGCCCTGCCAAGCACGCTGGAATCCACAGGGTTTTCGGAATTCGTCGAAACCGTTGCAGTTTTTGGCGCGCCTTTCCTCCCATGTCACGCGGCCCTACGGGGGGTTTGCCATCCTTGATCCGCTCCAAATCCGCCAAAACATCCGCCATGTCCGCGTACCGATCTCGGAGTTCGCGTGCCATCGCGCCTTCAGCCACCGCGATGAGCCTGTCATCCGCCTTCGGATTCAGGGCCGTAATTGGCTTGGGCGGACCGGCCAGAATTTGCTTCTGGATTTCCTTCGTGCTCTGGCCCTTGTAAGGAGGTTCCCCCGTCAGCATTTCGTAGAGTAGCGCCCCAAACGCGTATATATCGCACCGGGTATCCTCGGCGTCGCCGGCCGCGACCGCTGGCGACATGTACGGGGCCGTTCCCTCGCATTGCTGGCTCTCGACATCCACGATGGTGTCGTTGAACATGGTTCGCGCGAGGCCGAAGTCGGCCAGACAAGCTCTCTCATTCGCCGCCAGCAAAATGTTGGCCGGCTTGAGGTCGCGGTGAATAATCCCGCGCTGGTGCGCATACCGCAGCCCCTCCGCTATCTGCGAGGCGATATCCAGAATCAGTGCTGGCTCCAATGCGCGTCCAGGCTGGATGCGCTTTGCCAAGCTTTCCCTATCGAAATAGGGCATGACAAAATAGGGGCCTTGGGGACGGTCTGACACCGCCAGCACTGGCATCACATTTGTGTGCCTCAACCGTTGCATATGCCCTGCCTCCTTGACAAAACGGTGAACAACCTGCTGGTTTGCCATCAGCTCAGGTTTGATCATCTTGATCGCAACATCCTGCCCCGTATTCGGATCGCGGGCCAGCAACACAATGCCCATCCCGCCACCTCCCAAAACGCGCAGAACCTCAAAGCGGTCCACAGCGGCCAGCACGCCGGGCCGTGAAGGCGGAGAGAGCATGCCCTGACCGATCAACTCGGCAATCGGTCCAACGAACGACGAGACCGGACGAGCCAGTTCGTCAGGCTTCTGTTGTGATACGTCCTTGCTCATAACACCGCCTCACCGGTCGTTTCCTTGGGGAATTTTCTCCAGGGCCGTGAGCAACAATGCCTTGGTTTCCTCGTCAATCCACGCTTGCTCTTTGGCCCAAAGCAGGCCGCGCCGCAGGTCGGCCTCGTTCAGTTGTGAAATCCGGGCGTCGAGTCGGACGAGAGCGGCTGCAATGCTCGTGTAGTAAAGCACGCTGACAGTCTCCGTCGGCAATCCACTCTCCGGACGATCCATATTCGCCTTGGCGAACTCCTTGGTAAGTCTCAGCAGTTCGATGGGCGGCGACGGATGATGAAACAGGTCTGAAAAACTTTTCAGGAGCAACCCTTGAGCTTCACTCAAGGTCTTGAGTCTCACCGCCGTACCGGGATCGAACCCTCCCAGGTCCACAAGTACCGGCGCGGACATCTGGTGCCGAAAAATCGCAGCCAATTCATCCGGCCCCCAAAGTCTGGCCTGCTCCGAGCCAGCCTCCATCAATGCGGCGAGACTTTTTGCTCGGCTCTTGAACACCGCTGCAGAAGAGTCAAGTTCGGACATAATGATCCTATTACCTATACTGGTTCGCTCACCGAATCTTGCACGCGTTGCGCACCTCAGCCTCGTTTCGCCATCCGTGAAACCAAGTCTTCCAACGCTTGGGCTTCAAGCGACGTGGCGGCATCCTGTTCCGCGTATTCCTTGATCACTTTGTTCAGGTGCATTTTGAATATCCGCTTGGCGCTTAACAGCATATTCGACGCGTCAGTCGGCGACCGGAGCCCGAATCGTTCAATCAATTGCTCATAAGGCACCGGGCTCACATCATCAAAGATCGGTGACAGCAGGCGGATACGGAACATTTCCCAAATGTAACTGCGCCGCGGCTGATCCACGGCTGGGTTCTTACAATCGGCTTCCATCCGTCGCAGTGTCTCGGCGAGCACCGTGCGAACCCACGTCAGATCGAACTCTTCCGAAGCAGCCTCCTCGCCGGGCAACTCCGGCTCCAACTCCTCCAGCGAAAGCATCGGGTGCTTCACCTCAGCCCGCGTCAAGCGATCCAGAACGAAATTCCGCATGCTTGTCTTCAGGAAATGGCGGAACTGTCCTCGGCTTCGATCAGCGCGCTGCAGCCAGCCTTTTTTGAGGATCTTGTCCTCGGCAAACTCCTGCAACACTACCTCTGCCTGATCCCTCAACTCAGGAAAGGTCGTCACGAGGAAAATCTTCAAGGGTGCCCAATACTGACGGATGAGCCGATCAAGGCGTGCTTCATCCCCCTCAGCCGCCTTACCCAACTCGGCCCAGTCGGTTCGAGGAAAGATCGAACTAGCCTGTTGTTTAGAAGACATCGCCGCGGAACACCTCTCCAGAAGAAGCTATTTAACCCAAGTCATTTGCCTTTAGCAAACCCTTTCAATTTGTCCTATGGACGTGGCCAGAACATCGTCTTGCGTGGCTACAAGTGGCGCAGAGTCAGAGGAGTGCATTTCGGGGGGGGCGATTATTTCTGGCGGTCAACTGGTGCACGGTGCGTCACCTCCAGACTCAAAACGAGGCGGCAAAGCCACCTGTGCGTTCCCAGCGCAGCAAGAGGGTTGGCTTTGACAAGCTCTCAGTTCCTGCTGTAACAGAGAGGGGTCTGGCGCCATCGTGTACGGCGAACAGCAGAGGAGAACAGGATGAGGAAGAGAATATCCATGGTCGCATTCGTTCTGTGTGCGTTGATAGGGACGGTTGCGACAAGTGTGCCTGCGCAGTCCATAGACCGTCACGCGTTGGTGACGCGGCACAATGTGGTGGTTACCCGGCCCGACCCGGATTGCCCGCTTCAGGTTGGCAATGGTGAGTTTGCTTTCACTGCCGATGTGACCGGATTGCAGACGTTCCCGGAGTTCTACCGTCAGATTCCGCTCGTCACCGAAGCGCATTGGGGCTGGCACACCACGCCGGCACCGGATGGATTGCGGCGCGAGGATTTCAAATACACCTACTGGGATACTTATGGCCGCCAGGTGCCGTACATGACGAACTCCAGGGGGCAGGAGAAACTCTTCAACTGGCTGCGGGAGAACCCGCATATGGCACATCTGGGACGGATCGGCCTGCAGATCGTCAGCACACATGGTTCACCGGTCGCGATTGAAGACTTGAAGAACATCCATCAGACGCTCGACCTCTGGAGCGGCGTACTCACCAGCCGGTTCGAGATCGAAGGACAGCCCGTGGAGGTGCAAACCTGCTGCCATCCCACTCGCGACGCGCTGGCGGTCCGAATCGAGTCGCCGTGCTTGGGCAACGGCCAGTTGCGCGTCGTCGTGGCGTTTCCGTATCCCAGCCCCAGGGCCAGTGCGGCGGATTGGGACAAGCCGGACGCGCACATGACCACGCTGACCCTCAAGGGCGATCACCACGCCGATTTTCTGCGGACGATGGACGCCGATTCCTATGCCGTCAGTTTCGCGTGGGCCGGCAAGGCCGCCTTGAAAGAAGAGCGGAAACACACCTATACGCTGGCTGCAGAAAAAGGAAACAACGCTCTGGAGTTCGTCTGCGCCTTTTCACCCAAGCCGGACGCAGGCGAGATGCCAACGTTCGCGCAGACCAAGACGGCCAGTGCCGATTACTGGAAGGAATTCTGGAGCACCGGTGGAGCGATCGACCTTTCCGGCAGCAAAGATTCGCGCGCACCGGAACTCGAACGGCGCATCGTCCTGTCGCAATACGCGACCGCCATCAACTGCGCCGGCAGTTTGCCGCCGCAAGAGACCGGTCTGGTAAGCAACGAACGTTGGTACGGCAAGTTCCACTTGGAGATGCATTGGTGGCACGCGGCTCATTTCGCGTTGTGGGGACGCTGGCCGTTGTTGGAGCGCAGCCTTGGTTATTACTGGAAGATCATGCCCAAGGCACGCGAACTCGCACGCAGCCAGGGGTACCGCGGATTGCGCTGGCCGAAAATGACGGATCCCAGCGGGCATGATTCGCCGTCCGGCAAGGGAGCGCTGATTCTCTGGCAGCAACCGCATCCAATCTTCTACGCCGAATTGGATTACCGCCTGCATCCTTCCAGGAAAACGCTGGAGAAGTGGAAGGATATTGTCTTCGGCACGGCCGATTTCCTCACGTCGTATGCGGTACTCGACACGAACACCGGCCACTACGTTCTCGGCCCTCCGATGATGATTGTCTCGGAAAACATCGCGGGCGACAAGACACGCAACCCGTGCTTTGAGCTTTCCTACTGGCGGTTCGGGCTGCGGACTGCGCAGGCTTGGCGCAAGCGGTTGGGCCTGCCACGCGACGCGGAATGGGACAAGGTCCTCAACAACCTCACCCCACTACCCGTGCAGGACGGTTTGTATCTGACGCAGGAAGGGATGACCAACACCTACACGGAAATGAATTTCGAGCATCCGGGCGTGCTGGGGCCGCTCGGCATGATGCCTGGCGACGGCGCCGACCCGGTCATCACGCGCAACACTGTCCGCAAGGTGCTGCAGGTCTGGCAGTGGGACCGATGCTGGGGCTGGGATTTCCCGATGACAGCGATGGCCGCCGCGCGCGTGGGCGAACCGGAGCTGGCAATCCGTGCCCTGATGATTCCGTCGGCAACCAGGAACACTTACATGGCCAATGGTTGGAATCGCGGCGGTCCGTGCCCCTACTTTCCCGGCAACGGCGGCCTTCTTTACGCCACCGCGATGATGGCCGCCGGATGGGACGGCGCGCCGAAAAAACACACGCCCGGCTTCCCCGACAACGGCCAATGGGTTGTGAGATGGGAAGGATTGAAGCCCGCGCCGTAAGTATGTCTCGCCTGTTGCGGTCAGGGTGTGAAGTTGGTATTCTCCCCGAGCGAGTTGCGCAGAACAGAAACGAATCAGCAGACGAATCATTACGAAGGCAAACATGGAAATCCAATTTGCACCCGATTTGGTGCGCTTCCCGCGGTTGACCACCGCCGAACTGCGCGCCGGTTACTTGATCGAAAACCTGTTTCAGCCGGGGACGGCGCGGCTGGTTTACACGGATGTTGACCGGGCGATCGTCGGCGGCATTGTGCCGACGGGCCAGAAGCTGTCTCTGGGAACGTCGAAGGAGTTGGCCGCGAACTATTTCGCCGAGCGGCGCGAACTCGGGGTGATCAACATCGGCGGCAAGGGCGCGATCACGGTGGACGGTAAGGAGTTTGCGCTGGAGAAGCGGGACTGCCTGTACATCGGGCGCGGGAGCCAGCGGATCGAATTTGCCAGCGCCAATGCGCAGTCGCCGGCATGGTTCTATCTGGTGAGCTATCCGGCACACGCGGCGTACCCGACACAGCGAGCTACCATAAAGGACGCGGAGGCGGTAGAGTTGGGTTCACAACGGGACGCGAACCAGCGGACGATCCGCAAATACATTCACGCCAAAGGCATTCAGAGTTGCCAGTTGGTGATGGGCTTTACCGAACTGAAAGAGGGCAGCATTTGGAACACGATGCCGCCGCACACGCACGCGCGGCGCACGGAGGTGTATCTGTATTTCGACGTGGCACCGGACGCGGCGGTGTTCCACTTCATGGGCACCGCGCAGGAGACGCGGCATTTGGTGGTGCGCAACGGCGAGGCGATGCTATCTCCGCCGTGGTCCATGCACTGCGCCGCCGGGACGCGCAATTACTCGTTCATCTGGGCGATGGGCGGGGAGAACCAGGAGTTCTCCGACATGGATCAGATCCCGGTGAACGCGTTGAAGTGAACTCAAATTAAAGGGTGTGATCAAAAGTGGCGGACAACCGAAGGAGCAGCCCTCACCCTGACCCTCTCCCTTACACGGCAAGGGAGAGGGGATTCTCCTCTCCCCCGTCGTTTGGGGGAGAGGATTAAGGTGAGGGCTGCAGAGCGAATTCAATTCAAGGAGAGAAATAGAACATGGCTATTCTGGATCAATTCAAGCTGGACGGCAAAGCGGCCATTGTGACCGGAGCCGGGCGAGGCCTCGGTCAGGGACTCGCCTTCGGTCTCGCCGAAGCCGGTGCCGACATTGCAGCGGTGGACGTTCTCGACCAATCGGAGACCAAGGCCGGGGTGGAGAAACGAGGGCGGCGTTGCACGACGATCAAGGCCGACCTGTCGAAGAGCGACTGCGTCCCGCACATCATCGACGCCACGCTCGCCGCATTCGGCCATATCGACATCCTGTTCAACAACGCCGGCATCATTCGGCGCGCGCCGCTGACCGAGTTTAGCGAGAAAGACTGGGACGATGTTATCAACATCAACCTGCGCGCGCTCTTTTTCCTCAGCCAGGCAGTGGCGCGGGTCATGATAAAACAGGGCAAGGGCGGCAAGATCATCAACACCGCCTCAATGCTCTCGTTCCAGGGCGGCATCCGCGTGCCGTCCTATACGGCGTCGAAAAGCGCGGTGATGGGTCTGACCCGGCTCATGGGCAACGAGCTGGCGCAGTACGGCATCAACGTCAACGCCATCGCGCCC
>Ga0187857_10003790_pt1 | contig 11863 bp, 17 predicted proteins | sample June2016WEW_8_10_FD_132984 | JGI IMG/M metagenome (GOLD analysis project Ga0187857, IMG submission 132984) | Peatland microbial communities from SPRUCE experiment site at the Marcell Experimental Forest, Minnesota, USA - June2016WEW_8_100 | ecosystem: Environmental > Terrestrial > Soil >...
CGTAGACCAGAAGTTGACGCTCTCCCGGACGGACGCCAGACCCCGAACCGACTAAGATGCGGGCTCGGCGAGGATCGCTTCGCCCCGCGCGCCCGTAGCTCAGTGGATAGAGCATCTGACTTCGGATCAGATGGTCGGGGGTTCGAATCCCTCCGGGCGCGCCAGATTCTGAGCGTGAAACGGGGGGATGCCGCGCCTGCTGCACTCCCTTTCGGCGCGAATGTAGCAACCCGTGTAGCAACCCACCTGCAGGGCAGCGAGTGGCAAGTCGAATCGAGGGATAAAGGGAACCCCCGGCCTTGTCGGCAGACGGGCCTGCTAGGTACCCTTCTGAGTGGAGGGGCAGACCTCGTGTCTCGGGTCCCACCACAAGAGATGACAAACGTTGCCCCTTCGAACGCCCCAGATTCGTTCTCGACCGCTCAGGTGGAGTTCGACCAGATCGTCCACATCATCGCGCTCAGTCTCTCTTAGGCGCGCTACTGCCTGCGCTGAGATGCGCTCTAGCGGAATGGTCTTGATCCTGGCCTGGTTCTGAGAAGCGGCTCCCCAAACGAGCTTCTCCATCTCTGAGAGGAACCTATGGATCTGCCCCGCCTTAGCATTGTCGATCCCGCCCCAAGGCCACGGACCAGCCAGTTCGACTTCTCCCACCCTCCAGGAGACGAGATTATGGCTATCTTCGTCGGTCGGCCAACAGGAGACAGGGACAGTCTTGCCCTGAGTAGGCAGCGCCCCATACTTCGTACGCTTCGGCTTAGCCGTCACGGCCGGCCGGCCCTACACGAGCCCACCGTAATACTCGGCCATCGCCTCGTGGGTTATCACGCGTTGCCCGCGCTCGCCTTGCGCTAGACCCTCGCGCGCCTCGCGCCACGGGTTCTCAAGGTGCGAGAGCGAGCTGAGCCAGTGCCCGGTCTTACCCCCGTATGACTCTAGGACGGCATCTATGGTGCTGATCTCGTCGTCCGTCAGGTTGCCGGCGTTGCCACTAGCCCACCCGCTCAACACGAATTGGCCTCGATGCTGAGCATAGAGATTCGGAACGACCGGCCCGTTAGCCCAGGCCTCGATGCGATCCTGGAAGAGAGGCTTACTTTCCCAAACCAGGTGCCATGCCTGGCAGTAGTACATCAACTTCTGGAACTTCCAGGTGTCAATCGGACCACAACGCGCCAAGACCGCGGCCGCGACATCATCAACCTTTGCCATGGTGCGCTCCCCTTCCGAAACTAGCCCAAGCATACGCGCTTTGGGAGGAGGGCTAGTCCAGCAGCGCCGCGATCTCCTCGCCGGAGGCCGGCCTGTGGGTAACTATCGGGAGCTGGAAAGAAGCTCGCCCATCCGGTCGGCAGCATCCTTCTGGAGCGTCGGCAAGACGTGCGCGTACACGTCGGCAGTGGTGGAGATCCGGCTGTGGCCGAGGATCTCCTGCACCACCCGGAGCGGCACGCCCTGAGCCAACAGGAACGAAGCGCAAGCGTGCCGCGTGTCGTGGAACCGCTGACGGGGAAGACCGGCCGCCAGGAGTGTTCGTTGGTAGCGGTGCGTCACGGCCGACGCGTCCAGCGGCGTGCCGATGCCGCTGGCGAAGACGAAGTCCAGGTCTTGCCAGTCCTCGCCCATCGCGAGCCGTTCTTCGAGCTGGCGTCGGCGATGGTCACGCAGTGCAGTGAGGACGGGCGCCGGCATCGACAGCGTACGTCGGCTCTTCGGCGTCTTTGGTTCCATCAGCTCCGCCTTGCGGTCGAGCCGCTGGAGCGTATGCCGAACCGTCAGCGCTCCAGCATCGAGGTCAACGTCAGACCATCGGAGAGCGAGGGCCTCGCCTTGGCGCAGCCCCATGGCGATAGCGACGGTGTACAGCGCTTCGTCTCGCGAGCCACGGACCGAGGCCAAGAGCTGGCGAGCCTCGTCCGGCGTCAGCGGGTGTATCTCCGCCCGTCGGACCCGCGGGCCGTCCACGAGCCGGGCGACGTTCCGGCTAACGAGGCCCCACTTCTCGGCATGGCCGAGGGCGCGACGAAGGACGGCGTGGACGTACTGAACGGTCCGCGGCGACAGACCGGCCGCGAGTCGATCATTGACGAGAGACTGAACGTCTCGTGGTGTGAGCTTCGCTAGCGCCACCTTGCCGATGCGCGGACGAACGTGGAGGCGGAGCAGGTCCGAGTAGCTGGCGAAAGTGCGCGGCCGAAGCGACGGCTTGACGGCATCGAGCCACTGATCTAGAAACGCCTCGACCGTCAACCGGGCCGGCGTTTGGGCGATGCCTTGCAGCGCCTCGCGCTGAACAACGACGAGACGATCACGGACCTCGGACCTCGTGTTGCCGTAAATAACGCGTCGGCGCCCATCGGTTGCCGTGTACGCCCCAACCCATCGGTCGTCGCTGGAGCGCTGGTAGATCGAACCTTCGCCGTTGCCGCGCTTGGCCATGTCAGCTTTCCTCTCTGGCGTTGGCGCCCTGTGGCGCTTTGCCTGTGGACTGGCGCATCCGCCACTGCGTCTGTCGGTTCCGCTCGGGCACGCCGCTGGCTCGACAAGCTTCGCAGTACCGGCGTCCACCCTTTTCGAGTGGTGTGCCACAACCCACGCACAGGCGCAGCCCCACGCGTGCGACAGCGGAGAGAAGCTCTACGGCGAGGCCACCGTAGAGGCCACCGGCCGAGTGAAGGATTCGAGGCTGTCCTTCGACGAACGTCAGGAAGTCCTCGACCCCAGCCTGCCAGAGATGACCGTTCACGAGCCAGGTGAGATCGTTCTCTTCCGAGGGCGTCCGTGGGTTGGCGGCCAGTCGGAGAGCCCGTGCAAAGCTACGACTGATGAGCTGCCAGTAGGTGACGGGCTGCCGGTCCGGGAGTAGTGGCGGCGCTTGCCAGGCCGACGGCTGGAGCGCGAAGTCTGGCCCGAGCTGATGAGCCTGCCACTCGGACCGTCGGGATATCTGCTCTTGCAGTGCGCCGAAGCGATCAGCGAATGCTCGAATCTTCTCGGCCGGCGCGTCCGCGAGCCCTGCGAACCTGATCAGCAATGCGCGGCTCGGGTAGACATCCGGCATTCCGAGCGTCATGAGGAACCCTCGGCGCTCGCGCCACTCCCACCAGGCCAGCGGTCCGACCCGACCAGCCGTCCAGGCTCTCGCGTGGAAGAGCTGATCGTCCGACCACTCGAAGGCCAGCTCCTCGCCTTCGAGGCGCACTCGCTTGGGGCGGCGCCAGCCGACCGTCGCGGGCGGCAGCCCCTCGTCGAGTCCGGCTAGTTCCAGGTCGATCCTGTCCTGATCCGTCACGTTATACTAACGCTCTATATGTATAGCAGACGCTTAGCCTGATATAGACTACGGTACGCCGGTGGTCGCCGGGCGTCAAGCGAACGAGGACGAATCCATGGACGGGAAGGCACTTCTCACCGTCAGTGAAGCTGCGGAGTACCTGAGCTGCGGCCGGACCAAGCTGTTCGAGCTGCTCCGGGCGGGCGATCTCCACGTTGTCAAGATCGGGCGAGCGACGCGCATTCCGCGCCGTGAGCTTGACGCCTGGATTGAGGCTAAGACGACCCGGCTTGGCGACGTTGCGTGAGGCCACGTGAGCGCCCTGCGACGCCGGCACGTGACGGCCGCGGATTGGCTCGGCTCAGGGCCGCCTGAGCTGCCGCTGCCGACCTTTACCGGAGACGATGAGCCCTACCCCCAGCGTGAAGAGCCCCCAGAGCCAATTGCCCTGCCGCGACGACCGCGAGTCGTCCGAGCGGCCCCGCCGGACGCCGGCAACATCGATCGACTGCCGCCGCATGACCTGGACGCCGAACGCGCAGTCTTGGGCTCGATCCTGATCGATCAGACGGTTATCGCCGAAGTCATGGAGCGCTTGAGCCCCTCCGATTTCTACCGCCAGGCCCACGCGACGATCTACTCCGCCATGCTCCGGCTCTACGAGAAGGGCAAGCCCGCGGACGTGGTCCTGCTCTCGGGCGAGCTCAACGGCCAGCTCGAGGAGGCCGGGGGCGCGGCCTACCTTTCGGGCCTCGTGGCAAGTACTCCAAGCTCGGTCATGGCAGAGCAGTACGCGGAAGTGGTGGCTCGCAAGGCGGTAATGCGCGGGCTCATCGGGGCCGCCGGCAAGATCGCCGCCATCGGCTACGAGGATGGGTCTGACGTCGCGGCGTCCATAGACCGGGCGGAGGCCGAGCTGTTGGCGGTGGGCCAACGCCGCTCGGCCGGGACACCCGTGGCCTCCGGCATGACGCTCGAGGAGTTCGTGGCCGCAAGCGCGTCGGGCTGCTCCTGGCTGCTCCCCGGGTGCGTGCCGGATCAGGGCATCACCGTGTTCGCAGGCGAGCCGCGCACCTTCAAGACGTGGGCCGCCTTGCAACTACTCCTCGCCATCGCCGCCGGTGAGGCTTTCATAGGGATAGCGCCGACGCGATCCGGCGGCGTCCTGTACGTGAGCGAAGAAGGCGCTCGCTCGAAGCTCAGCGAGCGGCTCGATGGACTCGCCTCGATAATGCGACCGCTGGCCGGTTCGGTGAGGATCATGCACCGGCTGGGAACAACACTCGCAGCCGGCGACGACTGGGAGCGGGTACGGGCCACGGTGGCTGCGGGTCGGCCTGTCTTGGTCGTGTTCGACACGCTCGCCGCTCTCATGGTCGGTGACGAGAACTCCGTCCGCGACATGCACGACGCGCTCCGTCACATCCAGCGGCTGATCGCCGACTTCGGCGTGACAGTGATCCTGCTCCACCACGTCAACAAGAATGGCGACGGCCGGCCCGGCAAGCGGCTACGCGGCAGCTCGGTCCTGTGGGGCGCCGTCGATTGCATCTGGACGTTCACCCGCGACACCCTCAACGAGCTGCCACAGAACGCCGGCACCATCCTGGTCGAGCCCAAGGATGGAGACCTCGAACGCATCCGCTTCACCTGGGACCCCGAGACGTTCCTGCTCGGTCGAGACTACCCGCCACACCCCACCCTCGAAGGCATCGCCGGCATGGCCGCTGTTCTCGAAGAACGCGGCGACCGCGTGACTGCCGACGCCCTCCAGGCCGAATTCGCCGGCGTCGGCCGCTCGTGGTTCCGCGAGCTGCTCGCCAGCGCAGTTGAGAGAGGGCTGCTCGCCCGTCTGGGCTCTGGTCGCTCGACGACCTATCGAGTGGCCAGGCGAGCGGACGAAAGACCGGACGAAAGCCTCTTCGGGGAGGGGGACGAATGACCGGACGAACAGCGGACGAAACGGTCCGTTCACGCTCAATCGGGCCGGACGAAAGACCGGACGAAAGCCGGACGCGGCAGGGGCGCGTATTCGTCCGGTCGGTGGGGGGGTTAAGAACCCCCACACCGGACGAAACGCCAGCCGGACCATTCGATTCCTCAGCGATGGTCCACTGCGCCGACTACCTGGCCCATCGCAACCCGCACCGACGCGACGGCATGGGCTGGCGCTGCCTGGCCTGCTCCGAGGAGGTGACGGCATGACCGTCAACCGCTCCGACATTATGGGCGCTGTCAGAGTCGGCCAGGTGACGGGCGGCCGCCCGCCGGGACCTGAACAGGGCGCGAGGCCGGGAGAGGTAGGGTGCAACCGAATTCGCCCTCATCCCGAAGAGACCGCGCCTTACCTTCTCGCGCGCACGGCCGAGTTTCGCGTAAGGGAGGGTATTCAGTTCACTCTCCTTCGGTCGCGAGCGAAGCTGGCGGATGGTGCGCCATGAGCGGGCGGAAGCGTTCGGCCCGCCGAGCCGATTTTCCCGGCTGGGCAAAGTACCCGAAGGTGCCCGGGCTGGACCCGGGCATATCTAGGGCCGTAGATGTCCTCCGTAGAAATGGCATCCACACGATCGAGTCATGCCAGGGTGGCGAGGGGCACGCCTACGCCGAGCCAACGGTTCTGTTCGATGGCCCCTATTCCGACGGGCTACGGGCACTTTCGCTGGCTGTCGGCTGCCGTCGCGAGATCGCGCGGCAGCCCCTAGAACTGCGCCGCGTCTGGCGTATCCAGGAGGGCGAGCCGCAGGGGCCTTACTGGGAACTCCAATGGGCATAGCAGTCCTTGCACAGAAAGGTGCGCCCGTTTCTGCCCGGGAATCTGTGCTCCTTTTCAATCGATGTCCCGCGGGGGCATTTGACCCAGTTGTGGAACACGTTTCGGTCCTCCGGCGAGTCAGTGTGGTATTCGCCGTTCGCGTCGGTCCACTTCTTCGTCTCAACCATCGGAGTACCTCATATGCATGACAAGCCAATCTCAGGAGACGGGCTTGGCAAAGTCCGATTCTTGGAGGGGACCGCCGAGCGTTGTGCTGAGGGCATAGGCAACAGCCCGATACATGCTGTCGGCCAGGCCCTCCAATGGACTGGCGGTCGCTATTGGACTCCTGATTGGCCCGCCTTCTTGGAGCGTTACCTGCACAATGATGTACGGGTAGAGGTGTTCCTCCGGGTCAAGTCCGAAGGGGACTCGCGCGACTACGCTGCCGTTTTCGACTACTGCGGCGGTGAAGCGGACAGCCTCTCCGGCCTCGCGCGACACGCCCACGAGCATCTGCGGTGGCAGGGTGCCGACCAACAACAACTCCCGGTGTTTGTCGGCGTTGCTCATGGCATGCAGAACGGCGAGCGGGTGATTCAGTCGGGCGATCTCATTGAGTCCCTTGTATGGCTGGTCCGCATCAACCCACTTCTGCAATCGCGGGGAAAGGAAGCGGATGCCTGGGGGGCACGGCCCTTTCCAGAGCTTCGCCGGGTCAGCGAAGATCGGGTACTCGACCGACTTCCTCTCGTTGTCGGTCAGCGCTCGGCCTTGCAAGAACTCAGACAGTCCGAAGACGGCGTGATCGAGGGCGCCCCGCAGGTTGTGCACAAGATCCCCGAGGATCAAAGAGACTTCGTTGTCGGGGTTCCGCTGCATGACGGCATACGCGATGTTCTCTCGTGTCTGGTCGTCGATATCGGTAACGATGCGATACGGGTGCGAGTCCTTGAACCGCGCGATTTCGTACTTGAGCGCATCCAGGTGTTTGCCTGCCCGGACCAGTTTCAGGCTTGCACTTCCGAATGGATGCGTCACAGCGCCACTCCCTCCCATGAGCAGCAAGCGGAAAGCGCCCACGCCACCGCAGCACGTCCAGACTACGCCGACCGGACACGAGATTCCGGTCCCACAGCGCAAAGTCTCGAGGCTGCTCCGCTGACTAGCCTCACGAGCAGAGCGAAGTGGATGCCCGCTCCCCGGGTGGTCGCCAATGCAGCCCGCGACCACGTTCGCCCTCGGGCGCAGCAGGGCGACGGGGGCGCCCGATGAGTAAGCGCATGGCCACTGACGCCACCGCACGAAAGAGGGCCCCTGCACGCGTCGCCACGGCTCCCGCCGCGCCCTGGCGTTCCCGCATCGTCGGCCACGGCGAGGAGCCGCTTGACCAGCTCGATAGCGCTGGGTCCGTCCGATGACGACGATGCCCTTCACCGTCGAGCAGGTCGCCATCGACCAGCTCCGTCCCGACCCGGCGAACCCTCGGAAGATCAGCGACGAGGAACTCGACTCCCTCGAACGGAGCTTGCGGGAGTGGGGCTTCGTCCAGCCGGTGCTGGCCCGCAGAGAAGACCGGACGGTCATCGGCGGGCATCAACGCTTGGTCGCCGCGCGGCGCCTGGGGCTTTCGACGGTCCCGGTCTCGTACCTCGATATCTCGGTCGAGCAGGCCCATCTCCTGAACCTCGCTCTCAACCGGATCGGCGGCTCCTTCGACGAGCAGCTCCTCGCCCGCTTGCTGGCCGATCTCCAGACGATGCCCGACCTCGACCTAAGCCTGTCCGGGTTCGGCGAGGACGAGATCGCCGGTCTGCTGCGCTCCCTCGAAGTCCGCGAGAAGCGTGAACGGGTGGAGAGCTTCGATCTCGATGAGGCGCTCGCGGAGGCCATCCGAGCCCCACGAGCGAAGCCTGGTGACCTCTTCGCGCTGGGCGATCACCGGCTGCTCTGCGGCGATGCCACCGATCCTGAAGCCGCGGAGCGGCTGCTCGATGGTGCGGAACCGAAGCTACTCACGACCGATCCGCCCTATGGCGTCAGCCTCGATGGCTCCTGGCGCGACGGCGTGTATAACGGCCTCGGACCCGCGCAGAAGACGTACATGCAGATAGATGGCCAACCCGAGCAGAAAGACGCGCCTGGGGCGCCCCAGGGCCCCGGTGGGCGCACCCGTGGGCATCGCAACACCACCATCAGCGGGGACACTCGGGTCGACTGGTCCGAGGCGTTCGAACTCGTACCCTCCCTCGCTGTTGGCTACGTCTGGCACGCCGGCGTCCATGCCGCCGAAGTCGCCGAGGGCCTGGAGCGGATCGGCTTTGAGATCGTGGCTCAGGTGATCTGGGACAAGGGCCTCTTCGCCATGGGTCGGTCCTGGTATCACTGGAGCCACGAGCCTTGCTGGGTGGTGCGAAAGAAAGGGGCCAAGGTCCGCTTCTACGGATCACGGGACCAGGCCACGATCTGGCACGTTCCCAGCCCCAAGATGATCATGGCCGGCTCGGCTGAGCCAAGACTCGATCACCCGACCCAGAAGCCGCTCGTCCTGTTCGAGACCCCGATCCGAAATCACCTACGTGTTGGTGAAGCCCTGTACGAACCCTTCTGCGGTTCGGGGACCGCTCTGGTTGCCGCCGAGCGTTGTGGCGCCAGCTGCTATGCCATGGAGATCGACCCGATCTACGTCGAAGTAGCACTCCGGCGCTGGGAGCGGTTTAGTGGCCAGAAGGCAGAGCGGAACGATGGCTAGGGCAACGCCTCACGTTTCGCCGACGGGCGCACACAGCGCAGCGGTGGGGCGAAGGCGACGGGGCTCGGCCAACGCGCCTACTCCGCCCGGGACCCACATCCAGGCCCAACTCCTCCGACACGCCGACGAGTCCTTCGCCGGGGTGAGTCAACGGGCCAGGAGCCGGCAGGCTGCTGACGCGGCCATCGGCTGGCTCCAAGCGTGCCGTCCTGGAGAGGTCCTGGGGCCGTTCATCGTTGTGCCTGCTGATGCGCAGGGCAAGGCCAGGCTCTTCTCCGACCAGGCCGATCTCATGGCGGACGTCATGAGCGCCGTCCTCGATGGCCTGGGGCTCTCTGAGGGGGACTGGGAGCGCGGGCGCGACATCGCGGTCAGGGAGCTTCGAGCGGCTGCAGGGCAGGGCTGGGAGCCGCTGTGAGACCCCTGCTGCTTCCGCCCGCGACCGAACACCATGGCGAGATGGTGATGCCGGCTTACCAACCGACCGCGCCTTACCAGAGGTAAGCGATGGTAAGCGCGAGCTGTGCCCACGCGATGCCCAATGGCCGCCGTTGCCGGGCCCCAGCCCTGCGCGGCGGGTCGTTGTGCTTCTGGCACGAGCCAGACAGGGTCGAGGAAGTAGCCGAGGCCCAGCGCCTGGGCGGACACCGTCGCAGGCGGGAGCGGACGCTCGCTGTGGCATACGACCTTACAGGGCTTGGCTCGACCGAGGCCATCCGGAGGATCGTGGAGATCGCAATCTTCGACGTGCTCGGCCTCGATAACTCGGTCAATCGCGCCCGGGTGCTGATCAGCGGGGCGCTCGCTGCGGCCAAGCTCCTTGAGACAGGAGACTTCGAGGAACGCCTCGCGGCCCTCGAAGCTGCCCACCAGCACCCAGACTCTTCCGAAGCGGTCTTCCCCGAGGAGGCCCGATGACCGCCGAGCGACGCCTGGCCGCGCTTGAGACTTCGCTATCCCCGACACAGCTCGTCCTGCGCTGGCTTACCGAGGCACACGGCTTCGGCGACATCGAGTCCTACGTGGCCTCGCTGTTCGCCGCGGACCCTCCGGTTGCTCCCCTGGATCGCCTGGCCCGCGAGGCGGCGCACGGGGCCCGGACTGCCATGCGCGGCAAGCGTCCCGAACTCGTCGATGCCGCGGCCCGGAGCGCCCTGCGCGAGACGGTCTTTCGCTTCGAGCTGGTGATGCGCATCAACGTGGCGGCGCACGAGCTGCTCGATCGCGAGGAACTCATCTCGGCGCTGTTCGCCTCGCAGCTCGCGATGCTCCTGCACGAGGAGGGCGACAAACACCAACCCGATGAGTCGCACCTCCACCGCCTCGAGCTATGCCGCCGCCTGACCTCCCTGCGGCTGACCGAACTGCTGGCGTCGCGAGAAGCACGCTCGAGCGTCGAGACCCGCTACCTCGATGGCCACGCAGCCCTGTTTCCTGACATCGCACTCGCGTTCGAGGAGCAGCTGAAGACCAGTCAGGAGATCGCCGTCAGCGCTGTGCGCGCCGCCGAGCTCGATGGCGTCGAACCAGCGCCGCCCGAAGATCCGGATGCACTCAAGGCCCGGGCAGGACAACTCGTCGCCGACCTCGTGGAGCCCGCCAAGTCGGAAGCGCTGGACAAGTGCGGCGAGGGCCGGCAGGCGCTCGACATCGCAGCCGGCTGGGTGCGGAACAAGCTCGCGGTCACCAGCGCCCCGTTGACCTCGCCCCTACCCTTGCAAACGTGAAGGAAACACGACCGTGAGCGACAAGAGCGCAATCGAGTGGACCGACGCCACCTGGAACCCTGTGACGGGCTGTTCGAAGGTTTCGCCTGGGTGCGCCAACTGTTATGCGGAAACCCTCAGCCTGCGCTTCGGCTGGAGCAAGCGGCCGTGGTTGCCGCAGTACGCCGCCGACAATGTAATGGTTCATCCCGAGCGTCTTGATCAGCCGTTGCTGTGGCGCCGGCCGAGGCGGGTCTTCGTCAATTCGATGAGCGACTTGTTTCATGAGCTCGTGCCGGACTCGTTCGTCCACGAGGTGTTCGATCGCATGGCTGAGGCGAACTGGCACTCGTACCAGATCCTCACGAAGCGGCCGGAGCGAATGGCTGAGGTGGTCGAGGCTTACTACGCCCGTAGCTCCGCAAGGCTCCTCCTTCAGCACGTCTGGCTCGGCACCTCAATTGAGAATGACCGGTGGACTGGACGAGCGGACGCTCTCCGGGCAACGCCCGCGGCGGTGCGCTTCATCAGCGCCGAGCCCCTGCTGGGGCCACTCCCCTCGCTCGATTTGACCGAAATCGACTGGTTGATCGTCGGAGGCGAGTCGGGCGCTGGCGCTAGGCCTATGAATCCCGATTGGGCACGCGACCTCCGCGATCGAGCGCTTGCTGCAGGTGTGCCGTTCTTCTTCAAGCAGTGGGGCGGCCGGACTCCGAAGGTCGCCGGTCGGTTGCTGGACGGCCAGCTCTGGGATGAATACCCCGAGGCCCGCGAGGCCGATGCTATGTCGGCATAGGACCTACAGCCCGAGCGTCAGATCGGGCTCGACCGCACGGGTCTCGAACCACTCCATCAGGCCATCATGAGAATGGAATAGGCCGAACCCGGCGTCTTGGGCGGCACCACAGATGGCTCGGAGTTGCGACCGGCTGTAGCCGTGTCCTGTCGCGAACATATCATCGACGGTCACTTCCTCGCCGTGGAACGCCTTCCACGCAGCCTCGGCAGCAATCCTCCGCTGCGGGCCGGTCATGACCTCGCCTGCAATGAGCGTCCCAGCACGCATGGAAGTGTCGTAGTCGCGCGCGAACGCCTGCACAGCGGTCGTGGAATTGGTCAGCTGCACCACCCACCGTTCCTGTGAGGAGCTGGAACGCAGTGGGTACACATGCCGGTGCCGGTATCCCAGGAACGTGTCTGCATAGCCCTGCGCGATCGCCTGCGCGGGGTTGCCGACGAGCGAGCGCCACCGAGAACTTCCGAACGCGGCATCGAGAATCGACCGGCTCGCGAGCGCCTCTGCTGGCGGGCCCGTCGCCACGCCAGCCAACCGGCGGAACCCGCCAATGTCGATGTTCACGATTGCCTCGCTGCCCGGA
>Ga0187857_10003793_pt1 | contig 11858 bp, 13 predicted proteins | sample June2016WEW_8_10_FD_132984 | JGI IMG/M metagenome (GOLD analysis project Ga0187857, IMG submission 132984) | Peatland microbial communities from SPRUCE experiment site at the Marcell Experimental Forest, Minnesota, USA - June2016WEW_8_100 | ecosystem: Environmental > Terrestrial > Soil >...
CAATGACCAATTCTCAATACTCAATTCTCAATGGGCCTGACCCAGCACATTCCATCGCAGAGACGGTCTGGGGCGGAGCCTCGTTAACCAAGCGGAGAAGTGGGGTAAGAGCAGGGTCTCGCTTCGCTTTGACCCCCGGCTACCGTCTTTCATCCCTCCGGGATGAATCCGCCGCGGAGGGACATCTGAGACTTGTTCTGTCGGGCCTGGTTCATTTTAGCCAGCCAATTTGGATCTCCTTCTCCACGGCTTTGAACTCACGGTCGCCGGTAACCAGTTCGGCGTTCTTCTGCTTGGCCAGGGCGGCGGCGAAGCAGTCGGCGTAGGACATTTTGTGCATGGCTTTGAAAATGGCCGCCTCTTTGGCCAGCGTCAGGTCGTCGCTGACGCCGATGACGTCGATGGGCAGCGCGGCGATTTCCTGGGCCTTTTGCTCGGCGGCCTCCTGGGACACCGCGCGCATGGTGTTGTAAAAGACCTCACCCCAGTTCACCACGCTCATCAGGAGCTTTTGTTTGCCTTCGGTAGCCTGCCGAAGGAGCTTCTCCACGTCGTCCGCCGCCGGCTCGTCTTCGAAGAACGCGATGAGGGCCCAGCTATCCAGAACTTTGGCGGCCATGTCACAACTCCTTTTCCCGTTTGCGGTCCCCCAGCAGCGCGTTCATGACGCCGCGGCCCTTGAGCGAGCCTCGCAGGCTCCTGATGTAGGCGCGGGTGACGGGCCTGAGCAGGATGCCCTGGGGAGTGGCTTGCACGTAGGCGCGGGTGCCTTCCTCGATTTCAAACTCCTTGCGGAGCCAGCGGGGGATTACAACTTGGCCCTTTATAGAGAAGTAAACCGTGTCGGTCTTTGTTGCGGTTTGCACACTTAAAGGATACGATTCGACCATGGTAAGTCAAGAGTGAATTCGTAGGAAATGCCTGGCATCCCTCCGAAGAAGAGCGATTTTCAGCCCCGCCTCGTCGGGAGACTCATGCCGCAGCCTGGCCAGGCGTGTCGAACCGGCCACCGGCGCTTCGATGCTTCAGCGCCCCTTCTTGTCCAGGTTCTTCTTGAGGTCTTCTTCAGCCACTTTGGACTCGACGCCCTGGGCGGGGACATCGGTTTTGGCGGTCCACAGAATAGCGTTGAGAACGACCTTCCGGAAGTCGTCGTTGCCCCAGTTCTTATGGTAGTGGCCGCCAGTGAAGCCGAACCCGCGGCCGCCATCGGCGCGGCGGCGGCTCCAGGCGCAGACCTGAGTGTCCCCCCGCTTGACCGATTCGCGGACGGCGGGGTTGCCCTCGTGGGGACCATCGGCCCGGTCCATCGTGCTCTCGGGGGCCACGGCCCTGAGGATCGGCCTCATCGCTTGCGGGTCGTCGGCGAAACGGATATGGAAATACCATTCATCGGTGATCTCAAAGGGCTTGACGCCCCGCAGGATCGGCCGTGAGGGCAGCTCTTTGAAGCCGGCCTTCCAGGTCGGATTGACCGACCAGTCGGGCTCAAAACAACCGCCGGTCCACTCGATGAACTCCTTTTCGCCCCGTTCTTTTGTGGCCTCGACCGCATAATGAATCAGCCCCAGGCCAACGCCCTGGTTCATCAGGTTCCCAATGAGCTTGAGCCGATCCCCTTGCAGCAGCGGATGGCCGCCGCCCCCGTCGCTATAGACAATGATGGTTGCGGCGCCCGCCAAAGCGGCCTCCGGGTCCTTGGGCCAGCCGTTGCTATAGACTTCCGAGCTGATGCCGGGAACCTGGTCAAGACAGGCCTTGAGCAGCAGGCAACCGGCGCGATGCTCGTGCTCCCCCGGACCGTGGCTGGGCGGCCCGGCCAGGAAAACGATCTTTTTTTCATCGGCCGCAGACAGCGTCATTGCGAACCCAAAAAGGCCCAGGGTGAGGAGTGAATAGATGTGTTTCATAGCTGGAAGATCGGTTAGAACGCCGCGGCCAAGGTCTTGCGCAGGAACTTCAGGCCTTTGACGGCGATCTCGTCGCGCGTGGGCTCGATTTTACGCCAGATGGCCGCTGCCCGCGCAATGACTTTCACGTCCGTCGTAAACGACTCGATGACCACGTCCCCCTGGTAGCGGATGTCCTTCAAGGCCTTGGCAATCGAGGGCCAATCGATGTGGTCGCCCCCCGGAGTCCCCCGGTCGCTGCCGCAGGCATGAAAATGGCCCAGAAGCTTCCCCGCCTTGCGAATGGCCGCGGCTTGGAATTTCTCCTCGATGTTCATGTGGAACGTGTCCAAATGCAGCTTCAGGGCGGGGCTCCCGACATCTTCGATCATTTTCAGCGCCTGGTCGCAGGTGTTGATGAAATCGGTCTCGAATCGGTTGAGCGGTTCCATGCAGATCTGTTTGCCTCGCTTCTCCGCCAGCTTGCAGAGCTTTTTGAGATTCTTGACCACCGTCTTCCACTGCTGCTTATACTCGGCGGGGGGCACCGCCTCCGCGCGGCCCACCGAGGAGTAAACCGGGCCGATGACCGACGGGCAGTCCAGCGCCACCATCTGGTCCAGCAGCCCGTCCATGTAAGCCAGGCAGTCCGCCTGCTGCTTGGGCGTGCCGCGCAAATCGCGGTCCGGACCCACACACGCGCAGACTGAACCGCAGACCAGCCCCTGCTTGTCCAGCTCGCTCTTGACCCGCGCCGGATCGATATGCGACAGCTCTTCAACCGGAATTTCGACCGTGTCGAAGCCCCATTGCTTGAATTGCTTGAATAATTTCGTGCTCTCGTTAGTGAAGGGAGAAGTGAAAAGAAACGTGTTGATTCCTAATCTCATAGTGCCGGCCAGACTACCGGAACCACAGGGAATGTCAATGCCTTTTGGCGCGCCGCGCTGAAACATTTTGGCAACATGCTATTCACCGGATATTTACCGGGTCTGGCATCTGTTTGGCTTGCATTCCTGGCGGCGCTCTCCAAGGTATTCCCATGCGATTCGCGGATAAGTTATTCACCGCCCTCGTCTCGGTTTTTGCCGCCGCAAACCTCTTTGCCGCAGGCAAGGCCCAGCACGTGGTCGTGCTGGTCTGGGACGGCATGCGCCCGGATTTTGTCACCGAGGCAGACGCACCCACCCTCTTCAAGTTGGCGCGCCAAGGGGTGGCGTTCAAGCACCACCATCCGGTCTATATCAGCACCACCATCGTCAACGGAACTGCGCTGGCCACCGGCAACATCGATCTTGCCCCTACCGTCCTTTGGCTCCTGGGCGTGCAACCCCGCCAGAGGCTCTCCGGCCGCCTCCTGACCGAGGTCCTGGTCGAACCCCCGGCCCCCGCGCCCTCCCGCCAGTCTCACCACTTTGAAGTCACCTGCCGCGCCAGCACCTTCGTCTGGCGCCAGCACCTCGATTGTTCCACCGTCGGCGAGACGCGCTACGTCGACCAGGGCGACGGCGAGCAGATGCCCGCCGACACTGCCGGCGGCGGAAGCCCCCCGGCCTCCTCTTCCCGGTGAAGTGATGAAGAACATCGTCTATTTCGACCTGGAGACCCAGCGCTCCGCCGATGAGGTCGGCGGCTGGGACAAGATCAGCCGGATGGGCCTGAGCATTGGCGTGACCTACAGCACGGCGCGCGGGGATTACAGGATTTACGGCGAGAAACAGGTCAATGATTTGATCCAGGAATTGCAGCGGGCCGACCTGGTCGTTGGATTCAACAACCTGCGGTTTGACTACGAGGTGCTGCACGGCTACACGGCGTTGGACCTGCGCCAGCTTCCCACCCTGGACATGCTCGTCGAGTTGCAAAACAAATTGCAGCACCGGCTCTCGCTGGATGCCATTGCCACGGCCACCTTCGGCCTGGAAAAGACCGCCGAGGGGATGCAGGCCATCCGGTGGTTCCGCGAGGGCAGACTCCTCGAGATAGCCGAGTACTGCTGCTACGACGTCAAGCTCACCCGCTTGGTCCATGAATACGGCGCCCAGCACCGCCAACTGCATTACCGCAATCGCTTCGGCAAGAAGCTCACTGTGCCCGTGAGCTGGTAGCCAGGAAAGGGTGAAGGATAAACCGAGGTTATGAATCCAGTCAAAGAATACGAGGACGTTCTGAAGGACATCGAAACTGCTGTGATTGGAATATGGCGCAAGCAGCCGAGCATGACCAACTATGCTGCGATGCGCGCTTACGATGCGGCCGTCGCCCACTATGCCGCCATCGCCCGCCAACAGACCCCCAAACCCGTCAACCTGACCGGCCTGGACGCCACTCTCTTCGAGGCCGTCAAGGATGTCTGTGATTGGCGGCTCGGGCTCGTGAAATACGCGGAGCGGCCCCAGCTTCCCCCGGTCCCGCCCCAAGACATGGTGGCCTGCCTGCGCCGGCTCCGCAAATCGGTGGACTTTTGGACCCAACACGGCGGCCGCCAGGGTTACATGGAATACGTCCAGAAATACATCCCTTAGACCGCAGTGGTCGAGTGTCGAGGGACGAGGGTCGAGTGTCGAGGGAACGAAGTGCCGACCCTCGACCCTCGACCCTTACCCCTTGACTTGCAGCACGACCTTGCCCATCGGCCCTTTGGCCAGGCGCTCGAAGGCCCCTGGGAGTTGGTCAAAAGGCCAGACGCTGTCCACCTGGGGACGGGCGCCGGTCTGGGAGAGCAGGCGAACAACATCGTGCCAGGCGGCAAGGGTCTCGGCGTTGCTATAAGCGCCCACGGCCACGCCCCCCAGGCGAATGCGGCGGAAGAACAAGGCGGCGGTATTGAAGTCGGGGACCGGACCCGCCAGACGGCCCACCAGGCTGGCCTTGCCCAGGTTGCCCAGCGTGTCGATGACCTCGGGCAACAGCTTGCCGCCGATATTGTCGATGGCCAACTCGACCCGGCACGGAGCCAGGGCCGCCTTGAGGGCCTCGCGCCACCGGGGATCTGCAGGATTGTAGGTGGCCGCGGCGCCGAGTTCCCGAAGGCGTTTGCTTTTCTCGGCACTGCGCGAGAGGGCCACTACGCTGTGCCCCATGGCCGAGGCAAGTTGGACCGCCGCCACTCCCACCCCGCCCGAGGCGCCGGTCACCAGCACCACCGAGGGCCCCGGCAGCGGCCCCCACATCGTGAGCGCCTGCCAGGCCGTCACATAAACCAGCGCCGCGCCGGCAGCCTCCGGTTCGCTCCAGCCGGGCGGGACTGCGACCAGGCCCTCCATCGGCACTGCCACCCGTTGAGCGAACGTTCCCGGACGGTCGCCGCCGATGTCGCTGCGCAGGACGATGCAGCGGTCTCCGGGCCGAAGCGGGCCGCTCGCATCGCCCGGCTGGAGGACCATTCCAATCCCGTCGCGCCCCAGGATATGAGGCAGCAAGGGCCTGGCCGGGTATTGGCGCTCGGCCAGGTAACGGTCGGCAGGATTCAGTGCGGCATAATGGACTTCCAAAACCGCCTCGCCGGTCTTGGGGACCGGGGGCGGCGCGTTGTTGGCCAAGCGCAGGTTGCCGATGCCCGTCAGGTCGTCCAGGAGCCACGCTTTCATGCCGCCAAGTGACGATCAATCACTGGTAAAACCCATGCTCGTAAGCCGTGTCAAACAGCGCCACGATGTTCTCCGGCAGGACCTCGCCCTGGATGTTGTGGACGTTGTTGAAGATGTAGCCGCCTCCAGGCATGAAGGCCCGGAGATTCCGGCGGACCTCCTCCGCCACCTCGGCCGGCGTGCCCCTGGGCAGAATGTGCTGCGCATCGATGCCGCCCCCCCAGAACGCGATCTGGCGCCCATACCGCCGCTTGAGTTCCGCCGGGTCCATGGCGCGCGCCCCCACCTGCACGGGGTTGAGAATATGGACGCCGTTATCGAGGAGGTCCGGGATGAACTCCTGGCAGGCGCCGCAGGTGTGATACCAAATCCGGGCCTGGGTGCCGGCGCGGATGAATTGGACCAACCGCTTTTGGCGCGGCTTGACCAGGCGCCGGTAGAGCTCGGGATTGAACAGCGGTCCATTCTGTCCAGCCAGGTCATCCCCGATCATGATGACATCCACCACGTCGCCGGCTTCCTTGAGGAAAAGCTTGAACCAGTCGAGCCAGAACTTGAGGGTTTGATCGAGCAACGCCTCGCAAAACGCCGGGTCGGTCACCAGGTCGCAAAACCATTGCTCGAGCCCGCGCAAATACCAACAGATCTCATACACCACCCCTGAGATGCCGCTGACGACGGCATAAGGGGTGTCTCTCCTCAGGGCGAGCGCGCGCTCGCGCAGCCCTGCAAACCGGCTCGGGTCGTCCCCTTTGGGCCAGGGATAATCCTTGAGGCCGGCCAGCGTGGCATGGGCAAGAGGGTGCAACGTAATGTCCATGTAATTGGGCGCATCCTCCGGCATCGACCAGCGGATGCCGAATTCGTCGGTCAAGTCCTCCCACTGGCGCCCCTCCCGCCGGGCCTTGACAATGCCCCCTTTCCAACTCTCCGCCGCTCCGGCTGCGACGTAGCGGGTATCGACGTGAAATCGCTCGAGGACCTCTTCGCAAGGCTGGGCCAGTTGCTGCACCGCATCCATGATCCGGATTTCATCCGCCACCCCCAGGTGCCGGATGAGCGACCGGTAGGCGTTCTTGTGAATGCCGGTCTGGTTCCCGCCAAGGTCAATGGGAACACGATCAGGGATTTCATGGTCCACCGCTCTTAGGACCCGCTGGCGCGCGGTCATGGTTTCCTTCATTGGCATGGCTTTCGTTGTTGTTGTGCGTGCCGATTTTCCGCTCCTAGTTGAACCCATCCGCGAAGCTTTGGCAAGCCGCGCCTGACAGCCTGATGAGAGACCTGATTGGTCCAACCGCGAAGGGACGCAAATTGACGCGAATGTTCCTGAACCAAAAGCGCATGGTTTCTCGCGATTCCGTGGTTTGCACTCTCTGCTTACGCGGGGACTTGGGCGGCTGACATTCGTTGACAGCACCCTGGAAAACCTCTAAACCACTGCCAGTTCGCATACTGAAACCTATGCAAAACGTCCAACTCGGCTTCCTCGATTACGCCATCCTGCTGATTTACGTCATTTTCGTCATCGGCATCGGGTTTGTCTTGAGGCGATACCTGAAAAGCTCGGCGGACTTTCTGACCTCGGGGCGGTCGATCCCGGCCTGGGTCACCGGCCTGGCGTTCATCTCGGCAAACCTGGGAGCGCTCGAGTTGGTGGGCATGGCGGCCAGCGGCGCCAAATACGGCATCGCCACCTGCCACTTTTACTGGGTCGGCGCCATCCCGGCCATGGTGTTCCTGGCGATCTTCATGATGCCCTTCTACTACGGCTCCAAGGCCCGCTCGGTGCCGGAATACTTGAAAATGCGCTTCGACGAGCGGGTGCGGGCGCTCAACTCGGTTGCCTTTGCCGTCATGACCCTGTTCGCCTCCGGCATCTCGATGAACGCCCTGGCCAAGCTCCTCAACCAACTCCTGGGCTGGAATTACCATGTCGCCCTTTGGATCTGCTCCGCCGTCGTGCTCGTCTATGTGCTCAAAGGCGGGCTGACCTCCGCCATTTACACCGAGGTGCTTCAATTCTTCATGATCGTGCTCGGCTTTGCCCCGGTCGTTTACCTGGGACTCCGGGATGTCGGCGGCTGGGATGCCATGACCCAGGCGCTCAGCGGGGTCTCCGTCGATCCCGCCGCTTTGCACTTCAAAGACCCCGGCACCTCCTACGGCCCCAACGGATGGACCAGCGCCTGGCAACCCTTGCTGGCCGGCTCGAGCCACAATCCTATGGGCGTGGACTGTTTCGCCATGGTTTTCGGCCTTGGCTTCGTGCTCTCCTTCGGATACTGGTGCACCAATTTCCTGGTGGTCCAGCGCGCGATGGCTGCCAGGAACATGGGTGCCGCCCGTCGCACCCCGCTCATCGCCGCTGTCCCCAAGATGCTCTTTCCCGCCCTGGTCATTCTGCCCGGCATGATCGCCGTCGCCCTGACCTCCATGCCGGCCAAGAACTACCGCATCCCCCCGCCCTCCCTTGAAAAACAGGCCATCGTCGCGGCAGTGGCGGCAGTCAAACAAGCCGCCCAATCCGACCCCCAAGCGGCCGTGCCGGAGATTATCCAGAAGGTCAGCGGCGCCCAAAAGGGCGTCGACCCCAAGACCGGCAAACCCAAGAAGCTGCTCGGTTTCGATCAGGCCAAGCTCGCCCAGGTCGTCAAGACCTACGCCGACAAACCGATCGGCCAGGACCAGACCAAAGAGCAAAGGGCCTTGCGCGCTGAGTTTGTGGCCGCCTTCAGCAATACCATGACCGATTATGACTACGACGGTGTCATCCTCTCCCTAGTCAAGAAATACTGTCCCACCGGCCTGTTGGGACTCGCCCTGACGGCCCTGCTGGCCTCGTTCATGTCGGGCATGGCGGGCAACGTCACCGCCTTCAACACGGTTTGGACCTACGACCTTTACCAGGCCTACATCGCCCCCAATAAGAGCGACCAGCACTACTTCTGGATGGGCCAGGCCGTGACGGTGGCCGGCATCCTGCTGAGCATCGCCTGCGCCTATTTCGCCAAGCAATACAACAACGCCATGGACATCATCCAGCTTGTCTTTGGCTTCGTCAACGCCCCCTTGTTCGCCACCTTCCTGCTCGGCATGTTCTGGGCCCGCGGCACCGGCACCGGCGCCTTTCTGGGACTTTTCGGGGGCATCAGCGCCTCGGCCCTCTTCCACTCCCTGACCATTGCCGCCGGAAACAGCCCCGGCGTCAAAGGCGGCTACCTGGCCGTGCAGCAGACCTTTCCCAGTGAAATGGCCCAGAACTTCTGGCTGGCCAGCTTCGCCTTCATCACCTGCTTCACCCTCACCGTCGTCATCTCCCTGCTCACCCGGCGCACCAAAACCAACGAGGAACTCAAGGGCCTGGTCTATTCCCTGACGCCCAAGCTCAAGGACGAAGCCAAGGCCTGGTATCTCCGCCCGGCCACGCTGGGCCTCGTCCTGCTTGCCTGCTGTGTCGTGCTCAACATCATTTTCCGTTAAAGAAAGGAACCACCGTATGGGTCTGGATATTCGCTTGCCTATCGGCCTCATGTTTACCCTCATCGGCGCCATGCTCGCCATCTACGGCCTAGCCACCAACTCCGAGCCTGAGCTCTACGGACGCTCCCTCGGCATCAATGTCAACCTCCGCTGGGGGCTAGTGCTGCTGGCCTTCGGCATCACCATGCTGACCCTGTTCTGGCGCGGCCGCAAGTCCAGCCAGTAAGGAGCGCCCACCGCCGAGTGCTAAAGGGGTGAGGCTCGCCGCCGGCAACCTGATGCGCGAAGCGTCTGGAGCGCGTCCAGCTTGCTGGCGCTTTTTTTGTATTGGACTTGCCGCTCCCTTTATGGCCTTTTTGTGCCGCCTCGCGGCCGGAAGGGGGGAGGGCCTTAGAGTTTTGATGAAAGCAACCATTCAAAGAACCGCATTCGGCAAGCTGTCCGATGGGACGGCAGTCGAGCTTTTTACACTCAGGAACGCCAACGGTCTGGTGGCGAAAATCACCAACTACGGCACTATTATCACCGAGTTGCACGTCCCCGATCGCAACGGCAACCTCGGGGACATCGTGCTCGGTTTTGACAATCTCGCCCAGTACCTCCAGGGGCATCCCTGTTTTGGCTGCACGGTCGGGCGCGTCGCCAACCGCATCGCCCGAGGCCGGTTCGTCCTCGATGGCAAGACCTACGCCCTGGCCATCAATGACGGCCTGAACCACCTGCATGGCGGCCTCAAAGGCTTCGACAAAGTCCTGTGGCAGACCACGCCGCTCAAAGGCGCGGCCGTCAAGTTTGCCTACACCAGTCCCGACGGCGAAGAAGGCTATCCCGGCACCCTCGCCGTGGAGGTCACCATGAGCTTGACCGATGCCAACGAACTGCGCATCGACTACTCGGCTGCCGCGGACAAGCCGACCCCGGTCAACCTCACCAATCACTCCTATTTCAACCTCGCCGGCCAAGGGGACGTGCTGGCCCATGAACTCATGCTGGCGGCGGACTATTACACGCCCGCCGACGCCCAGTTGATCCCGACCGGCCAAGTTGCGCCGGTCAGAGGGACCCCGCTGGACTTTACCGCTCCCCAACCCGTTGGCTCGCGCTTTTCCCAACTCAGGGGAGAGCCGGTCGGCTACGACAACAATTTCGTGCTCAACGGCGGCGGCAAGACGCTCGGCTTGGCCGCCCGCGTGTGCGACCCCGGGTCCGGCCGGGTCCTGGAACTGTCCACCACCCAGCCCGGCGTGCAGCTCTACACCGCCAATTTCCTGGACGGCTCTCTCACCGGAAAGCACGGCGCGGTTTATCGACGCCATGCCGCGCTCTGTCTGGAGGCGCAGCATTTCCCGGATTCGGTCAACCAGCCGAAGTTCCCCTCGATCATCCTGCGCCCCGGACAAACCTACCGCCAGACCACCGTGCATAAGTTCACCACAAAATCATCATGACCCTGAACGAACTCGCCGCAGATACCGCCAAGCAATTCGAGAAGACCTTCGGCCGGCCGCCTCGTTGGGTAGCGGCGGCGCCGGGACGCGTCAACGTCATCGGCGAGCACACCGATTACAACGACGGGTTCGTGCTGCCGATGGCCATTGACCGCTACACTGTCATCGCCGCGGCCCCGGCGGCCAAAGGCCGAAACACCATCCAGTTCCGCTCGACTCAAGCCGACGGGACGGCAGTGATCGACTTGCGCCAACCGCTCAAGCCCGCCCCCAAAGGCGCCTGGTTCAACTACCCGCTCGGCGTCATTGCCGGCTTTTTGGCGCGCGGCGCAAAGCCGGGCGGGTTCGACGCGCTCGTCCACTCGACAGTGCCCTTCGGAGGCGGTTTGTCCAGCAGCGCGGCCCTCGAGGTCGCCACCGCTACCTTGCTCGAAGCCGTCACCGGGGACAAGCTCGACCCGGTCGAGAAGGCCCTGCTCTGTCAAACGGCCGAGCATGAATATGCCGGGATGCCTTGCGGCATCATGGACCAGTTCATTTCCGTCATGGGCAAGCAGGACCATCTCCTGCTCCTGGACTGCCGCTCCCGCACGACCGAGCTGGTCCCGATGACCGATCCGTCCGTCGCCCTGCTCATCACCAACACCAATGTGAAGCACGAACTGACCGGCGGCGGCTACGCCAAACGTCGTGCCCAGTGCGAGGAGGCCGCCCGAGTCCTGGGCGTTCCCTCGCTGCGCGACGCCACGGCCGACATGCTCGCGAACGCCCGCGGCAAGCTGGACCCGGTCGTCTGGCGCCGCGCCTGCCATGTCATCAGCGAGATCGAACGCACCCTTCAGGCCGCCCAGGCCGTGCGCGCCTCCAACTGGCCCACGGTCGGCCAGTTGATGTATGCCAGCCATTTTTCCCTGCGCGATAACTACGAGGTGAGCTGCGCTGAATTGGATGCCGTGGTCGAAATAGCCCAGGCCATCGGCTCCACCGGCGGCCTCATCGGATGCCGCATGACCGGCGGCGGTTTCGGCGGCTGCACCGTCGCCCTCGTCTGCGCCGAGGCCCTGCCCGCCATCTCCGCTGTAATCTCCGCAGATTACGAAAAACGCACCGGGATAAAACCTTCTCTCTTCGTCTCCCGCCCTGCCGCCGGGGCGACGGTCATTAGCGACGGTCATTAGGCCCGGCGAGGGGCGAGTGTCGAGTGTCGAGGCAACGAAGCGCCGCCCCTCGACCCATGTAACTGTTCAGGTGTGGGGCAGACCTCCGGTCTGCCAGTTCACGGAGCCTCCGGCTCCGTGAACCTGGTGCGGTCGGAACACCGGGCCAGAGGCCCGGCTAACCCGGCAGACCAGAGGTCTGCCCCTGGAGTTTGGACATTTTTTTGCTGGACTCGGGCGGCGGGGCGAGGTAAATCCTGTGGGCAGTGGAACCGATCTGCCTTCAGGGCC
>Ga0187857_10003794_pt1 | contig 11857 bp, 6 predicted proteins | sample June2016WEW_8_10_FD_132984 | JGI IMG/M metagenome (GOLD analysis project Ga0187857, IMG submission 132984) | Peatland microbial communities from SPRUCE experiment site at the Marcell Experimental Forest, Minnesota, USA - June2016WEW_8_100 | ecosystem: Environmental > Terrestrial > Soil >...
CCATTTTTGCCCCGACTTCATCCGGCAACGTCACCGGCAACATCTCGATAGCCAGCAATGCCACCAATTCCCCAGCCACTGTGTCGCTTTCTGGAACCGGGGTGACTCTCTTGCTCGGCGTCAGTCCCACCAGCCTCAGCTTTGGGAATGTGACGGTGGGCAGCAGCAGCACTCAGACCGTGACCCTCACCTGCATTCCCCACCTGGGCAAGGGCACGGGGAGCGTAACGGTTTCGCAGGCCACGGTGAGCGGAGCGGGTTTCAGTATCAGCGGGCTTTCGTTGCCTCTCACCCTAACCGCCGGGCGGAGCACCACCTTCAACGCCATTTTTGCCCCGACTTCATCCGGCAGCGTCACCGGCAGCATCTCGATAGCTAGCAATGCCACCAATTCCCCAGCCACTGTGTCGCTTTCTGGAACCGGGGTGACTCTCTTGCTCGGCGTCAGCCCCACCAGCACTGCTTTCGGTAACGTCGTCCTCAGCTACACAAGCTCGCTGCCCGTCATTCTGATGAACCAAGGTACAGGCAATGTGACCATTACCCAGGCCAGTGTGGCAGGAACTGGTTTCGCCATCGCTGGACTCAATCTTCCACTCACTCTTCCGGCGGGCCAAAACACGAGTTTCAATGTAAACTTCTCGCCCACCACGGTGGGCAGCGTGGCGGGGAACGTGTCCGTCGTGAGCAACGCAACGAACTCGCCGACCAACGAGGCGCTGTCGGGCACCGGCGTCCACGGCGTGAGCCTGGCGTGGACCGCCAGCACTTCGCCCGACGTCATTGGTTACAATGTTTACCGCAGCTCCACGTCCGGGAGCGGGTACTCGAAGTTGAACTCGTCCTTGGTGACTGAAACTACCTACTCGGACACGGTGGTGCAGGCAGGACAAACGTACTACTACGTGACGACGGCCGTGAACTCCAGCTACGAGGAGTCCTCGTATTCGAACCAAACTCAAGCGACCGTACCATCGCCGTAGCGATTGGGGGACGAAGACGTTGGTGTTTGAAAGGAACAAGAATATACTAATGGGGTCCGTGGAATCCTTAGCGGGCTGATGAAAAGTGCTCTTCATGTCATGCTGAGCGAGGCGAAGCGTCTCGCTTGCATTGTAATCAAGGGCCTGGATTCTTCTCGCGCTCTGCGGGATCAGAATGACAGGTCCCGAGCCTTTTTCATCAGCGCGCTAAAACACGGCTGTACTTTTCGTCCTAACCGTACCGTCCGTGTGGAGAAATAGGATGAAAAAATACTTCGTTCTGCCTGGTGTCATATTGCTGCTCTGGCTGGCAGCCCCAGCGATGGAGCAACAACCAAGCCGGCCGCCGGCGATAAATAAATCGTCCTCCGCGGCCGCGCTATTCGGACAAACTCCGACGACTGCTCAAGAACCCAATCGCGGAGGTGGCGGAGCGGCGCCGCAGACTGCCGCTCCCTCCGTGGAAGCTGGTTATGTGATCGGCCCTCAAGATGTTTTGACGATTGAGGTTTGGCAGGCCAAAGAGTTTAGCGGGCCCGCTTCGGTGCGGCCCGACGGAAAAATAACTTTACCGCTTGTGAACGACATTCAAGCCGCCGGGCTGACGCCAACGGAGCTGGCAGCTTCCATCAAGAAATTGCTGTTGAAATATGTCACCAACCCACAGGTAACCGTCAAGGTCGATCAAGTCAACAGCAAGATTGTTTACCTCTTGGGAGAAGTCTATAAGCCGGGAGCGCTGCCTCTGCTCAGAAACATGACCGTCTTACAGGCCCTTGCCATGGCGGGAGGACCTACCCAATACGCGAATCCCAAGAAGATTTACGTCCTGCGGATGGAAAGCGGGAAGCAGGTTCGGTATCCGTTCAACTACAAGCAGGCGGTCAAGGGCAAGAATCTGCAACAAAACATGGCCCTTCAGCCCGGCGATACGATAGTGGTTCCCTAGGAGCGCATCGTGACGGACATGCGGATCAGATTGGCTACGCTGATCGCGGTCGTCTTGAATTTTTGGGTGTCCGCAGCTTGGGCCCAGCAGTCGCAGCCTTCGGCGGGCTCTTCCACTCTTCCGCCACAATCCACCGCCACTCAGCCGCCGACTCAAACCGTGGCGAATGCTCCCAGCACGGCTCAGGACGTGAACCAGCGCGGAGAGCTCGAGATGCCGGCGCTTTCCAGCGGGATCGTGCTGCAACCGGGATCGCAAGAATCGAGTACCAGCTACTTCCTTCCTTCTCTCGAATGGACGGGCTTCTTCAACCAAACCATCGCTCAGGCTCCTACGGTCTCGGGCACGGTCACCCAAAGCATCTACGTTGGAGACATCGTGCTGCAACACATCCGCAAGCACTCTCAGTTGAATTTGGACTACGCGGGCGGAGCGCAATCCTACGGCAGCTCGTACCTGAATAATTCCAGTGCAATCCCGCCGGGCTGGGGAACGATCCAGAGGCTGTCGTTCGTCGGCACGCTGCGTTCCCGCCAGCTTCAATTCACGGTGGGAGACCAGGGCATGTATCTTCCCGAGTCGCCTTATGGATACTCTGGATTCTCCGGGTTGCAGAGTTTCGGCGCAGGAAGCGGCGGCGCTTTTCTCGGCAATCAGGCACAAGTCAACCAACTGCTTTCGCCCAGCGAGTCGATTCTGACCGGGAACTCACGGCATTATGTGAACACCGGGCTCGCGGAGTTGCAGTTCACTCCGACCGCACGTTCGACATTCACCGTGACGGGCAGTTCGGGGATCACTCACTTCCTGGATTCCGGCTTCGTCAACAGCCGCACAGCCGCCTTGATGGCGGGCTACAACTTAAGGCTCACCAGACGCGACGAGATTTCTGTTACCTACATCCATTTCAGGTTTACATTCGATACGGCCAATCAGGGCATCCTCGAACGCGGGTTCCTGCTTGCCTATGGGCACCAGTTCAGCCCAAGGCTTTCGCTGTCGCTCAGCGCGGGACCGGTGCAGAACGAATTGGCCCAGCCGCAGGGCGGCAATGTGAAACAGGTTTTCTGGACCACCGACAACTCGTTGCGGTATCGCGCGCGATTCGCCGATTTTGCCGGCAGCTTCGCGCGCTACACGACCCCCGGATCGGGCGTCTTGAGCGGCGCAGAAACCGATTGGGCCAGTCTGTCTGCGGGCCGGCCAATCATTGGCAGATTGCGCGGGTCCCTGGAAGCCGGCCACGCCTACAATCAGTCTGTGCGGCCGCAGGCGAATGCAGCGCTCAAGTCTCAGTATGAAACCTGGCAGGGCGGAGTGACGTTGAGCCACGAGTACGGCAAGCACACCAGTCTTTACGCGCAGTATCAATTCCAATACCAGATTGCCTCAAACCCCACGTGCTTTCTCGGCGGCTGCCGCATCTACAACGAGCGCCACATGCTGGGAGGCGGAATCAATTGGCACGGCCAGCCGATCCGAATGCGCTAGCGGTTTGGCACTCTCCAGGCCGGCATAGCGGCTTGGGGCGCGGGTAAACAAACTTGAAGAAGACTTGCTTCCTGTGTGCGGCATGGTAGAATTGCAGCCCACCAAGGGTTCCCGGCGTATTGTGACGTTCCAATCCTATCCGCGGGGGTCATTTGCCATGAATTGCACGATTGTCGGACGGCGGTGTGGAGGCACAGCAGCATTAGGGGCGGCGTGTGTTGCGCTCGCTTGCATGTGTTTATCCTGCGGCGCAGGAACCACAACCCAACAGCAAAAAGCGCTGACTTACATCCTCGCGCTCAGCCCGGCCAACATCAGCTTCGGGAACGTAGGCCTCGGTACGACTAGCTCGCAGTCGGTTACGCTCACGAATTCCGGCACAGCTCCTATCGAGGTTACCAGTGCCACGTTGACCGGAGCCGGATTTGGCATCACAGGGGTTTCGCTGCCGCTCTACTTGCCGGCCGGACAAAGCGTTTCCTTCAACGTGACTTTCATCCCGACAACAGCCACCACGGTCGCCGGCAACCTTTCAGTGTTGAGCGACGCCGGCAACTCCCCGGCAACTATGGCGTTGTCCGGCACGGGAGCTGCTCCGGTCCTTTCGGCGACCCTAACGTCCATCAGTTTCGGAAACGTCATTCTGGGCACCACTGGCACCCAAATCCTCGGATTGACGAATACCGGCACAGTCAGCGCGCTCGTGTCGCAAGCCACAGCAGTCGGAGCTGGCTTTAGCACTCAAGGGCTCACTCTTCCGCTTACCATTAACCCCGGATCGACTTTCAACTTCACCGTGGCATTTGCGCCGACGGTTTCTGGAAGCGTCTCCGGCAGTCTTACTCTAGTGAGCAATGCCACCAACTCGCCCCTCACCCTTCCACTTTCTGGGACCGGCGGTACGGCCTTGCTCTCGGCCAGTCCAACACAAATCAACTTTGGGAACGTAACCTTGAGCACGAGCAGTTCGCAGACGGTCACACTCACAAACACCGGGACATTCAATGTCACTGTCTCCCAAGCCAGCGTGACCGGGACAGGGTTCAGCATCACCGGACTGCAACTGCCACTCACTCTGACGGCGGGTCAGAGCGCTGGATTTAATGCGGTTTTCACGCCTGCGAGCACTGGCAATATCGCGGGTAACCTTACGGTGGTCAGCAACGCTACAAATTCGCCAGCCATCGTGCCGGTTTCTGGAACGGGAGTGTCAGGCGGAATCATTACGATCACGCCTTCGCCGACGGTCAGCTTTGGGAATGTGATGTTGGGCAGCAGCAGCACACTGCCGGTGATGGTCTCAAACACTGGGTCCTCAACGGTAACCATTTCTCAAGCGGTGGCCGCTCCAAGCGATTTCACCCTCGCTCCTGTCTCATTGCCACTCACCCTGACGGCCGGTCAAAGCGCGAACCTTTCGGTAACCTATACCCCCACTGCACCGGCGGGCGTGACCGGAAGCCTTACAATCACGAGCGACGCCACTAACTCTCCTACGTCGACTACCCTCACCGGCAGCTCCCACTCGGTGGACCTGGCATGGACCGCGAGCACGTCGTCAAACGTAATTGGTTACAACATCTATCGCGGTACCACGACGGGAGGACCGTATCCGACGAAAGTCAATTCGGCTTTGGTTCCTGCCACAACGTTTACGGATTGGACCGTCCTGTCGGGCGTCACATATTTCTACGTGGCGACGGCCGTGGATTCCTCCCAGAACGAGAGCGTGTACTCGAACGAATCAAACCCCGCCGCTGTGCCAACGCCCTGACGAATCTAGGTTGCACCACAAAAGCAGAAGACAGGTATGTCCTGCCTGCCATGAAAATCACCCAGAGCCGTTTGAGGGGAACCCGTCATTTACTCGGCCTCCTGGAGTTTGACGCTGTGGCTCAAACGCTCGAGGCGGCGAACAAGGTTTCGAGTCAAGTTCCTTTTGGAGAGTTGGTCGAGATAAGCGTCGCCCAAGTCGTTGTAGGACACCTGGTCAGCAAGCATGTGATAGGCCGCCACCAGAATCTTGTGGGCCGCCGCCATCGCTGCGCGCTCATGGCCACGTCGGGCTTTGAGACGGACGAACTTCTCCCTCAGGCAGGCACCGTTCGCTCGAGCGGCGGCATTAGCTGCCTCGACCAGGGCTGTCTTCAAGCAGACATTGCCCTTGGTGGTTCCGCCACTCTGCCGCTTGCCCGCCGATTCGTAGTTTCCCGGAAACACCCCGGCCCAGGAAGCCACCTGCGAGACACTCCCAAACACGCTCATATCTCTCCAGGAGGACGCGCAAATGATGGGTTCCCCCTAAACGGCTCTGGGTGATTTTCATGGCAAGCAGGACATTCCCTTTTTCAATCCAAGGTGTACGCGGCGATTGTGATAATAGCGGACGTACCCAGAAAGAAATCGCTTCAGGTGTTGGTCGTTCAGGGCGATAACATGGTCGAGGGAATCCCGCCGGCCGCTTCCGACCCAGAGCTCGGCAACGCCGTATTGCCAAGGGCTCTGGATCGAGGTTTGTAGGCACGCCATGCTCATGGATCGAATGGCTGCAGGCATTTCCCGCCCGTACTTCTGGTCGTGATCAAGGAGGAGGAATCTGGGAGCGGACCGGAGCGGGAACGCTTCCCGTAACTCCTGAACGATCCAACTAGTGGTGGGATGCCGAATGACATTGAAGCGGAGGATGCTCCGACGATCGTGGCTGATGATGAAGAGGCAGTACAGTAGGTTGAAGGTGAGCATTGAAACCGTGATGAAATCCATGGCAGCGATAACTTCGCGATGATTACGAAGGAATGCAGCCGACGCTTGGCGGGTTCAGGATTTCTGGATGCTCGTCGCATCCAAAGGGAGATGGTTCTTTCAGAAACACTGAAACCCAGCATGCGTGGTTCGCCGTCAATGCGCGGCGCGCCCCGGTTGGGTTCTCCGCAACCATTTGGAGAATTAATTGGCGGATCTCTTTGGAAATTCTTTTTCCGCCACGAACTCGCTTTCGCGCTTTGCAGAGGATGGTCCAATACAAGCGGAATCCAGCGCTGTGCCAGCGCGGCAAAGTTTCAGGAGCGACCAGATAGAAGCATTTCTTCCAGTCTGACCAGAGTCGGCGAAGGGCCACCCAAAACATCTTGTCGCGTAGACCAAGTCTTGGGCTAGGATGTCTGCGTTTCACGACGACGAGTTCCTGGCGAAGAGCCGGATTTTCCAGCATCAAGTTTTGGTGCGAACGAAAAAGCGAAGGGCGGCTCCGAACCAGAGCCGGAACAGTTCGAACCTGGTAGCATCACAGATCGGATTCTCGTCCGCGCTCCAAAGTTGTTGACTTCGAAGCCAGACGGAATTATGGTGAACGACACAGATCTCTCTGTTCCGCACGTGTTCTCGGTGTCTGCGCCTTGGACCACGAGGCTCGGCGAGACCGGCGTCAAAGTCGGCGACATCGGAGCGCCCTTCGCCACCGCGTGTGACAAGTGAAGACAGCGGAGACGGGAGATAGAATCCAGCAAACGGGTTCGGGCACACGGCGGCGAGAGAGTATCTGATCCCCGCCCTCATCGAGACATTGCGGCGGTGCGTCCCACCTTGGAGAGCGGTGTGGGTGCGCGAGGGGCGCGGCGGGTAAGGTGGATGAACTGTCCTACTGTGATGCGTCACGCTCAGGATTACTCGGCGTCCGCTACCCCATTGAACTTCACTTGCTCGACCAGCACCGAGATCACGGTGCCGCGCTTCAAGTTGACATTCGAGCCTTTTTCGACGGCCCAAACGGTTCGAGCGGCGGCCAGCGCCACAATGCGGCTTGGCCAGCCATTGGCACTGCCGCCCAGCAAAAGCAGCAGCCCGTCCGTCGCGTCGTCGGCCACCTTACCCGCCAACACGGCCGAGCCGATTTGAAGCAGGACCCTCTTCTTGGACTTCCGCGCGCGAACCATGCCTTCGCTGTCGATCCTCTGGCCCGGGACATCCAACAAGTCGATCTTGGCCGGATCGGGCACGTAGTCCGCTCGCTCGTCGTGAATGAAATCAGTGACAAAATAATGCGGCGGATTTTCGATCGTGTCGAAGACCAGCCCAAGATAACCCGCGCGATGAAACCATCCCGCTTTGTTCGTGACGATATGCCCGGTGACGACCGAGGCTGTACTAAGGCCGACTCCAGCTTGGACGACCTTGGCCTTGAACGGCGTCCCGGTTTTCATCTTTGAAGAAAGCGGCACCAATATTTCAATCTTCGAGACGGCAACAGACGGCGGCGGTGTGGAGGGCAGTGGATCGTCGGCGTCTTGCGCCCGTGCTGGAGCCGGAAACCAGAGGCAAAAGGCGAGGAGGCAGAAGCAGGAAGCCGAAAGGACGTGACGCCGCGCTTTTCTTTCGACACCCGACTCCATATCCCTGGCTGCTGCCTTTCTCATATCGCCACGCTTTTCATAAAGCCGCTTGCCGTCGAAGCCTTGCACCGATTCCGGCACTGTCCTTGTCACGCCCTCATTTGCCCACCACACCTTCGAGGCCGGTATCCACCGGCGAGTGGCCGGGTGCCAGGCCGTAAGCGGCTGGGGGATCTAGGCACTGGGGACACGCATACGGAGCATGGATCAGTCCCCACGCCTTGCCTTGGGGGGCGCCGGGGGGTGGAGCAAACTCGGCGCCGAACGTACAAGACTTGTTTGGCGCAAGAGTCTGGCCGGAGCAAGTGTCGTTCACTATAGCGGCGTACATTTCGGTGGTCAGCGTCCCCATCACAATGTTGTGGGACGATTGGTTCGTCAGGGTCATCGTCTGAGGCGTGCTGGTCTGCCCCGGACTCACCGGGTTCGACCAATAAAAGTAGTACGTCGAGCTCGGGTTCTGCACGAGCGGGGTGGCTTCGATGCTACACGTGCGAGGCGTGATCGTCGGCGCCGCAATCGGTGTCTGGGTAAAATTAAACGCGTTGGACATATCAATCGTGTTGGCATCTCGGCTGCTCAGAGTGGCGATGGGAGTGCCCTTTGCACTCGCCCAGGTTTCGATCAACTTGAGAATGGCCTCGAATCCGGCCTGAGAGGCCCCATGATAGACGTGGTTGCTCCATGTCCTGGTGTCGGCGAACGGGCTGATGATCAAAGCGGGTACTCGGACTCCCAAGCCAAAGTTGTCGAGCGAAGTCGGAGGTACTGGATCGTAAAACCCGCCGTAATCGTCCCAGGTCACGACAATCGCGGACTGGTTGTAAACGGCGGGGTTTTTGTATACAGCTTGTATGATTTGCCGGGTCCAGTCCTCTCCCGAGCAGAGGGAACTGGCAGGGTGCTCGGCGGCAGCGTTGGGAGTGACAATCAGCACTTCGCCGATCGAGTTGTGCGTTCCGTTCTCAGCCGCAATCGCGTTGACCAGCGTAGCGGCGTTTGAACTGCCCGCAAACGGGTGCCAGAAATTCCCTCCCGCCCCAGACATCGGGCACGGCGTATTACCCACCGTCGAGAGCCCGCACAGATTCTTGATCCCGTTGGCGGCGACCCAGGTGTAGCCCGTAACGTTGAACGCGGCCCCCCAAATCTGGGCGATACGGCCCGCGGCGTTCAACTCACTTACGATGTCGGGAATATCCAAGCCCGGACTGCAACTCACAATCTTTTGGCTGGAGTTCAGACATTGGCCTCCGTTGGGACTGTTCGAGTCAAAGCCCCAGGAAGCATTGTGGCCGTTGAGCGTATTGTCGATAATCGCATTGTTCGGAGGGCCGCTCGAGGCCGCGATGGTGTACAGGTGATTGGGATACGATTCGCTATTCACACTGGGGAAGAGGTTGTCCCACACCAGGTATGTGTCCGCAAGAAGGGAGTAAATCGGCAAATCGTTCCGCGTGTACTGAGACAGACTCTCAAAGCCGGCGCCGGTCGTCCCGAACGCGCCCTCGGCCAAGTCAAAACTGTTCATGGCCCCGCCATTAACGGCGTTATGCGCCGTGACGTAGTCGTGGTTGGGATCGTAGTGGCCCACATCGGGCATGTGGTAAGCCTTCGAGGTCTGGCCGTTATTGTGAACCACAGTGGTCGTCCCGCCTGACACGTTGGGATACCACCCCAAGTACTGGTTGAAGGTCCGGTTCTCTTTGAAGATGATAATCCAGTACTTGACGTATACGATCGGGGTGGAGGACTGCACACCTGTGCCGTTCTGGCTGATGGTCTGCGGAGATCCGGCGGCGTTGTCGGCGATGCTGACCGCCCCCGTGCGCGTCCCACTTGCCGTCGGCGTGAACGTGACGCCGATGGTGCAGGAGGCGCCCGCCGCGACCGAACTGCCGCAAGTGTTGGTCTCGGCGAAGTCGCCGCTGGCGGAGATGCTGGTGATGCTCAGCGTCCCAGTGCCCGTGTTGGTGAGCGTCGAAGACTGGGGTGCGCTGGTGGTGAACATCGTCTGAGAGCCGAAAGTCAGGCTGGTTCGCGACAAGGTGACGGCGGGTGCCTGGCCGGTGCCGGTCAGGCTGATGGTCTGCGGAGACCCGGCGGCGTTGTCAGCAATGCTGACCGCCCCGGTGCGCGTCCCAGTTGCCCTGGGAGTGAACGTCACGCTGATGGTGCAGGAGGCGCCCGCCGAGACCGAACTGCGACAGGTGTTGGTCTCCGCGAAATCGCCGCTGGCGGAGATGCTGGTGATGCTCAACGTCGCGTTGCCCGTGTTGGTGAGCTTCGAAGACTGGGGTGCGCTGGTGGTGCCCACCGTCTGAGATCCGAAACTCAGGCTGGTTGGCGACAAGGTCACGGCGGGCGCCTGCCCGGTGCCGGTGAGGCTGACTGTTTGCGGAGACCCCGCGGCGTTGTCGGCAATGCTGACCACACCGGTGCGCGTCCCAATGGCCGTGGGAGTGAACGTCACGCTGATGGTGCAGGAGGCGCGCGCTGCGACCGAACTGCCACAGGTGTTGGTTTCCGCGAAATCGCCGCTCGCGGAGATGCTGGTGATGGCCAGCGCCGCGTTGAGATTGTTGGTCAGCGTCACATTCTTGGCCGTGCTCGTCGTGCCCACCTTTTGAGAGGCGAACGTCAACGAAGTGGGCGAGACAGTAACCTGCAGCAGACCCGTTCCTGTCAAAGAAACAGTCTGAGGACTGGTCACAGCATTGTCGGTGACGGTGAGCGTTCCGCTCCGCGTTCCCGTGTTGGTGGGCGTAAACGTCACACTGATGGTACAACTGCCTTTGGCCGGAACGCTCGTGCCGCACGTGTTGGTCTGAGCGAAATCACCGTTCGTCGTGATGCTGGAGATGGCGAGGATAGAATTCAGGTTATTGGTTAAAGTGACCGTTTTCGGAGTGCTCGTCGTGTTTTCGGCCTGATTGCCGAAGTTCAACGAGGTTGGACTCAGGCCGACCGGTTGCACTCCACTGCCAGACACGGCGACCGTCTGAGGGCTGTTCGCGGCGTTGTCGCTAACGGTGAGTGCAGCGGTTCGCGTGCCGGTCTGGGTGGGCGCAAACATTACGTTGATGGTGCACTTCGCTCCCGGCGCCATGCTGGCGGCGCAATTGTTAGTTTCAGCGAAGTCGCTCGCGTTCGTTCCAGTAATCGTGATACTCGAAATGTTCAGGCTTGTCGTGCCGGTGCTGGTGAGAGTCACATTCTTGGCGGCGCTCGTCGTGCCAAGCGCCTGATTCCCGAAGGACAGCGAAGTTGGGGATACGCTCCCTCCAGGATTGATGCCTGTGCCCGTGAGGGAGACTGTCTGCTGACTTCCTCCCACTCCCTTATTATTATCCGTGATGGTGAGGACTCCAGTCCGTGTCCCAATGGCGGTAGGCGTAAACGTCACCGCGATTCCGCAGCTCGCGCCGGCGGCCAGTAAGCTGCCGCAATTGTTCGTCTGCGAGAAGTCGCCGCTGGTGGCCATCCCGGAGATGGTCAGTGGGGCGGTCCCCGTGTTCGAGAGCGCAACCGGCTGAGGGGCGCTCGTCGTACCCACATCTTGATTGCTGAAGGTGAGGGTGGTGGGTGAGAGTAATACCAGAGGCGCAGTACCCGTCCCACTCAAGCTGACGCTCTGAGGACTCCCCGGGGCGTTGTCCGTGACCGTGATGGCCCCGGTGCGTGCACCGGGAGCGGAAGGCGAAAACGTCACACTGATGGTGCAGTTTGCCCCGGCCGCCACGGAGCCGCCGCAGTTGTTGGCCTGAGAAAAGTCTCCACTGATAGCCAGGCCGGAAATTGTCAGAGTTCCCGTTCCGGTGTTCGTGAGGGTGATGGCCTGCGGCGCGCTGACCGTACCCACAAGTTGGTTGCCGAAGTTGAGGCTGGTGGGTGAGAGCGAGACGACCGGGGCAGTGCCCGTACCGGTCAGGCTTAACGATTGCGGGCTATCGCTGGCGTTGTCCGTGACCGTGATGGCCCCGGTGCGCGTCCCCATGGCGGTGGGAGTGAACGTCACACTGATGGTGCAGCTCGCCCCGGCTGCC
>Ga0187857_10003805_pt1 | contig 11832 bp, 11 predicted proteins | sample June2016WEW_8_10_FD_132984 | JGI IMG/M metagenome (GOLD analysis project Ga0187857, IMG submission 132984) | Peatland microbial communities from SPRUCE experiment site at the Marcell Experimental Forest, Minnesota, USA - June2016WEW_8_100 | ecosystem: Environmental > Terrestrial > Soil >...
CTGCTTCTTGGTCATCTTGATACAGAGTTGCTGACCGCTGAGGCCATCCTTGCCAAATACCCTGAAGTTTATTTTCAGGGAGAGCGCTTGGTTCGGATTGTGCCCAATCGTATGAAGGCCGTTTCGGGTAGTTCCCATGTTCCTCGAGAGATTCAACCTATCACTGCTCATAACCTTCAAGAAATGCTCTGCCATCAGTTCGTTTTTCTTAAGGTTACCGAGAACAAAATTTGTCCCGTTTATCCCCCGCCTCCTATTGTGAAGGGCTTACTGGAACGTGCGAAATTCCCCAGCCTACGTCATCTCCGAGCCGTAACTGAGGTTCCAGTTCTTCGACAGGATGGCACGGTGCTTCAGGAGCCTGGTTGGGATGCCAAAACGGAACTTCTTTATCAGCCCCAGCATGAATTCCCCCGGGTTCCAGATTTCCCGACCGAGGATGAAGTTAAGGCTGCGCTTGATTTACTCTTGGATGTGGTCAGTGACTTTCCATTTGAAAATGACTACGGACGGGCAGTTTACATTTCCACCATTCTTACGGTTGTAGGTCGTTTCGCCTTCCAAGGTTGCGTTCCCATGGTGCTCATTGTTGCCAATACCCCCGGTGTTGGTAAGACCATGCTGGCGGATACAATCGGGATCATTACTACCAACCAGCCTCTTCCACGTGCCACTCAGATGGAAAAAAATTGGGAAGAACGCAAACAAATAACATCGGTTCTGTTAAAGGGTGAGCGTCTTCTTTTAATCGACAATATCGGCTCGCGTTTTGGTAGCCCTGTATTGGATGCTTTGCTTACGAGCGAAATTTGGCAAGATCGTTTGAACAACACCAGCACTCAAGTCACCCTTCCAAATCTGCTTCAGGTGATCGCCACTGGAAACAACCTACAGCTGAAAGCGGACACGGTTAGACGTTGCATTCGGTTGCAACTCCAAACCTCTGAAGAGCACCCCGAGTCTCGCACCAAGTTTCACCATCCCGACCTGGAAGCTTGGGTTGCTCAACAGCAGCCCCACCTTCTGGTAGCGGCCCTCACCTTGCTCCGCGCCTATGTTATAGCCGGTAGGCCCAAGCAGGAGATTGTCACCATGGGCAGTTTCGCGGGGTGGTCAGACCTGGTGCAATCAACCGTGAAGTGGGCATACCGAGTAGATCCCGGAGAAGCGCGTGTGAAGGCAGAAGATGAGATGGACCTGGACAAGGAGATCCTCGAAAAGCTAATTCGGGGCTGGAGCAAGCTCGTTCCCCAGGGCGCGGCCATTAGCTGTCGCAGAGTAATGGAAGCGGCTGCGAAGGGCGGCGAGGCTGGGGTTGATATCTATGAAGCTATGGAGATGTCAGGTTCCGGAAAGCGCACTGCTGTTGCTCTTGGCTACCTACTTACCAAGTTCCGGAAGCGAGTACAGCAGGGCGGCTATTTTGACCACGGCAGCAAGGAAAAGACCTCAGAGGGTCGGCTCTGGAAGCTTTTCGGCCCCAAGTGAAGTGACGACCTGACGACCGTGACGGTTTTTTAGGCAGTAAAATTTCCCCACCAGTGCACACCCCGGTCCTCGTGGCCGGGGTGATTTTTTTGTGCGGTAGGGGGTCGTCACAGCGTCACCATCGTCACGGTGATCGGCACCATGACCGGCAGCGTGATCACCGCCGCCGGCGTCATGACCGTCACCATTGCCATGGTCGGCACTGAGGCCCCTGCCTTGCCTCGAAGATAGGAGAATCTGCCACGGATTCTTGCCCCAGATGAAGGAATGGGCAGGTTGGGAGGCAGCAGAGATTTTTCGTCAAGCCCAATCGTCCAGTTTGAACGGGGTCATGCGGAGGACTTCTCCTGAAAAATTTTCTGCCTCAATCTGGTCCGCTCTCCAAAACTCGGCCAGGTCAGCGATCGAGTCCATCACCGGGGAGTCGCGGATTGGGCGGTCAGGCAAGGCCCAATTGATTGGGAAATTTTCTCAAACCATGCAATAGGCCCTTGTACCATGTTTATGAAATTATATAATTAAAGGTAAGGAGGAATTATGTGTAACGAAATCATTGATGTAACGGGTAATATCGCCAACGATATTATAATGTATTCTAATCAAATTTCAGAAATATTAGCTGATAAAATTAGATGCAAACGTGTTACGATGAAACTTGATCTACAAGAACACATTGAACCAATGCAATATATGTACATGAATATCAATCTTTTTGAAGATTCCGATATTATATGCCTTAAATTGAACAATGTAAACTATTTAATCTATCATCATAACAGTTTACGTGATGAGTGGGTGATTTGGCAGGAAGGAACTGAAATTGAAATCGTCCTGCATTCTGATTGGGACTACAGAGATCTTCTTGGAGCGATAAGTTTGCTTGGACATGGCGCTAAAGCTAGGCATTGGAATAAAATTGTCATTAGTGAAAAAATTGCAGAAGAACTTGGATATAATAGATTAGAATTTAAAATCAAGGAAGTTAGATTAAGAGATTCAAATGCTTTCTTTGAATAATGCAAACGATATTGAGTTGCCTGAAGTCCGCAGAGATCCAGGCCTAACCAACCAAGCAGGGGTGGGGTTCACCTGGCTGCCCCAGAGTGAACTGATGGGCCACTCGACCCGGATGGAGCGCGGGGAGCTATACTGTGCATAGTAAGTTCCCCATTTGCCCCTCCTCCGCCAATCCTCACGTTCGGAGAATGCCCTCCTGACCAAGGAAGTTGGTCAAATGCAAAAGATCGCGTATCGTCAATCCTGTGTATGGAAATTGCGATAACCTCTTTGTCACAGAATCCGTAGTTAGGTGACACCATGCCAGAAGAACCACACCTCAAACAAATGCCAACCTTCACGAAGATCTTCGATGATCCAACACCAGGAGGGATCATTGTCGGCAGGGTCATGTTGCTTACAGCTAGGCTATTGGACATAGTGGACCTTACGGAGGAGGAAAAGCAAACAGTATTTAATATTAATATACTGGTTGCCAAAAAAATGATAGCCGTATGGAAGCATAAAGAACAATATAGAAAAATATTAAATGACTTGATCGCAAAAGAAAAAATTAAATTTGAGAAACACGAAAATACCAAAATAGAAATATCACAGGATTTGTTTTTGGAATTTGATGAATTTTTGGTTCAATTGAAAAGTTGTCTGGATTATCTTGTGCATTTACCAAGCCCAATTTTTTCTGATAAAAGATGGAATCTAAGAACCTTTGGAGATAAAGGCAGAGATGTAATAAGAGCATTTCGAAGAAACCTGCCAAAGGATAAACAACGTATTGTAGAAGGGCTAATTAAATATCTTTTTGAAAGATCACAAGAATGGTTGACACTGACTATTGACGCTCGTGACAAGGTAAATCATTTTCTTGATGGTGGAATACCATTCGAAAATTTTTCAGTCCTTTACCGTGGGGAACCATCAGCGATTCGAGTTCCGATGTGGTCGCCAGACATGAGTGTCGATTCCTTCATGGAGGTTTGCTGGTACAATCTTCTCGTTTTCGTTGAAGATTTTATTGCTTCGATGATGTACTTTAAACTAAAAGATGGCTTAGCCCTTCGCCATGGCTTAGCTATACAGGATTCACCTAATTCTCCATGGCAAATCCGAACTCAAGCAGATATGGATCAAGAAATAAGTAGACCCGGTTGGGCTTATATTTGAATTTTCGGAGAATCCATGCAAATAAAAATTGGGTTGTTACGGAAAAAATCCAATTCGGCTTAACCAAGCGTTCGACCCGGGACCCCGCCCTTTGGTCGTCCCCTCCGAGCAACCTTCCTTCTCATTCCGCTCATCTCCCCGATCGCGCCGCTAGGCTGGGGGCGGTCAACTCACCCGTTAGGCAATATCACTATTACTTTCATATGAATGGAAGGCTGCGATGAGTGGAAAGCGCCTTTACAATTTCCGAGAAGGAGACAGGTCCGAATATCTGGCAGTGTTTGGACTTTCAAGAATTGCATTTGTAACGCCAGTTCCGAGACAAGAAGATTTTGGGGTGGTTGACCTTAGATGTGTCTTAGCCAGGAAAGAGAACAATTCCGTTTTTCCTAATAATGCATTCAATGTTCAGGTCAAATCTAATTTGGATACAATAAGATTGGATGAGAATCAAATTAGATGGATAACTACCATGATGGATTGCCCATTTTTCATCTGTCTTGTGGATAAAAAGAAGCAAAGGTTAAAAATTTATTCTTGTACAAGAATTTGGTTAGCATTATTCCTTCGAATGACGCCCAAAGAGATAAAGCTACATTTGGATGAGGACGGTCCAGAATGTCATTATAAATTTTCTCAACCCGACCCTAACGATATAGATGGAGAATTTGATGTATATCTTGGTTTACCAATATTAGATCTGAAAATAAATCAGCTGGAAAATGATCCTAATATCGCCTTCGGAATTTTGGACTCATGGATAAGATTGGATATTGGTAACATTTGTCGAATGAGAATTGGTCGTTGTGCTGTCCGTCACTATTCGAAATGGCAAAGTAATATTATACCGATTTGTCCACCCATTGAGACTTATTACCACCGTCCTCCAGAACAGCATGAATTGAATAAAGAAATCATCCCTTTCCTAATTTCTCTTGGCATGAGCTACAAAAGATTTGGCTATCCAAAACAGGTTCTTGCCATTTGTGAATTGCTTCAGGCCCTTGATCCCGTACTCAATGATCGCCAGAGAATTTGGGCAGGCACACAATTTGCCGAAATTCCGGTAGAATGTATCAGTTGAGGTCCTCCAAGCCTTACCCAACGTCTGACCCGGCCCCTGCTCTGCGGTCGTCCCCTTCTGATTCATTGTTAGGCACCCTGGAGAAAATGTGACCCAGACTCGTTGGAAACAGATCGAAAATTCAATTGAGGAATTTCGGAAATTTCTTTCATCGAATATTCCCAAATTGAGCATCGTTAATGCAACTGACAAGAAATGGACTGCAAAACAATACAAAGAATTAAAACCAAAAGGTTTTCCTTCAAAATTACGTGGTGTATATCTAATATTTGATGAACAAGAAACACTACTTTATATTGGTTTATCAACAACATGTTTTAATAAAAGAATATGGAAGCATGATACTCGTTTCCAGCGTCGGTATATTGATATTATCCCAATTGGTGATAATTGTTTCCCTTTGGCTCCAGCCCTTGAATACTTTTTGATTACTCGCCATCCAACTCCCGGTAATAAGGTCTATCGAAATCACAAGTTGTAAGATGGCACCGAAGCCATCGGCGACATCACCAATTTTCCGCCTAACTAATCCTTGTATTCGACCCCGGACCCCACCCCTGGTCATCCCCTTCAAGTAGCCACTGCCCAGGCTCTCGATGCCAGAACCTTAGAACAGGGTTTTCCACTCGGGCCATACCGATTCGCTTTTCCAATGAGGATCCACATCTTGGCGTGGAGTTACTATCAGCAACCATGTGCTGAGAAAACAGTCTTACCATTCAAGGAGCGAGGTGGGCGGCTTGTCCACAGCCTGGTGCTTGGAGGCTTTTGTGTCCAACCCGTTGACCTCGGGGGTGGACACGCGTAAACACAAGCTCAGTCTAGTTCTGTCCGACCTGTCCAACATTTCCAACCTTTTTTCCCATACCAAGATCTCCCCCCTAGAACACCTCATACACCCTGATCTAGTTCCTCACCCCGTCTCTTCTCTTCCCCTTTCTCTAGTCTTGGATTTAGGTTGGACAGGTTGGACGGTCGGACAGAATCAATGGGGGAGGGATTCAAGAGCGTCCAACCCTGTGCCCCGGGGGTCAGTCAAGGTTGGGAGTGAAACCGTTCACCCGATCTTTGCCGCGTGTGATTTTCGTCTTTCGCCAACCAAAGACGTCGGACAAAATCTTGCTTATTCGATAAGCTTCTGCACTCCTGCAATTTTGATGCATGAGGCTAAGGCCATTTTTCATGACTTCTGCAAGAGTTACATTTTCCTTCCTTTTCAGAAATTTCTCGATAGGTGCTTCCCATGGATCCTCAATACGTCGCGATTCTTGGAATTCCTTAGCTAAGGCTGTCTCATCTTCAGTTAAATACCATAACTCACCCCGTTTGAAAGCTTGAACAGCTTCCGCCCATAGATGATCGCGATCCTTGGCAAGTGCATCAGTAGCAATTGAAGTACATTCTAATGGCCAAAATCGTCTATTTCCGCTACTATCGGGTAAATAGGTATATTCATTAATAGAACCCCAGAATACCGATTGCCTGGGGAACGTCTGGATATGCCGACCATAAGGAACTCTGTAGCAGTCTTCTTGGTCCGTAATAAACGCCTTGATTCTGGAGATTTCAGCCTTGCCAAATGCATCCAATTCAGGTAACTCACGGAACCATTTCCCCTGTAAGGACATTAAGCCGTCCTTATTGTGAAGATCCAACATACCATCTTCAAACCATTCGGCTTTAGGCAGTAAGGCACGAAGAGCCATGCTCTTTCTAATTCCTTGTGGACCTTCAAGAATTGGTACTGAATCCGCTTTGCATCCAGGTTTAAAAATTCTTGCGACAGCCTGTATCAAAGATTTCCGCGCTACAGTTCTTGAATACGGACTGTCTTTTACTCCAAGATACTTTGTTGTCCAGGTATCTAACCTTTGCATCCCATCCCATTTGAGATTTTCTAGATATTGACGAACCGGATGTGATGGATTACGGTGGGCTACTGCTAACAAAGCTCCTTGAATTAAGTTCTCTTTTGGACTCCACCAGAGCTGGATTTCTATCCAGCTCTTCAATTCTGCATCGTCTCGATCGGTCCAGGGGTCACCTGATTCTCCACCCCATGGCATTGGGCGTTGTTTGCGTATCTGATATGAAAATTCACACATTGAGATACAATCTTTCAGATCTTGATGTTGCTCAAGAATGATTTCCACATTGGCTTGAAATGGCATCACTTTACCATTATCGTCTAACATGAGAAGTTTCCAAATTCCAGTTTTTCTAGTTTTATTATTTTTATGATGGTCAGATTTATTTTCAACCGAATCTATGGCATGTTGAAGTTCTTCGTCGGACCAAAGGGGGTGAGCATGGAGTCTATTCCATTCACTGAGGTAGGGGAGTGCTTGATCCCTGTTCAATTTGAAGCCAAGCATGAGCTTGCCCACTACACGCATCAAATCTGCGCTACCATTTTCACCTTCAACAGAATCCGGTGCATTTTCAATAAAATGTCTTATCCTATCAACGGAGGCATCAGAATCTTGATTATCCTCAGCAATCCATACTGGATCAAATTTCGGGAGATTGCCTGGATTTGACCAATCGCCGAGTTCTTCGTAAATGAAACCGGTGGGATGCGTCGAGCCTGGAGCAACGACCTGACCTCCATCGCCACGAACATCCAAAGCCATTCCCTTCAACTTGACCCCATTGGAAACCTTAACTCCAGGATACCCAAAGAAGAGGTGTTCACCTTTCGCTGTTTTGGTCCGCATAGGAGTGTGAGGAAGGTTTTTTTCACACCATAATAAGGCTTCATTTGAGTCCGCATCGATAACTACTATTCCAGAAATCTCGCCGGTGACAATTCCAAAATTATAATTTGCTTTCGAGTCATCGAGCCATACTTTCAATTGATTTTCATCAATCCGCTTTTTTTGATATATTGTCCATTTTATTGCCGGACGTTTTTCCTTGCTTGCAAGCGGTATTATATTTAGACCATTCTTAAGATTTCTTATTAAATTTATTTTGAATGCTTGATCTAACATATTTCACCATGATGACTAATACCATGTTGTGGATATAAATCTGCTGACCATCCAACCATCGGTGGCGGTTGGAATTAAAATCTAAACTGTGATCTTCGATAGATGGCTAAATTGCGTTCAGTTATTTAGTAGTAGATAATAATTTAATCCAATCAAGAACGGCTTGATGCGAAACAAGCCTTCTTCTGCCGCAAGTAAAACTAACCAAACGTCTTTCTTTTATTTCTATAAATAAGGCATTCTTGCTCATCGATGTTAATTTTGTTAGCTGTTTGATACTATACGCAATTTGGGTTTCTGAATTAATAGCATACCTATCGATATTCATTTGGAGTCCTTATCCAGCAACTTCGCTAGGTCATCATAATAGATAAATAACCATTTGCGTCCGATTCTCTGACCTTGAAGAGCGCCTTCACGAAGCTTCCTGCGAAGTGTTTCGATCGAACCACCGGTAATCATATTTGCTTCTGGGAGTGTGTATCTATCCCGTTTTGGGATGCCAACCGCAACAAGTGCCTTTTCAATGAGAGTTAGGCTCATTATGACTCCTTTGACATTCTTATGTGCTGGACGATCTACCCGTACAGCCCGGTCAAGTGGTTCATAGGTCAAAGGTGGGGCATGGTGGACTGGAGTCAAGCCAGGGTCAACCGTAAAATCAATACTTATTAAACTAAGGCAACCATAATCTCGTTTTAATAGGCTAGATCCTGAGGGGATCTTCATCCCCTAAGATAGAAAGTGACAAAGTCTCACCTTAAATAGAGGTTCTTAGAGATGGAAGAATGCCCTTGAAATTTTTTTTGGGATCACCCTGGCTGACCGAGGTTGATGGGCTGGACCTTGCCCTGCTCACCAATTCCAAGGTGAGGTGCTAGGGTGCGGATGGCATCTGCCATTGCGTTCGGTGCCAGGTGTCCGTAATGTTTTTCCACCATCCGGGTATCTGAGTGGCCAAGTTGGGCCGCGACGTAGGCAAGGGGCACCCCTTTGTTGATCAGGCTTGATGCATAGGAATGGCGCAGTTCGTGGAAGCGGACCGGGTCAAGTTCGGCTTTCTTACAGGCCGCATCCATGGGCCTCTGCTGGTCGCACTGCGCCCATGTTTGGGTGTTTTCCATCTTCCCTCCACGAGCGCGGCGCTTGACCACATCACGGGTGAAAAGGTGTTCGCCGGCCTTCTTCCCGACGATCAGGTTGCTGAACCATAAGGTCGCCTCCTCAGTTAGGACCACATGGCGAGCCTTACCACTCTTGGTTTCTTCAATAAATATTGTTCCTACCTGAGTATTGAAATCCTCAGCCTTCAGCCGGGTTAATTCACCGAACCGGGCACCCGTGAAAAGGGCCGCTTGGACTAATCGGCGGAAATCGGCTGGGCAGGCGTTCACTATCCGCTTCTGGTCCCCAACGCTGAGGAACCGAATCCTGGTTGAGGCCACTCCACCATAGGGTTTTACTTTCTTCCATACCTCACCGGAACCGCCAATCTTGCCTCGATCAAGGGCATAGTTCAGCGCAGCCTTTAAGATGGTCAAGATCCTGTTGGCGGTGTCTTTTCGCGCTCGCTTTTCATCAGCAGTTTTGGGCTCCGCAGCGAAGACCGGCTTCTTTGATCCCATTTTCTTTCGCAACTGCCTGGGGGATTCGGCCAGCTTATTCAGCCAAGACTCAATCTTTGCCCTGGTCAGCTTTCCGATCTCCACAGATCCTAAGGTTGGAATGATATGTGTTTGAGCCGATTGGGAAGTTTTGTCATGGGTCTTCATCCCACGGCGCTTTCCATCTTCCAGATAGTCTTGGACTGCATCCGCAACCGTGTAGGGGCCAACCGTGATGATTTCGCCCTGCTCGGCAGCTTTCTTGGCCTCTTCAGTCTTCTTGAACAGTTCCTTCGCCTTGTCCTGGGCCTGGCCGAAGGTGAGGATGAGATCACCATCCGCGTCGTTGAAATCGTCGGCAGTGCCGATGCGAACTTGAACCTGCTTGCTTGTTGTCTTATCGTAGCTTCGCGCCAGCCATGACCCGGCAGCTCCACTCTTTGGGCGTTGATAAATCAAATACTGACCAGGGCATATTGGGTCTAGATGCCGGATGCCAGCTTCAAGGGTGAGCCGCTTCTTGGAGTCCAGCTTGGAACTCCGCTTCGTTCGTGCCATTTTCGCCTCCGGTCCGAGTCAAAGGGAAGTCAAAAACCCCTTCCTGGGCCACCATGGGTTTCTGTGGGTCTCAAGATGCCTAAACCATTATACTTCTTTTAAAAGGCTCACCCATGGAAACCTACCAAGGCCCTTGAATACCCCCTCTCACGGCGTTAACAGGGGTTCGATTCCCCTTGGGGCTACCAGATAACCCTCTGAGAAATCAGGGGGTTAATTGTTTCTAAGTGGACAAATTTCCAGGGAAACGGGCGCCGTGCTCAAACCGTGCTCAAAAGGCGGTGCTGGAAATTGGTGAGCCGACATGGACTCGTGGGGAATTTTCCCAGCCGATTGAGAGGGGGAAGGTGTATCGTCGGGCCGTCAGGAGGAATCCGATGGATTTGCCCGAGCTGAGTGGTTGGAAATTCGTCCCCGACGTGGTGACGGAAGAGATGGAGGCGGCCGGCCTGGCGGCGTCTCGGATCTCCTGTCCCACGATGGCGGACAAGGTGGCCACGATCTACCGCGCCATGGTGGCCGCGGCCCCGCCTCCCCAAGACGCCCCCTCCGCATGCTTCGCATGCCATGAGGATGAGGTGGCCATCAAGCATGGGGGCAGTCTCAAGTAGCCAGACTGGGCAGGGCGCGGCTGGCCGGGGCGGGGCCTGCGGTAGGCGCGCAGAGTGTGCGCCCTGGCCTACGGCAAGGTTCTGCAAGCAGGAGGTGCGTATTTCGCAGGGCGAGACACCGTTGACCCATCCCCAAGGAGAATCTGGTCCGGGAAGAGATTGGCTGCGAGGTGTCGCTCTTCAAACCGGCTGGCGGAATGGCACACACTTTTCATTTCGTGTGCAGCACGGTAGCGGGTTGATGGGAGGAGGGCAGTTATCAGAAGGGCCGGGTTCTTGTCCCTCACCAGTCGGACCGCTGGCTTCAGATCCGCATCCGCGGTGAGAACAATGGCGCGGTCAAAATTGCCAGAAACCGCCTCATCCAAAAGCCGAAGCGCAATGTTCACGTCCGTAGCCTTTTCTTCATGCGATATCCACCGGGCACCGCAATTTCGGCACTGGCAATCCTTCTCGTTGAATTTGCCCAGGATAACGGTGACTCCAGCGCTCTCCAGAGCCTTGACATAGGCCCGGTGACGGATGCATGCGTCTGGCTTCCACGTTGCATAAGCGGAGAAATAATAAACTTTAAGCAGATCTTCACGGGAAGGTGCGGTGAATGCCCGGACAAGGTTCCATAGATTCACCCATTTCAGGTGATGGCGTGCAGGCCCCGGGCCCATCCTGATCATCTCGTCCACGCCATGATAAAGGTTGTAGCCGTCGATGAAGGCCTTCACCCGGGTATTGGTCATTTGACGAGTGTACAGAAAAAACCCGGCCGCGCTGGCGACCGGGGCCTCAGGGTTTAACCCTTCGGGGATTTTCCGCCACCGCAGGGTGACGGGGCCGGGGAGCATGCTCACCGGGGATTGGGTCCCATCCCGCCGGGGATGGGGGCCGCGAGGTGAACCTCGCGGGGCTTCTTCCGTGATTATGGGGTTTTCGACTATCCCCGAGAAGGGGAGAATGTCACATTTTTTACGATCTGGTCAGCCTGCCCTCATCGACCGGAAACCCCCGGAGGCCGAGAGTTAAGCTCTGGTGGGACAGCCTTTTCCACCGGCCAAGGTCGATGCCGGACAAGATCAACTGGCCGGCCGGGAGGCTCCCCCCCTGGCTTGCCGGCAGTCGGACGCGATGGACCTCCAGCGCAGGGACCAGACGCCGGCGCCCCCAGGGCCCCCCGGGGACCACTCCCCGCCTGGGCAGGCGGCCACGCGGAGCAGCTGCAGGTGGAGGACCTGGCGGGCAGGATGCGGCGCCAGCAGGAACCTTCAGGCCAGCAGGAACCGCCAGAGGACCCAGCTCCCGGCCAGGGGCAGCACCAG
>Ga0187857_10003806_pt1 | contig 11830 bp, 8 predicted proteins | sample June2016WEW_8_10_FD_132984 | JGI IMG/M metagenome (GOLD analysis project Ga0187857, IMG submission 132984) | Peatland microbial communities from SPRUCE experiment site at the Marcell Experimental Forest, Minnesota, USA - June2016WEW_8_100 | ecosystem: Environmental > Terrestrial > Soil >...
ACCTACCTGGAGACGTGGTACACATGAGCTACCTTGGGCTGGACGTCGGAACCTCCCGCTGGAAGGCCGTACTGTTCGAGGCGGACGGCGCCCAGCGTGGGATGGCGTTTCGCGAGTATCCGGTCAAGTCACCACAGGAGAATTGGGCGGAGCTTGACTCGCGCCAAGTCGTGGAAGCCTGCCTGAATGTTATCCAGGAGGCTGCGGCGTCACGTCCGGCGGATCCCGTACGCGGGATTGGCATCTCGAGTCAGGGCGAAGCCTTCACTGCCATAGGGGCGAAGGGTGAGTTCCTTACCAATGCCATGGTCTCGTCGGATTCGCGTGCGGCCCGCCTCTCGAACGAGTGGAGCGAAGGTTTTGGGCGGATGCGGCTTTATGAGAAAACCGGCCATACGCCATCGCCCATGTTCACGCTGTTCAAGCTCCTCTGGCTGCGCGACGCCCAACCCCGAATCTGGGCCAATACTGAAGCATTCTACTGTTTTGAGGACCTGATCCAACAAGGGCTCGGACTCGACCCGGCAATAAGCTGGTGCCTGGCGGGCCGGACGATGTTGTTCAACGTCCGCGACCACACTTGGGATAGGGAGATTCTCGAAGAGCTCGGCCTGGAGGCGTCGAAACTTGCGCGCCCCATTCCCTCCGGCGCCGTCGCGGGCACCATCTTGAGTTCGGTGGCGCGTGAGCTTGGCCTTCCTGACGGAGTGCAGGTTGTAGCCGGAGGTCACGACCAGTGCTCTGGGGCACTGGGTGCCGGAGTGGCATCCCCGGGCAGGGCTGTGTATGCGGCCGGTACGGTTGATTGCATAACGCCCGCCTTCAGCGAACCCGTGTTCAGTCCGACCTTATTTGAAAACAACCTTGCGACCTACGACTTCACGGTCCCCGGCATGTACACCACCGTCGCCTACAGCCTCACGGGAGGAAACATTCTCACCTGGTTCAGGGACGTGTGGGGCGCCGGCGAACTCGCGGAAGCGGCCCGCACCGGAGCCAGCCCGTTTCAATTGCTCCTCGAGCAAATCGGAAACGCTCCGTCGGGTCTTCTCGTTTTGCCCTATTGGACCCCTTCGGGGACACCATATTTCGATTCACGAGTAAAGGGAGCGATCCTGGGCCTGCGGATGACGACCACCCGCGCGCAGGTTCTTAGAGCGCTGCTCGAGGGAGTCGCCTTTGAGATGCGCCTCAACATGAACATCATGGAGCAATGCGGTATTCACATCCAGGAACTTGTCGCAATCGGCGGCGGCGCGCAGAACCTTGCGTGGCTCCAACTCAAGGCCGATGTTCTGGGCAAACCCGTAAGCCGTGCGACTGTCACCGAAGCGGGATGCCTGGGCGTCGCCATGCTTGCAATGGCGGCAGACACAGACGCCTCGGTTGTCGACATCGCCCAAGAGTGGGCAAAGGTAACCGAGGTGGTCGAACCGCAGCCCCAGAACTCCGCTTTCTACGATGACCAGTTCGACACATATCTTGATCTCTACAAGACACTAAAGCCCCTATACGGAAAGGAAAACTGACATGATTACACCTAATGTAGGCTTCATCGTCTACGGCGTTCATAAAGACGGGCTGAAGGATCCGATGGGCACGCCCTTTATCGACGATGCCCTCGTCGCGAAATCCAAGCAGGCCCTCAAAGATGCCGGGTTGAACCTGGTTGAGTATCCGATCGTCATTGCCAGTAAAGATGAGGCTCGCACAGCCTTCAAGAAAATGAAGGACGACGACGCAATCGACTGCGTCGTTCTGTTCTCCGGTACGTGGGTGTGGTCCGCGCACTTGATCGCGGCGATTCGCGGCTTTGCGATGACCGGCAAGCAGGTCCTCCTCTGGACTCACCCGGGAAGCCAGGGCTGGAGGCCGGTGGGAGGCTTTGTCCTGCACGGCGCGCTGCTTGAGGTCGGGATCCATCACAAGTTCGTCTATGGCTCCGCCGATGAGCCCAAGGAGATTGAGCGAATCGTGTCTTTCTGCCGCGCCGCGCATATGAAGCAGTGGCTGAACATGTCCACGATCGGCACATTGGGCGGACGCGGCATGGGCCAGACCTGCGGCGTCGCTGACCCCAGCCAGTGGATGAAGGTGTTCGGCGTGGACATCGACTCTCGTGACACGACGGACCTTATCCGGACGGCGCAGTTGATCGATTCCAAACAGATCGACGCAGTGTTTCCTCGAATTGAGAAGCTCTTCAACGGCCGTCCCGAGAGGAACGTTGTCAACGAGCACTCCATCCGCCTGTACCTTGCGATCAAGCAGATCGTGCAAAAAGAGAACTGGGATTTCTACACCATCCAGAGCTTCCCCGGCCTCGGCGACGACTACTCCGCCACCTGCTTTGCTCAGTCGATGATGCTTGAGGACGGCTGGGGGACATCGACGCTCGGTGACTTCAATACCGCCCTGACGGTTCTGCTCCTTACCAAATTGGGTAACGAGCCGGTCTATTACGGAGACCTGCAGCATATCGACAAAGCCCAGAAGGAGATAAAAATCATCGGCGACGGCGCCTGCCCTCCATCCCTTGCCTCGAAACTTGGTCCGGCGGGGTTTGCCGAACATGGCATCCCCACGGAAGGTGAGGCCGGGGGGCTTTCGGTAAACCTTGTGTGCAAGGTGGGTGAGGGCGTTCTTGCCAGGCTCGGACGCGTGGACGGCAAGTTCACTATGGTGATCACCCGTGCGACGATCTTCGAGCCGCCCGCGGATCAGATCGAGAAGCGCCGGCTCGAGTGCGGGATCCCGTTCTGGCCGCACGGGTTCGTCACGGCTCACTGCGACATCGACAAGATGCTTGAGAACTGGACCAACGAGTATGCCTGTCTTGGATATGGTGAGCATCTGTACCCTGTGCTCGTCGATTTCTGCGAAATGACGGGAACGCAGGCGATCTTGCCTTGAGTCGAGGAGCGGCATGAAGGTCCATGGGAAAACCTACGCTCGGGATGAACTCCTCGAGCGTATGGGCAGCGTCGCCCAGCTCGGAGGGACACGGCACTACACCCTGAGCGAGGGCAGGGCAGCGGGCGTCCGCGCGGTCGACTTCGATACCGGCGCCGGGCTGCGCTTTACCGTGCTCCCGGACCGCGGGCTCGATATCTCCCTGGCGTCGTATAAGGGCACGAACCTGGTCCACCTGACGGCGAATGGCGAGGTTCATCCCTCGTATTACGAACCGCAGGGCCTGGGTTGGTTGCGAACGTTTTTTGCTGGCCTGCTCACGACGTGCGGGCTCACTTATCTCGGCGCTCCCTGCAACCATGACGGAGAGGAACTCGGCCTCCACGGCAGATACACCAACTCTCCGGCGTGCAGAGTCTGCGACCTCTCCGGTTGGGAGGGTGATGAATACTTTCTGAAGCTGCGCGGAGTCGTGGAAGAGAGTGTCTTGTTTGGCGACAAAGTGCGCCTCACAAGAACGATCTCGTCCCATATCGGATCGAGATCACTCGTGATCCACGATGTGGCGGAAAACTTCGGCTACAAGACATCGCCATTTACGATTCTCTACCATATCAATCCCGGCTTCCCGCTCCTTGACGACACCAGCAAGCTGATCCTGAGCGCGCGCGATACGGCGGCCTACGAGGATTGGGCGAGTATCGATAACCTGCACAGATTCAGCCGTCCGATGGAGCACTGTCGGGAAGAGAACTTCCACCACACCATGGCGCAAGACAGCGAAGGCTTTGCATATTGTGCGATGGTCAACCCAAGTCTATGTGATGGCCTCGGACTGTGCGTGCGCTTCCAGACGGATACGCTGCCCTTTCTCAATGAATGGAAGATGATGGGACAGGGAGATTATGTAGTCGGCATCGAACCCTGCAACGTGCCGTGCAGGAGCCGTGCGGCTCTTGCGAAGAACGGAATGCTCGCCGTTCTTGAGCCCGGCGAGACCAGGGAAATGCACGTCACGATAAGTGTTCTGGATGGGCCCGAAGAGATAGCGGTTTTCGCCGGACAAGTGGAGGATATACGCCGATGGGTTTCAACCCCCAACCGCTCCTGAAGCGGCAATCAAACACCCCTGATCGCGCCAAGTTCCCCGTGATAGACGCGCATAACCATCTTTTTGGCGATTACTCCCCGGATCAGATGGTCGCGGTGATGGACCAGGTTGGGGTGCGGACGTTCGTGAACGTCACGGGGAATGCTATTCTGCCTTATGTAAACAATACATACACCATCCAAAAATGGGACATCGGAGTCTACTTCGCCGACTTTGTGAAACCGCACCCGGGGCGCTTTGCAGCGCTCACCATGGCTGAGTTTGCCCAGTGGGGGGACCCCTTTCTCTTGAAAGCCGGCTTCGTCGAACGTTGCATTCAGGCGCTCGAAGCACATGTGGCGGTGGGAGCCCTCGGACTAAAAGTAACGAAAGAACTCGGGCTCTTCTTCAAGGACGAGCGCGGTCAGCAACTGGCGGTGGACGATGAGCGCCTGGCCCCGATCTGGGAGAGGTGCGGCGAACTGGGCGTCCCGGTGCTGATTCACGTCTCCGATCCCTGGGGGTTCTTCTTACCGGTAGATGAGAGAAACGAGCACTATCCGACGCTTCGTGAGTTTCCTGCCTGGAGCTTCGCCGGGTCATTCTTCTCAAAACAGGAACTTCTGGACCAGCGGAACCGCTTGCTGGGGCGGCATTCGCGAACGAAGTTCCTGCTGGCACACGTCGCGAACAACCCGGAGGATCTGGACTACGTCGGCCGTCTTTTGGACAGCTACCCCAATGCCTACATCGACTTCTCCGCCCGGATAGATGAGCTCGGCCGCCAGCCCTATACCACGCGGGACTTCTTCATGAAGTACCAGGACAGGATTCTGTTCGGTGTCGATATGCCGATTACCCCCGAGATCTATCGCTGCTACTTTCGGTTTCTCGAGACGCGTAACGAGTATTTCGATTATCCGGACTATATCGGCCGCTGGGGCAGGTCGAGGTGGCGAATCTACGGACTTCACCTGCCGGACGTGGTCCTTCGGAAGATCTACTACGAGAATGCCGAGAGGCTGTTTCCTGCGCTCGGGCAGAACTTATAGTCTCTCGCTGCTATCGAGCGGCCGCTGCGTGGCCGGCAACCGTTCGCCTCTGTGGTTGGTACCGTGCCGCCCGCAAACACCTTGGTGCGGTGGGTGAATGAGAACGCCTTCGCCTCCGTAGTGCAGGCTCGACCTTGCCCCACCTTGGGCCGAGTCGCCCCGGGGAATTGCACCCCGAGGCGCTCACAGATCTGGACGTGAGCCTCTCGACTCATCCGGCTCGTGCCCCCCATTGAAGGCTGCCGCCTCCCATCAGGACCATCGAGTTCCTCCGGTCGCGCGTTGACCCTTATGATCCAGATGCGGGTGACCTGCTCCCTTCCCTCCATAGCCATTACGCCGCTTCATCGGTGTCGGGTCGGAGGAGGCGCGCTCGTGCGCTGGCCTCCGTCCGCCGCTCAAACTGCACGTACGGTTTTCCCGTATGCAGCTTTCACGAAGACTCACGCCTCCCGGGATGCGATCGAAGGAATTAATCTGACCAAGTTGACAAGCCCGTAGTGGCCGTAAAGTGTGGCCTCAGGCAATCGCCTCCAGCCACCATTACGCCACCGTTTGAACCGATGCGACCTAATCCGCCGCACGATCCAACCATCGAGACGGTGGAAGAGCCTTCGGACGTGGGCCCATTTGTAATACGCGCCCCACCCCCGCAAGAGTGGATTGAGCTCCGCAATCAGCTGCTTGGTCCTTAGGGGCACCTTCCGTTTAGTGCGCTGCCGCACCTGGTCCATAAAACGACGGATCGACTTCTCGCGGGGGTACGCATAGAGCGCACCCGCAGGGGTCCCGCTACGGATCTTGCTTTGGGGTAGATAAAGTTTCCTTTCCCCGCGCTTGATCTTGCAGCCGAGGAACCCGGTCCATGCAACGACCTGGCAATCACTCCGTAGGAGGCTTGAGGCGAGGGTCGAGCCTCTGTGCTAATTCAAAAGCCTCTTCGGCTGATCTCAGTTTGCCTTGTTCCTTCAGAACCAAGCCCAATCCATAGTGGGCAGCGGCATAGTCAGGCTTCAAACGCGTCGCTACTTGGAATTGATTGGCGGCAGCATCCAGTTGCCCTCGTTGAGCCAAAAGAATACCGAGATTGTAATGGCTCGACGCGCGGTTGGGATCAAGCGCGAGATTTGACTCAAACTCCCGCTGGGCGGCTTCCCAATCTCCCGCTTTCAGCAGCGCGATCCCCAGGCTTTCATGCGCATCGAAGTAAGCCGGGTTCGACCTCAGTGCCTGCCGGAACTGAGCAATGGCCCCTTCAATGTCACCCTTCTGCTGCTTTGCCAAACCCAAAACGAAGTGACCTTCGGGCAAGTCCGGACTGACAGCCAACGCTGCCTCGAATTCTTTCATTGCCCCATCGAGGTCGCTCTTTTCCCTAAGCTCAATGCCACGATTAAGGTGGGCCATTGCCGTGCTGGTTTGCGCAGCCTCCTGAAGAGACTGGAAGGTCTTGAACTCGGCGGCGGCCCCGGCAGTGGACCCTTTTTTTGCCAGTGCTTTTCCCAAATTAAAGTGAGGCCGGGGATTGTTAGGTTCTAGCCGAATGGCTTCTCGAAACTCCGGTATGGCTTCGTCAACGTCTTCCGCCTGTTGCAGCACCAAGCCCAGATTGTAATGAGTCCCAGCGTTTTCAGGCTGGCACCGAACCGCCTTACGAAACTGTTCAACCGCCTCAGTTAGCTTGCCTTGTTCCCGTAGTGCCAATCCCTGGTTGTTATAAGCCTGGCAAAGATTGCCATCGATTTGCAGGGCACTACGAAATTCGTTGATCGCCTCACTGCGCTTGCCCGCTCTTGCCAAGGCAATACCCAGGTTGTTGCGCAACTGGGCCGACCGAGGAGCGATTTCCACCGCTCTACGTAATTCCAGAATGCCCCCATTCAGGTCGTGCTTTTGTTCGAGCAGAAGTCCCAAGCCGTTGTGGGCTTCTGCGTTATCAGGCTGCAGACCCAGCGCCGTCTGATATTCAAAGAAGGCGCTTTCCAGCGCCCCCTTTTGGCTAAGGGCAGTGCCCAGCTTGACGTGAGGTATGGCCTCCTGCGGTTGGAGTCTTACGACCGTCTTGAACTCCTCCGCAGCTTTGTCTGGGGCCCCAATTTCCAGGAAAACCTCTCCCATGTTCAGGTGGGCTTCCGCATAGGCTGGTTTTAGCCGAATTGCGGCTTGGAACTTCTCCGCGGCTGCGTGAATGTTCCCTTGGCGGAGCAACTGGACCCCTTCACGATTGAGGAGCACCGCATTGTCGGGTTCCTGGTCCGTCGCCAGGGCACTTAGGGTAATGGAAATGAGCAATAGCCCGAACATCGCAGTGGCTACCCGACCCATGGTCGGCGGCCGGAATGCAGACGTTCGACTAGCCCCTAAGGCGCATTGCCAGCCGGCGGCTCCTTCTAGGTTGACCCTCTTCAATCTCTCTCTCAACCCATCGGCTTTTGTGTGTGGTCTCGCCCAGCAAGACAACGATGACGGAGGTTCCATACAATTCCTCGCGGACTATTCGTTTGACGAAATTCTCATTGTTACTCTGCACCGCTGTCAGGAAGGAGCGGCCAAAAGAGCGAAATCCACGTTTGTGTTTCTCCGCAACAAACGATAATCCATAGCAGTGACATGGTGTTTGCCTGTAGGTGCGATGAAGACCGTTCTGGCCATTAGCTCTACCATTAAGAATGCATTGGAGTCATTTCACCTACACGCCGCTCCTTTCGCTGATTGCGACCTTTGGCGGATTATACGCTAACAATGTACTTCTGCTGCACCAATGGTAATTTTAGCAGCCGTGTGCGCTGTGCGCGTTTCGAATGGTCGCACAGTCAACAGCCTTGTTGCAGGGGATAAGTGAAATGGGGTGAAAGTGATTCGTTGCTCGCCATCAAACGGAGCAGGCGATACGCGACTCATCAGGCCCTATCTCGCGCATCGTGCGCCTCGGCCTGCTTGCTATTGCTTGAAAGTCGGTGCTATAAGTCCTGGGGTCGTTCGGTAATGATCAGGAGTCAAGAAATGGGCAGGAACTCTCCAGTGAAACGGTGCGTTATGTTGTCGTTCAGCCTGCTGATCTTTCCCGTCATTTCTTTTTCCCAGAACGGGGAGGGCAAGCAACAGGAACTCAGATTGCATTTCGACCGGGCTCAGGAAGCGTTGAATGCCAACAGGCCGGATGTGGCTGTCAACGAATTTCGCGCTGTCCTCACCCTCGACCCCAACAACGTCGAGGCGCGAGCGAACCTTGGCGTTATCGCGTTTGCGCAGGGCGACTACGCAAAGGCGGATGAGAACTTTCGCCAGGCCCTCAAGCTTCAACCTTCCCTCTGGAAGGCTCAGGCCCTGCTCGGAATGTGCGAGAAACGCTTGGGGAAGTTCGGAAGTGCGCAGACACTGCTTGAGAAGTCGTTCCCGCATCTCCAAGATCCGAAATTGCGCACTCAGGCGGGGATGGATTTGGTCGAACTGGATTACCAGAGCGGCGATACGGCGAGAACAGTAGAAGTCTTACATGCTCTTGAACAGCTTAGCCCGACCGATGTGGACGTTCAATACGCCGCCTACCGAATCTTTTCCGGCCTTGCAGAGCATGCCCAGGATAAAATTGCATTGATTAATCCTGATTCAGCGCGCATGCACCAGATCATGGCCCAGCATCTGGTGAACGAAGGTGACATTCCCGGTGCAATAGCCCAATACCGAAAGGCCCTTGGGCTTGATCCAAGCCTCTCCGGCGCCCACTTTGAACTGGGCGAAGCAATTCTACAAAACTCCAAATCAAAACCTGATATCGAGCAATCCCAAAAGGAGTTTGAGGCCGCCTTGGCCCTTAATCCTTACGACTCCAAATCGGAGTGCTGGTTGGGCAAGATCTACGTGTTAAAGCAGGATCTGAAGATAGCCCTGGAACATTACTCGCGCGCTCTTGCGCTGAATCCAAACGATGTGGATGCTCACATCGGCGTTGCAAAGGTCTTGGCGGCCACTGGGCAGCCGGAAGGGGCGCTCCGGCACTTGCTCGAGTCTATCCAACTGGATCCCCTGAATGAAGTTGCACACTTTCGGCTATCGGCAGTATATCGGCAACTCGGACGTACCTCCGATGCCAGCCGAGAATTGGTAACTTTTAGCGAAGTACAGAAACAAAAGAAGCGAATCATCGCCAGCTACCAGCAGATGCACGAGTGGCCCGCAAGTTCTCAGGTTATGGACCCGGATATTCCCCAATAGCTTGCCATTGTGACTCGCCATAATTCCATCCGATTGTGAAATCAATGACATGGAAGCCCGGATGAGAATACGATCTGGTATAACTTCCCCACTATGCCCGACCTTTTCCTCTTGAGCCGGTTCCGGCCCTGAGTTATTTACCACCCACCCAAACGATTACGTGTGCGTCTTCGTTCGGTTCGGGCGGGATGCTCTTTGGTGGTGAAACGTGGTATCCAGTTACAGCTAATGCCTTTGCGGCCAATCTGGCCAACTGCTGGTTGGAAGGTGAATCGTGCTGGACCTCCAAGGCGAACCCGTGCAGCGGGGTATCCATTGAAACCAGATTCGGCCGGTGGAAAACATGCCATTTGGCATCGTTGAACACGTCCTGTATTTCAAGGGTGTACGCTAGGGTATCCGCCCCAGAATCAGTGATGTACCAGATAGTTATCTTGGCTCCGCGTCGTGGCCTGAGTATCGCCAGCATCTTCTTGCGTTGTTCGGGGGGAATATGTCGGTCTGTCGCTTGCTGTTCGAGCTTAGCCTCGCGAGCTTCTGCCTTTTTGGTGCGGTCATCGGCCTCTGTCACTTTCTGTTGTGCTGCTGAGACGTCGTTATCAGAGATGGTCTGCAAGTGCCAGGAGAATATGTATACTCCTGCATCTGAAAGGACTTCTCCGGCGACACCCAAAATCACCATCAGTTCAAACGCTCTAACATGTTTCTTCCATTTGTCGGATTTTGAGTACTCGCCGACGAGTCCAATCACAAGCACGAAAGCTGCGTGTGACGCCCTGCGAGCGCAGATCGTGTATAAGTCTGATGGTCGGTATGATCTCTCAGATTTCGTGAATAGTGCGATCGGGGCCTACCTGAAGTACCTGAAGCGGGCCAAAGCGGCGGCTCACTCATGGGGTAAGACCCCCGACTCTGAAAAGCTCCAGGAACTCGAAACCGTCGCAACCCAAATCATTCAGCGATCCCAGGTTGAACAGTGGGCTGTCAATGAGAACGTCCACTACAACCGTTGGGGCGACTTTCATGAGGAGGACTTCACACCCGTCGTCGAGGCGTGGAGGGATCTCTTTGGGTTGTTCCAATGTTCTGACTGTGGAGGTTCGCTTTTTCTCGGCTTAAATCCCGCCAAGAAGCCAGCGGCCCTCCGCTGCAAGTGCGGGAAGGTAAATTGGAACCTTCTAGCAGCATGAGCAAGCGTAGCGCACCTCCGTTGTTGTCTACGGTTCTTCCTCAGGTTCATGCTTTCGAATCCAAAAGCATACCCACGCATTATGAAAGGGCGCCCCTTCGAGGGTAAATTTAGTTCGGTGGTTGCGGCCACCGAACTTACCTCACGAAGGAGCACCCTATGAACGCGATCAAGTATATCGGAATGGATGTACACCTGGCGACGATCAGCATTGCCGTGCTGGACGCCATGGGGAAGTTGATCATGGAAGTGACGATTGCGACGCAAGCTTCGGCGCTGCTGGATTTCATTCGCGGCTTGAGCGGGACGCTGTATGTGACCTTCGAAGAGGGCACGTCGGCGCACTGGCTTTACACCTTGCTGGAGCCGCAGGTGGCCAAGGTGGTGGTCTGTGATCCCCGCCAGAATCCGCGGCGCCTGGGAGAGAAGAAGAGCGATCGCCTGGACGCTCGCAAGCTCGCCGAGTTGCTGCGCCTAGGCACGCTGAAACCGGTCTATCACGGCAACGCGCTGGGGCCGGCGTTGAAAGAATTGGCACGTAGTTATCGCACCCTGATGAGCGACACGACGCGGGTGATGAACCGGCTAAAGGCGCTGTATCGGGCGCGCGGGATCCGCTGTGCGGGAACCCGCGTCTACTCGCCGCGCGGGCGCGATCAGTGGCTGGCGCAATTGCGCGAGCCGGGGGTGCGGGGTCGCGCCGAACGGCTCTATAAACAATTGGACTTGCTGCTGCCGTTGCGCCAGGAGGCGCGCGCCGCGCTGCTGGCCGAGAGCCGCAAGCACCCCGCCCAGAAGCTTCTTCTCAGCATCCCGGCGCTGGGACCGGTGCGCGTGGCCTTGCTGCTCGCCCTGCTGCAAACCCCCTATCGCTTTCGCGGTAAGCGACAGTTGTGGGCCTACGCTGGCCTGGCCTTGGTGACGCGCTCCAGCGCCGACTACCGGATGGTGGAAGGCCAACTGGAACGCTCGCGCCGGCCCGCCCTGGTCCTAGGGCTGAATGCCAATCACAATCACGTCCTCAAAGGGCTCTTCAAAGATGCCGCCGTCACCACCCTCACGCGCCCCGGACCGTTCAAAGATTTCTATACCACGCGGGTAGCCCAGGGGATGAAACCGGAACTGGCGCGCCTCACCCTGGCGCGCAAGATCGCGGCGATCACCCTGAACCTTTGGAAGAAAGGAGAATGTTTCAACGCCGAGCATCTGAAAGCGCAAGCTGCCTGAGCGTCCGCCACGAGCCCGCCGGAGAGCGGAGTTTTCCTCCCGCTCGTAGTCCGCGGTGCGGTTGACGCTGGGGTTCGAGGGAGAGTCTCCTATTGACCGTTAGGCCCTGTCCCCCTTCTTGGGGCGGAGTCTCCTAACCCACTC
>Ga0187857_10003809_pt1 | contig 11823 bp, 9 predicted proteins | sample June2016WEW_8_10_FD_132984 | JGI IMG/M metagenome (GOLD analysis project Ga0187857, IMG submission 132984) | Peatland microbial communities from SPRUCE experiment site at the Marcell Experimental Forest, Minnesota, USA - June2016WEW_8_100 | ecosystem: Environmental > Terrestrial > Soil >...
AACAACCTATCGCATCCCGATCGAGGGCCGGGATGAGTGGCTGGCGGCAGCGAGGGTCAAGTCAGCATGACCACTGCGACCCTCCTCACCGTCGAGCAGGTCGGCATCGACCAGCTCCGCCCTGACCCGAGGAACCCTCGACGGATCAGCGAGGAGGAGCTGGACGCGCTCGAACGGAGCCTGCGGCAGTGGGGGTTCGTCCAGCCGATTGTGGCGCGACGGGAGGACGGCGTCGTGGTCGGCGGCCACCAGCGCCTCGTGGCAGCTCGGCGACTCGGGCTGACGAGCGTGCCCGTCATCTGGCTTGACCTCACGCCCGAGCAGGCCCGCCTCTTGGGGCTCGCCCTTAACAGGATCTCGGGGTCCTGGGACGAGCAGCTTCTCGCCCGCCTCCTCGCCGATCTACAGGCCACGCCCGACCTTGATCTGTCCCTCTCAGGGTTCGGCGAACACGAGATCACCGATCTGCTCCGGAACCTGGAGACCAGAGAGAAGCGCGAGCGAGTGGAGAGCTTCGACCTCGACTCGGCCCTCGAGGACGCGACCCGAACGCCTCGCGCCCGACCCGGCGACCTCTGGGCTCTAGGCGAGCACCGGCTTCTGTGCGGTGATGCCACCAAGTCCGAGGACGTGGGGCGGGTGGTCGGCGGTGCGGCGGCGATGGCCTTCACCGACCCGCCGTACGGCGTCAGCCTCGGTGACCACGGCGGCCACCAACGAGGCAGCCGGAGGCGGCGGATCGCCAACGACTCCCTCGATCCGGTCGCGTGGGAGAGCTTCGTCCGCGCCTGGTCCTGGAACCTGCTCGCCTCCACCGACGGCGCGATCTACTGCTGCATGTCGAGCAAGGAGCTGCCCCTGGTATCGCGCGTTCTGGCCGAAGAAGGAGGTCACTGGTCCGACACGATCATCTGGCACAAGGATCGCTTCGTTCTCGGACGTGCCGACTACCAGCGGACATACGAGCCGATCTGGTATGGCTGGCGAGAGGGAGCGACCCATCACTGGTGCGGCGACCGCGACCAGGACGACGTCTGGCAGATCAACCGACCCTCGGACGCTCCACTTCATCCGACGATGAAGCCGCTCCCATTGATGGAACGGGCGATCGCCAACAGTTCGGTACCAGGAGATCTGGTGCTGGACTTGTTCGCAGGTTCTGGCTCGACCCTGATCGCCTGCGAGAGGACCGGCCGGCGCTGCGCCGCTCTCGAACTCGACCCGCGATACGCTGATGTGGTGCTCGCTCGCTGGGAGCGCTTCAGCGGCCAGGATGCGGAGCGGCTCGATGGGTAGACGAACGCCGTACGTTTCGCCTTCGGGCGCTACGGGCGCACGTGTGGGCCGAATGGGGACGGGCTCGGCCAACGAGCCGACGCGGGCCATGCTCGCGAACGTGGCGGCTCTTGAAGCCACCGCTGCCTGCAGCACGCCGTCATACGCGGCGATGCTGCTGCACCTCCACCGCTCGCCCCTGTCGGCAGAACTCGCCCGAGACACCCGAAGCTCCGGACCTTCGGGCGTGCTCGACGGGCTGGACGACCACGAGAAGGCGAACCTGCGGGTCATCCTGCGCGAGGCGATCGCGGCTCGGGAGGAACTCGAGAAGGTGGCGCCGACATAAACAGACACTCGGGCTGCGGCGCCTACCGGAGCCGACACCCTCACCAGATGGTGCGCTCGGCTACCTTGGCTACCAACAGTCTTTTGGCTACCAAAGGTAGGCGATGGTAGCGCGGACGTGCACCTACCAGATGCCCGACGGTAGGGCGTGTCGGGCTATTCCCTTGCGCGAGGAGCCCTTCTGCTTCTGGCACGCTCCTGGTACCAGCGACGAGTTGGCCGAAGCCCGCCGCATGGGTGGGCTCCACCGGCGCAAGAAGCGGACCGTGGCCACGATCTACGGCTTCGGGGGCCTGCGGACCATCGAGGACAACCAGGCGCTTCTGGAGACGATCACGATCGAGACATTGGCCCTGGACAACTCGGTCCCCCGCAACCGTGCCCTGACGGCGATCGTGGCCACTGGTGCCAAGCTCGTCGAAGTAGGTGAGCTTGAGGCACGCGTGGCCGCTATCGAGGCGGTGCACGAGGTGCAGAAGCGGTCCGTCGCGGCCGAGGACGCCGGCCTTGGGGACGAAGCATTCGGATGAGCCTCGCCCGACGCCTCGACGCCCTTGATGCCTCCCTCACGCCGACCCAACTCGTCCTGCGCTGGCTCGCCGAGGCGCATGCCTATGGGAGCCTTGAGGCCTACGTCGCATCGATCCTCGATCTACCAGGCGATCAGCAGCCGATCGACCGCCTCTGCCGAGAAGCGCATGACGGAGCGTGGACGCGCCTGCACGGCAGGCCGGCAGACCAGGTCCAGAGAGCGGTGCACTCGGCCCTGCGCGAGACGGTGTTCCGCTACGAGCTCGTGCTGCGGATCTACGAGACGGCACATGGTCTACTCGATCAAGAGGCCCTCATCGATGCCGCCCTCTCGGCCCATATTGGTCTGCTCACTGCGGAGGGTCGAGCGGAGCGCCGACACGACCCGACGTATACCGAGACTTTCACCATCTATCGCGATCTCCTGACGATGCGGGTCGGCGAACTGCACGCGGCGCAGAGGGCTCGGTCGACAGTCGAGGAGCGTTATCTCGACGGCCATGCCGCGCTCTTCCCCGATGTGGCAGCGTCTTGGGATGAGCAGCTCAAGCGCACGCAGCTTCTCGCAGACATGGCAGTTCGCCTGGCCGAACTCGACGGCGTTCCTCCGGCGATGCCCGGCGACCCCGAAGCTCTGTCCCGACGGACGACGCAACTCGTGGCCGACCTGGTCGAGCCGGCCAAGTCAGAGGCGCTAGAGAAGCTCGGAGAGGGTCAACGGGCACTCGGCATCGCGAAGGGGTGGGTGCGGGCCAAGCTGGGCGTGGCCCCCATGCCGGTGCCGGACCCGCCGACACTCCGAGGCAATTGAACGCAGCGGCATCTAGGTCGCGGATAGAGGGTGCGACATAGCAGCCGGCGCCACTTAGCATGGGGGCCATGGACGGGCCAGACGGGACAGTCCGCATCGGACCTGAGAGCTACGCGTCCTGGAGGAAGAGCTCCCTCGGCGCAACAACCGAAGCCCTCGAAGCGCGGCTCATCCTCGACCTGGCCGGCGACCTGTCTCGATGCCGCGTGCTCGACGCTGGCTGCGGGGACGGAGCCCTCGCTTGTGCCGCCGCCGCCCTGGGCGCCATCGTCACGGGCGTGGATCCCGATCCCTCGATGCTGGCTGCGGCTCGTTCCAGGGTGGAAGGCAAAGGTATCGCCGCTACGTTCATCGAGGGAAGCCTGGAGTCCCTGACCTTTCAGGACTCATCGTTCGACGTCGTGGTGGCCGTGACCGTCCTGTGCTTCGTGGGCGACGCCGCCGGCGCCATGCGAGAGATCGCGCGCGTGCTCCGACCGAACGGGCGGCTGGTAATCGGCGAGTTGGGGCGCCACAGCATCTGGGCGGGCCTGCGGCGGCTTCGCGGCCGACTCGGTTCGTCGACGTGGAGGAGGGCGCGGTTCCGCACGGGCTCTGAGCTTTGGGCGCTCATGGCCGAGGCGGAGATCGAGGTCCAGGTCGTGCGTGGTGCGGTGTTCTATCCACCGATCGGCCCGATTGCCCGTCTCATGGCCCCCGTCGATCCCTGGCTCGGTCGCCACACCACCGTTGGGGCCGCCTTCATCGCCGCTGTCGGAACGAAGCGGGTCACCGGCTGAGCATTGGAACGATTGCCACGGCTGTCCGGGCCGCGGGCGGCCGCCAGACAAGCCGCAAAGTCGTGATCGCGCTTTCGGGTCGAAGGCGCGGCCGGATTGACCACCGGTGTCCCACATGCGTCACCATGAAACCATCGTAACGGTTGCCATCCGGCTTCTTAGCGATCAGGCTGACGTGCACCCGCTTCGGTCGCCGCGCCTTCGGACCCTTCATGCAAATCAACATCCTCGTCCTGTCATATCTCGCCTCTGCCGCTCTGTGTGTTGCGGTGGCGGTCGTGGCCTGGCGCCGCCGGCACATGGTGGGCGCCCGCGAGCTGGCCCTCCTCATGCTCGCGGTTGGCTGGTGGTTGCTCGCAAACGCCCTCGAGGCGTCCGCAATCGAACGGTCGGCCAAGATCGCCTGGTCCGTCGTCGCGTATCCGGGTATCGAGAGCGTCCCTCTCGTGTACCTGCTGTTCGTGCTCGCTTGGACCCGCCAGGACGGGTGGCTGACGCGGGCTCGGGTAGCGCTCCTGCTGGTCGTGCCAGTCGTCTCCGTGGGCATGGCGGCCACGAATGAGTGGCATCACTTGCTCTGGCCCACGGTGACCCTCATTGACGCCTGGGGCGTCACGGCGGTGTACGAGCACGGACCATGGTTCTGGTTTCAGGCCGCCTACGCCTACGGTCTCATCGCCGTGGGGCTCGTCGCGCTGGTGGTCGCCGTCTACCGTTACCCGGTGGTATACGCGGCGAGGATTCGCCTCGTCATCGTCGCGTCACTCGTGCCGATTGTCGCGAGCGTCCTATATGTGACGGGCCTCGATGCATCCGTCCACGCCGACCTTAGCTCAATCGCGTTCGCGATCGCCGGCCTTATTGGGGCCTGGGCCGTCCTCCGGTCTCGGTTGCTCGACATCATTCCAGTGGCCTGGTCGACGCTCGTCGACTCCCTCGCCGATGCCGTACTCGTCCTGGATCCCGAACGTCGGATCGCGGCCTTCAACCTATCCGCGACACGATTGCTCGGGACTGGAGGGGATGCAATGGGGCAGGGGCTCGATCAGGTACTTCACCAATTCCCCGAACTCGTGGCCGTCTGCGGGGGAACAGGCGATCAGGAGGCTGAGATCCCGATGAGGTCTGGGCAATCCGGGTCATTGGGCACCGAGGGTCTGGCGATGACACCGCAGGTCGACCGCTGGTTCAACGTTCGGGTCACCGCGATCGGGGACGGACGAGGATGCAGCGCCGGCAGCCTTGTGGTCCTGCGCGACGTAAGCGAGCGCCGCCAAATGGTCGAGACCATCCGCACGCTCTCCTTCACCGACGAGTTGACGGGTTTGCTGAACAGGCGCGGCTTCACGACTCTCGCCGAGCAACAGCTGCGCACGTCGGTCCGAACACGCAACCGGCTCTGGCTGCTCTTCGCCGACCTCGACGGCCTCAAGGATATCAACGACCGCTTCGGGCACGAGGCTGGGGATCGCGCCCTGTGCGAGATCGCTCGGTTGCTCAGGACGGGATCGTTCCGGGAAGCCGATCTCGTTGCCCGTTTAGGTGGCGACGAGTTCGCCATCCTCGCGACGGAGATCTCGCGCACTGATGAAGACAAGATCGTGAAGCGTGTCGACGATGCGGTGCGGAGGGCGAACGAAGCGCCGGGCCGCGAGTTCGCTCTGTCGCTGAGCGCTGGCGTCGCCATCTTCGACCCGGAGCGACCACAGACTCTTGACGAGTTGATCCGTAAGGCCGACAGACGCATGTACCAGGCGAAGCACTCCGAGCGAACCACGGAGAAATGGGCCGAATCGCCTCTCCATGATGCGCCGGCCGAGCGAACCTGACAGCGAAACGCCGCTTGAATCGGCTCGGCCGCAGACGGTGCTCTGGCTCCCCGGCTGGCACGTGCGCTCGTAGCGGGGTGCGCATCACTGCACGCCTGCCTCCGGGCCCCGTACTGGCCGAGCGAGGACCAAGTACCCATATCGGAAGCACGCCCGGGCGTATAGGCTCGCCCGGCGCGTCGCCCATGCACTCACACCGGGACTTCCGATATGGGTCCACCCAATCGCCAACGCACCGTCCGGCCGGTCCTCCTCTTGCTCGTGCTTGCGGCCTTTCTGGTCATCGTAGGTGCCACCGCGACAGGCCAGGCCGCTCTTGTGACCGCCGATTCGTCGACCACGATCCTCAACGCCACAGTCAGCGGGGACGTGGCGGCGGTGCGCAGTTTCGTGGGTCTCAACCTGAATCCGAAGGACCTCCAGTCCGATACCCTGAGCGCCGACCGGCGGGCAATCCTCCAGCACGGCCTGAAACTCATGACAAGCGACGGCGGCATCCTCCATGCCGCGCTGCTGGCACCCAACGGCACGGTCCTGGCGAGCGACGACGGCGCGGGCGTCGGGGGGCGGGCGCCCGTCACGGATGGGCTGACCAGGGCGGTCCAGAACTCCACCGCGGAAGCGGCCATCGTGACCAGCAAGGATGCGGGCGCTCTCTCACCGCTCGCGACAGACTCGGTACTGCGCGAGTACCTGCCGATCACGGATCAGAGCCAGCGGGTCTACGCCACCGTCGCCGTTTGGCGCGACGCCGGGCCCATCCTGGCCCAGCTCGAACAAGGCCGCATCAGCATCGTGGTAATCACCCTGGCCGCGGCGCTTGTGAGCGCGCTGTTGCTCTTCTTCGTCTTCCGTTCGGCCCAGCAACGCCTGACGCGCCAGACACGCCAACTCCTCGAGGCGGCGCGCCGCGATCCACTGACGAACGCGCTCAACCACGGCTCGATCGTCGAGACGCTCGCCGCGCAGGTCGGGGCGGCACGGGCGGGCGGCGAAGCCATCGGTGTGGCCCTCGTCGACCTTGACAACTTCAGTTTGCTCGACAGCACCTACGGTCATTCAGCTGGGGATCACGTGCTCATCGAGGTTGTGGGCCTCCTTGGCGATTACATGCCACCGGGGGCGACCTGGGGCCGCTACGGTCCCGATGAGTTCCTGGTTGTCACCGCAACTGGAGACGAGGCCGCGCTTCGGCCGGCCATTGAGCGGCTCCGGACCACCTTGGCCGAGGCAACGCTCCAATTCGAAGGCTCGGAGAAGCTGCCCGTCAGCTTCAGTGCCGGCATTTGCTTCTACCCGACGAACGGCCAATCCGTGACGACCCTCCTCTCGATGACTGCCCAGACGCTCGACGAGGCGAAGGTCAGCGGCGGCGATACGATCCGGCTGGCCGAGGCGCGCCCGCCCGCGCCGGGTTATGTCAAGACGTTCAACATCCTCCAGGGCCTCGTCAACGCCGTCGACACGAAGGACCACTACACGCGCCGCCACTCCGAGGACGTGGCCCGCTACGCCAACTTCATCGCCAGGCGGCTCGAGCTCGACCCGGCTACTCGACGTGCTATCTGGAACTCTGGCCTTCTCCACGACATCGGCAAGATCGGCATTCCCGACGCGATCCTGCGCAGGCCGGGTCGCCTGACAGCCGAAGAGATGGCCGTCATCAAGCAGCACGTGGCGCTCGGCGACGCAATCGTGCGCGACCTGCCCGACATTGATCTCGTGCGGGAGGGTATCCGACACCATCACGAGCGGTGGGACGGGCGTGGCTACCTCGACGAGCTCGCTGGCGATCAGATCCCGCTCATCGCCCGCATCCTTGCCGTCGGGGATGCCTTTTCGGCCATGACCACGACACGGCCGTACCGCAAGGGCCTCAGTGTCGAGGAGGCTCTCAAGCGGCTCGAGGACGTTGCCGGGAGCCAGCTCGATGCGCGGCTGGTCGAGGTCTTCGCGCTGGGCATTCGGAGTGCAGCAGACGCGCCGCTGCCCGTCGGGCGCGTGCCTTTCGGGTTCAGCGAGCCCCTCATGCTGCCGGGTCGCCAGGTCGCGTGATGGCCGCCAGGTGGGCAGCGGCAGCCCTCGCCCTGGCGCTCGTCGGGCTGGCCACGGCCGCATTGCCGGGGAACCCGGCCGCGGTAGCGGCTGCACCGACGCCTTGGTCTCTCGCGGCCTCCCCCACGACGCTGACCGAGGGCGTGGCAACGGACGTGACGCTCATCGTGACCGCCGGCACCCAGCAGATTGGCTATGTCGCGCTCAGCGTGCCGGCTGGCTTCTCGGTGATGGGCGCGAGCGTCTCGAGCGTGCTCAGCACCAACTGGAGCTCAGCCGTATCTGGCTCCAACCCGACGCAGGTCACGTTCACGGCCGAAAATGGGGCCTCCATGCTGCAGGGCGGGGCCACCGGCGTATTTGTCGTCCGCGTGGTCGCGACCGCCAGCCCGCTGGACCCCTGGAGCGCCAGCGCCTACCAGAACACCAAGGCAAATCCTCCAGATTCCGTCACCGGGTCACCCGCTACAGTAGCCTTCGTCATCATGCCGGCGGCTGCGCCCACGCCAACCAACACCTCAAACCCAACGCCAACGCCGACGCCCGCGCCAACGCCGACGCCCGCGCCAACGGCGACTCCGACCACAGCGCCCGTGCCCACCCCGACTCCGACCACAGCGCCGCCCGGCGTCACGCCGGCGCCCACTATCCCTACGCCCGGAGTCACGCCGGCGCCCACTATCCCTACGCCCGGAGTCACCGCGGACGCCACGCATGGCGCGACTCCCTACACGACTCCGGGTCAATCCCTGTCCGTCTCGGCGGTCCCGTCCGAAACTCCATCCGCGTCCGCTTCTACGGGCTCGGCCGCAGGAGCCGGTGCCGCGAATAGCTCGGGAGGGTCCGGCGGTGCGGCGGGGAGCGGCGGCGGGACTGCTCTCAAGATCGAGGCGTTGCCGGCCGGGGGCAGCGTGCAACTCGACTCTCAGACTATCGGCGGGATCGCCATGTTTGCCTGGCTCGTGCCCGGCCTGTTCCTCAGCCTGCCCGGTCTGCTGCTCATTCTCGTCTTGCTCGCGCAGGCCGGCTTCGCCATGTCCTTCGTCCCGGTTACTCGTCGGTTGCTTGGCTCGGAACGCCGTCGTCGCGGCCCCAGGCGTGTGATCCGGCCGGCCTGAGGGTCGTCTGAGCAGGAACTCTGCACGGGCCGGCAGCGATCGTGATCCGCGCCACTAGCTTCGATGATCGCCCAAACGGGGACCTTGCACGATGGCAGCATCGTGTCGGTTGGGCCACTTTCATCCAGCGAAGCCTGCCATGCTGGGAACACGACGATGCACGGCGAGCCAGTCGATCATCGGCTCAGTCGGGCCGTTAGTTCAGGCCAGCTCTGCTGCCAACTCCTCGGGCTCAGTGACGGGCCGACGGCAGGCGAAGTCGCGGCAGACGAAGGCGGTGGCTCGGCTGTTCATCGCGAAACGGTCATGCAGCAGATCGAGCATGCTCGCCTTCGGGTCCCCGACCGCCATGACGCGGTAAGGCTGGAAGCCTCGACGTGCGACCTGCATCAGCGCTCGTGTTGTCGCCCCTCTCGGATCGCCGACGATCGCCACCTGCGTCACACGCGCCGACGCGAAGTCGAGGGCCCCGAGCCAGACCGGGAAGGCCCGCGGGTAACGCGCTGCCAGCCCCTCTATCCGGGCGATAGCCCGCTCGGCAGCGTCGCGAAGGCGTCCCTCCCCGGTCAGCTCGGCCAGTCGAAGGATGACGGAGGCCGCCGCGGCGGTACCTGCCGGGGTGGCTCCGTCCTGGATCTCCTTGGGCCGGACTATCAGCGCCTCGGCATCGGTGGCAGTGTCAAACCAACCGCCGGCGGCATCGACGAACTGGCGCTCGATGATGTCGACCAGCTCACCCGCGGCCATCAGCCATCGCTCCTTGAACGTGGCTTCGTACAGGCAAACGAGGCCGTCGGCGAGGCAGGCGTAGTCGTCGAGACCTCCCCACCCTGTGGTCCGACCGGACCGGAACGACCGCGCTAGCCGGCCGCCGGGGCCACGCAGCAGACGGAGCGCCGCTTCGCCGAGTCCTTCGGCGACGGCTAGATCAGCCTGCCGGTCCAGCACGGGGATAGCCTCCGCAAAGGCGGCCAGGGCGAGGCCGTTCCAGGCTGCCACTGCCTTGTCGTCGACGGCGGGCTGAGCACGACTCTCGCGTCGCTCCAGCAGCAGGCGGCGAGCCAGTTCAAGCTGACGGGTGACTTGCGGAGGTGGGAGCCCGTACCTGGCCGCGATCTGCTCGTCGCTCACCACCCGGGAAAGGATCGTCGAGCCCTCCCAATTGCCGACCTCGGTCACGCCGTACGCCGAGGTGAACAGCGCTGACAGCCCGGGTTCGCCGGCCCGCAGCTGGGGCATCGGACCTGCAACCGTCCCACCCAGCACGGCCACGACCTCATCGCGCGTCCAGACGTATGTGCCACCTTCCACCCCGTCGGTGTCGGCATCCTGGCTCGCCGCGAACAGCCCGTCAGGAGTGCGCATCTCGCGGACCATGTAGTCGAGCGTCGTCTCGGCCACATTCCTGAAGCGTCGCTCGCCGGTGAGCTGGTAGGCGTGGAGGTAGACCCGCGCCAGCTGAGCATTGTCGTAGAGCATCTTCTCGAAGTGCGGCACCAGCCAGTCCGTGTCGGTGGCGTAACGGTGGAAGCCGCCACCGACCTGGTCGTGGATGCCGCCGTCGGCCATGACGTCCAGGGCGCGAATCGCCGTCCGGAGAACCCGATCGTCAGGGGCCACTCGAGCCCGCCTCAACAGCAAGTCGATAACTGCCGGCTGCGGGAAGCGAGGCGGGCCGGCCCAGCCGCCGTGCTCGAAGTCGAATTCGTCCACGATCCGCTCAACGGCCGCGGCCACGATGCCGCGCCGCCGATCGTTCGACCGAAGTCCAGATGACAGCACGGTCTCGGCCGCAACGCCGGCCACAGGGTCAGGAGGCGTCGGACGTACCTGCTCGGACCCGGTCTCAGATTCCTCGGCCAAGCCCCTCGCCCGCAGCCTCAGCTCGGCCATGAGCCGGTCCGCACCGGCCTCGAGCCCGGCCCGACGCTCGCCCCAGGACCTCTCCACCGCAGCGAGGATCTGCCGGAACGACGGCATGCCGTATCTCGGCTCTCGCGGGTAGTAGGTCCCGCCGTAGAAGGCTCGACCGTCGGGAAACAAGAAGAGGCTCATCGGCCAGCCGCCCCCGCCGGTCATGGACTGCAGTGCCGCCATGTAGACCGTGTCCAGGTCGGGCCGCTCCTCGCGGTCGACCTTGATCGAGACGAAGCCCGCATTCAGGGCTGCGGCCGTCTCCTCGTCCTCGAACGACTCCCGCTCCATGACATGGCACCAGTGGCATGCCGCGTAGCCGATGGACAGGAAGATCGGCCGGTCCGCCAGAGCCGCTCGCGCGAGCGCCTCGGGCCCCCACGGGTACCAATCGACCGGGTTGTGGCTGTGCTGGAGCAGATAGGGACTGGTCTCGGCGGCGAGGCGGTTCGACTTCGCAGACATCGGCCCGATCGTAGGCGCACACGCGTGTGGACGATCCGAAGCCCTCCCCCCGGCGCGCCCCTCGCACCCGCTCGATGGCCGGGCCCACGATGCGCGCCCTTTGAAGACGGCCGAGTTGGGCGCGACGCGTTGGAAGTATCGTCCGCGACCCAGAGGGCCGCCGCTATGCCCCTGATCGCGTGCGGGCCGACGAGGCGCCAGAGGAGCGTCAGCTCGGGCCGAACGCGCCGTCTGGTAGCCAGACAAACGGGACGAATGCCAGGACGGTCGGCGTGGACCGGTGAACTGCAGCGGACGTCCATGGCGCCTGAGGCCCATGAATGCTGGGAGGCATAGGCGGTCCAGGGATCCGCGCCGGCGAGCCAGGTTTGGGCTGCATGCAGGTAGATGCGGGCATCGAACCCGAACATGTCCAGGTGATAGGAGAAGCTCTCGAAGTAGGGCCGAATGATCTGCCAGCTCCAGTAGGCGAACCACGCGGCCAGCGATATCTGCCCCCCGAGCTGAAGCTCCCCCCGCCAATCGAACCCCGCCTAACGGTCCACCATCACGCCCGACAGGGAGGGGGCGCTGGTCGCTCCTGGACCTGCTCGGATGCTACTCGTCCAACATCGGTGCAGGTCCAGGAGCGGCCAGCGCCCTCGACTCCTAAGGCTGAGTGATCAGGACGTCCTTGGCCGTCAGAGTGCGGCTGCCCG
>Ga0187857_10003822_pt1 | contig 11788 bp, 7 predicted proteins | sample June2016WEW_8_10_FD_132984 | JGI IMG/M metagenome (GOLD analysis project Ga0187857, IMG submission 132984) | Peatland microbial communities from SPRUCE experiment site at the Marcell Experimental Forest, Minnesota, USA - June2016WEW_8_100 | ecosystem: Environmental > Terrestrial > Soil >...
ACGCGACGGTCGCGTCGCTGAGCCTGCCCTTATCGAGCATGCGGTCGCCGAGGAGCCGGTACGCAGCGCACTCGTACTGCCTCCCGGTCAGCGCGGCTGGCTCCGCGGCTTCTGCCAGCAGCATGGCAGCCTCGCGCGGCTTACCCGCTTCCACGAAGGCGTCAGCCAGACGTCCGAAATGCTCCTGGCGCTCCCGGTCATCCTCCAGGGCGGAGGCGTAATATCGGATCGCCAGGCTCGCCTCCTGGCTGGCGTATCCGCGCAATCCGCGGCCGCCGTTGTCCCCGAGAACACGCCACTGCTCGTCGAGGAATTGGCGCCGCTCCTCCACCGAAAACCAGGCGCGGATGAACTCGACGAAAAGCTCAATCCGCCGCCCGGCGGGCCGCAGGTATCGCATCTGGTACCAGGTGTGAAACATCGGATCGGAAACCCGGTACGTAGCCGGTCTGCCCTTTCCTGCTCCCTCCACCACCACGAAGCGCGCCTCCTTCAGACGGCCAAGTTGCGCCGTCACCACGTTCAGCGGCAGGCGCGCCGCTGCCGCGATCTCATTGGGAGGGGCGGCGCCCCGCAAGCGCACCAGCGCGTCCAGAGTCTTGCTCTGCTGCCTCGGCATGTCGTCCAGCACGTGCTTGAGCAGAGGCGTGAGACCGCCCACTGTTTCCCGCAGCGCCTCAACCACCGGCGTCATCTCGCGGTGGCGAAGCACGTCATATAGCATCAGCACCAGGCGCGGATTGCCGCCTGTCAGGTAGGTAATCGCCCGCACTTTGTCGCGTTGCGCCTCGGACTGCGCCAGGAACGCGGTGTTTCGTTCGACCTCGGCGCACTTGCGCAATAGCTCGCAGATTTCGTCTTCGCTCAGATTCGGAATCTCCACCGGGCTGAAAAAGTTGAAAAACGCCTGGTCGTACGCGGCAATCTCCTCAAACAGACGCACCGACGCGCCCACCACCATCAGGAAGCTCTCCCTGCTGAGCAGCTTGCGAAATGACCGGAATTCGTTCTCCGCCGGGCGGGTCTTGCCGCGGCCGGCCGCTGTGGCAGGAAAGACGCGGTCGAAGTTGTCGATCAGAAGCAGGATGCGCCTGCCGCGCGTCGTTGCGAGGCTGCGCAAGCCCTCCACGGCCACCGCCAGGCTCCGTTCCTCCCGCTTCTCCTGGTGCGACTGCTGAGCCACTTCCGCGGCCTCGGCCAGATTCTCCTCATCCGCCAGGGCGCGTAGCACCAGTTCGAGCAGGTCGCGAAGCGTCCGGACGAAGTACTCCTCCTCCCGAAGCTGAACGCAGAACCACCGCGCCGAGAGCGTTGGGCTCTCCCGGATTCGGTCGCGAAGAGTCAGCAAAAGTGTTGTCTTGCCGATTCCCCGGGGCCCCAGCAGAAGGTAGTGCTGAATGGTCTCGTGCGCTTCCTGCTCGGCGATCGCCGAGAGGATTCGCTCCAGCAGCGTTTCCCGGCCGACGAATCTCGCCTTACGCTCCTCCGCCGGCGTCTCCCAAGGGTCGTACGACATCTGCCCGTATGCCATCCGCCGCTCCTATTTCCGTTTTGCGTCCACGGTCCGGTAAAACCGCTTCCACCAGTCGCGCATCACGTTCAGCAGAAAGCCGTACTCGTTGGTTCTGGAATCGAGCACCAGGTACCAGTCGCTCTCCAGATCGGCCATGATCTCGTCGAACTCGAAACTCGTGGCGCCGCGCCCTCGCGCTCTCCGGTAGACGTCGTACAACATGCTGTTCGAAACGCGGCCTGCCGGCGCATGGGCGGCCTCCTGCAAGACGGCAAGCGCCGCCCGCCGGCCCGGCTCGCCGTAGCGATTCAGTCTTTGCCGGTAGTAGTCGAAGTACGCGCGGCACGTGGGGCCCAGGATACGGCGGCGATACACCTCGCTGACCTCATTCGCGCCCAATTCCTTGTTTCTGAGTTTCTCCTCCATCCGAATCTGGGAAACGAACAGATGCACGAAATAGGGAACCGGAGGCGAGACCAGCTCGAAGAACGCGTTTCGCCCCTCAGCCGTGAACCGCAGCCCGACGGCGTCCGCAAGCGAGTCCAGCAGCGCGCCCGCATGCTCCGGGCTGAGGGCCTCAATCGGAACCCGGCAAAAATCGTTGAGCTTGTCGGGCACATCCAAACGCCGCAAGGTGAGATCGATGCTGGTGGAGCCGGCCAGCACGAAGCGATAGCGCCGCAACACGTCCTTCTGCTTCATCCGCAGCGACCGAAACCATTGCAAGAAACCGCGGGCGGTGTCGTCCCCGTGTTTTCGAGCGAGATTCTCGATGAGCTGCGGAAACTCGTCGATGATGAAGAGAACTGTCTCCTCGGCCTTCTCCATCTCCAGAATCAGCGCCCGCGCAACGCTGCTCCAGGATTCACCCACGATTTCCTTCAGCTCGATTTCGAGCATGTCAATCTTGATTTTCTGAACCCGGTCGCCGATGAACTCGGTCAACTTCTTCGGCAGTCCCTTGATTCCCGAGACCAGCTTCCGCAGACTGCTGTGTTCCAGAAGGGCGGCAATGAGATGCGAGCAGAACACTTCCGGGTTGTGAATATCCTCCACGTCCAGGTACACCGCGAGGTATCCGGGCCGGGTCCGCTTCAGCAAATGGGTCATGACCCCTGTCTTCCCGAAACGCCGCGGTGCCACCAGCAGGATATTGTTGCCCGCTAGTTGTTCCCAGATGAAATTGATGGTGTGGTCGCGACCGATGAGTTCCTCAGGCTCCGGAACCCCACCCGCGAGAATCCGTGTTGCCATCTGCTACCTCCTGATAACGAAAGGCTTAAACCGGCCATACTTTGATAGCAACAACATTGTTGCTTCAATTGAAATAGTAGCAACAAGATTGTTGCTTGTCAAGCCAAATTCGCCAGAGGCCGATGTCGAACGGCGGCGGTGCGGGCGGCGGGCAAGGTGGCCCGGCTGCGGCGAATCGCAACCATCCCGCCCCCACTATAATCGAATCAGTGGATCTGGAAAAAACACTGCTGCGCAAGGTCGGCGAAGCCATACACCGCTACAAAATGATTCGCGACGGCGATCGGGTGGCGGTGGCGCTCTCCGGGGCGAAGGATTCGGCCACCCTGCTCGAGGCGCTGCGGCTGCTCCAGAAACGCGCGCCCATCGATTTCTCGGTCTGCGCCTTCACCGTGGAGCAGGGTAAGTTTCTGCGGCCCGTCGAACCCCTGGGCGAGTACCTGAAACAGCGCGGCGTGGCGTGGACCTACTTCCGCGACGCCCCTTCCCTGCGCCTGCTCGACGACCAGCCCGAGCACGGCTGCGACCTGTGCAGCCGGTACCGGCGGCGCGCGGTGTACGAGGTGGCTCACGGATTGGGAGCCAACGTGATCGCCTTCGGCCACACCGCCGACGATTTCTGCGAGGCGCTGCTGCGCAACATGCTGTTCACCGGCAGGCTGAGCGCGCTGCCGCCGGTCACCAGCTCGCGCGACCGCGAATACCGGCTCATCCGCCCGCTGGTGTTCGTGACGGAGGACATCACGCGCGCTTATGCGAAGGCGCTGGGCGTTCCGGTGGTGCCGTGCGGGTGCTCGCAAAAGACCGGGACGGTGCGGCGCGCGCTGCGCGACTTGTTCGCGGAGCTCGAGCGCCAGCATCCGCACTTCAAGGAAAACATCCTTTCCGCCATGAGCAACGTGGATGTAGGGCGTCTGCTCGATCCCCGGCTCCTGCACCTGGAAGGCGCGCCGCGGCAGGAGTTTCTCCCGATCGTCACGGAACTGTAACCGGGCCCAAGGGGCACCCCGGATTGACCCGCGGCTTCCACACCGATTAAGATGGAGTTCTCTTTCCAAGCCCACTCTATGCGACTACTGCCACGCGAGGAGAAGTTCTACCACCTCTTTGTAAAGCAGGTGGAAATCATCTCGGAGGCGTCCCGGCTGCTTCTCGACGGAGTTCGGACGGGGAATTCACGCTTGGCCGGCTGCGCCTCGGAAATCCTCTCCCTCGAGCACCAGGGCGACGAGATCATCCACGAGATCTTCACGCACCTCAACCAGACCTTCATCACGCCCATCGATCCCGAGGACATCCACAATATTTCATCTGCGCTCGACAACGTGCTGGATGGGATCGAGGACACCATACACCGGCTGGTGTCGTATCGGATCGACCCGATTCCGGCCACCATGGTGACGATGGCGGAAATTGTCGCCAGTTGCGCCCGGACGTTGAAGAGCGCCTTCGAGGCCCTGGAACGGAACGGCACCATCATGGCGCACTGCATCGAGATCAACCGTCTGGAGAACGAGGCCGACCTTATCGGGCGCAGCGCGGTGGCGGACCTGTTCAACAAGGAGAAGGACCCCATCACGCTGATCAAGCTCAAAGAGGTATACGAGTTCTTCGAGAACACTATCGATAGCTGTGAAGACGTGGCCGACGTTCTACAAAACGTGGTGGTCAAGAACAGCTAGCCATGTCCACGTTGACGCTGGCCGTTCTCATCATCGGGATCGCGCTGGTGTTCGACTACATCAACGGGTTCCACGACGCGGCGAATTCCATCGCGACGATTGTGGCCACGCGCGTCCTGACGCCGTTTCAAGCCGTGTTGTGGGCGGCGTTTTTCAATTTCGCCGCGGCGTTCATCTTCGGCACGGCCGTGGCCAAGGCGGTAATGCAGGGATTCGTGGACCTGAACCTGGTGACGCCCTACGTCATCATGGCGGGCCTGGCGGGGGCCATCACCTGGGACCTGATCACGTGGTGGCTGGGACTGCCCACCAGCTCATCGCACGCGCTGATCGGCGGGTACGCCGGCGCGGCCATCGCGCGGGTGGGACTGGTGCGGGGGTTCTCGCACAGCCTGGACGCGCTGAACGTCGGCCGGGGAGGCGAATGGCCGCTCACGCTGACCTTCATCGTGGTGGCACCCATGATCGGGATGATCTCGGCGTACCTGCTGATGGTGCTGGTCTACTGGCTTTTCCAGGGATCCAGCCCGTCGAAGATGGACAAGTACTTCCGCAAGTTCCAGTTGCTATCGGCGGCCGCGTTCAGCCTCTCGCACGGCTCCAACGACGCGCAGAAGACCGCCGGGCTGATCACGGGGGTGCTGATCACGTCGCATTATGTGCAGGTGAGAGAGATCCCGGCCTGGGTGCTGCTGGCGGCCTACACGGCCATCGCGCTGGGCACGCTGAGCGGCGGATGGCGCATCGTGCACACGGTGGGAGGAAGGCTGACGCGGCTCAAGCCCCGCAGCGGGTTCTGCGCGGAGACGGGCGCGGCCGCGGCGGTGCTGTTGGCCACGCACCTGGGGCTGCCGGTTTCCACCACCCACGCGATTGCCGGCGCCATCGCCGGGGTGGGCAGCATTCAGCGCATGAAGGCGGTGCGGTGGGGCATCGCGCGGAACATCGTGGGGGCGTGGGTGCTGACGATTCCGGCGTCGGCGATCATTGCGTACGCGTCATTCTGTGTGCTGCACGCAACCATGGGGGCGTAGAAAAAAACCGGAAAACGTTCCGTCTGTCCCCGGGTTTTTCGAGGTTTTTAGCTACAATAGGACGTACCGTAGAACACACCGTACCAGTACTGCAACCCACAAAACAACGCATGCCGAAGCGAATCGCCATAGTGGAAGACGAGGCCGAACTGGCCGCGCTCATCGACTATAATCTCAGCCGCCACGGCTACGAAGCGCAGGTTTTAGGTGGCGCCAAGGGGACTTTGAAGGCTTTGGAACACTCCAAGCCGGACCTGATTCTGCTGGACGTGATGCTGCCGGAAGTGGACGGCTTCGAGCTGTGCCGCCAGATACGCCAGTCGCCGGTGCTGGCGCGGACGCCCGTGCTATTCCTCACAGCGCGGTCGGACGAAGTGGACCGCGTGCTGGGTCTGGAGATCGGCGGCGACGATTACATGACCAAGCCCTTCAGCCCGCGCGAGCTGATTGCGCGCGTGAAGGCGCATCTGCGGCGGGAAGAGATGGATGCCGAGCCCGGGGCGGTGGAAATCGGCCCGCTCCGGCTGGACCGGACGGCGCGCCGCGTGTTTCTCGGGGAGCGGGAGCTTTCCCTCACCTCGACCGAGTTTAACCTGCTGGAGTTCTTCCTCATGCACCGGGGCCGCGCCTACAGCCGCAGCCAGCTTCTGGAAGCGGTATGGGGCGAGCAGCGCTATGTCACTCCGCGGACGGTGGACGTTCACGTGCGCCGGTTGCGCGAACAGATTGAAGAGCAGCCGGACAACCCGCGTTACCTCACCACGGTTCGCGGTTTCGGCTACCGCTTCGAGGAATCCGCTTGACCGGCAAGATTTTTCTCAAGTTGATCGTGGGCGTCTTCTGCCTGCTTCTACTGGCGCTGGTAACAGTGGATTACTTCGCCACGCAGGTGGCCCAGGACACCTACATCCAGAACCTCACGCAACAACTGGCGGACAAGGGGCGGATGCTGGCGCTCTCCCTGCCCGATGCGGGCCGGCTGGATGAGGAGTACGCGCGGGCCATGGCGCGGGCGGCCGGGGGCCGCATTACGGTGGTCCGGGCGGACGGCAAGGTGCTGGTAGACTCGGAGGCCAACGCCGCGGAGATGGAGAATCACCGGACGCGCCCCGAGCTGATGCAGGCCTTCCGGGGCGAAGCGGGTTCGAGCATCCGTCACAGCGCCACTATCGGCGTGTCCTTTCTGTACGTGGCGGTGCCGGCCGGGCCGCTGGGCGGCGCGATCCGCATTGCCGTGCCGCTGTCGGAAATCAACCGGCAGGTCAACCGGATTCGCGGAAAGATCCTGGCCAGCACGGCGCTGGCGTTTCTTCCGGCGATTGCCATTGCGGCGGTGCTGGCGCGGCTGATTTCGCGCCGGCTGGGCGCCATCATGGCGCACGCCGGCGAGCTGGCGCGGGGCAATTTCCGCGCGCGGCTGGCGCACACCGGTTCGAGCGAATTCGGACAGCTCGCCCAAACCTTGAACGACACCGCCGAACACCTTCAGCAGACCGTGGCGCAGCTCGAGCGCGAGCACACCGAGCTGGAAAAGGTGGAGCGCATGCGCAAAGACTTCGTGATCAACGTGTCTCACGAGCTGCGCACGCCGCTGGCCTCCATCCAGGGATACACCGAAACTCTCATGGACGGCGCGTTGAACGATGCCGGCCACAACATGCGGTTTCTGGGGATCATCCGTCACAACGCCGAGCGCCTGGCGCGCCTTACCGAAGACCTGCTGACGCTTTCGCGCATCGAACAGAAGCACCAGAGATTCGAGTTCGAAAGCCACCTGGTGAACGGCCTGCTGAGGGACGCCATCGAGCTGGTCCGCCCCATCGCCGAGAAGAACGACATCCGGCTGGACGAGGAACGCGCGCCCGAAGACGCCACCGCGTGGTGCGACCGCGAAGCGGTGTCGCAGATTCTCAGCAACCTGCTGGACAACGCCATCAAGTACACGCCCTCCGGCGGCCGGATCGCGGTGGGGGCTCGCCCGGCCGGCCGATTCATAGAGGTATACGTCCGCGATACCGGGATCGGGATTCCCGCCGAAGATCTGCCGCGCCTGTTCGAGCGCTTCTACCGCGTGGATAAGGCCCGTTCGCGCGAGCTGGGCGGCACGGGTCTGGGCCTTTCGATCGTCAAGCACCTGGTGGCAACGCTCAACGGAACCACGCGCGTGGAAAGCGCTGTCGGCCAGGGTTCCACGTTCCTGTTCACGCTCCCGGCGGATGAAGCGGCGGCTGGGACGGAAGAACTTAACCCCGAATTCACTACGTCTTAACCATTCCGTAACACCTGGTGGGGCATGCTTTAGCTTGCCCACGAAGAAAATTCTGTTGATCGAAGACGACACCGACCTCTTCGCGCTCTTGAAATACAACCTCGAGAAGGAAGGTTTTTCCTTGACCGGTCTGCAAACCGGAAAAGGGGCGCTGGAACTGTGCCGGCAAGTGCGGCCAGACCTGATCCTGCTGGATATCATGCTGCCGGACTCCGATGGGCTGGACATCTGCAAGGGTATCCGCAAGGATCCGGACCTGGCCTCGACTCCCATCATCTTCCTGACCGCGCGCGCATCCGAGACGGACCGCATCGTCGGTCTGGAACTCGGGGCGAACGACTACGTGGTGAAGCCGTTCTTCGTGCGCGAGCTGGTGGCGCGCATCAAGCTGCAACTCCGAGTTGCTCCCTGGGGCCAGGGCACGCCCGCGCGGGTACTGGAAGCCGGCGGGCTGGAACTCGACCCCTCCAGCCGGCAGGTTCGATTGAACGGCGCGCCGCTCTCTCTCACCGCCACGGAATTCCGGCTCCTGGAGTTTCTCATGAGCCGTCCGGGAATGGTCTTCAGCCGCGAGCAGTTGCTGAACGCCGTGTGGGGCCAGGACCGCGCCATCACCGACCGCGCCGTGGACGTGTACGTTCTGCGCCTGCGGCAAAAGGTGGAACAGGACCCCGCCAGTCCGATCCTGATCCACTCGGTGCGGGGGTTCGGGTACACCTTCGAGCCGCGGCGGGTAATGGCGGCTACGTAGGCAATTCTTCAGTCGGTGTCCCTCATCCGATTTTTCACCAAAAGTTCACACCTCCGTAACGTCCGTCCGTTAACTTGAAGCGGAATGACAACCAGAATCCTGCGTTTTACGCTTCTAGGGGCCATGATGATCCCCATGGCCCATGGTCAGAGTGACGTGGCCCGCATTGTCGGCGTCATCACCGACACTTCCGGCGCGGTAATCCCCGGGGCCACTGTCACGGTGAAAAACCAGAGTACCGGCCAGAGCCGCAAGGTTGTGGCCAACGAGCGGGGTTCGTACTCCGCCACACAACTTCCTCCGGCTCAGTACACCCTTACGGTGGAAGCCCGCGGCATGGCGCCGGCGGAATTCAGGGGCATCCATCTGCAAGTGGGCCAGGAGCGGACGCTCAATGTGACGCTCCAGCCATCTACGGTCAACACCGAAGTGGTCGTATCCGGCGGTGAGATGGCCGTGGTGGACGTCAGCTCGGCCAGTGTCGGCGTGAACGTCAGCTCGCGCGAAGTGGCGGCTCTACCCATCAATGGCCGCCAGGTTTCCCAGTTGTACCTGATGACGCCGGGCGCCGTGAACTACGGCTCCGGCACGTTTGACGACATCCGGTTCAGCGGCCGGTCGAACGAACAAAACGAGATTCGGTTCGATGGGATCGAAGGCTCGTCCATCATCGATACCAGCCCCGGCAATTTCAACGGCGAAGTCACCGGCCTGTTCCGCTTGCAGGCCAGCCTGGAGAACGTGCAGGAATTTCGCGTGGAATCCAACAGCTACCCTCCGGAATTCGGCACGGGGTCGGGCGGCCAGATCAACGTGGTCACCAAGAGCGGCTCCAACGTGCTGCACGGCAGCCTGTTCGAATACCTCCGCAACAACGCGCTGGATGCCCGGAATTTCTTCGACGGCGCGGACCCCTCCATCCTGAAATTGAACCAGTTCGGCGGATCGGTGGGCGGCCCCATTGTCAAGAACAAGGCTTTCTTCTTCGCCGGCTACGAAGGCCTGCGGCAGCGCACGTCGGTTCCGATTGTCGAGACCACGCCCAGCGCTCTGGCCTGGTCCGAGGCTGTTCCGGCCATTCTGCCGCTGCGCGCGGCGTTCCCCGTCGGGCAGTTCGCCTCCGCCAACCCGCTGTTCGACGTGGCCAGCGTGCAAGGGCCGGGTTGGGTGAACGAGAACTCGGGCAGCGTGCGGTTCGACTACATCTTCAGCGAGAAGTACAGGTTTTACACGCGCTACTTTCGCGACCAGGGCGAAGCGCTGGTCACGCAGAACTCCACCGGCAGTTACTACACCCAGACCGCGGTTCCGCAGAACCTGGTGGCCAGCCTCAGCCAGCTCCTCTCGCCTTCGGCCGTCAACGAGACCAAGTGCGGGTTCAACGGCGCCAAGACCCGCGTGAATGCCACTGCCCCGCAGGTGCCGGGCATCGACCTGACCGGAGTGACCATCAACCTGACAGGCAGCGTGGCGCTGGCGGGCATTGCGGGCCAGGCCGGTTCCGCGGGAATCGCCTCGCCCACCGGCCAGTTGCGCCTGTCGAGCGCTCTGAACGGACGCGGCGCGCCCTACACCAACTATTCGCTTTCGTTCATCGACAGCCTGAACGTGATTCGCGGCGCCCACACCATGAAGTTCGGCGTCGAGATTCGTCCCGTCAGGATATACACGTCGTATCTGGGCGGCACGACGTATGCGTTCTCCAACATCCAGAACTTCCTGGCGGACATCCCTTCGTCCGTTTCCTTCAACGGCGATACCACGGCCCTCAGCCCGTTCACGGGGAAGTCGGGCGTGACGGATCTGCGCCAGGTTTACTACATCGGCTACGCCCAGGACGAATGGAAGATCCGGCCGAACTTCACCATGACTTACGGCCTGCGATACGAGTACTACAGCCCCTTGCACGAGGCCAACAACAAAGACATCGTGTTCAACATGGTCACCGGCACGCTGACGCCCAATTATACGGGCGACTGGTACCGCATGTCGCCGTTCAATCTTGGGCCGCGCCTGGCGTTTAGCTGGGCACCGGAGAAACTTTCCAATAAGACGGTGTTCCGCATCGGGGCCGGCTACTACTACGGTCCCGGCCAAACCGAGGACCAAATCCAGCCCGCCATAAACGACCGCGTCAACCGCACCATCAGCAACGGCTCGCTGCTGGCCTATCCGCTCAGCGCGCAGACGGTCATCGGCACTTACGACATCCACGATCCGAACCTCCAGTTCCAGCCGCGCGCCTACGCGCCGGGCTATACGATTCCGGAGAAAGTGCTGCAGTACACCGCCTCCATCGAGCAACAGCTTCCGTCGAATACCGTGCTGACGTTGGCGTACGTGGGCAGCCAGGGGCGCAACCTGTTCCTGCGCGGCATCACCAACAAGATCATCGGCGCGACCATGAATCAAACCACCGGCGTTGCCACGGCGGTTCGCGAATTCGGTAACCAGTTCGCCGAAGTCGACATGAAGACCAGCGGCGGCAACGACCATTACAACGCCTTGCAGTCCAGCCTCAACCGGCGCTTTTCACAAGGTCTTACGCTGGGCGCGCAGTATGTCTGGTCGCACTCCATCGGCAACACCGACGGGTCGAACGAGGCGCGCACCGCCGCCAATAACTACAGTTTCGCGGCCGACTACGGCAACAACACCTTCGACGTTCGGCAGAGTTTCAACATGAGCGCGCTTTACGAAGTTCCGTTTGGGACGGCCCGGAAGTACGGTTCGAGCGCCAACCCTCTGGCGAAGGGGTTGTTGGGCGGCTGGCAGGTGGGCGGGATCGTCAACGCCCGCACGGGCCTTCCCATCGAAGTGCTGATCACCAGGCCGGACATGGTGTACCGAAACAGCCTGAATGGCACGATCACCGATAACCCCGTGCTGGTGGGCGGCCAGCCGGTCACCGTCCCCGTCATCAACGTTCCCGGCGGCGGCAACAGCCGGAACATCCGGCGGCCCGACTTAGTGCTGGGTGTGGACCCGTATCTGCACAGCAGCGAGACCCAGTGGATCAATCCCGCCGCCTTCGCCACGCCGCAGCCGGGCACGTTCGGCAACCTGGGCCGCGATGCCTTGTCCGGACCTGCCACCCGGCAACTGGATCTCACGCTCGACAAGAGGTTCCCCCTCCACGAGAAGACCAACATGGAGTTCCGGGCCGAGGTCTACAACATCCTCAACCGGGCCAATTTCCAGGCTCCGGGCGGCGGCATAGTCCGGCTGGCGGACGCCAACGGGACGGGAACCAACCAGTTGCAGTCCGGCCAGGCGTACACGGCG
>Ga0187857_10003837_pt1 | contig 11757 bp, 8 predicted proteins | sample June2016WEW_8_10_FD_132984 | JGI IMG/M metagenome (GOLD analysis project Ga0187857, IMG submission 132984) | Peatland microbial communities from SPRUCE experiment site at the Marcell Experimental Forest, Minnesota, USA - June2016WEW_8_100 | ecosystem: Environmental > Terrestrial > Soil >...
CGCGACAAAAACGTTTCTGGCGCTGCGGATAGCGGTGAATCGAGAGTTGGAGGAACTCGGGCAGTTTCTTTCCCGGACCCCTGCCACTTTAAATTCTGGCGGACGCTGGGTGGTGTTGACCTATCACTCGCGCGAAGACCGCCCGGTGAAGCACGCGTTCCAGGAAGCGGATAAGGCCGGAACGCTCAAGGTGCTCACCAAACACGTGATTGTGCCCGGCCCGGAAGAGCAGGCGGCGAACCCGAGATCGCGAAGCGCGAAACTCCGGTGCGCGGAGAAGGTGTAACCATGGTGGGAAAGAACAAGCCGGCGATGGTGGAGTTTCACACGGTGAAACGGATCGACAATACGCGCCTGGTGCGCCACGTCGAACCGGTCAAAATGCGCAATCTGTACAAGACGGCGGCGCTCGGTGCCGTCGTTGCGATTTGCTGCATGCTCTACATCTACCAGCACTTCCGCTGCATTGACCTAAGTTTTCAATTGGAAGACCTGCGCGTCAAGCAGGCGCAGTCGCTCGCGCTGAATGGGGCGCTGAAGTTGGAAATCGCGACGCTGCGCGATCCCCGCCGCATCGACTTGCTGGCACGGCACGATCTGGGATTGACCGAACCCACCCCGGCGCAGGTGCGCGAGTACTCGGCTTTCGACGGCTCGCAAGTGGCTGCCGTGCGCTATGTGTGGCCGAACCACGCGCCCTAATAGCGTGCGCCAACATGGCGGCGGCTGCACTTGTCCGAGTTGCGAAACACCTTTGGAATCTGCCCAAAGCGCGAGCCGATATCAGGAGCCATGCAGCAGGATAGAGTTCATGTCCGTTTACTGATACTTGCCGGCGTGGCCCTCTTCTGGATGACCGCGGTCTTGGGCCGCGTTGCCTACCTGCAGCTTTTCCGTCACACCGAGTACATGGCCCGCGCGTCGCGGCAGCAGCGGCGCGTCATCGAAATCACACCCAAACGCGGCGCGATCTATGACCGCAAGATGAAAGCGCTGGCGATGAGCATGCCCGTGCAATCAGCGTTTGCCGTGCCCTCCGAGGTGAAGGACGTGGCCATGGCTTCGCGGCTGCTCTCCGGCGTGCTGGCAACTCCGCAAGAGGAGATTCGAGCGAAGCTGGAGGCTGGCGGCACATTTGTCTGGATTAGACGAAAACTCCCGCCGGAAAAGGCGGAAGCGGTGAAGTCCCTGAATCTGAAAGGCGTCTACTTTCAGGAGGAGAATCAGCGCTATTACCCGAAACGGGATCTGGCCGCGCATGTTGTGGGATTTGTGGACGTGGACGAGAAAGGGCTTGGCGGAATCGAGCATGAGTACGACAACGTAATCCGGGGCCAGGGCGAAAAGATTGTGGTGATGGCTGACGCGAAGCAACGCTGGTTTGATGGCGGGGAAGCGCAGCGTGACCGCGGCACGAGCGTTGTGCTGACGCTCGATGAGAAAGTGCAGTACATCGCCGAACGTGAGCTGGCCACAGCGATCGAGAAGACCCACGCCGTCGCCGGCACCGTCATCGTGCAGGACCCCAATACCGGGGCGCTCCTGGCATTGGCCAATTGGCCCAAATTCAATCCTAATGCGGCCGCGGATGCTCCCGCGGAAGCGCGCATGAACCGCGCCATCAGCGCGATTTATGAGCCGGGCTCGACCTTCAAGCTGGTAACACTTGCTGCGGCCTTCGACCAGAACCTCATTCGACCGGAAGAAAGGTTCGACTGCGAAAACGGATCGCTGGTGGTCGGCGGGCGCCGCATCCACGATCACAAGGCGTACGGCGTGCTCGCGGTCTCCGAGATCCTGGCGAACTCCAGCGACGTCGGAGCAATGAAGATTGCCCTGCGATTGGGCGCGCCGAAATTTTACGACTACATCCGCGCCTTCGGATTTGGCACGCCCACGGGCGTGGACCTGCCCGGAGAGAGCCGAGGTTTGGTGGAGCGCCTGCAACACTGGATGCCGGCTTCCATCGGCGCAATTTCCATGGGGCAGGAAGTGGGCGTAACGCCACTGCAGATGGTCACGGCGGTTTCCTCCGTGGCAAATGGCGGCCTGTTGTACAAGCCGCATACCGTCCAGCAAATGACCCGCGGCGAACAGATTCTGGTGCTGGAAGGCCGGTCAGTGCCCGCCGAACCGCGCCGCGTGATTCGACCAGAGACGGCGGCGACGCTGCGGCACTTGATGGAAGGCGCGATCCTGAATGGAACAGGGAAAGCCGCGCGGCTCGACGGTTGGACCGCCGGAGGAAAGACGGGAACAGCCCAGAAAATTGATCCAGCGACAGGACGCTACTCCCGCACGAACGTGATTGCGTCGTTCACCGGATTTGCCCCCATCAACAATCCCGCGGTAACGATTCTGGTTTCCCTCGATTCCCCCGGGGGATACCCCCACGGCGGCGGTGATGTGGCGGCGCCGGTCTTCAAGAGGATAGCGGAACAAGTCTTGTCGTATCTGGATGTGCCGCGTGATGTGCCGGTAAGTCCGCGCCTGGTGCAGACGGCCTATCACCAAGGAGCGAAGGCAGAGAGCGAGTCGCTCGATGATCTGGCGCCCGTGGATTTCGATGCACAAACGGAAACTATGCGTGAGGAATCAAAAGAATCCCCCGCCAAGAGCCCCGAGCCCAAGTTGCCGGAAGTGACCGTGGCCGTGGACGAAGGCGGCGACATTCCGGTGCCCGACTTTACCGGGAAAACCATGCGTGAAGTGACAGAGGCGTGCTTGCGGCTCGGACTGAACCCGATCCTGGTTGGCAGCCGGCTTGCCTCTCAACAATCACCAACGGCGGGGTCGCAAGTCCGCCGGGGGAGCAAGGTGACCGTGCAATTTGGCGGCACTCCGGCGCATGCTGGCAATGTGCGCTAGGAAAAGGATTTATCGGGCAAATGAGCAACGGGATTACGGTTGCGGACGAACTACAGAAGAGTGCCGCCAAATGCGGCGAGGGCGAACGGAAACACACTGTGGCTGAACAGGAACACCTCATAGGGCCAACACTGACCTCCCTTTTGGAAGGTGTGAAACTGCATACCGCGGTGTCTTCGCCCGATTTGTGCATCCGGCAAATTGCCTGCGACTCGCGCAAGGTACAGGCGGGAGCGCTGTTTGTGGCGATTCACGGTGTGGCCACCGATGGGAATATCTACGCGAAAGACGCGGCGTCGCGCGGCGCTATTGCGGTGCTGAGCGAAGACCCCGTGCCGGCGGAGTGGCGGGGAAACGTCCCCTGGGTGCAGGTGAGCGAGGCGCGCAAAGCCTTGGCCCTTACCGCTGCAAATTTCTTTGGGAAGCCCGCGAATGCGCTGACACTTGTCGGCGTCACGGGAACGAATGGCAAAACCACCACGAGTTCGCTGATCGATTCCATCGTGCGCGCCTCGGGAGCGCAGACCGGATTGTTCGGCACGATTGCCTACCACACTCCCCGCGGTGAACATCCGGCGCCAAATACCACGCCGGAATCAGTGGACTTGCAGAGTTTCTTTGCGGAGATTCGCGACGCGCAGGGAACCTACGCGGTGATGGAAGCGAGCTCGCACGCGCTGGCGCTGGACCGCTTGTGGGGCTGCCATTTTGCCGCGGCTGTTTTTACGAACCTGACGCGCGATCACATCGACTTCCACAAAAACTTCGAAAACTACTTCGCGGCCAAGCGACGGCTGTTTGAGGGCACGGGCGCCGGCGCGCCGGATGCGGCGGTGGTGAACACGGACGACGAGTGGGGCAAGAAACTCCTCGGGCTGGGCCGGAAAACGCTTACCTATGGCCTGCAGAATGGCGCCGATCTGACGGCGAAGAAATTCCAGCTCAGCTTCGGTGGCCTGAATTTTGCGGCGCAGACTCCCAACGGGAAAATCCAGGTGCAATCGCCGTTGGTGGGCCGGATCAACGTCTACAACATACTGGCTGCCGTGGGCGCCGGCCTCGCGCTGGGATTTTCCAACGAGATCATCGAAGTAGGCATACGCAATCTGGAAGCGGTTGCGGGCCGGTTCCAGCGCGTGGATCAGGGGCAACCCTTCCTGGTTGTGGTGGACTACGCGCACACGGACGACGCCCTGGAGAATTTGATCCGCACCGCGCGCGAACTCAATCCCAAGGGCCGCATCATCACGCTCTTTGGCTGTGGCGGCTCGCGCGACCGCACCAAGCGCCCCATCATGGGAGAACTTTCCGGACGGCTGAGCGACCTCTCGATTCTCACCAGTGACAATCCCCGCCAGGAGGATCCGCTGAAAATCATCAGCGACGTCGTGGTGGGCATGCAGAAGTCCGGCGGGAAATACATGATCGAGCCGGACCGCGGCAAGGCCGTCACGCTGGCGATCGACGAAGCACAGGCGGGAGATATCGTCCTACTGGCGGGAAAGGGCCACGAGGACTATCAGGTCTTCGCCGACCACACCATTCATTTTGATGATCGCGAAGAGGCGCGAAAGGCCTTGCGCGAACGCGGCTATACGGAGCCCCATGGTGGCTCAGGATTTGGCACGTAGCGCGCTCGTCTGCTGCCCTGGGACGAGGGCCTGCGAGCCAAGGAAGTAGCGCTCGCAGACAAGTCAGAAGGAGGAGCCCTCAACCGGTGAAAACGCACAGAGATGTGCTTTACGGACGAGGTGGACGCTTCGCCCGAACCCTGGGGAAAGCCAACCTATTGAGGCAACTATGCGGTGGACGCTTACACAAGTGGCTGACGCGGTGGCGGGAGAGCCGGGGCATGGGCTGGACCCCGTGGCCCGGCTGGCCGGCGTCTCGATTGATTCTCGCACGCTACGTCCCGGAGAACTCTTCGTTGCCATACACGGTCCTAGTCACGATGGACACGACTATGTTGCCGCCGCCCTGGAAAGCGGGGCAGTGGCGGCAGTGGTGGCGGGGCCGCTCCTCTCGAAATATCCGGGATGGCTGCAGGACCGCTGCATCACCGTTCCCGATACCCTCACGGCGCTGCACCAGTTGGCACGCGCAGTGCGCAAGGATTGGGGCCGCAAAGTCTGCGCAATCACGGGTTCCGTCGGGAAAACTACAACGAAAGAGATCCTGGCGGCACTGCTGGGCGCGAAGTTACGGGTCCTGAAATCCGAGGGCAATTTCAATAACGAGTACGGGCTGCCGCTGACGCTGTTTCGCCTGGAAGAAACGCACGATGTTGCCGTGCTCGAAATGGGGATGTCTTTCCCGGGTGAACTGAAGCGTCTTGCGGCGATTGCGCTGCCGGATGTGGCCATCGAGCTGCGCGTCACACCGGCACACTTGATGAACTTTTCCTCCGTGGAGGAAATTGCCTTGGCGAAACGGGAACTGGTCGAAGGGTTGAACGGCCCGCGTTCGCTGGCGGTGCTGAACGCCGATGACCCGCGCGTGGCGGCAATGGCTGCGGTCGCTCCGGGGAAGGTGATCTTTTACGGAATTGAAAAGCCGGCTGAGTACCAGGCGGAGGACATCGAGGATCGCGGGGCGCTGGGCTCCGCATTCACGCTTGTGCACAGGGGGAAGCGCACGCGCATCGAGATGTCACTTCCAGGGCGGCATGTCGTCTTGAATGCGCTCGCGGCCATCGCCGCTGCCAGCGTTTGGGGCATCGGCGTCGCGGAAGCGCAACGGATTTTTCCCGGCTTACGCACGCCTTCGATGCGCGGCGAATTGGTTCGCTTTACGAATGGATTTGCTTTGATCAACGACTCTTACAATTCGAGTCCTGCCGCCCTCCAGGCGATGACCAGCCTGCTGGCGGCCACGCCAGGTTTTCAGCGGCGCATTCTTGCTGCGGGAGAGATGCGGGAGCTCGGAGTGAGTTCGGCGCAGCTTCATCGCGAGGGTGGCGCTTTCGCGGCCAAGACCGGCAAAGTGGACTTTGTCATTGGCGTGCAGGGTGATGCTGCGCAGATTGTGGAGGGTGCCGTGGCCGCGGGACTTCCGCGCGAACGCACCAAATTTTTTGCCTCGCCCGTGGATGCCGCCAATTTCCTTATTGATTTTGTGAAGCCGGGCGACGTGCTCCTGGTGAAAGGCTCGCGTAGCGTCAAGATGGAGCGCATCGTCGAAGCGCTGCTGGGGCGCTTTGCGCCGGAGGATGCCCGGCCCAGTGCGGGTGTGAGTCACTGAGATGCTGTACTACCTCCTCTACCACGTGCTGCAGAAATATTTCAGCCCGCTGAACGTGTTTCGTTACATCACCGTTCGCACGGTCTATGCCAGCTTGACGGCGATGTTTTTGGCGCTGGTGTTCGGGCCGTGGCTGATCCGCAAACTGCGCGAACTCCAGATCGGGCAGTACATTCGCGAGGAAGGACCGGAGGAACACAAGAAGAAAGCCGGAACGCCAACGATGGGCGGCGTGTTAATCGTCATTTCCACAGCCGTGCCCGTGCTGCTCTGGGCTGATCTTGAAAACCAGTTCGTCCTGCTCGCGCTGTTTGCCTTGCTGGCGTTTGCCGCCATCGGTTTTGTGGACGATTACGCAAAGGTCGCCAAGCGGCAGAATCTCGGATTGACCGGCAAGCGCAAACTTACGCTGCAATTTCTGGTCAGCAGCGTTGTGGGGATTACTCTGCTCGTTTTGGCCACGCACTTCGCGTATTCCACGCAGCTCGTGCTGCCATTTTTCAAGCGTTTGCACCCGGATCTGGTTATCCACGGGCTGCTGCATTCGAATCACCTCTGGCCGCTGGCATTTCTGCCGTTTCTGGTGTTTGTGGCGCTGGTGATTACCGGCAGCTCTAACGCCGTGAACCTTACGGATGGGCTCGATGGCCTGGCCATTGGCTGCACGGTGATTGCCGCGGGCGCGCTCACGGTCCTCACCTACGTGAGCAGCAATTCGCGCTGGGCCAACTATCTTGAGATTCAGTACATCCCGCGCATCGGCGAACTCACAGTCTTTTGCGGTGCGCTGGTCGGCGCGTCGCTCGGCTTTCTCTGGTACAACGCGCATCCCGCGGAAGTGTTCATGGGCGACGTGGGCTCGCTGGCGCTTGGCGGAACATTGGGGACTGTCGCGGTGATCATCAAGCAGGAAGTGCTGTTGCTCTTCGTCGGCGGGATTTTCGTCATCGAAGCACTCTCCGTGATCTTACAGGTGGGTTCGTTCAAATTGCGCGGCAAGCGGATTTTTCGCATGGCGCCTATCCACCACCATTTTGAGCTGCTAGGTTGGAGCGAGAGCAAGGTGATCGTGCGCTTCTGGATTGCGGCGCTGGTGTTTGCGTTGTTTGCCTTGACGACGCTGAAATTGCGGTGAAGTACGTCCTCTGAAAGGTTCTGCGGTCGACGATATGCCAGGTTCGATTGAGTTGCGGAAAATGCGCGTGCTGGTCGTGGGACTGGCGCGGACCGGCGTGGCCACGGCGCTCTTCTGTGCTAAACACAATGCGATTGTCACGGCCACAGAGTTGCGCGCAGAGGGCGAACTTGGCGATGCTCCCGCAAAGCTGCGCGAGGCAGGCGTGACGCTGGAACTGGGCGGGCATACGGAGAAGACATTTCTTGCGCAGGACCTGATCATCCCGAGTCCGGGTGTGCCGGCCGACAATTCCTTTCTTCAGAACGCGCGGTCGAAAGGCATCACGGCTTGGAGCGAGATCGAGCTTGCGTACCGTTTCCTCGAGGGCAAGCTGATCGGCATCACCGGGTCAAACGGGAAGACCACGACCACGACTCTCGTTCACCACATTCTCCAGAGCGCCGCCATTCCCACCATCCTTTCGGGAAACGTCGGCACGCCGCTCATCTCCTGCGTGGAAGAGATGAACAGCGGCACCGTCAGCGTCGCGGAGCTCAGCAGCTTTCAGCTCGAACTCATCGAGAAATTTCGCCCGGATATCGGACTATTCCTGAACCTCACGCCCGATCATCTGGACCGCCACAAAACCATGGAAACTTACGCGGGCGCCAAAGCGCGTATTTTCGAGAACCAGACGGAACTCGACGCCGCTGTACTCAATGCCGATGATCCGCCGACGGTGAATTGCGCGCCGAAGAAGCCGCAAGCGTTCTGGTTCAGCCGCAAGCAGCGAGTACAGCAGGGCGCCTGCCTTAGCGGTGATGACATCGTCATCGTGCACCACGCGAAGGAAGAATTCGTAATGAAGCGGGCGGAGATTCCTTTGGCGGGCGCGCACAACGTCGAAAATGTTCTGGCCGCCGTGACCGCGGCGCGCCTGGCGTGTGTGGATACGGTGACCATCGGGCAGGCGGTTCGCAGCTTCGCGGGCGTGGAGCACCGGCTGGAATTCGTCGCGGAAATCGCCGGCGTGCGCTTCTACAACGATTCGAAGGCCACCAATGTGGACGCCACTTTGAAGGCCCTGGACGCCTTTCCCGGTCGCATCCTGATTATTCTGGGCGGGAAGGACAAGGGCAGCTACTACACCGCCTTGCAAAAGCCCTTGCGCGAAAAAGCCATTCTTGCGCTGCTAATTGGCGCGGCTGCGGACAAAATTGAAAAGCAAATCACGGGCAGCGTGGCCATCGAACGCGCCGCCACGCTGGATCGCGCGGTGGAGCTCGCCGCGCATGCCGCGCGGCCCGGAGACATCGTGGTTCTGGCCCCGGCCTGTGCCAGCTTCGACCAGTTCCAGAATTACGAGCAGCGCGGGCGGGTCTTCAAGGAACTCGTTCATCAGTTGGACGCGACCTCCGCACAGAATTCTTCGGATAAGGAGTGAATGAATTGCCAAGAAGTTCCGATACCGACCGCTGGCTCTTTGGTGTGACGCTGGTGCTGTGCCTGCTGGGCGCGGTCATGATTTTTAGCGCCTCTGCCGTGACCGCGCAGCAACAGTACGCCCATTCGTACTACTTTCTCGCGCGCCAGGCGGTGTGGCTTGTGTTGGGGCTGCTGGGTATGTTCGCGCTGATGAAACTCGATTACCACCGCTTGCGTGAACCGGCAGTTGTCTATTTGGCACTGTGCCTCGTGGTGGTGATGCTGATCGGCACATTTTTCCTGGATAAATCTCACGCCACGCATCGCTGGATCCGCTTTGGGCCGGTGCACATCCAGCCATCGGAGTTTGCCAAGCTTGCGGTCATCCTCTACCTGGCGTGGTTTCTGGATTTGCGGCGGCGCACGCCCACCAGCCTGGAATTCCGCAAACAGGATCTGCTGCAAACGATTCTTCCGGCGGTCGCCCCAATTCTGGTTTGCGTCGGCTTGATCGTGGCGCAGCCGGACCTGGGCACATCGGTGGACATTGTGCTGATCATGATGGCGATCCTGTTCGTCGCAGGCCTCTCCTGGAAGTGGGTGGCCGTTGGCGTTGGCGCGGCGCTGCCGGCGCTCTTTGCGCTGATCTATTTCGTTTCCTACCGCCAAGCGCGCCTGTTGTCATTTCTCCATCCGGATTCCGATCCGCAAGGAGCCGGCTTTCAATTGCTGCAATCGCTGATCGCGGTGGGCTCCGGCGGCTTCACAGGCGTCGGCCTCATGGAGAGCAAGCAAAAACTCTTCTATCTGCCCGAAGCCCACACGGATTTTATTTACGCTGTCATCTGCGAGGAACTCGGCTTCATCGGCGCCGTGGTTGTCATTACTCTATTCGCGGTTTATGCCTGGCGGGGTTTGCGCGCCACGTTTAACGCTCCGGACGGATTTGGGCGCATGCTGGCCCTCGGCGTAACCGCCATGGTGCTCTGCCAGTCGCTTATCAATTTCGCGGTGGTGCTGGGGATGATGCCCACCAAGGGCATCCCGCTGCCGTTTGTGAGCTATGGCGGCTCGAGTTTGCTGGCGATGCTGTTGGCAACGGGCGTGCTTCTGAATATTGCTCAGCATGCTGGCAGCCGCACCATGGTGGAGGCGTAAAAGAGGCCGCGAATGAAGCTCCTGATTGCAGGCGGCGGCACCGGCGGTCATGTTTTCCCCGCGATCGCGATTGCGCGGGAGTGGTTATCACGAGGAGCGGAGAGGGAAGTCGTGCTAGTGGGAACACAACGCGGGATTGAAATGAAGCTGGTGCCGCAAGCCGGACTGCCGCTGGAGACGATTCGCGTCGCAGGCCTGAAAGGCAAGGGTGGCACGACCCTGCTCAGGAATCTCGCCATGCTGGCAAGCGGCCTGGCGGATTCGTTCGGCGTGTTGAAGCGCCACAAACCCGCGGTTGCCTTCGGTGTGGGAGGCTACGCCGCCGGGCCCATGTTGCTGGCGACTTGGTTGCGCGGCATTCCCAACGTAATTTTTGAGCCCAACGCAGCCCCGGGATTCACCAACAAGGTGCTTGCGCGGCTGGCCCAGCGCATCGCCACTGGCTATGAAATTTCTGCTCGCGACTGGGGAGAAAAGGCGGTCGTCACCGGCTGCCCCGTGCGCGCGGAGTTCTTCTCGATCCCCCCGCGTAAGCCCGAGAAACCCTTTCGCTTGCTGATTACCGGAGGCAGCCAGGGTGCTTTACCGATCAATCGAGCGTTTGTGGATGCCATGGATCTTCTCGCGGCGCGAAAAAATGAGCTGCAGATTGTGCACCAGACCGGCGAACGCGACTATAATGCAGTACGCACCGCGTACGCGCGGCGTGAGTTTCTTGCGGAGGTGGCCCCCTTTCTGTCGAACATGGCGGAGCGCTTTGCCTGGGCGGACATCATCGTCTGCCGGGCCGGCGCGATCACCGCTGCGGAGGTGGCTGCGGCCGGCAGGGCCGCCATCTTCATTCCTTTTGGGCACGCCACGGACAGCCACCAGTTGCGCAACGCGCAGGAAATGGCCGGCGCGGGCGCGGGACGCCTGATCCCCGAGCAGGAACTCACCGCGGATCGTTTGACCCGCGAGATCTTCTCCCTCCTCGACGAGCCCCGGGAGATCGAAAACTTAGCGATGTCGGCACGCCGCCAGGCCCACCCGGACGCGGCGCGCGAGATCGTGGACTTGATTGAAGAGGCCGCGCGGCCGGCGAGCCGGAAGGAACCGCTAGGAGCATGATGGTAACGTTTCGCAATTTTCAACGCATTCACATGGTAGGTATCGGCGGCATCGGCATGAGCGGCATCGCCGAGGTCCTGCTCACGCTGGGCTATTCGGTTTCCGGTTCGGACACCAAGCTCTCCACGATCACCGAGCGGCTGCAGGATCTGGGCGCAACCATCTACGAAGGCCACAAGGCCGAAAACGTCGAAGGCGCCCACGTCGTGGTTATTTCCTCGGCAGTGAAGCCCGACAATCCGGAAGTCACCGAAGCTCACAAACGCAAAATTCCGGTTATCCCTCGCGCCGAAATGCTTGCCGAACTGATGCGTCTGAAATATGGCATTGCAGTGGCTGGCGCGCATGGCAAGACCACCACGACTTCCATGGTCGCTTCGATCCTCGCCGCCGCTCATCTCGATCCCACATTTGTCGTCGGCGGGAGGGTCAATCAAGCCGGCACAACCGCGCGCGTGGGACGCGGCGAATATTTTGTGGTGGAAGCCGATGAGAGCGACCGCAGCTTCCTGATGTTCGCCCCGGTCGTCGCCGTTGTCACCACCATTGACCGCGAACATCTCGACCAGTATTCCTCGCTTGAGGACATCCAGGTGGCCTTTCTGCAATTCGTGAATCGCGTGCCTTTTTACGGCGCAGCAATTCTTTGCGTTGACGAGCCGAATGTCCAGGCGATCATCCCCAATGTGAAGCGCCCGATTATTACGTATGGCACATCGAGCCAGGCCGATCTGGTGATCAGCGACATCCGGCTCCAGGGTCTCAGCAGCGAATTTCGCCTTACTTACAAAGGGGATGACCTCGGTCTGTTCCTTCTGCCGCATCCGCCGGGGATCCAC